>FWPV01012280.1_pt1 | contig 13265 bp, 15 predicted proteins | sample 2228371 | NCBI WGS metagenome assembly FWPV01 (sample SAMEA103939776, study PRJEB20133) | metagenome | reverse complement strand
AACAGGCGTTTCCCCTTCAGGGCTTGCATAATCCAGTAACATTGCCAACCCGTAAGCCCTGCAAAGGTCAAATATTTCAAGACCGCTTTTGGAGATAAAGAAGGGCATATTAATCTCCAAGAAGGGTAATGTGAATAACAATTTGAATGATTATGGCAATGCCTCCCATAAACCAAATTCATTTATTTTAAAGGTATTATTTTCATTGAGGATAGAGCCAGGAATCCAAAATAAACCATAAGAAGTTAGTCTTCTACCAGCACCTTTGTCTGCATCCCATTCTCTACCAACTAAAGGCTCAATATTGCCTTTTATATTAAAACCATTGGTATGTAGTAGGTGCGCCCAAATCGAATCATTGGAATCGAGTTTCAATTTAACCTCATTTCCGTCTTCAAACCATTCTCCAGAAAATTCCTGTAATTTATTCTGGTCAGATTTTATAAACCCCTTTAATTCCAATAATCCGAAGCCATATTTTTGTTCACCACCAATTTGGATACGATTAAAAATCCTTTCCCTTAAACTGAACTCTAAATTGCCATTTTTAATATAGATATTATCACTCTCTATATAAATACTAAACTCATCTTCAGAAAAATCTTTTATCCACAACAACCCTTTCATAGAGACTGGTTTTCCATCATCAATTGTATATGGATTGATGAATTCAATTTCATGTAACATGCCTTCTTCGGCAGAAAAAGAATCTGAATCAATTGCCGCTGATGTCATTGAACTTATGAATTTTTTTTCAAATTCATTTTGGGACAAAGGACCAAATTTTAAACCTTCATCAGTATATTTAGGAAGAAATAGTTTTCCCTCAGTATATGGATATAGATAACCAAATCGCATACACTTCTTTAAAAAATCTCCTATTTTTTGGTAATCAGTTATACCGAGCATAGGAGTTAACTTTGATGTTAATGTACCCCAAAGATGCTTGCCTATAAGGTACGGCCTTGTCGTGAAAAAGTGCATTATTTTATGAAATCCAACATGCAAAGGAGATTTTAATTGAAAATTTAAGTAATAGAGATGCCAGCTCATGTTATCCCATCCTAATTAAGTTGTAGTCTGAGAGTTTGACATTGCTTTAGCATGATAACGAGCATAGATGAGAGACTTCTCAAGAACCTGTATTGCTAAGATTAAATCCTCAAGTTTGGATGCGAGTCCGTTTTCTTTGCGAATTTCTTGCAAAATGTCCCCATTAGCTATAAGTTGTAATTTATCCTTCAATATCTCTTTAGTTGTTGTCTCAATTTTCTCTGCACTGGGTTTCTCACTACTACCTCTGGATTTGCAGAACAATATAAAAGCATATATTCCCTGCTCTTGCAAAACTCCCAAAGCTTTTGTTAAAAGATTTTCTGCTTTTTTAGCGTCATTGCTAAAAGCATTGACGACTTCATTCGCAAATTTATATCCATATTCTGCACAAATTTTATCCAGATTTTCCATGTCAATCCCCCCTTAAAGATTAAGGACTCTTACTCTTCCCATTCCCCTTGCGTTCATCCCGCCGATCCCTAAAATTTCAAAAATTTTTAATCCCTTCTCTACTTGAGTTTTTACCCATACTACTCCAACATCTCCATTTCCTTCGGTTTTCAATTCTTTTCCACCAATTCTAAAAGTCTTTCCTGAGTTATAAACTACATCAAACTTGAAAACTGTCCCTCTCGGCAATGCTTCGTAGGTAAAAAGAGCGCCCTCTTCTGCTGTTCCTGTGGCTGGGTCAATACTAACTGATGTCCTAACCTCAAGATTGCAATTTACAATCATAGCGAAATGATTGTCAGAAACGAGAACTGCTTTTTGGGTTATTTCTCTCGGAATGTTAAGATTGTTTAAGCTTCCCTTTCCCGTTCCTTTATTCAACATAAGCCAGCCAAAATTTAATCTTTCTCTATTTTGAACCTGTTCTCCTAATGGATAAAAGCCATCGTCAGATGCTTCAAATTTCTCTTGTAACCCCAAACCTTCCAATGCCGTAGGCGAAGTTACCCAAACTGGTCCAGCCATCGATGCCACTGGAAAGAAAAGAACATGTGCATCAAAAAATTGAGCCAATCCCTGTATGCTATTTCCAGAGCCCTTTGAAAATCCATATGGAACACAAACAGGACAGGCAGGATTTATGTTACCACAATGCTTTTCGCCACCATCTCCTCCACGACCAGCACAAGAATACTCTGCTGTCCCATCCTTCCACCTATACTTACTCGTTACAATAGCTGTATATGCCCTTGCAGGACCACTTAAACTTGTGCCTGGTATTTTAGGTAGATTTGTTCCGGGCTCTCTTATTATAGGCAAATCTACCCTTCCTAATCTCGATCCGCCTGTTCCAATATGAATTGGGTCAAGGGCTATTGCATAATATGTTTTAGTTTCAAATGAACTGTTACACATTTTTATCCTCCGTTTTTGCAGGATTAATTTTTCTGACCTGAATATTCCAGTGAAAGCAAAGGTCTAATAAACCATCCTTTGTTGCCTGGAATAATTTATTAAATAATCCATTATCTTCTTCTGGAGTGACTTTGAGCATGTTTACTAAGGACGATTTAATAAAGTTCTCCCAAATAGAACTTCCTTCATAATCTTTATATCGCTTTGTTATTTCCTGCCAGTATGAATGAAGTTGAGAGATACCAAGACTTTTTTTATTCAATATATTGAAAATATCTTTCCACAATTCATCTAAGCGCTCGATATCGTCGAGGGGTCTCATTTCATCGCCAATCTTGAACCTCTCCGCCGCATTTTCAAGATAAGCTAACTTAAAATAAGAACTCTCAATCTTTATGCAATCATTTGAACATAGTTTCTTAACATGGATAACATAATTACCGCTGTCGTCATAAACAAATGAGTAATTTCCTCTAGTTGGATTACTACCATTAAACCTGAAATAGGGATGCCATTCATCTTGCTGATTGGGGTCTCCAGTTGAATAGGAAATGTTCCATTTTAAGGGAACAGAAGAATAAGAAGGATCAACATTTAATGTTAGTTCTTTAACTTTGTTCCCAAATTTATTATAAGTAATTTCCTGAATCTCTTGAACCCTGGCATCTATACTTTTAGTATTCCTTTTGAATGAATCTAAAAGCCTTTTGCCTGCATCTATAACTATATTAAGAGGTGTACGTCTGTGAAATGCGATGATTCCTATATGGAATGGAAGCCTATCTCTAACTTTTGAAAATTGAACTTCGTATTCTTCAACTATCTTCTTGGCTATATCAAGTGCATCATATGCAGGTACAATTGCCATAAATTGGTCAGGAAAATCTTCTATTCGAACATATGGAAGATAATCTTGAAAACTTTTATCAGCTAATTTGGGTTCAATTATTTTTGCATTTTCCCATTTACTATCTATTTTAATTTTTACTTCTAACCCTTTAATTGAATTTATAATTTCCTCGACTTTGTCCCCCCATTTTTTTAAAATTTGAAGGTTTACTGTGTTAACAAAAGTCTGGCTATCTTTATCTATACATACAGGGCTTATTCTGATACCTCCTAAATCAACATCCAGAGCTTGACCCTTAAGAATATACCGGTTTGGACTGATTTTAAATTGAATCCTCTTTTTTCTAAGTCCTGAATTTAATGAATCTATTCCATAATCAAAATTGGTCAATATATCTTTAAAAACTTTATGCATGATAAATTCTTGTGTGGTTTCCCAACATCGTCTAATCCTACCAGACGACGGGGTCTTTTTTGCCATTGTAGATATTAAGTTGCCATTTAGCCAATTAGTAAGATTAAATGAACCAACTAATAGCGCAACTCTATCGTTATGGTCAGAAACTTCATCAAGCCAAATGGTGTGTTCTGGATTTCCTATCCATTCTTCTGCACGCCTTGTTCTTCTTTCAATACAATGCACACATCCATCGGAGTTTTCTTTCATTGGCCGTAAACGGCAGATTGGGCATACTTCTGAATTGGATACATTAACCCATAAATTAGAAATATCTTGAGATAGGGTAGTATTTCTATCGGGGAAGACTATATCCTTTATGGCAGATGCTCGTTGTGATGTCAAATCCCTAAAGTCAGGTATGCTTGCACTTATTTCAATAATAGGTGAGATTTCAGATTCTATTTTCTGAATTGCGGATACTAACTCAGCGGTTAACTCATTCCAGAATCCGAGAGAATTTGCATCAACATCAGGAAAGCTAAAATAGATACCAGTTTGATCTTGATAAATTTCATTGCCAAGACAGTATTTTATTTCAATAATTTTCTTACATTCTGAAATTGACTCTTCAATAGCATTTCTATAGCCAAGTATATCACCAATTTTCAAGCCTTTAGACATTAAACTTAATGAGTCAAAATTGATTCTTAATATTTTCCAATTGATAGTAGTCTTTTTAGTGCTTGTATTTATCGGTTCAGTCCATCCCCCTATTATCATTTTTACAAGTGCAGATTTGAAAAGTGCAGACGCAAGAGATGCAGCATCCCAAAGAGTAACATCATTCACAGGGCGCTGTGTATCACCTACGGTTGTCTTATAGGCTTTTTCAAATGCAGACATAATTTGGGGATAATTTTCCTGCCACCAAACAATATCGAGAACTGCGTGATTATTTTTGATATGCTCTAAAACAGGATTAATACTTGAAATAAATAAATCCCTTACATTATTAATGTTATTCTTAACTGTTATAGGTTGGTCTTCAATACCGAATGCAGAGGCTGCAAAGGTTGTACTTACATCTTGTTGCTTAGTCTTCTTTTTCGGGTCATTTCCTGACCATGGTAAATCTTTTTCTTCTGCGCCTGAAATATCATGAGAGGCAGTTACGATTTTCAGGAGGGCACAATCTTGAAAATTGTTAATCTCTCTTTTTAGATGATACCTCATAAACTCACATAAGCTGTTAGGGCTTTGATTGGATTGAGGGACATTTGAAATAGCATTATTTAGAGTATTAAAAATTGTTTGCACCCAATTATTTTGTATTATCTGAAAAAATATATTGTCTAATCCAAGGGGATTATTATTGCATATCTGGCGATATCCAAAACTCCCACCTTGTTGAGATTGTGCCTGTATAAACTCCTCTGACAACTTTCCGAGCAGATGTAGCGAAACACCTATCTCAGTCAAAAGAATAGCACTTCTATTATCTTCTAATTTTTGAAGAAGGCTACTCATTTGTATGCTTCCTTTTCAGCTTCTCAACTTTTCGTTGTAATTCTTCAAAATCGCCGAATTTGTTAGCAAACTCCTCTACCATCAACTTACTAGATTCTTTGTCCCACTGTTCTTTAACAATTCCATAACCTACGGACTTCTTTGCTGAAAAGCCGTAAGTTAACATCATTGCTTTTAATCCTTCTATCACATTCTTTAAATTCTCCAAAGCTACTTTTTTGATTTCTTCATCTGATTGCAATCCAAGATGATAGAAAGGAACATAAATAAGTCTGAAAAATCCTTTTGCACCTACAGGAACGACCTCAAAATAAATTGGATTTTTGCCTGTTTTGGTTTTTCTATCGTGAGGATTTATAACTTCCAAATCAATCCTGTCCCAAAAAGTAGGATAAAAATGAAGCATACCTGCAAGATTGGGTACATCTTCTTTTCCGAAAGTCTCTTTTATTTTTTCACGATATTTTTCACTTCCTTGTGGACAGAGCCTGTCCAAATAATCAGTCCAGCCGGTTGGTTTTTCTTCCATACCTTTTTCTGTCCCAAATAAAAGTGTATGTTGAAAACGTATCTCAGCAAATTTATCTGGGGCATTATAGTTTGGCTCCATATGAACCTTCATCATCGTCCATCTTAAGTTTCCTTTCCAAGCCATCGCCGAAGTGAAAGGAACTCCAAAAACTCTGTCCTTCCGCACAGGATTTTCAATGATATAAAGAGGTACATCATCTCTTGAAATGAAAGGCTTTGCTAAGGTAATTGGAAATTCAATTGCCCAACTTCCTTTCGGAAGGACGGAAATATCAATTGATGAAATAATGCCCAATAAATGTACTTCAGATAATTTGCATGCTATATAATCATTGAAGTTGCCGTTAGAATGAATAAGAGCTCTTAATCCAGAAGCGTAATCCTTTTCGCCAACCTTAGCATAGACTTTCGGGTCAATTTTGTCGGGTCTACCTTCTTTATCTGGAAATTTTCCTTCTACGCCAAAGGCATTATTTAACAACATTATTCGTGAGTAAACATCAGTTATTTCACTGTATTTACCAGTTCCTCGCGTAAGATTCTCCACATCTTTCTTTCCCTCTCCTCCTGATTCAATTATAAATTTTGCATAAAAATCATATATGTAACTCATTGAGACACCCCCTCACCATTTAGAAGGCTTTGAAGATAACTATCAATGTTATTTTCCTTTTGTTTCACTGTATCCCTATTTGAATTAAATTCGCGCCAGATTTTCAATTTGTGATCTTTGGTTTTGCTGCCAAGAAGATTATTCCATGGAATGTTTGCCGAACCATTTCCATCCAAACTTTTCTTTAGGCTATCAAAAAAACCTTTCCTGTCAAATCCATTGGATGGACTACTTTCAGGAATCCATCCCCAGATACGAAATTCCCATAGACTATTGTTTATACGATAAGCGCAGGAGAGATTGATTTTGGAGGCAGTTTTGTTATTTTCATCAGAACTCCCAAAAAGCCACTGAGAAATCTCTTTATTAGAGATTTCGTTAAAAGGTGAAACTTGTAAATCTCTACCATTTTTAGTTTTTATCTTTTTTCCATATCTCAACCAATTCTTTATCGCTGGGGTAATGGGAACATAACCTGAGTTAAACCATTCTGTTAAGATACGTGTATTCTGAATTTGTTTTTCTTCGTCTAATCTTCCTCTCCTATCAATAGGATTTAAAGCCTGTCTTATCCCATCAACTTCTTTCCACCAACTATTATCTGCCTCAAACTGAACTTTGGCAAAAAACATCTCTTTGATATTTGGCAACGAAATATTATCTCCACTGCGTTCTTCTATTTTTAGTGATCCTAATCGCTCTTTTTTAAGCAATGCTTCAAGTGTTTCTCTGAAACTATCAAACTTTATTTCAGGACAATTTTCAAGTTCAACCACACCATATCCGTGTTGCGTTCTTGCTCCAATTGCTCCCCATTTAGCTGCAACAGTCAGAGGAACAAGAATAAGATTTTCTTCAAAATTTTTGTCCAAGGAAATAACATCCAGATTTATCTTTCCAATGAGTCCACTTCCTAAATACCATCCTCTGTTTCTCTTATCAGGTTTTAGGTTTATTGTGCCTACATCAAATGTCTTTTTACCTCCACTCATATGCAACCTGAACATCCTTCTCATTCCAGTTGCTCCAAAAATGAGACACGCAGGGCAATATTGAGCAATTTCTTCGTTAGTTGGGCACGGGTCGTCTTCAACAGGGTCGCACGCAAACTTATCCATCCCTCTCAAAATTGCCTCAGTCCACCACCTTAAAGAGCCTATAATCCCTGTAGATTGAAGTGAATCACTCTTTGAGTCAATATCACCTGTCCAGATAGGTGTTAAAGTTTTTAACTTAATTCCCATTAAAAGTGCCTCCCACTGCCTTTCTGTCCGCCAGTCTCAATGCCCTCGACAGAATGACATAAAAATTATAGCACTGTTCTTTTTCAAAAGCTGGAAAATGGTTCGATAGTGTGGCTGGTGATTTTTGTTCTTCATATTTCTTAACGTCTTCCCATTCAAGTTTTACCCTAACCATTTCAGAAAGCACTTTATTGGCCTCATTATACCACCCATCGCAAAGCCTATACTTAGGGACTTTTGCAGCTCTGACGGAATGATGATGGGCTATGGCAAAGAATGCGGCATCTCCGAGGATATTACCCCAATTTTTTCTGAGGTAATCTATCAATACATATGCAGAAACAGTCGCATGAGATGGCAGTTTTATCTTCTCAATATTCCCGGAATGGGCAAGGAAATTATCTTTTGCACCAATCTTCTTTTGCCACTCCTCTGTTAGTTTACCGAGGTCGTGAATGGCAAGTACAAATCTGAACAGGTCTAAAAGTTTCTCTTTATCTATGTTATAAATATGAGCGATTTTTGAATAAACAAATTCTTCATCAGAAAGGATATATTTTTCAAATACCTCTATGGTTTTTAGTGCATGTTCCTTCCATGTTTCATGGGGAATTTCATTAAATGAGAACTCTTTCAGTGCTGATTCAGCTTCTACAGGTTCTAAAGGAGTACCTCTTTTATCTAAATGAAGTCCTTGTTCGGAATGATAAGAAGCATAATCACTGTGTATCACATAAAATCTGTTTGGATAGACCTTGTTGTCAGAGTTAATCGGGATTGCTTCCACCCTGGGACGGTAATCATCGTCTGTATCTTTGTCTATATCAAGTAGCCAGACCTTCGGTTGCTTTTCCTTAATGAATCTTTTCAGTGAGCCGGGATGAATCTTACATCTTGGGAGAAATAATACTCTGTTGCCGAGCGATTCAGGATTATCATGTATGGAAACTTCTACTGAGAGTGCCTCCCTGACAGCCTTTTCGGCAATGGCTGGCTTGCCCTCAAAAGCGCCTCTTGACAGATAGGCCATGGCCTTAGCTCCTGATTCTGGTTTTGAATATTTTATAAATACATCATCAAGGACTTCATCAACCATATTTTTTTCAAGTAGCCATGTGAGCTGTTCATTCTCATACTTTTCAATAACTACCCGTGTATCAGCGACAAGGTTCTTTTCGTAAGGTGAATGATGAGGGATTTCAAAAACAATCATATTGCCTTCACCGCCCCATCTGGCGCATCTTCCTGCTCTCTGAATTAAAGCATCAATTGGTGCAAGCTCTGTGATGAGTAAATCACATGATATATCCATCCCAACTTCAATTACCTGTGTTGTAATAAGCATTGCCTTCTCTTTGACATCTTTTCCAAAAAGCCTTTTGATATCCTGTTCTTTTCTTGCTCTGTCATCATCCAGAAATCTTGAATGAATGAGAATTGGGGCCGGTTTTATTTTATCTTTCACTTCTGAGAACAATTTAATAGCTCTATCAACTGTATTACAAACTACTATAGTTCTGCCTGCATGATTATTATGAAGTTTTAAAACTTCTTTATGGGAAAGCAACCCTTTAAGATTTTCTTTTAAAAATACTTTTCTCTTATTGCGGGCTGATATTGAAGCCTCATCAACGTCTATTACCTTAGCCTCAAGTCTTTTAGATAGAGAATTCATAAAATTGCTTGGAAGAGTGGCAGACATGATAACAAAGGCAATGCCCAGATTTTTCATTCTTTCAGCCAATATCAATGAACTCTGAAGTCCGAGCATTGGCTCAAAGGTGTGAACTTCATCAAAGACAAGAAAGCTGGACACTACGGCACCTGCGGGAATATTACCGTGCCTTACTCCAAGGGATAAAGGAGCACAGGCATACGATGTAATTGTCTGGTCAAGAGTTGCAACAATGCAGTCAGCATCAAACAAAAGACTTTCTGTTCTTTTACCATGCTGAGCTTTGACATCGAGATGCGGCGCATAACCTTTAAATCTTTCATGCAATGAATTTACAAGTGCTCTCATCGGAAGTGAATAAATCATTCTGTTAGGCAGAGATTTACTTCTTAAATCGTCAAAAGGCACAAACACTGCCTCGCTTTTTCCGCTTCCTGTTGGTGCTCTGAGAATAATAGACTCACCTTTTGCTAACGCTTCATAAGTTGCTATCTGGTGTGGGTAGGGGTCATGGCCTGTGAGGGTTTTGAACTGCATAATTCTTACTTTTAGAATATTATTGTTTATATATTGAATTCATCTTTTCTGTCATCTCTATAAAAACTCTATCTGATTTTTCATTTCCTCTGCTGATAGAATATCAGCATAAAGGGCTAATCTTTTAATACACTCGCCTACACTCAATCTGTTCATCTCCACAAAAATCACTCCCCAATGATCTTTGCCCTCACTATTTAACTCCTTTGCGATCTCAAGAAAATGATGGTCGTGAGTGAAAATAACAACTTGCATCTCGCAGGCATATTCAAAATGATTTTTATCAGGAACTCCAACCATCCCTTTTTCAATAGCGGAAAATGCTTTAATGCCTCTTTTTCTCAAACCATCTGCAATACGAACATCGACATTTTCATCCGTGTATATCTTTAATCTTGCCAATCTTCTTCTCCAGAATGGACGGATAGGTTTTCTTAAGCGCCTCTGTACTCTTGATTGCATCTTTCCAAACCTTGTCTATCTCACTTTTATGCTCATAATAATATGAAAGGGCGTCATGAACCTGTGAGAGATTAAGATGCGGAAATGCAACTATAATATCTTCGGGCGACATCCTCATAATCTCATATCTAACGGCTATATCCAGAACACGAATACTTGTCCCGGAAATAATAGGCTCGCCTCCTCGTATTTTTTTATCTGATGTAATATAAGGATGTCGGACTTGTTTAGCTAACGTAGACATATATAATACCCCCTTTAATTTCCTTCTATTTTATCCCAAAATATCTGCCTTTTATATAAAAAACATTAGAAATTATGACATCTACTGCCTCACTTTTTTCGCTTCCTGTTGGTGCCCGAAGGATAACAGATTTCCCCCTCACCCTGTCCCTCTCCCACAAGGGGAGAGGGAATATGTTTTTTTGCTAACGCTTCATAAGTTTCTATCTGATGTGAATATGGGTCATGGCCTGTGAGGTTTTTGAATCGCATAAAAAAAGTTTACCTTTTGAATCTCCCCCCTTTCCTGCAAGGGGAGAGGGTATATGTTTATATAAACTAAGCTACTTTAGCTATAAAGTAGCATAAAACTGACAAAAGACCTAACCTTTACCTTTAGCATGAAGAATTGTGAGGCCTACAAGCTCTTTGTCATGATAATGATAAATAACATCGTCTTCCATTTCGCTATCATTGGCTTGCTGTGGCTTTCTAAAGCTTATATAAAGCACATCTGCTTCTTCATCATAATCAACCCATACACGCTTAGAGGGCATCCTTAATAAATATGGAATTGAGTCTAAAATGTCTTTCACTTTTTCCATAATTCACCTTTCTTTAAGATTTTCTCAGGTTTAGAAGTCATAAATGCTGTTATTACAAAGCCGTCACTTTCTTGCTCCTTGTACATTACAATAACGTCCTTTTCAGAAATAGATGTCTTCCCATAATGTTTTACAGCTATAAACTCGTTCGTCCCTCCGTGAACGATAGCATCAGGGTCTTCTATACATTCAAAAACCATATCTTGGTTTCCTGCCATATAATCATGAGCTTCAACGATATGTGCCCACCGTTCGGCTGTCAACCTTATCACTTTACCATTTTTTGAAATCACAGTTCCAATCATTCTCATTTATCCAATCATTTTACCTAAAAGTATGATAAGGATTTTAACATACTTTTAGGTTTTTTCCGCTTCCCGTCGGTGCCCTTAGAATAACAGATTCTCCTTTTGCCAACGCCTCATAGGTTTCCATCTGATGTGAATATGGTTCATGGCCTGTGAGGTTTTTGAAAGACATTGGTGATTCCTATCTTATAACTATCTCACCAGTATAAATTTTTATCTCAAGTTCAAACCGATTCATAAAATCCATACCCAGAAGTCCCTTAAAGGACTACCGCAAGGTCTTCGGGTATTTTTCCGGTGTACTCTATAGAGAATTTTTTTGGCCTCAACTCTAAAAGTTTTTTATAAATTTCTTCTTTATCCTTCGAGTGAGCGATTACATCTCCTTCCTTAATGTTAAAATTCTTATCCACTTCTTTTACATCAATAAGCACCCATTCATCTCTAAATTGCTCAACAATTTCTTTCCATTTCATGGTTTCCCCCTTATTATTTTTCTATAAAATAACTTATTACTCTGAAATGTCATCATTCTGAAATAATACCATTATCTTTTACAAAAGGCACAAACACTGCCTCACTCTTCCCGCTTCCTGTTGGTGCCCGAAGAATAACTGACTCGCCTTTTGCCAATGCCTCATAAGTTTCTATCTGATACGAATAAGGGTCATGGTCTGTCAATTCTTTAAAACTATTCAATCCTGTACCATCCATTGCCAAATACTGCATCTTCACCAACATGAACGTATTCACCGACTAAAAGCAATGGCAAGAATTCTCTTAAATCTCCTTCATAGGAAATCTTACCAACAAATCCGCTCTGGTCATGATAGAAAGGTTGAGTCCTGCTTTTTCTTTTTATATCAAGCCATTTAAGATTTACATCCCTTGTCTTTACGGTCATTGCCCTTTCTGCGATACCTTTAAAATCCACGTCAATTGGACCACCACAATATGCAACTGAAAGTGCATTAATCCTGTCCCTAAGTCTTCTGATTATATGATGGAATTCTGGAACCTTTACAACTTCACTTTTACCTTTTTCTCCCGTAGGATTATATTTGATCCTTGTTGCTGTAAAAAATTGAAGAGTTATTGTATGCTTATTTATCTTTGCTACCTCCTGAAGTATTTCGCTACCTGCTATTGTTTTTTGAATATTTTTGACAGTATTGGTAGCAGAGTCATAGAGGGATTCTGAAATTTTATCTTTCAAAACACTCAAATCTTTTAAAGTAAACTTTCCCCTATTCAGCCCTATGCCAAATTTCCCAAGCTCTATAAGAGTCACTATCACATATGGAAGGTAATTTATCCTGTCCCCAATCAGAATTATTTCAAAAGAAAAAGGTTTTTCGGTTGAATATACTGTCTCCTTTTCAAGAGGTGGTTTCAAAACATAGCCACGAGGAGAGTTCCGTAATCTTTTGGCATGACTAATGTCTGTTGGATTAAATACCAATGAGTAGGCACATTTTTCTTTTACCGAGCAATCATTACATTTAGAAATTTTATTAATACACACGAGTCTTTTTAAAGATGAACCAAAAGCACCTCTGAGGATGTTACCTTTATTAAAAGCTGGCATCTGAATGATATTATCGGGAGTAAGAGTGCATCTGTAGTGAGCAAATTTTAAATCTTTAAACATAGTAGCTTTGATTAATGTTATTAAAGCAAAAAATGCATCTAAACGCTTTTAACATGCATATTATCTTACGTAAAAATCTAAATGAAATGGATAAATATTGCAAGGATTAAAAGAGTCTAAAAATCCTTTAATACTTCGTTACTTGGAACAAAGAAGGAAGCTTGAGTATTTCTGGTGATGGTCTCAAATATAATACTGTTGATATGATAATTTTTTAAGT
>FWPV01012279.1_pt1 | contig 13267 bp, 12 predicted proteins | sample 2228371 | NCBI WGS metagenome assembly FWPV01 (sample SAMEA103939776, study PRJEB20133) | metagenome | reverse complement strand
GACTGATTATAATAAGGAGCAAAATATCCGCGGACGTCTCGTGGCTAAGCTCGAATATTTTAATCCTTTAGGTAGTGTCAAGGACAGAATTGCATATGCAATGATACAGGATGCACAAGAACGTGGAGCGATTAATAAGGATACGGTATTGATTGAACCAACGAGTGGAAATACCGGTATTGGCCTAGCCTTCGTTGCTGCTTCTGAGGGATATCGATTAATTCTTACCATGCCCGAAACAATGAGCATTGAAAGGCGTAACCTTTTGAAAGCTCTTGGTGCGGAACTAATTCTTACACCAGGCAAGGATGGAATGAAGGGTGCAATTCGTAAAGCAGAGGAACTTCAATCCCAAATTCCTAATTCATTTATACCCCAGCAATTTAATAATCCTGCTAATCCAAAGATACATAAGGAAACAACCGCAGAAGAAATCTGGCGTGATACCAATGGTGAAATTGCAGCCTTTGTTGCCGGAGTTGGGACCGGCGGAACAATTACCGGTGTTGGCGAAGCCCTCAAGGCAAAAAATCCGGATATTAAAATATTTGCAGTTGAACCTTATGATTCTGCTGTTCTTTCCGGATCAGCACCCGGTCCACATAAAATTCAAGGGATTGGCGCAGGCTTCATCCCCGCTGTTCTTAATATAGAGGTTGTGGATGAGATTTATAAGGTTAGAACCGACGATGCCTATTACACTGCTCAGGAATTGGCAAGAACAGAGGGCTTACTTATAGGGATATCCTCCGGTGCTGCTGCCTTTGCAGGAACCCAAATTGCGAAGCGACCTGAATTTAAAGACAAAATAGTTGTTGTCTTGTTACCGGATTCAGGTGAAAGGTATCTATCAACTCCTCTATTTAATAGCTTGGAGCGATAGAGCTTCAGAAGGTAGGTGTTTAAATGGCATGCTTTGATACAAAGATTGATCCGCGATTTGATAAAATATCTAATCTACATCCCTGCTTTAGTGGGAACGCAAACATGACGAAGGGTCGTGTGCATCTTCCGGTTAGCCCCACCTGTAATATCCAGTGTAAGTTCTGCCGACGGAGCCTTAATAAATTTGAACAGCGGCCGGGTGTAACAAACAAATTGTTATCTCCTACTGAAGCAGCTGGTTTAATCGATCGTGCACTGGAGCTTTGTCCTGAGATTACGGTTGTCGGGATAGCCGGGCCGGGAGACACGCTTGCTACCTCACAGGCATTAGAGACTTTTCGCCTCGTAAATGAGCATCATCCGGACTTGATCAATTGTTTGAGCACAAATGGACTCTTGCTTGATCGTAAAGCGCAAGATATCTGGGACGCAGGAGTTAGAACAATAACCGTTACCGTAAATGCTGTTGATCCGGAGGTTCTTGTAAATATCTGCTCCAATATAGTTCTTGATGGTAAGCAATATGAAGGGATTACAGCAGCACAACTATTAATTGATGCACAAAAAAGAGGTATTAAGAAAATGGCTGAGCTTGGTGCGGTAATTAAGATTAACATCGTATTAATTCCGGGGATAAATGATAGCCACATTGCTGAAATTGCAAAGACTGTACAAGAATTAGGAGCCGCCATCATAAACCTGATTCCCTTAATTCCACAGCATGAAATGTCCGACTATCCGGCTCCAAGCTGTCAAGAACTTAATAAAGCAAGGGAAGCCGCGGAAGCCTATCTACCGGTTTTCAGACATTGCCAGCACTGTCGTGCAGATGCCTGTGGTATTCCGGGTAGAGAAGATTTATCCCGCCTGCTGTATGAACACGGTGAAATGGAACAGACCTTTTCCCATGGTTGAAAAGGATATAATAAAATAATGGAGGAAGAATCATGAGTAAATATGTTGACAGACCAAGATATTCCTGTGCGCTTGGTGGAGCACTTGCCACCCTTCGTGCAATTCCCCGTGCCATACCAATTATTCATGCATCAACCGGATGCGGACATAATCTTCATAATTCCCTTAATTCAGGTGCAGGATATTTAGGCGGAGGTTATTGCGGAGGGCTTGCCCTACCAAGCAGTAACGTGGTGGAACGCGACATTGTCTTTGGTGGTGAGGATCGATTACGTGAACAAATTGCTTCTACTTTAGAGATTATGGATGGCGATATCTATCTGGTGCTAACCGGCTGTATGGTGGAGATGATTGGTGATGATATCGATTCCGTTGTATCCGAATTTGCAGATAGTACGCAACCGGTGATTGCGATCCATACCCCCAGTTTTCGAGGTAACTCTTATACCGGCTATGAGTTGGTTTTAAGTGGCTTAATCAAAAAGTACATAAAGAAGCAGGATAAAAAACTTAATACGGTAAATGTTCTTGGAATTGTACCCGGGCAGGATGTCTTCTGGGAAGGAAATCTGAAGGAAATCAAAAGGCTTCTACAAAAACTTGGACTTAAAGTAAATACCTTTTTCGGAGAAGGTGAATCCCTAGTCAATATACACAATTCAGGTAACGCAAGTCTTAACATTGTGGTATCCGATGTTTACGGTATCGCAGCAGCAAGCGATTTTGAAGAGGTCCATGGTACAACACAGTTTCCAATCGGTGCAGTAGGTACAGAGCATTTTCTCAAGGAAGTTTCCAATGCACTTCAACTAGATCCTTCCATCGTAGAAGGAGTTTTGAAGGAGGAAAAATCCGTTTATTACAGTTACTTGGAACGTTTAGCTGACTTGTATAATGATGTGGATTTGCAACGTTATGCAATCGTTGTTGGTGACAGTAATTATGCACCGGCAGTCACACGGTTTTTGGCAGATGAACTAGGTTGGCTTCCGGAGCTGACTGTTATTACAGACTTCCTAGATGGTCCTCAGCAAAACAAATTAATTTCACGTTTTGATGATTACGAATCCAGTATCACTCCTGCTGTACGTTTTGATACTGACACATCTTCGGTTAAAAAATATGTAACTCAGATTTGGCCACGCAACCGCAATGAACGATATTATGATGCTTTTAACCCTACCGTAGTTGTGGGTAGTGTGTTTGAAAGAGATCTCGCAACTGAATTTGGCTTTCCATTATTAACCGTAGCTTATCCCGTTACCAACAGGGTCGTTCTTAACCGGGCGTATGTTGGCTTCAATGGGGCGCTAAGTTTAGTAGAGGATTTAATCGGTATTCTTGTAGCAGGAAGATAGGAGGATTGAAATGAATTTTTTAGATGCAAAATCAGCACCGGCTCGCGAGGATCGCTTGAAGGCTAATATTGCTTTCGGAGGTACCTGTGCAGAACTTAAGAGTTGCACTCGAAATGGTTGTTTTTCAAGTAATGGCTGTCTAAACCTTGCGGGAAGACGTTTCTCACAAACACAAGGCTGTCAATTTACTCTTAGCCTTGCCATTCTAAACACGCTACGTAATGCAGTAATCATCATGCACTCTCCCATCGGCTGTGGAGCCTGCAGCATCGGAAATGTCGGTGTTAATAAATCGTTTAAACAACTGCGTGATCCATTATCAGAAGGTGTCATTTGGTTGAATACCAACTTGGATGAGTCCGATGTAATCGGTGGAGGGGAACGTAAGCTTCGGGAAGCTATCTTGTATGCGGATAAAGAATTTCGTCCGGAGACCATCATCGTAGCAAACGGTTGTGTTCCAGCATTAATTGGTGATGACATTGACAGTATTATAACAGAACTAAGCGAGCAAACAGCTGCAATTATTGTACCCATTCATTGCGAAGGTTTTAAAACCAAGGTTATGGCTACAGCCTACGATGCCGTTTATCATGGAATTCTTAAGAACTATATTAAAACACCGGATAGACGAAGCTATGTAATCGAGCCTGATCTCGAGAAATTGAAAGAGCAATACCGCATTAGCCGCAATGTCAATGTTCTTAATGTTTCCTCCATGAGCAGAGCGGATGAATTAGAGTTACAAAGATTATTGAATGCCATCGGTCTGAATGTTAACTTTATTCCCTGTTATGCAAAACCAGAGGATTTTTCTTATTCCCTTGAGACCTCATTAAATGTCAGCATTTGTGGTACCCATGATGATTATTTTGTAGGACATTTAAAAGAGAAATATGACATTCCATTCTTAATTGATACCATCCCCATCGGTAGAAAAAACACGGATCGGTGGCTACGAAAAATTGCTGAATATTTTGGTCTGGAACAGGAAGTTGAAAACCTTATTGCCCAGGAAAATGAAATTTTGGATAAGAGTCTGGTCCCGTTCCGCAAAATTTTATCCGGCAAACGAGCTTTCCTTGCCGGTGGGGAGGTCCGTATCATTGCTACTGCAGAAATTCTTCAAGACCTTGGAATTAAAATCGTTGGATTTAAGGCGCACCATTTTGACCAATTTATTGATCCAATTTTTGATGCACTGGAGGATATTGACGATGTAGTAATTGATGTGGCAACCAATCAGCCCTTTGAACAGGCAAACTTGATTAACCGTTTAAAACCGGATATCTTTATTACCCATACCGGAGGAACGAATATATCTGCAAAGCATGGTCTTCCCATTCTTCCTCTTTTTGGTCCCAGCTATAATTATTTGGGATATTCCGGTACCTTTGAGGTGGCAAGACGCTTAAACAGAATTGTTCGTAATTGTCAGTTTAATAAAAAGCTGTCCGAATATACGAAATTACCCTTTAAAAAAGAATGGTATGAAAAAGATCCCTTTACCTATATCAAGAGCCAAGATGTAGTCTAATGGAGAAGGAGGTTTCTAGTGACTGATCTAACCGCTCCAGTTGTTAAGACTGGAATTAAAAAAACAATAAGTACTTTAAATTACGTTAAGCTATTGCTTCCAACACTCACCGCTGTGTTCGCACTCCTTCTTCATAGGTTACTACCGAACAGCCCAAAATACACCCAGAAGTCGGTACCCTATTTTACTGTTTTATTGAGTATCATTATCCTAATTACCTTATTCTTTGTTGGGTTATCTCTGCTACATGAATCCGTCCGAACTCAATACTTATTTAAGACCTGGTTTATCGCCGCTGCTATATTACTACTTAACATTCTAAACATTGTAACTTTAAAATTTATGTTGGTTCCTTCCATCTATTTTCCCTGTCCTGATCGGATTTTGAAGGTATTTGTGGAGGATTGGCGCTTTATTCTTAAGTGCCTAGGTTATTCTGCAAGACTACTAGGTTCTGGGTATCTGCTCGGAGCAACAGTAGGTATGATAACCGGTATCTTGGTTGGGTGGAGTAAGGGCTGGCGTTATTGGATTAATCCCTTAATTAAGGTAATAGGACCAATTCCCGCCACCGCCTGGGTACCTATTGCATTGGTTTCCTTTGCAAACTCCTTCCAAGCCAGCGTTTTTCTAATTGCTTTAGCAGTTTGGTTTCCTACCACTATTCTGACTAGCTCCGGAATATCCAATGTTAAAAATGCTTACTTTGAAGTTTCAAGTACATTGGGAGCCACCAGCCTACAAAAAATATTTCGAATTGCAATTCCAGATGCCATGCCAAGTATCTTTATTGGTATCTTCAATGGTACCTGTTCGTCCTTCTTAACACTCATGACAGCCGAAATGTTGGGCGTAAAATTCGGAATTGGCTGGTACATTAATTGGCAGAGAGAGATGCTCTCCTATGCTAATGTTTATGCCGGACTAATCGTAATCGCAGTAACCTTTTCACTAATCATCACCTTGATGTTTAAGTTTCGTGATAAGGTTCTGGGATGGCAAAAGGGGGTTATCAAATGGTAGATACTCAAATTGGAAATATCAATGCCAACCATGTACGAAAAGCCTTTATACAACAGAATGGGCAATCCGTTGTTGCCTTAAACAATGTGAATGTAGAAATTAAAGCCGGAGAATTTATATCTTTAATTGGTCCCTCCGGATGTGGAAAATCCACATTTTTACGACTACTTGCCGGTTTAATAGAGCCGGATGAGGGCGCATTTATCCTTGATGGAACTACAATCACAGGCCCTAGCAATGAGCGTGGTTTAGTATTTCAAGACCCCACTCTATTCCCTTGGCTAACAGTTTATGAAAATATAGCATTTGGGTTAAAAATAAGAAATATTTATCGACATAAAAAAAGCGATGTTCGAGATTTTATTCATTTAGTTGGTTTGGATGGATTTGAAAAAGCATATCCCCATCAATTATCCGGAGGAATGGCACAAAGGGTCGCCTTAGCCAGAGCACTCGTTAATCATCCTAAGGTATTGCTTCTCGATGAACCCTTTGGTGCCTTAGATGCATTTACCCGCATGAACATGCAGGATGAGCTGATCAAGATATGGAAAGAGCGCGGTACTACCATGGTAATGGTTACCCATGATGTCGATGAAGCAATCTATTTAAGCGATAGAATATTTGTTATGACTGCCCGCCCAGCTAAAATTGAGAAAATCCTCAATGTAGGGATTGGCCGTCCCCGTGCTAGGGATCTGCCAGATTTTCTTAATCTACGAGCAAAAATTCTGCAAATTCTTGATTTTGCAGGAACGCAAGATGAAATTCAATACTATCTGTAATAAATTTCAACAAATAAAAATGAAAAAGGAGAGATATTTATGCTTACAAAAAAAAGAACCGCTATGAAAAAACATCTTACCATAATCCTGGCACTCCTGGTTGCCTTCTCACTGGTAGGTTGCTCAACTTCAAAACCTGCATCAACCTCTGATACATCACCAAAGGTGTAGATGCAGAGAACAAATCAACAACAGACGCGGAGGCTGATAAGGAGACCTCAGCAGTTGAAGATGCAAACAGTGATTTTGTGTTAAGAATTGGCTATGGTGGCAGCTTATGTGAAGCGCCTTTACATGTAGCGGTTGAAAAAGGCTATTTTGAAGAGGAAGGCTTAAAGGTTGAACTTATTAAGCTAGCTCCCGGTACCATTTTCGATTCCGTAACCGCCGATCAAATTGATGCCGGTTTTTCTCTTCTGGCAAGCTTAATACAACCACTATCGAATGGCTTGCCTGCAAAAATTACTACCGGCCTGCATACCGGATGTGACAAGGTTCTTGTAAAAAGTGATTCAGGCATAGACGGCCCGGAAGATTTGATAGGCAAAATAGTCGGGGTCCCCAGTATGACCAGTAGCCCTATTATCTTTACTAAACGAGTATTGTCAGACAACGGTGTTGGTGTAAGTGTTGAGAAGTCGGAAGTAGAATTTGTTGTATATAGTACTACTGATTTACCGATTGTATTAGAAAATGGAGCCGTTGATGCTATCGCAATGAACGATCCCACGGCCTCCATTGCTGCAAAAGAGTACGGCTTTACTGTATTGTTTGACTCTGCATTGGATGAACCTTACAAGGATCAATATTGCTGCGCTGCATTTGTTCGTGATAATATAGCCAGCGAATATCCAGATATTGCTACCAAATATACACGTGCAATGCAAAAAGCCAGTGCATATGTTCAGCAAAATCAAGACGAAGTAGCTGCTATTCAGATTGATAACAAATGGGTTGCCGGCGACGCTGAGTTGAATGCATCGGTACTTAAAACCTTTAGTTACATTCCATCTGTTAGTGGTGCCTATGATGCTTTTGCTATCACTGCTCCACAGCTTCAAGCAGTAGGTATGTTAGACGAAGATGTGGATGTGGAAGCATTATTAAAAAATAGTTTTGTGTTCCTAGAAGGGATACCAGAGGAGTATCAATAATTTATTATTTTAGTGTTTCAGTAATAACAAAGGACCTGTTGCAAACTAAGAGTATGTTGCAACAGGCCTTATAAAAAGTCTATCTATATGTATATGAGGTGCCATATGAATAAATCTTGGCGTGTTGCCATCGCTAGTACGGATGGAAAAGTAATTAATGAACATTTTGGCAGAGCAAAAGAGTTTTATATTGTTGATATTCATTCTGATGGTTCCACTGAAATTGTAGGTAAACGTACTGTTTCACCGCTTTGTAATAATGGGGAACACGATGATCAGACGCTGGCTGCTAGTATAGGTTCTCTGAGTGACTGTACAGCAGTTTTGGTTGCCAAAATCGGTATGTCTGCCAAAAGAGCACTTGAAATAAACAAAATTTCTGTATTTGAGAATGCTGATTATATAGAAAATGCAGTTTTAAAACTAACAGATTATTTTATAAAAACAAATTATTCATAAACGGAGGAACTTTTACTATGGCAAAGAAAATAACACAAATTGCAATATACGGCAAGGGTGGTATTGGTAAATCAACTACTACTTCAAACCTAACAGCGGCTCTATCGAAACAGGGTTATAAGGTAATGCAATTTGGATGCGACCCCAAAAGCGATTCCACTAACACGTTGCGTGACGGTACTTATATTCCCACTGTTCTTGATACCTTACGTGAAAAAAGCACAGTGAATGCATATGATGTTATTTTTGAAGGCTTTAACGGTGTATATTGTGTTGAGGCAGGCGGTCCGGCACCTGGAGTTGGTTGCGCTGGAAGGGGTATTATAACTGCGGTAGAACTTTTTAAGCAACAACGCATCTTTGAAGCACTTGATTTGGATTATGTAATCTATGATGTATTGGGCGATGTTGTGTGTGGTGGCTTTGCTGTACCAATTCGTGAAGGTATTGCGGAACATGTATTCACTGTTTCCTCTGCTGATTTCATGGCGGTGTATGCTGCTAACAATTTGTTTAAGGGCATTAAGAAATATTCCAACTCAGGTGGAGCTTTATTGGGCGGTGTTATCGCCAACTCCATCAATGTTCCTTATTCGAAGGAAATCATTGATGATTTCGTTAGTCAGACAAAAACACAGGTAGTGGAATATATTCCTCGATCTGTTACGGTTACTCAATGCGAGCTTCAAGGAAAAACTACGATTGAAGCCGCTCCTAACTCCGAGCAAGCTAAGGTATACTTTAATCTTGCCGATAAAATAGCACATCACACTGTATCAAAGGTTCCCCAACCTCTTGAAACAAATGAGTTGCGTGATTGGGCATCAAAATGGGCAGATTATCTGTTGGCACTAGAAACCGGAAACATTCGAACTGAATTATCTGCTAATTTGTAGGGTAGGAAATTATCCATTAACATCAATCCATTCTATTTATGAAATGCGAAATGGGTGAATTACAATTATGTTCCATTGTAATTCACCCTTAATTTCGTTCTGTCCGTACCGATGCGTGCGCCTTGAATGTGTACCGATGCGACGCCTTGAATGACTATTGACATCTTAAGTTAATTATTTTATTATAAAACATATGCAACAACTATGAAATGGGGTTAATTTATGAGAATATCAACAAAAGGCCGCTATGCACTTGCTGCTACCATAAGCATGGCACAATTTTATAGCAGCTCTGATTCTGTTACGCTTGCCAGTATCTCAGATAGATTAGGAATATCAAAAATATATTTGGAACAGGTTTTTTCCTTATTAAAAAGAGGTGGTATTGTCCTGTCGGTGAAAGGCTCTCAAGGTGGTTACCAATTAGCTAGACTTCCCAAGCAGATTAATGTCATGGAAATATTATTTGCTACAGAAGCTTCCCTTTTTGAAAAAACTGAAGTTACCGTAGCAAATAAAATTCCTGAAATAGAAACCGCTATGCAATTATTGATATTTGACACAGTGGATGTAACAATTAAAGAAGCGCTGCAGAAAATAACGTTATATGATCTTGTATCAGCGTCAGAAAATAATAAAAAGAATCAAGGATTTATGTTTTATATTTAATAATTAGCCACCAATCTTGCATTGGTGGCTAATTATTTTTTACTATATTCATTTCACGTTTTAAATCGACCTATTGAACTATAATCTTTGTTGTAAACTTTATAATTTTATAAGATGAACCGAACCGGCTACCATCGATTTTTTGACATCAATGATTCGCTGATTAGCGGAGCCACAAAATTGTAAACTGATATCCTTAAGCTCCTCAATAAATTCACCATCAACCAAAACATCAATATTTTTTAACATTTCATCTGTACATTCACATTTCGCACGGCTGTCCCCGAGTAAATCCGTATCAAAGGTATATCCTGTGTAGCACCATATATCCTTCTCAGGAAATAAATTCTTTACTTTTTTGATAAATGGCAAAAGTACTCTCTGATTTTGCTGTTCAAATGGTTCTCCACCCAGAAGCGATAATCCATTAATATAATCCTGTGAAAGTGCTTCCATAATCTCTGTCTCAGTTTCTTCTGTAAATGGTTTTCCAAAGGTAAAATCCCATGTTTCTTCGTTGAAACAGCCTTTACAATGATGTGTACAGCCTGAAACAAATAAGGAAACTCTGATTCCTAAACCATTAGAAATATCTGTTTTTTTAATGTTGCCATAATTCATATTATAAATGAAGCACCCTTTCCTTAATCTCCTGCGTTCTTCCCTGGTTCCAGAATTGGGTACCGATATAACCGCAGGTTCTGCGTGCGACATTTAATTTATCTTCATCCCTGTTACCGCACTTAGGGCATTCCCAAATAAGTTTTCCATCATTGTCAGTCACTATCTGAATTTCACCTTCATAACCGCATTCCTGACAGCAATCACTCTTCGTATTTAATTCTGCATACATAATGTTATCATAGATATAACGAATAACTTGGAGAACAGCCGGAATATTATTCTGCATATTCGGTACTTCGATGTAACTTACAGCTCCTCCCATGGATAAGGCCTGAAACTTGGATTCAAATTTGAGCTTTGAAAATGCATCTATTTCTTCCAGGACATGAACGTGATAACTGTTTGTGATATAGCTTTTATCCGTTATCCCCTTTACGATACCAAATCGTTTTTGCAGGCATTTCGCGAATTTATATGTCGTACTTTCTATTGGAGATCCGTAGATACCAAACCCTATATTGGTTTCTTCTTTCCATCTGTCACAAGCAACATTCATATACTTCATAACATCAAGTGCAAAGGCTGTTGCTTCTGGGTTGGTATGTGACTTTCCTGTCATGTGTTTTGTACACTCATACAAACCTGCATACCCAAGCGAAATCGTAGAATAACCGCCGTAAAGTAGTTTGTCTATTGTTTCTCCTTTTTTCAACCGTGCCAGTGCACCATGTTGCCAAAGAATTGGAGCTGCATCAGAAAACGTACCCTTCAGACGTTTATGTCGAATCATAAGCGCTTGGTAACAAAGTTCAAGTCGTTCATCAAATATTTCCCAGAATTTTACCATATCTCCACCGGAAGATAAAGCAACATCTACCAAATTGATCGTAACAACCCCTTGGTTGAAACGGCCGTAAAATTTATAGTTACCATCTTCATCTTTCCACGGACTTAACGCGCTACGACAGCCCATAACAGGAAAACAGTTTCCTTCTTTAAGTTCTTTCATCTTCTTTTCCGAAATATAGTCCGGGACAAGCCTTTTTGTCGTACATTTTGCTGCTAGTTCTGTAAGATAATTATATTTGGAACCTTCATTTACATTATCTTCTTCTAGTACATAAATCAACTTTGGAAATGCAGGAGTAACCCAAACACCCGCTTCATTCATTACTCCCTGGTAGCGTTGTTTCAATGTTTCTTCTATGATCATCGCCAGGTCATTCTTTTCAACTTCATTCTTTGCTTCGTTGAGATACATAAAAACAGTGAGAAACGGAGCCTGTCCATTGGTCGTCATGAGAGTAATTACCTGATATTGAATCGTCTGAACACCCTTAATCACTTCTTTGCGAAGTCTCTTTTCAACGAGTTCATTGATAAGCTCCTCTGAAGCAGAACTTCCAAGCATTCCTACTTCTTCCAGAACTTCTGCGCGAATTTTCACTCTTGATATTTGGACAAATGGTGCAAGATGCGCCAAACTAATGCTTTGGCCTCCATATTGGTTACTAGCAACCTGTGCAATGATTTGTGTAGCAATATTACAAGCAGTAGAAAAACTGTGTGGCTTTTCTATTCGAGTCTCACTGATCACTGTACCATTTTGAAGCATATCTTCGAGATTAACAAGGTCACAGTTATGCATATGCTGAGCAAAGTAATCCGTATCGTGAAAATGAATAATTCCTAACTGATCAGCTTCAACAACCTCTGCGGGAAGAAGCATTCTACGGGTAATATCTTTGCTTACTTCACCTGCCATGTAGTCACGTTGCACACTGTTGATTGTTGGATTCTTATTCGAATTTTCCTGCTTCACATCTTCATTGTTACCTTCAATGAGTGAGAGAATTCGATTATCCGTAGTATTGGCCTTTCGAATAAGAGATCGCTGGTAACGATATTTAACATATCGTTTGGCTAGGTCAAATGCTCCTGTAGCCATAAGCTGGTCTTCTACAAAATCTTGAATTTCTTCAACTGATACAGCACGATTTAATTTATTACATTTATATTCCACATAGTCTGCTATGCCGATAATTTGTTCTTCATTGAGAGCAACCTTTTCGGCCGTTTCATTTGCTTTTGTAACGGCAGCAACTATTTTATTAATATCAAAGGCTTCTTCTGCGCCATTTCTTTTAATTGTTTTCATCCCCTATAACTCCTTCAGTACTTTAGTTTGTGATTTGTATTATATATCAGAACAAAAAAAAAAGCAATTACTTAAGTATCAGTTTTTAAAATATTCTACAATATATAGTGGTCATTAATTTTTAAAGCACAGTATGAAGTAATATTTTACAAATACAACACATTCAACAGCTAAGTAAAAAAGAAGCCTTACATATCAATTTGAAGTTGTAGGTATTTTATGTTAGTGTTAAACTATATGAGAAAGGACGTAGACTGATGAACATAATATTCTTATCTGAACTTGCCGACAAAGCATTTATTAACTATATGAAAACCAAAGGAACAGTCATTCTTGTTCCTAAAGATGATCGCTTTGACAGTGGAATTAGCAGTCATCCAGATCTAATTATATCGATTATTGATGATACCTTAATTATTGATGAATATGCTCATATCAATATATATAAACAATTAGATGCTTTGGGTGTTCCTTACATAGTGGGTAACTCAAGGCTTACTGCAGTTTATCCTCAGGATATCGCCTATAATGCAGTTATCACAAAGGATTTCCTAATTCATAATCTCGAATATACAAATCCCCTTCTTTCCATGCATTGCATGTATACACATAAGAAATTAATTCAAGTAAAACAAGGCTATACAAAATGTTCTACTGTTGTTGTGAGTGATGATACCGTTATTACCAGCGATCAAGGTATCTATAAAGCATCAAAAGACTTTATGAATATACTTTTGATCAGTCCTGGAGATGTAATCGTAGAGGGGTATGTCTTCGGTTTTCTTGGAGGCGCTAGCGATAGTT
>FWPV01012278.1_pt1 | contig 13268 bp, 8 predicted proteins | sample 2228371 | NCBI WGS metagenome assembly FWPV01 (sample SAMEA103939776, study PRJEB20133) | metagenome | reverse complement strand
CTATATTATCACAAACAAATCTAATAAAGTGCTTTACATCGGGGTAACGAACGACCTCATCCGTAGAATGTTTGGACACAGGAATAAACTAATACAAACGCAGTTATTGTTTTTACACAGTTTAAAGTCCATCACAGAATTGGTGATGCTTCCTTTTTAAATTTCTACCTTTTGCAGTCATTACAAAAAATGGTAATATAGCACTTAATGCAGTTGTCCCTGATGTTGTGAATGTAATCAATGAAATAAACAGCATCTAATTGTGTATTGAACACTGGCAGCAGATTACATGGGGAGATTTAGTAGATGCTTCAAGTGAGGTGAATATATATGTTTAAAGTTCTCAGGTCAATACTTTCAAAAATATCTGCAGATTATGCAGACATTCGATACGAAACAAAGAAGGAGACCAGTATTATATTCCATGGCAAGGAGCTTTTTCATATTGGTTCTAACGCTACTGATGGCTATGTGCTGAGAATTTTGAAAAACGGAGGATTATCATCGATCTCCTTCACTGATGAAAATGATGCAGAAAAGGCGATTCGTATTGCCCACGAAAATGCTTTACTATTGGCTAAGCATCTAAATAAACCTGTTATTTTTGCTAAGGCAGAGATAATAAAGGATATATTTATACCTGAAGTTGATGAGAATCCACAGCAAATAACAATAGATGCTAAACTTCAGTTAACAAAGCATTACAATTCTATCCCGTTGAAATATGACAAAATTGCTACTACAAATATCCACTACACTGAAGTTATTCGTGAAAAACACTTTGTAAATACCGAAGGAACAGAGATCAGAGAAGATCTAATAACAACAGCAATTGGAGGACTCATAACAAGTAAAGACGGCAATCTGACACAAAATGTAAGGGTTGCACTTGGTGGCAGCAATGGTTATGCAATTTTAAAGAATCGGGAGGAAGAGTTCGAGAAAAGAACAGCTATAGCACTGGATCTCCTGAAAGCAAAACCTGTTCAAGGCGGTACATATGATGTTATTTTAAATCAGGACATTGCAGGTGTCTTTACGCATGAAGCATTTGGACATTTTTCAGAAGCAGATCTCATAGAAGACTCTCCCACTATGCGTGAAAGAATGAAAAGAGGTTCTAAGCTTGGCAGTGACATTGTAAATATTACAGATGATCCCACTATCCCTAAACAATTGGGATTTTATCGTTATGATGATGAGGGAGTAAAGGCAAAACGCACTGAACTTATGAAGGATGGAATACTCGTCGGACGGCTCCATTCAAGAAGAACAGCAGCAAGTTTCGGTGAAGAATTGACAGGTCACTGTGTGGCAGAAGACTATCGATATGCTCCAATCATAAGAATGGGAACCATATTTATAGAACCAGGAAGAAGTACAGTGGATGAACTTTTTTCTATGCTCGGCGATGGATTATATATACTCGATGCTAAAGGCGGTCAGACAAGCGGAGAAAATTTTACCTTCGGAGCACAATATGGTTATATTGTCAAAGATGGGAAAAAAAGAGAGATGATCCGTGATATTAATATTTCCGGGAATCTTTATCATACACTGAAAAACATTAAAGCTGTTGGTAACGATCTCGTTCTCAGCAAAACCGGTGGATGCGGAAAAGGACAGTTGAATATTCGCTCATGTCATGGTGCTCCACATATACTTATAAAAAATGTAGTGGTAGGAGGGATATGATGGAGAAGTTACTCGAAATGGCAAGAAAAATAAGTGATAAAGCCGAAGTTTATTCAATTACTACAAGCGGAAATAGTATATCATTTGAGAATTCCTGTCTAAAGGATATTGAAAGCAAAATTTTATCAGGTGTTAGCCTTAGAATTATGAAGAATGGAATTATGGGGTTTGCATATACAAGGAACCTGAAAAGTAGGGAAGAGCTTATACAAAATGCAATAGATTCGCTGAATGGTGGTGTGGAAGGACTTTTTGATCTCCCGATGACAAAAGGTCTTCCTAAAATTAATACCTATGACCCTTCAATTGAGACTTTTTCTAATTCTCAAATAGTGGACGAGTGTTCACGGGTCTGCAACCTTTTATCGGAAAGATCCAGGGGTCAGATTAATGTCAAAGCATTTCGCACAGTTAGCAAAATGAGAATCATAAATAGTTCAGGAACAGACCTTTCTATGAATATATCCATTTATGGTTTTTATACTGAATTGCTTTACCCATATACATCTGCCTCATTAAACCGCACATATATTGCTAAAACTTTTCAAAGAGTGCCAGAAGAATATCTTAATTTTCTCGCTGACACATATTATCAATCATTTAAGGAAGTACGTGCCATCAAAAAAAAGATGAAAGTTCTATTTCTGCCTGAAACCCTTTATGTCCTTATGTGGAGACTAAACGCTGCTACAAATGGACAGAGTATTTATGAGAATATCTCCCCAATCATTCAAAAAAGAGGAGAAAAGATTTTTGATGAAAAGCTTAATATATATAATGACCCATTGAATGATTTATATCCTAATGCAAGGTCTTTTGATGACGAAGGTACACCTTGTAGTCATTTTCCTATAGTTGAAAATGGGGTTCTTAAGAATTTCTATTTTGACCTTTATTTTGCTCATAAACTTAAAACATTACCAACTGGACATGGTTTTAAGAGTTCTATATCTGCAAGGCCAGCACCGTCTCTTAGCCATTTAACCTTGACTACTGGTGATAAATCATTTTCATCTCTCATACAATCGATAGATTACGGGATAATTGTTGCTGGTGCACTGGGTGCTCATAGTGGTAATATTCCTAATGGAGATTATTCGGTCGGAGTCTCCCCTGCTCTTCTTATAGAAAACGGGGAAATAATTGGAAATGTGAAGGATGTAATGATAGCTGGAAATATATATAATACTCTTAATAACATCTCTGCAATAGAAAATAAATTGCAGCCTTGTTTTGAAGGAAGATTTCCGGCATTACTGTTTGATAATATTAATGTCACAATAAAAGAATGAAAATTTTTTTCATATTGTTATTTTTAATTTTGAGTGTGAATTTTGTGATAGTTAATCAAGCATCAGCCACCGATTGTAAAATAATCGATGCAAGTTTCTATCAAAAGGAGCAACCTGCGATAATTACTGATTGGTATGCAGGAATTCCTTATATGAGATATCATAAATATGTATATCCATGTGCCAGTATCAAAGTAAAAAACAATTTCTGGCAAAGCATATCTTCCAAGGATTTGGAAATCACTGCTGTTTTTACTGATAATAGCACTGCTACAAAAAGCTTTATATGTGAAGAAAAGCGTATTGCTTTTGGTGAAACCTATGCATGTTCAATTTGTTTCGAAAGCGAATTACCTATTTCTTCACTTGAATGCGATATAAGATGAATGCAAAATAGTTAAATGCATTTAACAAGTTATTTCTATTTTTTACCGTTTACTGATATATACCTTCCCTTATATTCCCTTTTCCAGTTGTTGTTATAATGTCTTTGATACACCTTGCCTTTTCCATTTTGAGTCTTATAATAATCGCTTGAGATACTGCCAAAGACAGCTGGAACATTACGAGCTGGAATGTAAATCCAAGGGCCAGAATACGAAGCAGACCTGAACCAGCGGTAATCGTCATAAATATACCAGTAGCCTGAATAGAAAAAGATTGGGACAGTAACATATGGCACATAATAAACATAAGTACCCGGTATCAGATAAACAGGTGGCGGAGCTGTGAATACGACCTTTGGCGGTGGTGCGATATATGGTGATGGGATCCAAAAACTAAAACCGATGTGGAAGTCAACATCACCTGCTTGGCTATCAGAAGGTATAAAAAAAGAGATTGTTAATAAAAGAATAAGGCTTCCAATCCCAACTGCGATAATATTTTTCTTTTCCATAGTAAACCTCCTATTTTTCAATTTTCTTGATTTAAGAATACGAATTATTTATGAAGAACTGATGAAGAAAATATGAATTAATGTGAAAATATACATATATAACTAATCGAAACCGCCAAAATAAACATATCATGCCCTAACTTAATCAGAGAATTCAGAAATTTTCTTTTAACCCATATTCAAGAAAAATATGACAGATGCAGTATTTGAGCGGTTTTAAATTCTTACGAAGAAAGAATTTTCCTTGGAGGCTCGATGGATATCGAGCCGAGGATGAGCGACAATACTGCGGATGCCAAGTACCTATAAATTTATAAATAAAGGAAGTTAGTTATAAGTATTCTCTGATAAATTGTTCAATATACATATCCGTTACTGCATCATTGCACAGAGCCATATCAAGTTGTTTTGTGTAGGCTGTCAATCTGCCCAATGCCTCTAATTTATTCTGAATAGTAGACTTCTTATACTTTAAAAAAACAGCATCTATCATATCTTCTTCACTACTAACATTAAATCCTATTTTTTTTAAAATTTCTTTGATAAGCCTGATCCTTCTCTGTCTTCGGTCAAAAGATGCTCCACCACCTTTAAAAAAGAACCTTATAAAATTATCATTAATATTATCTCCTACATATGCTTCAATCAACGAAAAATGGTAACCAAGCCTTAGACTGAAATTCATATAATCTCTTGATAAAATAGCAAAACTCTTTTCACCCATCTTGTATATTTGCTTTTTAGGTTTAGAAGCCATACGCTCTTTTTTATTCAAAGTGCCCTCTAAATCAGCAGATTTTTGTTTCGGCCATACTATACTCTTCATGCCTTTCAGTAATGCAGAAAAAGGTATCGAAAGGATATCTCGTGGCGTTGCAATCTTAACATTACTTTCGATACCCTCGCCGATATCTAACAGGCAGGTATACATAGGGATTCCTGCTGAGAGTGGAACTGTTTTTACATCTTCTGCATCATGTTCCAATCCGATCAGGAACATCTCTTTCATTGCAGTTTCATGAGCAAAATGGGTTATATCATGAAAAGTCTTACAATTTTCCGACTTGAAATTCTCATCATCTGGGTCTATCAGGTTAAGGGGCACGATGTGTTTGATGACTCTTTCGAGTATTTTAAATAACCTCGTTTCTTTGAAAGGTTCTCTTTTTTTACGGGCATATTCAAGAAGTTCATCAACCCTGCCTTCATAAATATTGCAATGTATAGCATCAACAGTTATATCTTGCCCATTCTTTATTATATTTGTAGCCACTTCTGTATCAAGAATTGTGGGGACTTCATATTCTCTGGACAGAGATGCCATATGGTCGGTAGCGCTTCCTTCGTCTATAACTATTGCAGCCGCTTTATTCATAACCATTACAAACTTCGGGGAGGAATGCTTAGCAACGAGAACCGCTCCTTCAGGAAATTCCTTGATATTTTCTTCATTATTTAGAATAAATGCCTTACCAAATCCAATCCCTTTGCAGGCAATAATTCCTTTATCTATTATGATATTGTATTTTTCGATACGTGAAGGTAAAGCCTTTATCTGCTCTTTTGACAAAATCCTCAAAGGCCTTGTCTGCATGATATATATTTGATCATCTTTTCCTATAACCCATTCAATCTCTTGCGGACATCCATAATGCTCCTCAATAGCAAGTGCATATTTACTTAATGTTCTGATTTGTTCTTCAGTAAGGCATGGCAACTCTATTTTTTCTTCATGAAGGCAAACTTCATTAAGGATATTACCCTCTGAAAGCCTTGAAACTAAATATAAATAAGGTTTTATGGTAGCACCAGAAACCCACTTCCCTGATCCGAATGCAGAATTTATTATCATGTAATCAGATTCTTGATTATTTGGGTCTATTGTATAAATAACACCACTCCTGGATGCATCTATCATAGGTAAAACACCAACAGCCATAGCCATCTCTCCTGCAGAAAACCCCTTCGTTTTGTAATAAAATATCGCCCGTGGAGTAAACATACTTGCAATAACTTCTTTATATTTCTGCAAGATTAAATCACCATGAATATTAATAAATGTTTCATACTGTCCTGCAAAACTAAATTCTTTTTCCTCGTGAATAGCACTGCTTCTTAATGATACCATTATATCTTTATCACCATTGCATAACTGCTTGTATGCATCTTTGACTGATTTAACTAAATCGTCTGGAATTTCTGATGCAATTATCATTTCTTGTATCTCTTTACTCACACTTATTATTTCTTCAATATTATCTATAGTTAATGCTGAAATTGTTCTATTTGACCTTTCAAGGAATCTGTTATATTCCATAAATTTTTTATATGCATATGAAGTAATAACAAAGCCTTTTGTTACTGGCATATGAAGGCGATTCTTTACCTCACCTAAATGAGCCAATTTGCCCCCTACGATATTCACCATATTACCGGTAATTTCTTTAAGTGGAATAGTTAGATCACTCACGGGGATCTCGAAATTGAATTTTAGGATTTTTTTAATTTCTTTTGTTACATCATCAAAAATTTTATAAAGTTGATTATACTTGTCATTGCTGAGGAAATTAAGGTTTTCAATAATACTAAAAACTTCAGATGTAATTAGTTTTATGTGGGTATCTATATAATATATGTCGAAAAGGTAATCGCCTGCGAGTTTGTCTTCAACATCAGCCATAAGTTCGAGAACAAAATTATTTTTTTTAAGAATTCTCTGAAATATTGAATATTTTTGCTGAAGTATTGCTCTTATGGCATTATCTTCCTGGATATCTTCAGAAGTCTTCTTGAATAGTTTTGAAAGAAAATCCATAGTTTAATTATACAGCTTTAACCCAATGCATCATTTAACCCATATAATGTAATTGAAAGATGCAGATATTGTGAAAAAATTTAATTCTCGATTCCTTAGTGTACCTTTAACTAATGGTATTACGAATATTTTTATCAACAAAACATATAAAAATAATTCCGATAATTCATCGAGTTAAATAAATTTTTGAGCGATGTCTGCATTTTTCGGGTTAATATTCTCAAGAGTAAACTCCTCTAAATGCATCTCTGCTGTTCTATCATCATACATAATTGCATCAAGCTGCTTTGTGTAAACAGTGAGTCTCCCGAGTATCTCCAATTTTTCTTTTAAATGTACTCTCTTATGCTTAGTTAAAATACCATCGACAATATCTTCTGTGACCTTTGTCCTGAAACCTATTCTCTTTAATATTTCATTTATTAGCCAGATCCTCCTCATCCTCCTGTCTCTCTCAGCACCACCTCCCTGAAAGAAAAATCTTATATAATTGTCGTTTATCTTTTCACCAGCATATGCCTCTACTACCGAGAGGTGATATCCAAGACGAATCGAAAAATTCATATAGTCTTCTGAGACGAAAGCAAAACTCTTTTCACCCATTTCTTCAAGTTCCCTATCGCTAATAGAAGCAGTATGTGCAATCATTCCCAGAATTCCTTTTATATCAATGTGTCTCGGAGGAGGCCATTCAAGAGACGTAAGACCTTTAAAAAAGGCCTGGAATGGAATAGAGTGAATATGTTCAGGCTTGAGCTTTTCTTTATCTCTTTCAATTGCATCACCTAAGTCAATAAGATAGATAATTAACGGGATTCCTGCTACAAGCTTCACTGTCTCAATATCTTCTGGAAATTCTGTCGATAACTTGAACATCTCATGCATTGCCTTCTGATGGGCAAAACGTGTTATGTCATGCATAGTTTTACAACTTTCAGGGCTGAATTGCTTATCTGCTGGGTCAATAAGATTTAGAGGCACAATCATTTCAGAAACTTTTTTAAGTATCTTAAAGATCTGTGTATTTTTAAATGGACCTGCCCTTTTTCCTGAAAATTCAATTAGCTCTTTAACCTTTCCGTCGTAAACAATACAATTAACTGCATCAACAGTCAAATCCTGACCTTCCTTGAGAACTTCTGTAGCGATTTCTGTATCCACAATAGTAGGTATGCTTAATTCACGAGCTAATGTTGCCATGTGAACTGTAGTTCCCCCAATATCTGTGATAATCGCATTCGTCTTATTCATAACTGTGGAAAATTCTGTAGATGTGTGTTTTGCCACAAGTACAGCAGTCTCTGGAAAGTTCTTTATATCTTCATCGTTTTTTACAATATGAGCTTTCCCATATCCAATTCCCTTACAGGCTATTAGGCCTTTATCAAGCAGTACTCTGTAACCCTCAACCCTGCCTAGAATATTTAAATCTAAACTTTCAAGTTCTAACATTTGTAATGGTCTGGTCTGTAATATAAAAATTCTGCCATCACTGTCCATAGCCCACTCAATATCTTGAGGATACTGATAGTGCTTTTCAATAAGAATTGCATATCCAGCTAAAGTTTTGAGTTGCTCATCAGTTAAACAAGGTTTCGTTATTTTAACCTGATGCAATGGCACTTCTTCAGCTTCTCTGTTAGGTCTATATGTGAGCATATTTTTTCTTTCTGGTATATTCTTCTGAATTATTTCAAATCCTTCATCCTCTCTGCCAAAATGATGTCTCGCTATAACATATAATTCCGGCGTAACCAATCCTTCTACCACACTCTTACAAATACCAGGGACTGCGGTAATCAAAAGCTTAGCATCCTTCGGGTTATTGGGATCTCTTGAATACATTACACCAGCTGTTTTTGCATCGATCATCGAGAGAACGCCGACAGACATAGCCATTTCATATAAAGGTAAACCCTTCGTCTTATAATAAGATAGAACTTTTGTTGAAAATAAACTCGCTATTACTTCTTTATATTTCTGAAGTATTAATTCAGGAGAGACATTTAGAAAAGTAATGTATTGTCCTGCAAAACTGAATTCACCATCTTCATGCACCGCGCTACTTCTCACAGATACCAAGATTTTCTTATTATATTTTTGGAAAAGTCTATCATATGCATCACGTATCTCTCCTGAAATGTCCTCTGGTATATCAGAAGATATAATCCGATTTCGTATCTCTGAGCTTAATTCATCCAACACTTTTTGATTTTCAATATTGACTTCAGATAATCTCTTATACACCTCCTCAAGTGGTACATTCTTATCCATAAATTTCTTGAAGGCAAAAGTGCTTATTGCAAAACCGTCAGGCGTGGGTATGTTGAGACGGTTTCTTATTTCTCCCAGATTTGCATTCTTATTGCCAAATCTATCAATCATCTCTTTTGTAATCTCATCAAACGATTCAGTGTATCTACTTACAGGGATTTCAATCTTTTTTGTTAGAGCCTTTTCTATTTTCATATTAATCTCTTGGAATCTGTCATAAAGAGTTATATATTTATTATCTGAGATTGAATTCAATTTCTCGATGATCTTCATTACTCCTTCAGAAATAGCTCTTACAGTATCATCAACATATTTTCTTTCGATAGGAAATTCCCCAGATATTTTTTCTTCCATACCTGCTATTAGTTCCAGTGAAACATTATTGTGTAAGAGAAGTTCCTGAAAAGACTGGTATCTGGCTCTGAAGGTTCTCATACCCGTACCTTCGGGAACCATAGGTTTTATTGGTTTTTTCACGATACCTGAAAGGCGTTGCCATATTTTCATGGGAAAGACCTCAAATCCTCCCCTCACCCCCCTTTTCTTAAGGGGGGATTAATAATTTTAAAATCTCTATGTGATTTCAAGGGTCTTGAAGGGTTAAAAACGAACATGCTCTTTGACGAATTGCTCAATATACATGTCGGTTACAGCATCATTAAACATGACCATGTCAAGCTGTTTGGTATAGGCTGTTAATTTCCCCATCACCTCTAACTTTTCTTCTATCATCTTCTGTTTATATTTCGTAAGAATAGCATTTATAACGTCTTCTTTAATATTCACTCTAAAACCGATTTTCTTAATAATTTCTGTAATCAGCCTGATTCGGCGCAGTCTTCTGTCAAGAGCAGCTCCTCCTCCTTTGAAAAAGAACTTTATATAATTGTCATTTATATTTTCTCCTGCATAGGCTTCGATCATGGAAAAATGATAACCGAGCCTGATGCTAAAATTTATATAATTTTTTGATAAGATGCAAAAACTTTTTTCACCTGTAGCATGTAACTGGTCTTCAGGGACAGATGCTGCCTGGGCGAGCATCCCTATAAAACCTTTAATATCAGGAGGTCTCGGCTCAGGCCATTTCATACTTTTCATACCTCTTAATAAGGCTGAAAACGGGATTGAAAGAATATCATCAGCAGTTACTTTCTTAATATTCTCCTTAATTCCACCGTCAATATCCAGCATATGAACAGCAACCGGAATCCCTGCATCCAGAGGAATCGTCTGTACGCCTTTCAAATCATGAGCTTCCCCTATGTTGAACATCTCGTTCATTGCTATCTCATGTGAAAAACGGGTTATATCATGAAATGTCTTGCAGTATTCAGGTTTGAAAGTTTCGCTTTCAGGGTCTACTAAATTCAAAGGCACAATTAATTTCAAAGCCTTTTCGAATGTTTTAAAAAGACGAGTTTCTTTAAAGGGTTCTCTCTTCTTGCTGGCGTATTCTATGAGCTCTTTAACCTTTCCCTCGTAGATATTGCAGTTTATTGCATCTACAGTTATTTCCTGTCCGTTTCTGATAATACGAGTTGCTACTTCGGTATCAAGAATTGTTGGGACTTGATACTCTCTGGAAAGAGATGCCATATGTCCTGTAGCACTTCCGACATCTGTAATTATAGCCGATGCCTTATTCATGACCGTAACAAATTTTGGTGAGGTATGCCTTGCAATAAGCACACCACCTTCAGGGAAATCCTTTAAATTTTCTTCATCCTGAAGTATAAATGCCTTGCCAAAACCAACACCCTTACATGCGATTATACCCTTATCAAGCAGGATTGAATATCCATCAATTCGTGTGGGAATAGAAATTTCTGATGTCTGTACTTGATAAGTCCTTAATGGCCTTGACTGGAGAATATAAAGTCTGCCATTTTTATCCAGAGCCCATTCTACGTCCTGCGGACAACCGTAATACCTCTCTAATTCAAGTCCATATTTTGTCAGCAATTTTATTTGTTCATCGGAAATACATTGTTTACCTTTCTTTTCATCTGGGACTATAACCTCTTCAAGTTGCCCATCATTTCCACAAATTAGCATTTTATCCTGGTTTGATATATTTTTTTCTCGAATTATTCCTTCCGGATGTCTGGATACTATATATGCATTTGGCGTTACAGTTCCATCTACCACCCACATGCCAAGCCCGTGAACTGCATTTATTAAAATATAATCAGCCCTGGGATCATTTGGGTCTTTTGTGTACATAACTCCACCCGCGATAGCATCCACCATATTAAGAACCCCTACTGCCATAATCATTTCACTTTCTGTAAAGCCCTTTGTTTTGTAATAAAATATTGCACGAGGGGTAAAGAGACTTGCTACAACCTCTCTATATTTATCAAGGATAGAATTCCCAGGCACATTGAGAAATGTGGAATACTGTCCTGCAAAGCTAAAGTCGCTATCTTCAAGAATTGCACTGCTCCTAACCGATACATTTACTGATTTCCCGAGCTTATCACATAATTGCGAATATTCATCTTTTATAGCCATTTCTAAATCATAAGGGATATCAGAATTCCTTATCATTGATTGTATTTCTTTGCTAACATTATTTAGTTCATCGATATTTTCTAATCCCAACTTTGTCAGTGATAAAAGTGTCTTATTTATCCTTTCAGTAAATAAATTAAGTTCCATGAATTTTGTGAATGCATACGAGCTAATTACAAAGCCCTCAGGTGTTGGAAGTTTAAGGCGATTCTTTATCTCACCAAGATGTGCAATTTTCCCGCCAGCAACATTAATCATATCCCCGTTGAGTTTTTCAAGAGGAATTGCAAAATCGCTCTTAGGTATTTCCATTTTGTATGTTAAGACCTGCTCGAGATCCTTGTTAATTTCATCAAAGATATTGTAAAGCTGATGATACTTATTCTTTGAAAGGGCATTAAGTGCTTCAATAATACCAAGTACTCCATCAGTAATTAACTTTATACTTGTTTTGATATATTGCCTGTCAAATAAATATTCACCTGTTAGCTTTTCTTCCATATCAGCCATATGTTCCAGAACCTTATTGTTATATTCGAGAAGCTTCTGGAAAAAAGAGAATTTCTCTTTTAAAGACTCTTTAACTGAGTCATTTTTCTTTGAGGATTCATTAACTTTTTTGAGCATTTTAGAAAAGATTGACATATATAATTATAACTTTAAAAAAAATCCTTGACAATATAAGGACATCTAATTATAATATCGCTCGTATAATGATATTTTGTAATAACATTATGAGAAAATTATAATATTTTATATGGAACTAATAGATAGAGAAGATCATCAGAAACTATACCTACAACTATACGAGATAATTAAAAAGAAAATAGAGACTAAAGAATGGCCTGTCGGTTCTCAAATACCTACAGAAGATGAACTATGCAAAATGTTTAATGTAAGCAGGGCAACAGTTCGAACTGCTGTTCTTGAACTTGTCAGACAGGGTTACATGAAACGTCAGCAAGGTAAAGGCACTTTCGTTTATAAAAGTGCAATCTCCGAGGGACTTGCAATGCTGACTAACTTCAAAGAAGTTATGCTTGAAGAGGGTCTAAATTTATCCATGAATATACTCGCAAGAACCGTTATGCTACCAGAAAATGATCTTAATAAAAAACTCAATATAACACGTGATAAGCATATAATCTATATTAAGAAATTATGGACTATCGATAACGAACCAGTCCTTCTTAAAGAAATATATATTCCTTATAATATATGCCCTCTCCTTTTAGAAGAACATATTGAAAACAAATCAATATTCGATCTTTTTGAAAAAAAGTACGGTATAAAAATTACAAGTGTAAAAAATTATATAGATATCGCTTATCCCAATGTTAATGAAAGTCATTTGCTTAAAATGCAGGAGGGTTCTGCCACATTATTAATAACTCAGTATTGTTATTCAGGTGGAACACAGATAATGTATGCCTCTTCATTGAAAAAACCGAGTAAATTTCCATTTTTTATCGAGTTTGAAAGAAAATCAACATAGAAAGAAAGGAGGCTATTATGTCAGATAGCAAGGTTGTTAAGGATGTGATGGTAGGAATTTTTGATTACCCTCATATCCCCTACTGGTTTTCGATAAGTCAAGCTATACGAATTATTAAGGCGTCTTTTATAAGTGCCGGGAAATATCCTGAACCTATGGCAATGCTTGTATTTGATGAAAAATATAACCTCATGGGGACATTAACACTCAAGGATATTCTCAGAGGACTCGAACCTAAATTCCTGCAACCGACAACAAAAGCCCAGGTTCCTGAGGAAAATG
>FWPV01006245.1_pt1 | contig 13270 bp, 20 predicted proteins | sample 2228371 | NCBI WGS metagenome assembly FWPV01 (sample SAMEA103939776, study PRJEB20133) | metagenome | reverse complement strand
TGATGGATGCCATCGAAGAGTTCGACGATACCCAGAAGGTCTATGCCAACTTCGACATCCCGGCCGAGGTGCTGGCCAAGCTGGAGAAGTAACTCTTCAACCGCAGAGAACGCAGATAATCTTCACCAAAATGGAATAAACCCCCTCCCCCGGTCTTGGCGTCCTCTGCGGTCGAAGAAAAGAGATGGTTAAGATGGTGATACTGGGCATCGACCCCGGCAGCCTAGCCACCGGCTATGGCCTCATCCATAGCGACGGCGCCAACCATCGGGTGACAGCCCTCGGGTGCCTTAGGGCACGGTCGGGGGCTTCGCTTTCTCAGAGGCTGCGGGTGATGCACGACGGCCTGGCTGCGGTGTTGGCGCAGTACCGGCCCCAGGAGGCGGCGGTGGAGGCTGCCTTCTACGGGAAGAACGCCAGGAGCGCTTTGGTGATGGGACACGCCCGCGGCGTCTGCCTGCTGGCCCTGGAGGAGGCCGGCTGCCGGCTCTACGAGTACTCGCCCCTGGAGGTCAAAAGGGCGGTGGTGGGCCGGGGCTCGGCCGACAAGCGGCAGGTGGCCTTCATGGTGAGGGCCATTTTGGGGCTGAGGGCTTTGCCGCCGCCGGATGAATCCGACGCTCTGGCCGTAGCCCTGTGCCACCTCCAGAGGAGCAGGTCCAGATTGTTGGCAGGGGAACGATGAAGCGTTTCGCCTTGACCCTATATGTTATTATTGTGTGGCTGAGTCTGTTCGGCCTCAGGGCTGCGGCGCAGTCCAGGCGGCAGCAGGCTGAAGATTATTTCCGCCAGGCGGCCAATATGATGAGATTGGGCAACTATCCGGCGGCCATCGCCTGTTTGGATTCAACCTTGATGTGGCAACCCAAAATGGCCCAGGCTTACAGCAGCCGGGGCACGGCCTTCAAACTTATGGGCAAATGGGAGCAGGCTCTGGTGGACTATGGACGGGCCATAGATCTGGAGCCCAAATCCGCCGATAATTACTACAATCGGGGCCATGTCCATTATCTCCTGAAGGATTATCAATCAGCTATAAACGATTTTTCCCAGGGGATATCTCTGGACCCCAGGAATCCGGACTCCTATAACCAGCGGGGCCTGTTCTATCTCAATTTCGGCAACGAGGAGGCGGCCCTGGCCGATTTCAACCAGGCTATAGAAATGGATCCGGAGCTGACCACAGCCTATATCCACCGCGCCGATACCTATATGGGGTTGGACAATTACCCCAGGGCCATCGAGGATTACACCCAGGCTCTAAAATTGAACCCCAAGCAGCCGGAGGTCCTCTATCGGAGGGGGCTGGCCTACGATCTGTTGAACCAGATGGATCTGGCTTTGGAGGATATGATATCAGCCTCGGTCCTGGGATCGGCCCAGGCCCAGAAGTGGCTGGAGCAGCACGAGCCCAAGTCCAAGGAGTCCGGCAAACCGAAACCGGCCAAGAGCATCAAGCCCGGGAGATAAAGACAGAGCCAATATGTACCACCATATCAAAGGGACCTTGATCCTCAAGAATCCGACCGAGGCGGTCATCGAGGCCGGCGGCGTAGGCTATCAATTGAGCATTTCTCTGAATACCTATCAGGCCCTGCCCGAGGTGGGCAACCAGGCCCGGCTGCTGGCTCATCTGCATGTCAAGGAAGACAGCCACCAGCTCTATGGCTTCTTCCAGGAGGACGAACGTCAGGCCTTCAGGGCGATGATCAGTATTTCGGGCATCGGACCTAAAATGGCCTTGGCGGTGCTTTCCAAGATGACCTCCCAGGACCTGGAGCAGGCAGTGGCCCATCAGGACATGACCCTGTTGACTGCGGTGCCTGGGATCGGGAAAAAAACAGCCGAGCGGCTTCTGGTGGAGCTCAAGGGGAAAATTGCCGAGGCGGTGGTCCAGGGACTGCCCGGGATCAAGGGCCAGGCGGCCGGAGACCCGGCAGTGGAGGCGCTGATGACATTGGGGCTCAGCCTGGCCGAGGCCAGGACGGCGGCGGAGAGGGCTAGGTTCCGGCTGGGGGAGAAGGTGCCTATAGAGCAGATCGTCCGGGAGGCATTGAGCGCCTGGCGATAAAACTATGCTTGAGTCACTGTCAGCCATAATGCCTAAAGGCATGACCCTGGCCCAGATAACAATCTAACAGAGGGTGGCGTCGCCCGATGCCAAAATCGCAGGCTATAGGTTTACATGGGGAAGACGGGCGGAACGGTCGATGGACGAAATAACGATAGGGGAATAAGATCCAATTATTATTACTCCAAAGATGCCTTATGGCTAACATGACTTTTGATCGACAGAAGGATTTTTCTATTTAGATTGTCGATAATGTAGTTTCAACAGTGTAGGATGTATTTATCGACGATGTAAACGAAACATGCTGATGAAAGAGCCTATAAAATTAACCTTGCCCGAGCCGCTGGAGGGCGACTTAGAGTTCGACTCCTCGGTCCGCCCTCAGACCTTCGACGAGTTCGTAGGCCAGTCAAAGGTGAAGGACAATCTCAAGGTCTTCATCCAGGCGGCCCGGGGCCGGGGCGAGGCCATAGACCACATGCTGTTCTGCGGCCCGCCGGGGCTGGGCAAGACCACCTTGGCCCACATCGTGGCCCGGGAGATGGGGGTGCAGATCAAGGCCACCACCGGGCCGGTGCTGGAGCGCCCGGCCGACCTGGCCGGCCTGCTGACCAATCTGGGCGAGCGCGACGTGCTGTTCATCGACGAGATCCACCGCATCAACCGGACGGTGGAGGAGTACATCTACCCGGCCATGGAGGACTTCTGCCTGGACATCATGATCGACCGCGGCCCCAGCGCCCGCTCCGTCCGCCTCAACCTGCCGCGCTTCACCCTGATTGGCGCTACCACCCGGGCCGGCCTGCTGACGGCGCCCATGCGGGCACGCTTCGGCATGGTCAACCGGCTGGACTACTATGGTCCAGAGGATCTGGAGAGGATCGTAATGCGTTCGGCCAGGATATTGAGTGTCGCAATAGACCGGGCCGGCGCCAGTGAGATCGCCAGGCGATCCCGGGGCACGCCGCGGGTGGCCAACCGGCTGCTGAGGCGGGTGCGCGATTTCGCCCAGGTGGAGGGAGACGGCTCGATCACCCAGGATATCGCCCAGAGATCCCTGCTGCGCCTGCAGGTGGACGAGATGGGCCTGGACGAGATGGACAAGAGAATACTGGAGGCGATCGTAAAGAAATTCAACGGAGGACCGGTGGGGCTGAGCACCCTCTCCGTGGCCGTGGGCGAGGAGCCGGATACGGTGGAGGAGGTCTACGAGCCTTTCCTGATCCAGGAGGGTTTCATCAAGAGGACGCCGCGGGGACGGGAGGCTACAGAGAAGGCCTACCGGCATTTGGGCCTGGCCTGGAGCAGGGACGGGCAGACCAGTTTGCTCTGATTCTCTAGTATGGCCCCAGTGAATACAGAGAGGGGGGCGGGCAGGTTTCAGTCGTGGGGCTGGATTCCCGCAGCCGTTCACATTGAGCCAAGGAGATGTTCGGGGATGACAAACCAGGGCGAAAGGAGAAAATCATGGCAAAGAAGATAGGCCTGGCCCTCTCCGGCGGCGTGGGCTACTGCATGGCCCATATCGGCGTATTCCAGGCCCTGGAACATGCCGGGATAAGGCCGGACATGATGGCCGGGACCTCGGGCGGGGCCCTGATCGGGGCCCTGTATGCTTCCGGGATAAAACCCGATAGATTGGAGGTTATTGCCAAACAGATCAAATGGAGCAAATTGATGGGGCTGGGGATGATATTCAAAGGCCTGGCCTCGTCGCGGCCCATCGAGGAACTGATGGAAGAACTGTTGGGCAAGGACCGCCGTTTCGCCGACCTCTCCATCCCCATGTTGGTGACCGCCGTGGACCTGATATCAGAGGAGAAGGTGATCTTTCCGGAGAGGGACACGGACACGGTGGCCCTGCCGGTGCGGGCTTCGTGCAGTCTGCCCATGGTCTTCACCCCGGTCAAGTACGGCGAGCGGCTGCTGGTGGACGGCGGTATGTTGGTGCCCCTGCCGACCATTGAGCTGAAGGAGAGCGGGGTTGATTTTATCATCGGGGTCACTTTTCTGCGGAACCGAACCGTGCCCGGAAATATATTCGAGGTGACCCTCAGGACTTTGTCCATAGCCAATAGGGAGAGATTGGAGAGACAGAGACAGGCGGCCGATCTCCTGATAGAATGTAATGTGGGCACCACCAGCCGCTGGGACCTGCAGGCGGCCGCGGATTTTATCAAGATCGGTCGAATGGCTGCCGAGGATGCCTTGAGCCGAAATCAGGACAGGCTAAAATCTTTGTTGGATAGATGATGCCGGGGAGAAAGAGAATCGGTATAGCCCTGGCCGGGGGCGTGGGCTACTGTATGGCCCATATCGGCGTTCTTAAAGTAATAGAAGAAGAAAATATAACAATTGACTATGTAGCAGGAACTTCCGGTGGCGCCTTAATAGGTTGTCTCTATGCCTCGGGCATAAAGGCCGAGCGGTTGGAGCAGATCGCCAAAGAGGTATCCTGGGCCAAATTGATGGCCCCGACCTTGGTCATCAAGAACCGGGGACTGGTCTCCTCCGAGCCCATCGAGAGATTGGTCGATGAGCTCATCGGCAAGGGACGAAGGTTTTCGGAATTGAAACTGCCTTTGTCTGTGGTTACCGTGGACCTGATCTCCGGCGAAGAAGTGGTCTTCCCCCAGAACGCTGACGACCTGATAGCCCCGGCGGTGCGGGCCTCCTGTTCGGTGCCGGTGGCCTATGCTCCGGTGAGGATGGGCGACTGGCTGCTCTCGGACGGCGGCATCAAAGCCCCTCTGCCGGTGGAGGCGCTGCGGCAGGGCGGCGTCGAGGTCATCATCGGGGTGGCCTTCGAGCCGGGACGTTACGAACCGACCAACCTCTTCGAGATCGGTATTCGCTCCATGCTGTTGGCCAACGAGAGACTCTTGGAACTCTACGACGACCAATTGGATTTGTTGATAAAAGTCAAGACCGGACAGGTGGCCTCCTGGGACCTCTCGGCCGCCCAGACCCTGATCGACGTGGGCTATCAGACGGCCAAGAGAAATCTAAGGCGTTTAAGGGCATGCCTGCCTTAGAACACTAATTGAATTATGGGAAAATGATCCTCTCTGTCATCCTTATAGTCCTGATCGTCGTCTTGGGCCTGGGCCTGTGGTGGCTGCAACAGAGCCTGGGCCGCCAGCTGCGGGAAATGCGTCAGGCACAGCAGAACGACCAGGCCCTGTCTTTGATGTCCCAGTGGATGCAGGACACCAAGAGCTCTATGGAGGCCCGGCTGGCCGAGAGCCGCCAGGTGATGGACCAGCGCCTGTCCGAGGTGGATCGCCGCTTGGTGGCCTCGATGGAGTCGATGAACCAGCGTCTGGACGGGGCGGCCCGGGTCATCGTCGACGTCAACAAGCAGTTGGGGACCCTGTCGAAGACGGCCGAGAACATGCAGGAGGTGGGCAGGAATATCGCCTCGCTCCAGGATATTCTGCGCTCCCCCAAGATGCGCGGCGGCTTCGGCGAGTTCCTGCTGGCCGACCTGCTGGCCCAGATCCTGCCGCCGCAGTACTACCAAATGCAGTATGTCTTCCCGAGCGGCGACAAGGTGGACGCGGTGGTCCGCCTCTCCGGAAAACTGGTGCCGGTGGACGCCAAGTTTCCTCTGGAGAACTTCCGTCGCCTGATCGAGTCCCAGAGCGACGAGGAGAGAAGGCGCCAGCGCCGGGAGTTCGTCAAGGACGTCAAAAAGCATGTGGACGCCATCGCCAAAAAATATATCCTGCCGGACGAGGGAACTTTCGACTTCGCTCTGATGTACATCCCGGCCGAGAACGTCTACTACGAGACCATCATCCGGGACGAGGATTTCGGCGAGGACAAGTCCATAGCCAACTATGCGGTGGAGAACCGGGTGATCCCGGTCTCGCCCAACTCCTTCTACGCCTACCTCCAGGCCATAGTCCTGGGCCTGCGGGGCATGAGGGTGGAGGAGAGGGCCCAGGAGATCATCGACTCCCTCTCCCGGCTCAGGGGCGACCTGTCGCGGTTTCGGGACGATTTCGACACCTTGGGCAACCATCTGAGCAATGCCCTCAAAAAATTCGAAGAGGCCGACAAGAGATTGGCCAAGTTCGAGGACCGGCTGGAGGGGGTGGAGGGCCGGCACTTGGAATCAACGGCGCCTCAGGAGATCGGACAATGAACCATGATCGCCTAGTGAAATTACTCTACGACCTACGGGAGTTCCTGCCGCTGCTCATCTTCCTGGTGGTGGGGCCGCTGGCCGTCTTCCTCAGCTACCGGAGGCGAAAGAGGTGCTCCGACAAGTTGAAGGATCTGGCCGTCAAATTAGGTCTGCAGTGGAAATCAGAAGAGCCGTGGCACCTGTCACCCGATGCCTACCGCCAACGTCTGGCCTCTTTGAAGCCCGGCGAGAGAGCGCGGGCCGAGGCTGCTGTCCGCAGATGGGAGAGGAGCGGTTTGATCCAGTCTCTGAGATCGATGATGCAGCCCCTGGCTATAGGCGGTAGATACAACGGCTATCAGGTCGAAGTGGCGTTAGTGCATCGAGAGAAAAAGAACCTGACCGAGGTCCGGGCCTGGTATCCCGAACCCTTGGGCCTAGGGCTGTCGATTACACGCCGGGGATTTTGGAACCGCCGCCTCTCCTTAGCCAAGAGCGATAAGGCCGAAACGGGAAACGCCGAGCTGGACAGAATGGTGGAGATCAGGGCCAAGGACCGGCTTCGGGCCAGTTATCTGGCCAAGAGCGTCCAGGTGCAGCTGGCCCTGCGGGATATCTTTCAGGAGAGAGACATCGAGTGCGACGATCGAGGGATTCTGGTCAGGTGGCAGGGCTACCAGACCGACTACGGCAAGATCAAAGGACTTCTGGACAGAATGACTCGGGCCATGCAGTCGGTGGCCGCGGCCGTAGGGGCCAAACAGAACTCCGAATAAAAAACGACGGGGATAGAGATGAAGTACTGGAAAATCGTATTCGCTCTGGCGATGGTGGCCGCCTCCAGCGCCGCCCAGGTCCGGCCGCCGAACCCGGAGCCGGCTCTGCTGTTCTATATCGAACGCACCATGAACGCCAACAAACTCTACTACGAAGCCAACCTCACGCCGGAGGGGAGGATCGATCCCGAGGATCCGGTCCGGGCCTATTGGATCATGTGGGCCAAGGACCCCAGCGGCCGGACCACCGAGGACCTGAACCTCATCGAACGCACCAAGGTCTACGGTTTCAATATCAAGCCCGACCCTTCGGGAAAGCATTTCAATATGACGCTCAAGCCGTTTCGGGAGCGGCTGATCAAGGTCTACCTCAAGGAGGGGCGGGCTCGGGCCGAGATGATCATCGACGGCCGGCCCTCGTATTTTCACCGCATGCATATCTTCTCCAAGGGCAATACCAAGCCGGACTCCATCAAACTCTACGGTACTGACGTTGAACTGGGCACCCAGACCTACGAACTGTTCATACCTAAGAAGGACTGACCCCCCCGTTTAACGTTGAACGTTCAACGTTGGACCTAATAAGTATGAACGTCGGCTACTGCGCCATTGCCGGTCTGCCCAATGCCGGGAAATCCACGCTCCTGAACGCGCTGCTGGGGGTCAAATTGGCCGCGGTCAGCCGCCGGCCCCAGACCACCCGGGCCAGGGTGCTGGGGATAGACAACGGCCCTGACCACCAGATAATATTTTTGGACACACCGGGCCTGCTGGAGCCCAAGTACCTGATGCAGAAGAGCCTTCTCAAGATCGCCCAATCGAGCATCCGGGAGTCGGATCTTCAGGCCTACCTGGTGGATGCCGCCAAGGGCATACAGGACGAGGATTTGAAGTTTTTAAGCCGGCTGAAGTCGAAAAAAACTTTTATGGTGCTCAACAAGATCGACCTGGTGACCAAGGAGTCCCTACTGCCGCTCATAGCCGAAGTTCACGCCAAAACCAATATCGATGATATCTATCCGGTGTCCGCCTTGAAAAAGTTTGGCTTGGAGGAACTGCGGCAGGGCATTGCCCAGGCCATGCCCCAGGGTAGGCCGTTCTACGATCCTGAGACCCTGACCGATCAGCCGGAGAGGTTCTTTGTGGCTGAGATGGTCCGGGAGAAACTTTTCGAACTCTGCGGAGCCGAAGTGCCCTATGCCACAGCCGTAGTCATCGACGCCTTCAAGGAGCAGCCGGGACGCAAGGATCTGATCCAGGCCACGGTCTGGGTGGAGCGGCCATCGCAGAAGGCCATCGTCGTCGGCAGAGGCGGCCGCAAGATCAAGGCCATAGGCACCGCCGCCCGCCGGGAGATCGAGGAGTTCCTGGGCCGGCCGGTCTTCCTGGAGCTGTTCGTCAAAGTCAAGGAGAAGTGGCGGGAGCGGGAGGGGGACCTCAGGGAATTGGGCCTCTAGGGGCAAAGGCCCTAACCACCAGGATACCTTCCGAATCCGAATAAACCATAGCGGTTCCAACAATTAAAAGGAGGGAAAAGCCATGCCCGAGTACGCCGAGTGGATGCTGGACGACGACGAGGAGAACATCATCCTCCAGAACGCCGACGGCGACGAGGTGGGTAAGGTCAACATCAAGAGCCTATTGGAGAAGGCCGGCTGGAAACAGGTGGGGTAGGCCCTCATCCCGGAGGCAGCAGAAGGCCCGGATTCGAAAGAGTCCGGGCCTCCTTTATGGTCACGCTGAGCCTGTCCCTGCCCCAGCCAAAGACGGGCAGGCAGGAAAGCATGACGACAGGTGTTACCCTTGTGCCTGCCGGGCAAGGTGCCATTCTCAGGGTGACAAGTAGCATTTTGTCATGCTGAGGTTGGCTTCTTTGCCTCACAGGTTGAAGCCATGCCCTGAGCCGAACATGCATCGCGGCTTTCGAAAGGGATGACGACGGGTGTCACCCTTCAACCAGGCCTGCCCTGAGTTACCCGAAGGGCTTAGGGTGACGTATACTGTTTACCGCCCCTTGAGCCTCTCGCAGAGGTTCTTGGCCCTGATATGCTCCTTGAGGGTACGGCTGAAGATATGGCCACCGTCGCCCCGGGAGACGAAATAGAGATAATCGGTCTTGGCGGGAAAAACAGCAGCCTCCAGTGAGCGTCGGCCCGGATTGCAGATGGGGCCGGGGGGCAGCCCTATCCTTCGGTAGGTGTTATAGGGCGAATCGATCTCCAGATCCCGATAGGTGAGTTTGGTGTTCTTGTGCCGGGGCAGGACGTATTCGATCGAGGCGCAGGACTCCAGGGGCCGGCGCAACCTCAGACGGTTGTAGAACACCGCGGCCACCAGCACCCGCTCCGAGTCCACCTGGGCCTCCCGTTCCACCAAAGAGGCCATGATCACCGCCTGGTGCACGGTCAGCCGGCGGGCCTCCAGCGCCCGGATCCAAGAGGAGTCGAAGTTGGCATGAAAGTTGGCCAGCATGGCCAGCACCGCCCGTCGGGGAGAGGCCTCCCATTCGAAATCATAGGTGTCGGGGAAGAGATAGCCCTCCAGGCTCTGAGCCGGTATGCCCTCCTGCTTGATGATCTCCCGGCTGCGACAGGTCTCCATGAAGCCGGCACTATCGATACCGGCCTGTTGTTGAAGCAGTCCGGCGATGCGGGCCATGGTCAGCCCTTCGGCTATGGTCACCTTGTGAAAGGCCGTGGCCCCTTGATATAATTTCCACAGCGCCTGCCAGGTGGACAGAGGCAGGGGGAAACGGTAGTGCCCGGCCCTGAGTCGGCGGTTCCATCCTAGAACAGAGCAGAGGTACTTGAAGGCTCGGGGGTGCTGGATGACCCCATCTTCGGCCAGCAATGCGGCGATGGACGAAACCGAGGCGCCTCGGGATATGGTGATATTTTTTGTCTCCCAGCGGGCGTCGGGCATAGCCGGTATAAACAGAATGAAGATGATATAGCCCAGCAGGCCCAGAAGCAGGGATAGAGCCAGAAGGCCGAGGACGGCGGATTTCTTATTCTTTTTGCGGGCCATAGCGGCTGAGATAATCGGTCAACAGGAGAACGGCCGAGATCCGGTCCAGATGTTTTTTATGCTTCTTCAGCGATCCTCCGGCCCGGTGGATCGCCTGTTGGGCCAATCGGCTGGTGAACCGTTCGTCGTAGAGATGGACCGGCAGGGAAAATCTCTCGGCCAGTTTTTCTCTGGCTTGGTAGACCCAGGCGGTGAGATCGGTATCGCTGCCGTCCATCCTTTTAGGCAGCCCCAGCACGATCTGAGATACCGGATATTGGCGAAGCAGGGAGGAGAGGCGGAGGATGAGGTCGTCGAGACTTTTGATCTCTAGGGTCTCCAGCCCCTGGGCGGTGATCCCCAGTTCGTCGCTCAGGGCCAGCCCCACCCGGTGCCGGCCCAGATCGATGGCCAGTATGCGGGGGCTAGCCATTCGAGGCCAGATCGGCGATAGCCTGGCGATGGGCCCTAAAGGCCAGCCGGGGAAGACGTTCTAAGGGGAACCATCCGATCTCTGAGGCGTCGTCCCCGGCCTGGGGCCTTCCTTTGAACCAGGCGGCCCGGTAGACGACCAGGATGGCATGGGTGCGGGGATCGTCCTGGCCGCTGTAGACGCCCACCAGCCGGCCCAGCCCCACCCTCAGCCCAGTCTCCTCCAGGACTTCGCGCCGGGCGCATTGCTGGGGGCTCTCACCGTATTCCATGAAGCCGGCCGGCAGGGACCAGAGTCCGGCTCGGGGAGGATAGCGGCGGCGCACCAGAAGGAGACGGCCGTGGTCGTCGATCAGAACCCCGACCGCCGGGGTGGGGTTGCGGTAGTGGATGAAGCCGCAGCCGGGACAGAGGCGGCGGCGGTGGCCGTCGAGGGGACGGACTACCAGCCGCTGCCGGCAGCGGGGGCAGTAGCGGAAGGGCGGCACCGCGGGATGGCCGGCTATTTGGCTTTCTGGACCTTGCCCGAGCGAAGGCAGGCGGTGCAGACATTGAGGCGCTTGATCTTGCCGTCGACCTCGGCCTTGACCCTCTGCAGGTTGGGGTTCCAACGTCGGCCGCCGACGTTGTGGGCGTGGCTTATGGTATGGCCGAAGGCCACACCCTTGCCGCAGATATCGCAGATGCGCGACACAGTGATATCCTTTCTCAATGGTTGGTTCCAGACTATTCCGATACCCAGTAGAGGAAGCGGCCGCAGTTGCCGCAGGTGGAGATGCGTTTGTTCTTCTCGGCATCGCTGGCCTGGGCGGTGGGCATCCGGATGTAGCAGCCGCAACAGATGTCGCCGATCACCGGCACCACCGGCCGCCCGTAGCGCTCCTTCAGTTTGCGGTAGCGGGCGATGATGGCCGGATCCACCTGTTTTTCGATATCGTCCCGGGCTTTGATGATATGCTCCAGCCCGTCGATCTTGAAGCCCAGCGCCTTCTGATCGGCGGCCTCCTCGGTGGCCTCCTTGATGGTGAGCTCCAGATCGTGGAGGGTGACCAGCAGTTCCAGTTGGGGATGCATGGCTCAATCCCTTTATATAAGAGTTCGACCTAGATTCGGGCCGCGCTCAGTTGCCGCCGATTAAATCTTCTTCTCCAGTTCCGCCAGCCGGGCGATGAACTCCCCCGGGGTCTCCACCGAATACAGGGGGTCGTTGGGGGAGAGGTCCTTGGCCAGCTGGGCGATCCGGCCCAGGGTTATCAGGTATTGATTCTTGGGGTCGTGGGGCGGGGCGATGATCAGCAAAAAGAGGCGTACCGGTTTCTTGTCGATGGAATTGAACTCTACACCGTTCTTGCTGCGTCCGGCGATCAGCGTCAGGGAGTTCAACATCAGGGAGCGGCAGTGGGGGATGGCCACCCCGCGGCCGATGCCGGTGGAGCCCAGCTCCTCCCGCTGCTTAAGGTTCACCAACAGGATCTGCTGGGCCTTCTCGCCCAGGGGCGCCAGGCTCACCAGCTCCTTGAGGATGCCATCTCGGCTGGTGGCTTTGAGGTTGAGGTTGACCAGGGCGGGCCTGAGGAGCCCGGACAGGGTTACTGGCGCACTACCCATAATTTTACCGTGGCCTCCACTTCGGGATGGAGTTTGACGGGGATGTTGTAGACCCCCAATTTTTTGATGGGCTCCTCCAGGACTATCTTCTTTTTGTCCACCTTGATGCCCTGCTGTGACAACAGTTCGGCGATATCGGCCGCGGTCACCGAGCCGTAGAGCCGATCCTCTTCGCCGGCCTGGACCGAGGCGGTGCAGGAGATGCCGTTGATGGCCTTGGCCTGTTCCTCGGCCGACTTCTTCTTCTTGGCCTGCTTCAGTTGCTCGTGTTTTATGCAGCTCTGAATGCTCTTGAGGGCCTGCTCGCTGGCCGGCAGGGCCAGGCCCTGGGGGATGAGATAGTTGCGGGCGTAGCCCGGCTTGACATCCACCACCTCGGTGCGTTTGCCCAGGCTGGCCACATCTTTAGTGAGAATCACCTTCATCTTCGCCCTCCATTAGCGATGTTCGGCTACGAAGGGCAGCAGCGCCAGATGGCGGGCCCGTTTGATGGCCGTGGTCAGCATCCTCTGGTGTCGGGCGCAGTTGCCGGAGACGCGGCGGGGGACGATCTTGCCCCGCTCGGTCATGAAGTGGCGGAGTTTCTTATCGTCCCGGTAGTTGATGTCCTCGGCCTTCTCCAGACAGAACTTGCAGACCTTGCGGAAGGAAGGCCGTCGTTCCCGGGTCGAGGCGGATTGATTCTTTTTGATCATGTTTTTGTTTCCACTAGTATTGTCGGCTATGAATTTTTTTATGATGGTCGGGGACTATTCGTCGATGTCGGTTTCGCCGGCCGGGGCCTTCTCCAGAAAGATGACCCGGTCGGCCCGGATCTCGACGGTGCTGCGTTTCTGGCCGGCCTCGGTCTCCCAGGTCCGGCTCTCCAGCCGGCCCTCCACCAGCACCGGACTGCCCCGGTGCAGGTAGCGGTTGACCAGCTCGGCCGCCTTCTGCCAACAGACGACGTTGATGTAGGTGGTGTCGTCCTGCCACTGGCCCGAGGCATCTCGGTAGCGCCGGTTGTAGGCCAGGGCGATGGTGCAGACGGCCTTGCCGGTCGGGGTGTAGCGGAGCTCCGGGTCCCGGGTCAGCCGTCCGGAGATAATCACCCGGTTGATGGTGGGTATTCTTATCTCAGCCATGGCGTGTGGCTTCGTCGTCGGCCGTCAGAAGGGGAGGTCGTCGTCGCTCTTGCCGTTATCCACCGGCGCCTCGCCGAAGGGCTCGGAGCCCGCGGGCTCGGTCGGCTCGGTGTAGGTCGCT
>FWPV01012273.1_pt1 | contig 13272 bp, 12 predicted proteins | sample 2228371 | NCBI WGS metagenome assembly FWPV01 (sample SAMEA103939776, study PRJEB20133) | metagenome | reverse complement strand
TGCCCCATTCTAGCACAACCCCCTATTTTCATTAGCGGGGCTGTACCCAGGTTCGGTTACACTCCTTACTCTTTACTCCTTACTCCCTACTCCCTACACCACCCGATCCACAAACCGCACCTTCGTCCACCGCTCCGGGATGTGCATGTTGATGTAGCCGTGGCGATTCCACGACCAATCAACAGCGATGTTGTTGCCCTGTTCGTCGTGGAAGTGCTGGCAGCGCGAGGCGCCGATGCGCCAGACGTCGCCGGGGCGCGGCGGGGTGTGCGGGTTGCCGAGCGCCTTTAACCCTTCCCAGGGCAGGGCGAATTCGACGGTCCAGCCGTTGTCGCGGATCGCCGGGCAGTTGAGCGCGCCATCCACTTGCACGGCGTGCTTGAGGCCGGGCAGTTCCCAATCCCGCTCGCCGATGCGGCCCATGCGCTCATCCAGCCGGGGCAAGAAGTAAAAGAAGCTCTCCAATGAGAAGAAATGGTTGAGCTTTGCGATGTCGCGCCGCTCGACCACTGGCTCGACCCACGTCCAGAACACCTCGTAAATGGTGTTGATCGGATTGACGCCCAACTCGTAATAGACGCCGTCGCCTTCGATGAAGATTTCAGCGTCGCTGTCGCGGTTGTAGACGTGATCGTGATGTTCGACATGCGTGCCCCAGATTTCATGATCCTCATACTTGAAGGCCGCGTAGAGGTAATCGTCATCCCATAACAAGGCGATGCGGGAGTCAAGCTCGACCGGCGCGCCGGTGTCCATCTTGACGAACGGCGTGGACCACGTCACCCGTTGCCAGGCCGGCTCGTCGAGTCGGCCATCAATGATCAGCGGCTCGGTTACCCGTAGACAATCGTACTCGGCAACTGGGGGAAGGCCGTCCAGAGGGCCTTGCGGCAAATTCAGGGTTCTTGGCATTGGATACATGAGGAGACTCCTTTTATGACAATAGCCACCATAGAAAATAAGGCAGGTGACGCCGCCTTGCGGAAACGCCACCTGCCCATGGGTATCACAGCGACTACTGGTTGCAGGGATACAGCGTGCCGTCCATGATCATCAGCACGGTGAACGAGTCGGCATAGGGGCTGTTCTTGTAGATGGGATCGCCCTCAGGCTTCCACCCGCAGGTGTGCAGACCGTCCATGGCCGGGTTGTTGCCGTAACGCTCCCAGAGAGGGACAATGGGCAGCAACTCGTTGAAGGCTTGTGCTGTCTTGGCCACCATCGCCTTTTGCGCTTCCGTGTCCAAACCGATGGTTTGATCGCGGATCAGAGTCTCAAGGTCCAGCTCACCGCAGCACTCGGTTGTCACCTTCAGGTCAAAGCTCATGCCGGGCCCCTGGGCCGCTTCGATGTTGTGGGTGAAGAAATCCTGGACGAAGGAGAAGTGCGGATGCGGGTTGCCGGACCCCCAGGCGCGGATCGCCATCTGGAAGTTACCCTGGTTCACGTCAATGGGATGCTGGTTGAACTCCACCCCACGGAATGTGGTCTTGATGCCGAATTCGGTCAACTGTCCGGCCAGGTTTTCGGCAGCGGCGGACCAGTCGGCATACTCGGCCGGCGCGGTCAACTCATACTCCATCTTCTGCCCTTTGTCGGTCACCCAGATACCGTCGCTGCCCTTCTTGAAGCCCAGGCCCTCCAGGATCTTGGCAGCCTTCGCCCGGTCGAACTCATAGGTGTTCAGCTTCTTGGCATCCATCCACAGCGGCACCATGTTATCGCTGAAGCCGGCCATGTATTTCACGGCCTTCCCCGAATCGCCGAGGGAGACAATGCCGTTCTGGTTGCGGTCAATCGCGTAGGCGATGGCCTGGCGGACTTCCTTTACGTTGAAAGGATAGAGGGTGTGGTTGAAGTATAACGCCGGGCCGGAGTAGATGGGCGGGCGGATGATGCGCACGCCGGCGGCCACGAAGGCTTTCTCGGTCGCGGGCGGGAAGCCGTGGGTCGCGTAGTCCACCTGCTGCGCCAGCACCAGCGGGGTGACGGTCGGCGTCTCGCCGTTGTACAGATAGACGAGATCGAACTTGACCTTGTCGGCCCACCAGGACTTGGGGTTCTTGACGAGGGTCAAGCGCGCCTCGTTGATGCTGGCCACGTCAATCATGTAAGGCCCGGTGGCATTCGCATTTTCGGGGCGGAAAGCGTTGAACTCCTGCAACAGCGCGTTCCATTCCTCGGAACTGCTATCCTTACCGGCGTCCACCAAATCCTGCACCTTCTTGGACCACTCACCGTAGGTCGCGCGGTCCACAATGGCCTCGTTACGGATCACGTACCGCTCGACCACGGTTGAGGGCTGAGACATCTTGAAGACGACGGTGAAATCATCCTTTGCGGTGACGCTTTCCAGGAATCGCCACACCGTGCCCTTGGTCAGACGGCGGCAGTTGAAGGTGGCGATCACATCTTGTGCATTGAAGTCATCACCATTGCTCCACTTGACGCCTTTGCGCAAATAGACGGTCAGCGTAGCTGCCTTGGGATCAATCTCCCACTTTTCGGCCAGCATGGGCACCCATGAACCGTCGGCCCACATATACATAGCCAGCGGCGGTTGTAGGAGTGTGCGGTAAATGCCGATTCCCTGCGGGATACCGTTAGTGGCGAAGGCATTGAAGTGGCCAACAGGCGGCACCTGATAGGGATAGGCCCCGTTGAAGACCCCCGGTCCGGTTGGAACGGCCGTCACCTCGACGATCTTCTCAACCTCGACTTTCTTTTCGACCGTCTTCTCGACCGTCTTTTCGACGATAACGGTCTTTTCGACCTCAACCTTCTTTTCGACTTCGACCGTTCTCTCGATGATCTGGGGTGTTGGTGTGTTACAACTGCTCATGAAAGAAAGAATCAGAATCAGAGACAGAGCGGTCAGTAACCAATGGTACTTATGAAAATGCTGCGCCTTCATATTTCACTCCTCCTCATGGTGTAAACATAAAATTTTCCTGTCAGTGATGTAAAATGTGTAAACCTATGAACAACTTCACGCCTGCTATTTTCCTGAAATATACACCTCCTATCTGTTAATCTTTGAAGATTTGCTTTGGCGAGGAGCCATGGGATTGCCGACGCACTAACACAAAGAGCACGATGCCTGAGATGATACCGATCCCCAATGTCAAGACGGTGACGACAAACTCGGCACTGTGCCGTTCTACAAAGGGCAGCAGTAGCAATGAAGTCATCACGAGAAAGAGAATGATGCCCAAAGCTGCCCGCCCTAACTGTGGACTGATCATGCTTTGCCCCCTGTCTCACGTACTGCAATGTGACAGGCGACGTACCGATTCTCGCCGACCGGCAGTAATTCGGGACGCGCCACATCGCACAGGCCAGGTTCAAAGTAGGGGCAGCGCGGATGAAAGCGGCAGCCGCTTGGTAGGGCCAACAGGCTTGGAATGTCCTGGCTGCGCAGCTCGACCCGTTGTTTGTGGCGGGTCAGTTCGGGGTCGGCTTCCGGCACGGCTGCCAGTAACGCTTTACTGTAAGGATGCAAGGGACTGTTGATCAAGTGTGGCGTTGAGGCCAGTTCGACAATGTTCCCCACATACATGACGGCGATACGTCCTTCCCAGGCAAAGAACTTGGCCACCGCCAGGTCATGGGTAATGAAAAGATAGGTCACACCGAAATTGCGCTTTAGGTCGGCCAGCATGTTGAGCAATCCCACGCGGATCGAGACATCCACCATGGACACGGCTTCATCGGCTACAATGAAACGGGGATTGACGGTGAGTGCGCGCGCCACCGAGACCCGCTGCCGTTGTCCACCGCTCAACTGGTGTGGATATTTGTAGAGAAAGTCCTCTACCGGCGACAGACCGACAATGTTAAGCAATTCGACGACCCGTTCCAGGGCTTCACGGGTATTAGCAACCAGTTTATGATGCAGCAACGGCGTACTCAGGATTTTGTAGATCGTATGGGATGGGTTCAATGAAGCGTAAGGATCCTGGTGAATAATCTGTACACCCAAGCGATACGTCTTGAAATCCTCACCCTTATTACCTTTGCTATCCCACACCGACTTTCCCATATACAACACTTGCCCGCCGGTAGGTTTGAGCAAACCGGCGATCATCTTACCGGTCGTTGTCTTACCGCAGCCGCTCTCTCCGACCAGACATAGGACCTCTCTTTCCCGAATGCCGAAAGAGACATGATCCACTGCCGTGACCCGCTCTCTGCGGGAACCAAACATCCGTACCAGATCGTGTGCTTCGATGATGTACTCGCTCATGTAGCCTTCCTTACTTCCCAAAATGATCCGAGACCGCGAAGTGGACCCGGCAAAGTGTTGCACCTTGTCTCCGTGGCGAAACCTTTCATCTCTCCGGCGGTGAGTGCTGGGCCATGGGGAGTCCTGCGTATTTCGCATAGCGTTCTTGTAGATCGAGCGTATCCTGTTGAACGCGCCGGATATTGAAGCACGCCACATTGTGCGTTTCTCCGTAGTGGAGTTCGAGTTGCGGCTCTTCGCGGCGGCACTGCTCGGTGACATAAGGGCAACGGGGATGAAATTTGCATCCCGGCGGTGGATCAACGAGATCCGGCGGCGCGCCGGGGATGGAGAGCAAATTTTCGAATTCGCCGGTGACGGTTGGCACCGCACGGATCAACCCCAGGGTGTACGGATGGGCCGGGCGGTAGAAGATGTCTTCGACCGGTCCTATCTCGACGATGTTGCCGGCATACATGGTGGCGACGCGGTCGGCTAATTCGGCGGCCGTCGCCAGGTCATGAGAAATGAATAGCATCGAAAAGCCGAGCTCCTTTTTGAGCCGTCTCAGTAATTCGATGATCGTCCGCTGGGTCAAGATATCCAACGCGGTCGTTGGTTCATCCAAAATCAGCACCTGCGGCTCCAGCAGCAGGCTCATTGCCAACAGCACCCGTTGGCGCATTCCACCGCTCAACTGATGGGGATAGGCATCAATAACCCGCTTGGAATCCAACTGCACGTATTCCAGCAATTGGAGAGCACGTTCTCGCACTTGAGCACGCGATATATTCCCGTGGGCTTTGGCCGTGTCGAGAATCTGATCCCAGATGCGCAGCACCGGATTGAAGGCGTTCAGCGCCGATTGAAAAACCATCGCACATTCACGCCAGCGGAAACGGCGCAACTCTTTCTCGCGGAGGGAGAGCACATCAATCCCCTCATTGCCGCGCCAGTAGGTGATTTCACCTTTGGTGATCCGCGCCGCCTGAACCAACAGACGGATCAGGGCGACACCCAGGGTTGTTTTACCACAGCCGCTCTCCCCGATCAAGGCCAAGCTCTCGCCCTTTGCCAGGTGAAAACTTACCCCACGCACTGCCTTCACGACGCCGCGCTCGATTTTGTACTCGACCCAGAGGTCTTCCACCGTAAGCGGTATACTTGCCTGGGAAGCATTGCCGACTTTGTTTTCCATATCTTGTCTCTTGCCTCCTGTCCTCTTACCCCGTGCGCAGGCGAGGATTGAAGATTTCTTCGAGGGAGCGACTCATCCACACGATGGAAAGCTGGAAGAGCGCGATCGCCGTCACCGGCGCCATAATAAAATAGACGCTATCCTTAAAAAAGATAGCCCCTTGGGTCCAGGCCAGATTGATCATGACCCCCCAGTTCCGCGTGAGGGGCACCAGTCCCAGGAAAACCAGGCCGACCTGCGCGTAGATGGCGGACGTCATGCCGAAGGTGAAGCTGATGGCAATGTAGCTTAGCATATTGGGGAATACTTCGGAGAAGATAATATGCCATAACCCCAGGTCCAGCGCGGTGGCCGCTTCGATGTAATCCCGTTCTTTGAGTGAGAAAACCTGCGCCCGGATGGAACGATACAGCCCCGCCCACGAGAGCACCGACAGCAACAACGCCAGAAGCAGCATATTGTCGAGCTTTACCAGCGTAGCCAACACGGCCAGGAGCGGGAAGCGTGGAATGGTAAGCCAGATATCGGCCAACATCGCCAGCATGGAATCAAACCCGCCGCCGATGAGCGCGCTCAGCGAGCCGAGCAGCACGCCGATGAACGTCGAAATGATGCCGGTCAACAGGGCCATCTCCAGAATGGCACGGCCCCCGTGCACGATTTGTGCAAAGATATCTTTCCCTTGACTGTCGGTGCCCAGGATATGTTTGAGTGAAGGTGGCGCATAAATGGCAGTGATGTCCGCCGACGTGGCCGGAGGTACGAAGAGCGGCCCCACGGTGGTCAGCAACACAAAGCCGATGAAGATCAGGAAGCCCACAAAGCCGGTCTTATTGCGGCTCATTAACTTCAAAAAGCGTCCCAGCCCGTGCACGATACGACCGGGCCAATAACGCAGGCCGGTTTTGGGCAGCATGGCTTGATTGATCATCGTTCACCTCCGGCAACACGGACTCGTGGATCGAACCACCCGTAGACGAAGTCGGCCACCAGGTTAGAGAGCACGACCGAAACCGTGATGATTAAGAAAATACCCTGCATCAACGGATAATCGCGGGTTGTCAGCGCCGAAAGTAGCCGATAGCCAATCCCCTGGTAGACGAAAATATTCTCGATCAAGATTGAACCACCGACGACAAAACCGATGCTGATGAGCAATTGGGTGATGAGCGGTAGCATCGCATTGCGGCCTACATAAGCAATGGTAATGCGGCCTTCTGGCAGGCCTCGTGCCCGTGCTATTGTGACATAGTCTTCCCCCAGCGTGCCGATGGTGCTGCTTTTCATCGAAAGAATCCACGAGCCGATGGTTGACAGAACATAGGTGAGGATGGGCAACGCGGCATGGAAAAGGACATCCGCAATAAAGGCCCAGGTGAAACTAGGCTGCATGCCCGGCGAGTGTGACCCACGCATCTTGTGAATGGGTACCAGATTCCAATAGACGCCTAACCAAACCAACAGGACGATACCGACGAGGTAGTTGGGAATAGAACTGAGGACCGAGGCCACACCGGAAACGATCGGTTCCCATAGAGCCTGGCGTTTGTATGCCAGCAACATGCCGATCAACACGCCCAGGAAGAAGCTGATCAGTAATCCTACTCCTACGCTGAACAATGTCCAGGGAAGAAAGGTCGCGATGATGCTCCACACCGGCGTGCCCGGCGAACGCAGCGACTCTCCCAAATTGCCGTGGGCAAGCTGTACCATATAATCGAGGTATTGTTTGAGCAGCGGCGCATCCAGATCAATCGCAAATAGAGACGCGGCCTGATCACGGGCCTCCGCGTAGGGTAGCCCATATTGGGTCATCAGTTCAAAGATGTAAACTTCAATGGGGTTCGACGGCATCAGGCGTACCAGGAAGAAAATCAAGCTGGTCACAAACCAGATCGTGAAAACGGTACGGGCGATCATCCGCACGATATAGTTCGTGGTGAGACGCTTCACCCACAGCCGCAACATTCTTTTTCTAGGCATAGATTCTAGGCTTGTGCTTGCACTGCTCAACGGAACCTCCTCTGCAAATAGCCACAGAGAACTCAGAGCTCATAGAGAAAAAAATGAGCATACTCTGTGATAGGATTTTGGTTATGTACTGCCTCACGAGTTGAAGCGCGTAAACTTATGAAGTCACACCGGATAGAGCTGATACGGTCGGCAGGCCTTTTGGAAAAGCGTCACTTCATTCGCCCAACTCGCCAACAGGGTGTCCGTTGCCAAACCGGCATCCAAACCGCAGCGTAGTGCATCGGTACCCGCCAGCAAATCAATATGAGGACGTGCTCCTTCGCTGCTTTCCGGCAACCAGACAAAGTCCGCCGGATAGAGCGACTTCAAGGCGGCGAGTATTGCCAACCCTGCCGTGACCGGGCGGAAAGCCGTCCGGTCGGTGACGTGGATTTGCACCCCTTCGCAAACTTCGCCGGCATATTTCCCCGCCATAGGGACGAATTGCGCAGGGCGAAACCGCACGCCCGGTAGCGCCAGTGCATTCAGATAGGCCGCTAATGCCATACCGTCTATCCAGGACGCACCGCACAGCTCGAACGGTAACGCCGTCCCGCGCCCCTCAGAGACATTTGTCCCTTCCAGGAAGCATGTTGCGGGATACACAATTGCCGTCGAAACATGAGGCATCGCCGGCGATGTGGAAACCCACGCCAGACCTGTCTCGTCGAACCATAATCCTCGCCGCCAACCAACTAATGGAATGACACTCAACTCGGCATAGATACCCTGGGTCTCGTTCATCCAATAGGCCAGCTCCCCGATCGTCAAGCCATACCGCAGCGGCACAGGTACCACGCCGACGAAAGACTCGAAGCCCGGTTTCAAGAGCGGGCCTTCGCATGTCACCCCGTTGATGGGATTGGGACGATCCAAGATAATGATGGGAATGTGCATCTTGGCCGCGCTCTTGAGCGCGTAGAACAAAGTGCTGATGTAGGTGTAGAAACGCACCCCCACATCCTGCATATCAAAAACCAGGACATCCAGCGCGCTGAGCATCGCCGCGGTAGGTTCCCGCGTCGGCCCGTATAGGCTGTAAACGGGCAACTTTGTCGGCTTGTGGAGGGTGTTTTCCACCTGCATCCCATCGGCGACAACGCCGGCCAGACCATGCTCCGGCGCGAACAGGGCCGTCAGCTTTACTTCGCACTGCAAGAGGGCCCTGATGCTGTCGGTGAGGTCTTGGGTGACGGCTGCCGCATGGGTGATCAGGCCTACTCGTTGCCCTTTGAGTAACGAGACACCCGTGCTGAGCAAGCGATCCAATCCCGTTAAGCACATGACCTTTCTATTTAGTTGAAAGGAAACAACCCCAGTTCTTCGTGCAGCAGCAAGGCCGCTGCCCCAAGCAACACGCTATCGGCGCCCGTGCTGGCAAAACCGATCTGCGAGAGCTGCACCAATGTCGCCAGTGCCCGTTTGGCTGTCTCTTCCCGCACGACATCGAGCAGGAACGGCCCAAAACACATCAGGCGTCCTGCCAGCAAAATGTGACATCCCCCCAATGCACCGAGCAGATTGGCTATCGCCGTGCCCAGGTAGCGGCCTACATTGCGGACAATTTGCTGCGCCACCGCATCGCCCTCGGCCAGAGCCTCGCAGACTGTCTCGAACGTGATGGCGTCGGGGTGGGGGGTGAGCTGGTTCAGGATGGAATGGGGGGCGCCGGCGGCCAACGCGCGCGCCTGTTGCACGATAGCACGGTTGCTGATGACGGTTTCGAGACACCCGCTGTTCCCGCATCGACAACGCTCACCGTTTTCAACGACGGTGATGTGGCCGATTTCGCCGGCCCCCAGCGGGTTGCCGTGAAACAACCGTCCGTTGAGCACGATCCCCGCGCCGACCCCTTTGCCGACATGAATGACTACCAGGTTATGTTCGTTTCCTCCCGCTCCGAAGGTATATTCTCCCAGGGCGGCCGCCTGACAGTCATTCGCCATATAGACCGGCAACTTATAGCGCGCTTGGAGCAAATCGCGGAGAGGGATATCGCGCCAGTTTAAGTTGACGGCCTGATGGATGACGCCGTTCACGGCATTGATCAACCCCGGTGCGCCGATTCCGATGCCCAAGAGCGGACTGTGCGCCGCCTCGATCAGCGTATGGATCAATTGGTAAACCAGGGCCAAAGCGGCGTCGCCATCTTGGTTTTGAAGTGGCAAATTGATGCGCTGCTTAATTTCGCCGTGCAGATTGAGTAACGCGCCACGAAAGTCCTCGCGCGCCAGATCAATGCCGATGAGACAGCGGGAGTCGGCATTGACGCGCAGGAGAATCGCCCGCTTGCCGCCTGTGGAGGGGGCATGGCCTACTTCTTCGATGAGCCCTTGGCCGATTAAGTCCTCGACCACATCGGAAACGGTGGGGCGGGTTAGGTGCGTGATGCGTGCAATTTCGGCCCGACTTACTTCACCACGCTCGTAAATGGTGCTGAAGACCAGCCGTGTATTATGGATGCGCGTTTGCTCGTGTGTCGCTTTCTTGGTCACCGATTGCGCCTCATCACGAAAGAGGGGGGATGTTAGAAAGTTAAATTTACTTACGAAGTAAGTATACAGCCTTTTATCTTCTTTGTCAAGACCTTTTTACGCGAAAAGGGGGATGAATTTACAAAGATCGGCAGGTCGGTGTATTTCTGCGCGCCGGTCTGTTGAGTGGCAAAGCAATAGAGTTGTTCCCCCATAGCGCCAACCTGGATTAGGACGCAGGTTTTCGCAGCTTCACGCAGATCATTTTCTGTAAATCTGCGAAAATCAGCGTGAATCCGCGTCCGATACCTTGTTCGGCTTATTCAGGAACAAGTCTAATGATCTGTTCGGCTATGCCTGGGAAGGCGCAGCCCACAGCCGTTCTGGATAAACACCGGCAGCGATCTGCACGCGGATGGCTTGTTGGACACGAAGCCGGTCCTCCTTATAGGTCACGCCGAACCATTGCGCATCGCTGTTGAGGACTTTGACCCGTGCTTTATGTTCCTGTACCAAATCACCGACGACGTTGGGCAAGAAAAATTCTGCTTTTTGCAGATTGGGCGCATTTTCCTGGAGAAAGAGCGGGAATCGGCGTTCGAGTTCGGAGAACAAACTCGGTGTGAATCCCCACATATTCATCGAGACGGTGGCGCGGGGAGAGATCTCGCTCCAGGTCTCGCCGTCTTCGGTGTAGACGATGCTCGCGCCACGCCGTTCGATGTGGATATATTCACGGATGTGAACAAGATAGTTGTTTTCATCCACCGTGCAGACACCACGGGAGACGTGCCCATGTTCGGTGATGGTATTTTCGAGCACATAGCCGACCATACAGTAATCGTAGACACCCGCTTTATCCTCGGCGTGGGCTAGATAGTCGGCCAGGGCCTCAAAGGCCGCTTGCCCATAGAAATCGTCGGCATTGATCACCGCGAACGGCCCTTCGACCGCATGCCGGCAACTGAGCACGGCCTGACCGGTTCCCCAGGGTTTGCGCCGTTCGGCAGGCACGCTGAATCCCGGCGGTACATCATCCAGCCGTTGGATGACATAGGCAACCTCGCAGTGTTGGCCGATGGTGACGCCGAATCTTGCGCGGAACGCTTCTTCTATCGCCTGGTTGATGACAAACACCACCCGCCCGAAACCGGCGCGCAGGGCATCATAAACGGCATAGTCGAGCAGGGTGGCCTCGTATGGCCCCACCGGTTCGATTTGCTTGATTCCCCCATAGCGGCTTCCTAATCCGGCAGCCATCACAATCAACGTAGGATTCACACTCATAACCTCTCCTTACTTCTTAGGTTACACTCCTTCCCTAATGCGTCAACGTCACCTTGCGCAAGCCGCGCGGGGCTTCGGTATCGTATCCTTTGGCCCGTGTGAGATAATAGCTGAAAAGTTGCCCCGGCACGATCGTCACCAGTGGGCTGAGCCATTCGGGGATGTCGGCGGGCAGACGTAAGGGGGTGTGGGCCAGCGCGAGCGCCTCCTCACGATTGGAGATGGCCACCACTTCTACTTGCCGTTGGCTAACCAACGTTTCCAGCAATGCTTGCATATCGTCGAAGACGGCTCCATCCGGCACAATCGCCATAACTGGAAAGCCCTGTGAGACCACGGCAACCGGCCCGTGTTGGAAGTCGGCAGAGGAGTAGGGGGCAGCCATCACATAGGCCAGCTCTTTCATCTTCAGCGACCATTCGAACGCGGTAGCGTAATTGAAGCCCCGTCCGAGGACCACACACTGCTCCATATAGCGGTAGCGTTCGGCGGCACGTTCGATGAAAGATTCCAGCTCAAGGGCTGCCTGTACCCAGGCCGGTACACGCTCCAGGTCACTCCAGCGACGTGTGGTGTCGCCGGCCATTTCACTTTGCGCCACCGAGAGCATGGCGATTGCCATCAACTGAGCGGTATAAGTCTTGGTCGCAGCCACGGCCAATTCGGGGCCGGCGTCCAGATTGACGACATACTGGGCCGTCTGGACCAGCGGTGAAGCCGGCGCGTTGGTGATCGCCAGGGTCGGTGCACCCTGGCGGCGGGCCTCGGCCATCACCCCTACAATATCGGGTGATTGGCCGGACTGCGAAATGCCCACCACCAGGGCGTTCTTCAGAGTCGGCGGTTGGCCATACAGGGTGAAGAGCGAAGGGGTCGCCAGGGCCGTCGGTAAGCCGTTGAACGCGCCCCAGAGATATTTGGCATATAACCCGGCATTATCCGATGTTCCACGGGCCACCAGAAAGAGATAACGGATGTCGTACTCGCGCAGGGCGGCGGCGATGGCGCAGATGGTGTCCTTCTGGTTGTTCAGCAGACGCGCCAGCACTTCTGGCTGTTCGCAGATTTCCGATTTCAGGCTCATGCTACTCTCCTCCCATTGCCTTTAACCGTCCGAGTATATCCTGGGCGAAACGGTTGAGAAAAGATTCCATATACGTGATCACGCTCACATGTGGAGCCTCGATCAACGGCGTGAGGTCCAGGGCGAAAATCAAGCCGGTGGCGAGATCTGTGGCGTGCGAGGCGAAATAGGTCGCATTCGCCTGCCGCCGGCCCATCGTTGCGATGTCGTAGCGTTTACCGCCACACACCTGGGAATCGAAAACGCCGAGCAGGGCCGCCTGTAGCCCCTGATGGGTCGAGGCGTCGAAGGTGACCTTATCTGTGTCCAACAACCAATCCAGACTGCGCCACACCTCGCAGCCGTACACATGCTTGGGACGTGCCTCGGCCGGCAGCCGACGCAGTGCCTCGATGACCCGCAGCGTCACGGCGACATGCGTATCGTGTTTGTCGGCCAGATTATGGGTATAGACCACTTCAGGCTGTGCTTGTGTGAACAGCAACACCAGATCCTCGACGGGGGCTTGGTTCGCATGGTCTTTGACGATGGCGCTTGGGTAATCCAGAAACACTTGAGCTCCATATTCGCCGACGACGGCAGCTTTTTTCTGTTCCTTGCGGCGGACGGCTTGCATGGCCTCGTCGGTAAAGTCACGATACAAACCCGCGCGCGGTGAACCGGCCCCATCGGTCACGACAACACCGGTGAACCAGCGATCTGAGCGCTGAAAGCAGTGGATGATCCCATCGAAGGCCATAATCTCCAGGTCATCTTGGTGGGCCCCCACGGCCATATGGGTTGTACGGGCCAACGCGGCTTCTACCGGCAGCCCATCCGGCACGAAAATCTCCGCCATCTCACGCTGCAATTTCATCATTGCTGTCTCCCCTCATTCCCTTTGCTCATTTCAGTAGACAACATGAGCGATGTTGTCCACCAAAGATGAAAATGGTTCAGAAGCTGCTGGACGCCGATTTTCGCAGATTCACGCAGATCGTTCTTTGCGCAT
>FWPV01012272.1_pt1 | contig 13274 bp, 13 predicted proteins | sample 2228371 | NCBI WGS metagenome assembly FWPV01 (sample SAMEA103939776, study PRJEB20133) | metagenome | reverse complement strand
ATCGTGAACCCGGGCGCGATCGGTTCGTCGAAGGACAGGCGGACGCTCGCGCGGGGGTCGACCTGCTCGGCGCCGTCGGCGGGCGTGAAACCGCGGATGGTTCCAGTGCGCAAGCGCCGGCACGATCAGACGGCGAAAATCGTCCAGAATCCGGTCCATGGGTTCTCCGCCCTCCGGCGCCGCGGGCGGCAGCTTGGCGGCGAGGTCGCCCGGCGCCATGGCAGGCGTGACCGGATAGTCGCGTATGTGCTCCAGGTAATGCGCAATCCAATCCACTACTTCATAACCAGCTTTACGGAATTCATCAGGACTCATCTTTGCACTCATCGAATTGTGACCGTTCCCGTGGATTTCATCTTCTCGGCGGCATCGGCGGGGACTTTCCAGTAGCGGTCGAACCGCCCTTCGGCCACCACATTTTCCAGGGAGCCCTTGAACAGGATGAAGTCGCCGAATGTCACAAGCGTCTGCGCTTTGGATCCGAGAAACCGCAGGCCGCGCTTGACGTTTTCGGCGCCGGTCCACCAGGGCAGGCCGGAATTAACCACCACATAGCGCCCGTCGACCGGATAGACAAACACCAGCCCATAATCGGCGGCGCTTGGATTCAGCTCGATCGGAAACTGGCTGGCGTACTTCGCCACAAACCGGTTCGTTTGCCGGTTGCCGAACAGCACAAGGTTCGTGCCATTCAGGTCGGCGTCGCGCACCTCGCGGTCAGCCAAGGCGCGGAGGTTCAGAGTCAGCCTCATCCGCGGGGTGGACCATTCCGAGGCCTGCTGAGCCATCTCCCGGCGGCGCGCCAGTTCATCCGGAGGCGGGTTGTCCGCCGTTCCATACACATAGATATGGCGTCCGGCGACCGCCGCGCCGATGGGACCTTCCGCCCCGGGGCGCTTTTCGCCCGGAGCACGGGAGTATGGGGCGGCGATCCATCGCTCGCCGGCTTTCGAAAATGCGGCTGCCGCTCCGGGTTTCAGGACAAGCGCCGCGCCGTCGATGGAAACGTTTAACGGCTCGCGCGGGGAGTATTCCGGGTGTCAGTCGAGAGCCAGCGAGAATCCCTCTAGTTGCGAAGTCTGAACTTCGATCCTGTTCTTGCCTGAAAATCGCGCGTCAATGGAAGCGGCGGCGCCGGGGGTCAGCCCGTCAAACTTTACCCAGTACGCACTGTTGTACTGATACCGGTCGGAGACGAAGCGCACCCGCGCGGGAAAACGGTTGCGTTTGTGCTTAGCGAACCAGTCGAAAATCGCCCCGTTCTTGTATGCGTTATCCCACGAATTGTGTTTCACGCTCGGGTATTCCGTGTACTCAACCGGCGCCCCCAATTCGCGCAGGCGGGCGTACCACTTGCGCGAGACTTCCACGGGCACTGCCGGGTCGGCGTCGCCGTGGAAAAAGTGCATTGGTAAGTTAAGCGCATTCGGCGCAAGCATGTCCGCGCCCGGCGGCGCCGCGGGGCACACCGGAGCTAAGGCGGCCCAGACGTCCGGGCGGGTCAATCCAATCCAGAGCGTTCCTCCCCCGCCCATGGAAAGCCCCGTAAGGTACACCCGGTCCTCGTCGATGCGGAAACGCTTTTTGACGTCCGCCATCACGTCCCAGACGTCCTGCTCCGGGATGCCTTGGTAGCCCATCGTGCCCCGCGCCCAAGGCGAGGCGACGATGAAGTCTACGTCGCGAAGTGGTGGAAAGTAGCGCGTTGCTTCGAAGTCAGCCTCCCCCGGACGGTTGCCTTGGCCGAACACACGGCGAAGATTCAGCCGGTGGTTGGACCAGGCGCCGTGCAAGCTGATGACCAATGGATAAGCGCGGTTGGGATTGTAGTTCTTGGGCACATAGAGGGCGTACGGCTGGTCGGAATCGTCCACCAAAGAAAAAAAGGTGACCACCTGCGGACCAGGTTCGTAACGCTGAGCGAGCGCTTCAAACGGGGCAGCGATCGCCAGGAACGCCAAAAAACTCAAGATGGGACGCATGACTTTCTTATACAATGTTTGCGTTCGAGGCACAGATATGGAAAAACCAGAACAACCTTCCCGAAGAGCGATCGCGGCAGGCGCCGCGTCGACGTTTATGATCATCCGTCCGGAACTAGTGCGCGGCTTCGCCCCCGCAAAGCTGAAAGCCGGCTTGGTAGGCTGCGGCGGCAGGGGAACTCAAGCCATCATCGACCTGCTGACCGGCGATAAGAACGTCGAAGTCACCGCCATGGGCGACATCTTCGAAGACAAGATGGAGAACTCGATCAAGAGGATCAAGAGCTCCGCCGTAGGCGACCGCCTCACGGTGACGCCGGACAAACGGTTCATCGGGTTCGACGCTTATAAGAAAGTCATCGCCTCCGACGTTGACATCGTGATGCTTTGCACGCCTCCGGGATACCGTCCGGAGCACTTTGAGGCGGCAATCAACGCCAAGAAACACGTCTTCTGCGAAAAGCCGTTCGGGACGGATCCGGTGGGCGTGCGGCGCTTCATGGCGGCAGCCAAGAAGTCGGAACAGATGAAACTCACGGTCGTTTCCGGGGCGCAGCGGCGCTTCGCCACCGACTATCAAGAGACCATTAAGAAGATCCAAGACGGGGCAATTGGCGAAATCCGTGCGCTGTACGCCTATTGGATCGGCACGCCGGTGATTCAGCAGAAGGCGCGCGATCCGAAGTGGGGGGATATGACTTGGCAGCACCGCGCCTGGTATTCGCACGTATGGATCTGCGGCGATCAGGTGGTGGAGCAGCATCTGCACAACATAGACGTCTGCAACTGGCTCATGAACGACCACCCGGAGAAAGTGGTGGCTTCTGGCGGCGCCATCTGGCGTCCGCGCACCGAAATCTACGGCAATATTTACGACCATGTAAGCGCGGACTTCGTTTACAAGAACGGCGTGCGGATGTCCAGCTACTGCCGGCAGTTCCCCCGGACGGACAGTTACAGACCTTACCAGAACGTGAGCGAACTGGCGGTGGGCACGAAAGGGCGGAGCAACTGCCATGACCTCGGCAGCGGCACCGGGCAGGATGTGCGGACCAAATTTAAAGATCCGCTCCAGAATCCCTATGTCCGGGAACACATGGCGCTGGTGGCGAGCATCCGCGGCACAGGACCGTATATCAACCATGCCATGGCTGTGGCCGAAAGCACCATGACCTGCATTATGGCGCGCGAGTCGGCATACTCCGGCTTAGAGATCACCTGGGACATGATCATGAACTCGAAGCAGGACTTGCAGCCCAAGGCATTCGATTACGACTTGAAGATGGAAGTGCCTCCGCTGCCGGTGCCGGGCGAGTACAAGTTCATCTGAGTTCGCGCCGGGGAAGAGCCCAAGCGCTCTTCCCCGATGAAAGGAGATGGGAAGATGAGTGGGATTACGCGTAGGTCCGTGTTGGGTGGAGGCGGTTCGGCTTTTATCATTTTGCGGCCGGAGCTGGTGCGGGGTTTCGCGCCCGCGCCGTTGAAGGCGGGCTTGGTCGGCTGCGGTGGGCGCGGCACTCAAGCGGCGCAGCAGTTCCTCCAAGGCAACGAAAACGTGGAACTCACCGCCATGGCCGACATTTTCGAGGACAAGCTCGAAACGTCGCTTGCCCGTATCCAGAAATCTCCGGTGGCGAGCAAAGCGAAAGTCACCCCCGACAAACGCTTTGTCGGATTTGACGCTTTTAAGAAGCTCATAGCCACGGACGTTGACATCGTCATGCTGTGCACGCCGCCCGGCTACCGCCCGGAACATTTTGAAGCGGCGGTTAACGCAGGCAAGCATGTGTTCACCGAGAAGCCGATCGCCACAGACCCCGTGGGCGTGCGGCGCTTCCTGGCGGCTTGCGAAAAGGCCAAACAGAAAAAGCTCACGGTAGTGTCGGGCGCGCAGCGCCGTTCGCAGCGGGAATACCTGGAGACGCTGAAGAAGGTCCGCGACGGGGCGATCGGCGAGATTGTGGCGCTGTACGCCAGCTACCTGAGCGGTCCGGTGATGCACGCCAAAGCGCGCGACCCCAAATGGGGCGACATGACATGGCAGCACCGCAACTGGTACTCCTTCCTCTGGATTTGCGGAGACCAGATCGTGGAGCAGCACTTCCACAATATCGACACCATGAACTGGTTCATGGGAACCCACCCGGTGAAGGTAGTGGCGACGGGCGGCGTGGCTTGGCGTCCCCGGACGGAACTGTACGGCAACATTTACGACCATATGGCCTCCGAGTTCGTTTATCCGAACGGCGTCATTCTGTCGAGCGTGTGCCGCCAGTATCCTCAGGGCTGCTTCCGGCGGGTGTGGGACGACATCGTGGGGACAAAGGGACGCACGAACGGCATGGACATGGGCGAGAAGGGCGAAAACCCGTACGTTCAGGAGCACATCAATTTGGTGAAAAGCATCCGCGGGGAGATCCCTTATATCAACGACGGTTTCGCCGTGGCGGAAAGCACCATGACATGCATCATGGCCCGTGAGTCCGCCTACACGGGGCTGGAGATCACATGGGACATGATCATGAACTCGAAGCAGGATCTCCAACCGAAAGCGTTCGACTACGACCTCAAGATGGAGACGCCGCCGCTGCCGGTCCCAGGCGAATACAAGTTCACCTGAGGGCAAGCCGGTTGCCGCTCCCGGATCTCAACGTCATACTCAAAGGAAGAGAGGTCCGCCTGTGGAACGTATAAGCAAAGTTACCAGCAAGGGGCAGGTCACCGTCCCTCGCGATATCCGGGAGTTGCTGGGAATCAAGGGCGGCGACCAGTTGGTATTCGTGGCTGACCGCAGGGGTGTCCGCTTGCGGCCCGCGAAGAAGGCGAGCCGGTTTGACAAGTTCCGCGGAATCGGCAATCTGGGCGTGCCGTCTGGAAGAGAGGGCGTTATCCACTTTGTTCGCGGATTGCGGGGCGAATGACCACCGCCGTCGATACAAATGTCCTGGTGGCGTTGTGGGATCGTGACCCCGAGCTGAATCATGCGGCTCAAGGCGCCTTGGATGAAGCTGCATCTGTCGGAGCGCTGGTGATTTCAGCGCCCGTATATTGCGAGTTGCTTGCCGCTCCTGGTAGAACCATAGAATTCCTCGAATCTTTTTTGAAGGAAACGGGTATCGCCGTCGATTGGGAACTCGACCAGCAGGTTTGGCGATTGGCCGCCGAAGCTTTCCGTTGTTACGCTTCCAGACGGCGGAAGGCAGGAGATCCCGGTCCGCGGCGTGTGCTTGCGGACTTCGTAATCGGCGCCCATGCCAGCCTTCGCGCGGGGCGTCTCCTGACGCTCGATGACCGCGTCTTCCGTACTTCATTCCCAAAGCTTGCCGTGGTGGGATTCTAACGACGGCGCCGCTTCTCCCTTCTACAGCCGGCCGAGGAAGCGCCGGATGCGTTCTACCGCTTCGAGGAGGTTTTCGAGCGAGTTGGCGTAGCTTAGGCGAAGATATCCCTCCCCGTACGCGCCGAATGACGACCCGCTCAGAGTGGCGACGCCTGCCTCGGTCAGCAGCCGGTCGGCGATCTCCTTTGACTTCATACCCGTCGCGGTGATATTCGGGAAGGCGTAAAAGGCGCCCTCGGGCGTGCGGCAGCGGATTCCCGGGATGGAGTTCAAGCCTTCGCATACCGTATCCCGGCGGCGGCGAAACTCGGCCACCATAGCCGCAACGTCATCCTGAGGGCCTTTGAGGGCTGCGAGAGCGGCCCTCTGAGTAAAACTCGCCGTACAAGAGTTCGAATTGACCATCAGGCGGTTAATCGGTTCGACGAGCCATTCCGGCATTACCCCGTAGCCGATGCGCCACCCGGTCATGGCGTAAGTCTTTGAAAATCCATCCAGAATGATGGTCTTACCGGCCATCCCCGGAAAGCTGGCGATCGAGACGGGAGGGTGTTCATAATAAATGCGGGAATAAATCTCATCGGATAGCACCACCACGTCGCGTTCAGCGAGCAATGCGGCTATTTCCCGGAGGTCATCCTCAGGGATGACGCCGCCCGTAGGGTTTTGCGGAGAGTTCAGGATCACCAACTTGGTCCGGCTGCGGAGCTTTTCCCGGAATAAGTTGATATCAAAGGAGAAACCCCGCTCTTCGAGAAGCGGCATGGGGACCGGCACGCCGCCCGCGAAACGGATCATCGATTCGTAGATCGGAAATCCGGGATTGGGGTAAATGACCTCGTCCCCGGACTCGATGAGCGCTAGTATCGAAAAGAAAATAATAGGCTTACCGCCCGGCACGACACACACCTGCGAGCCGTCCACCGGAATGCCGCGAGTCGCGGCGATGTGCTCGGCGATCGCCTCCCGCAGCTCGGGATAGCCTTGCGTCGGTCCGTAGTGGGTCCACCCGGCGTCGAGTGCTTCTTTCGCCGCTTCAACCACGTGCCGGGGAGTGGCGAAGTCCGGTTCCCCGATTTCCAAGTGAATGACGCTTCGGCCCATGGCTTCCAATTCCCGGGCGCGGAGCAATACTTCGAAAGCCGTCTCCGTCCCAATCCGATGCATGCACGCGGCGAGGTTCATATCTAGCACCACCTATCAGTGGGTCATATACCAATCAACAATGTCAAGACCTGCGGCACGGATTTGGCCTGCCGGGCCCATAATGGAAGTAGTGCGAAGTGGAGCCGAAATGGTCTTCCACGTTTGGGAAAACTGAACGTCAAGACTATGTAGGCGCATGGCGACATTCGCACAAGGACTGGACCCGGTCATGAACGAAGCCGTAGGGCCGGACGCGCTGAACGCCCTGGCGGGCGAGGCGCGGGACCGTCAGGCGCAATTCGTCAATGAGAATCTGCGCCGGATCTTTCTGCAAATATACCGCATGGTCGGCAACGTAGCCGATGCTCAGGATTTGACGCAGGAAGTTTTTATCAAGGCGTTGCAGCGGCAGGAACAACTCCGGGATTTGGAAAAAGCGGCGCACTGGCTTTCGCGGATTGCGACCAACACAGCCATTGATTTCCTGCGCCGCCACGGCCGGGTGAGTTTCGTCGAAATCGGGGAGTTGCCGGAGCCGGTATCCACCTCCATCTCCGCGAGCCCGGAGCAGGCGGTGTTGCGGGCGGAGCGGGCGGCTTATCTGGAAGAAGGCTTGCAGACACTCACCGAGCGCGAGCGCGCGGCGTTGATCCTGCGGGACGTTGAGGATTTGCCGGCGGAGGAAGTGGCGCGCCGGATGAATTGCACCAAGGCGACCGTGCGCTCGCACATCGCCAATGCCCGGATTAAGTTCCGGAGGTATTTGGAGAGGAAAAAGGCATGAGGCACCCGGACAAGGAAACGCTGGCTCTGGCGTCCGGGGGAGACCTCGGATGGTGGCGCCGCTGGATGACGAGGCGGCACATACAAGTATGCGCCGAGTGCCGCCGGGAAGTGGAAGCTTTCCGGAGCGCGGGCGCCGTGTTGCGGGCGGCGAGCGAATTGCCGCCGGATTTGAATTGGGACCGCCTGGCCATGGAAATGAAGGCCAATATCCGGTTGGGGCTGGCGGCGGGAGAGATTGCGGGTCCGGTGCAGGAGGCGCCCCTGCGGCTAGGCTGGCGAGCCGTTGCGGCTTTGGCGGGCTTATCGATCGTGGTGGTGTCGGGGCTGCTGGTGGTGGCGCCATTTGCCTCCCGCTCGCGCGCCCCGGCTGAAGTTGGGGTGGCGGCGGAGGCGACCCCGGCAGGCATCGAACTGAAGGGCAGCGGAGGGAAACTGACGGTGGTGGGCCGTCCGGGCGACACCGTCACGGTGTCAGCCCGCTCAAGCGGTTCCGTAGCTGCCCGGTATGTGGACTCGGATACGGGTCAGGTCACGATTGCCAATGTCTACATGGAGTAAGTGCGCTCTGGGACTCGCGGCGGCGCTAGCCGTTTGGGCGCAGTCCCGCCCGCTCGATCCGCGCAGCACGATGAATATCACGCTGCCGGACGACTCACCGGTGGCGCTGCTGGCCGCCGATTGGGGCGAATCGCGCTCCGAGGTGCGAGGCGGCGCCATGGTGCTGGATCTGCACACCTCATTGTCGTTCCGCAACACATCGCAGCGCCGGATTCGCGGCATTACTTTGCTGGTATTGGCGCAGGACGTGACGCCCGGCGGCAAGGCTTCGGTCTCGGTTCCGAGTTTGGACGTGGGTCCGGGCGAAGTCTTTCCGGTCCGGATCGACCTCCAATTGCTCCGCCCGTTACAAGCCGGCGCCGGTCCGCTCGTGCAAGTGGAACTCGATGGCGTGCTTTTCGACGATTTTAGTTTCTATGGCGCTAACAAGTTGAATTCCCGGCGTTCGATGACCGTCTGGGAGACCGAAGCGCGCCGCGACCGGCGGCATTTTAAAGCCATCCTCGAAGCGCACGGGCCAGAGGGCTTACAAAAGGCGATCCTGGAGAGTCTGGCGCGGCAGGCGGAGCGTCCCCAACTGAATGCCCGGGTGCTTGCGGGCGGGCGCGCCACCGCCTATGAGCCGGCGCAAGAGGTCCAACTGGCTTTTCTGGATTTGAGGGACGCCCCGGTGACGCCGCTGGCGGGAACCGCGCGGCTGTCGGCGCATGAACTCCGGGCGCCTAGCCTGAAACTGGCCAACCGGTCAAAAACGCCGGTGCGGTTCGTGGAGATCGGTTGGATCCTGAAGGACGCCGGCGGGAAGGAAGTCGTCGCAGGCACGCTGCCCGCGCAGGTGAGCCTCCCGCCGGGGGGCGAAGCGGAGGTGGCTCAGAGTTCCGTGCTGCGCTTCAGCCGCCCCGCCGGAGCGCCGTTCAGCCTCCGCGGCGTGACGGGATTTATATCCAGCGTGGAATTCGCCGACGGGAGGGTTTGGGTGCCGAGCCGCGAATCGATCGAACATCCGCAGTTGCAGCGCTCGCTTGCTCCTTCGCCTGAGGAGCAGCGGCTCATCGAACTGTATCGCAAGAAAGGGCTCACCGCCGTTATCGAACAACTGAAGCGCTTCTGACCGGCGCCGGACGGCGCCTTGCCTCCCTGCCCGCCCCTCTGGGACACTGGTTTTGTGCCTGAGTTTTGCACTTGCGGGGCGCAGTTGCCCCCCGACGCGCGGTTCTGTCACAAGTGCGGCAAGCCGCAGTTCGAGCTGCCGCCTGTCGAGGAAGCCGAACCGGAAGCCCCGGCGTTTCGGACAGCCGCGCCTGTACAGCTTGCGCCGCCGGCGATCAGTTTCCGGAACCCGCTCGCGGTTCGACCCGCGCTGCTAGCGGCGGCACTGGCGTCCCTCCTCATGACGGTTCCTTTGCCGCCTCCGGCTTCCATGGGGTGGCTGCTGCTGTCTCTTCTCCTGGGCGGGTTCCTCGCGGTTTGGTTCTACCGCCGCCGGAGCGGCGTTGATCTGTCCGTGCGCGAAGGGATGAAGATGGGCTGGATTACGGGGATGTTTTGCTTCGTGATCGCCATGCTTTTCTTCACGCTCAGCGTGGTCCTGATCTCCCGGAAGGGCGGCTTGGCGGCGTTCTACCGCGAACAGTTCGCCGCCCGGGGCGCCATGGACGCCAACGTGGAGCAGTTCCTCGAGATTCTCCAAAATCCCGCGGGCTTAGCCACGGTGCTGTTGCTGTCCTTGGTGTTCGTATTTGTGTTTTTCACGCTGTTGCCGGCCATCGGAGGCGCTTTAGGGGCCAAAGTGCTCTCTCGAGACTGAGCGCCATGCCGCCGGGGCGCCGCGACTGAGACGTTTGCCCGAACCTGCCCTTTGCGCAACCTTCCGTTTCAATTTCACATCAGCGTCCATCCGTGTTCATCCGCGGCTGGGCGGATTCTCAGCCGCAGATGCACGCGGATGGACAGGGATGCTCGAACGGACGATTGATCCTCAGCGCCGGGCAGGCTCGGCGTAGCGTTTCACCATCGCCACGCCGGCGAAGATGATGGCCATGGCTGCCGCCTCCCGTGGACCGAACGGCTCGCGGTAGACTAGCCACCCCAACGCCACCGCCACGATCGGATTGACGTAAGTGTAAATCGACACAATCGCCACCGGGAGCTTGTCCATGGCGTAGATGTAGGCGCTATAGCCGACAACCGAACCGAACACGACCAGATACAAGGTTGCCCCGACTCCCCTGAAACTCCACTGCACGGGATGCTCCCGCACAAAGATTGCGGGCAGCAAGAAAGCCAGCCCCGCCGCTAGCTGCTGCACCGCACCGCTCACGACAGGATGCGCCTTCGCCCTCTGCCTGCGCTGCAAAATCGAGCCCAGCGCCCAGCAAAGGCACCCGAACTGGAGCACCAGGAAACCCTTCACCGCTCCGCTCGACATCCCCTCAGCGAGCGCGCCCGGTCCGACCAGCAAGGCTGCGCCCGCAAAGCCGACCGCCATGGCCCCAAGAACCGGCCAATGAAGCCGCTCCCCGCCCGGCAGAGCCGCCTCGATGCCGACCATCCAAAAAGGCGAAGTCGTGACGAACAGCGCCGCGAGCCCGCTTGCCACCCAAACTTCCGCGTAGGTCAAGGCGGCGTTCCCCAATCCCAACACCACGACGCCGTTGAGCGCCGTGAGCCACAGCTCCCGTCCCCGGGGGATGTGGGCTTTCAGAATGGCCGCCACCAGCAGCATGATGGCGCCGGAGGTCAGAAAACGGGAAGCCACCAGAATCAGCGGCGGAAAGCACTCCAGAGCCATGCGGATGGCCAGGTAGGTCGTTCCCCAGAAAAAACACACGCTCGCCAGCGCGACATAAGCCTTGAAATGCGGGTGACTTCTCAACCTATCAGCGTAACGTAGAATGAAACGTGATCCTGACGCTGACGATGAATCCGGCGGTAGACCGGACCATACTGGCCGACCGCCTTGTTTATGAAGACCGTGGCTACATTCTTTCGCGCCGCGAGTCAGCCGGCGGGCGCGGCATCAACGCCTCGGCTGTCATCCACGCCTTCGGCGGCCAGACGCTGGCCATCGCGCCTTGCGGAGGCGCTTCCGGTGAGCGCTTCAAGGAGCTGCTCACCGGGTGCTGCGGCCATCCGGTCGAACTGGTTTCCATCCGGAAAGACATCCGCATCAATTTGATCGCCACAGACCGCAACGGGCTGATGATCCGGCTGAACGAATTGGGGCCGGAGCTGGAGCCGGACGAGGTGGCGGAGATCGAACGGACCGTGACAGCCCGGCTCAAGCGAGCCCGCTGGCTTATGCTGTGCGGCAGCCTTCCCCCGGGCGTGCCGGTGGACTTCTACCGCAAGCTGATCACGAAGGCTCGGGAATTCGGAGTCCAGACCTTGGTGGACACGGACGGCGAGAGCTTGCTCGAAGCTGTGGAAGCCCAGCCGACAGTCGTCTCACCCAATCAGATCGAAGCCGAGCGGCTGCTGCGCCAGGCTCTTTTGACGCGAGTTCATTTCCTCGAAGCCGCCGAGCGGATACGCGCCATGGGCGCCGAAGAGGTGGTGCTCACGCTCGGAGCGCGCGGCGCGGTGGGCGCCACCAAAGACGGACTGTTCGAGGCGCAGCCGCCGGTCATCGACGCCGTAAGCCCCATCGGGGCGGGCGATGCGCTCGCAGCAGCCTTCGTATGGGCGCGGGAGAACGGAAGCGACTTCGCGGACGCCCTCCGGTGGGGCGTGGCCACCGGCACCGCTACAGCCGCAGTGCCCGGCGCCGCCTTCGCGACGCTCGAGCAAACGAAGCAGATCTACCAGGAGACGAAAGTCCGCAAGGTGTGAGCGGCGTTACGCCACCTTGCGGGATGCGGGGTCATAGCGCAGGCGCCGTCCTTGGCGCATGGCGTCCATGGCCATGCACAGGACGATGTTGGCTCCCTGTCCCTTTTCGAGCGGAGCGTTCGGCTCTTTCCGGCTGCGCACGCAATCCAGGAAATTGCGGATGTGCGCGCGGGTAGCGGCGCCGAAACTCCCCGGCAGTTTCACCTCTTTGGATGGCTTCATCTCGATCTCGCGGCTCTCTGGATACAAGGCGTAGCTTTCACGCCCCACATCGAGCCGGGCTTTGTTCCCGTGGAACTGCTTCATCTGGTCGTTGTGGGTGTGGTATCGCATGGCTTTATAGCCCAGCGTGAAGACGGCGAGATAGTTTTCGGGATACTCGATGGCGGTGGTGGTGGTGGCCGGCACCTCCGCCCCGGGCAGGTTCACCATGCCGCCCGCGCAAGTCACGGCCAGCGGATAGTTGGAGTTCATGAACCAGTTGATGCAATCCGCGATGTGCGCCATTTGTCCCACCATCAACCCGCCCGAGTAATCCCAGAAGTAGTACCAGTTAAAGAAACGCAGCGGGTCTAGGGGGCGCTTGGGCGCGGGTCCCAACCACTGCTCCCAATCGAGCTTGCCTTCCAGCTTCCGCTGGCTCAGCGAAGCTTGATGGTTCAGCCACCAGGAGTTTACCAAGCGGATTTCCCCTAGCGCGCCGGAGTCAATGATCCCTTTCGCCTCGATGAACATCGGCGCGCTGCGGCGCTGCGTGCCGATTTGCACAATTCGCCTGGTGCGCCGGACGGCGTCGATCATGCGGAAGCCCTCTTCGATCGTGTGCGCCATGGGTTTCTCAACATAGACGTCTTTGCCCGCCTCCACGGCATCGATGGTCATCTGCGCGTGCCAGTGGTCGGGCGTCGCCACGACGACCACGTCGATGGACTTGTCCTCCAGAAGCCGTTTGTAGTTGTCATAGGGCCGCGCTCCGGTGCTGGCCACCTTCAGCCCGGCTCTCAGATTGGGTTCATACACATCGCAGACCGCCGCCATCTCGACGCCGATCTCTTTGAATTCGCCGGTGAGCAAACGCCCCCGCCCGCCCGCGCCGATCACCCCGCCGCGGATTTTCTCATTGGCGCCCACGACGCGCATCGCGGATGCGGCGGTTGCCGCTACGAACGTACGCCGATGCATAGCTGCCTCCTAAGATTCGATGATGACCCGGCGGCCTTCAATCCGGTACTTGCCGGAAAGCACGATCCGGATGGCCTCCGAGTAGATGCGGTGCTCCTCCTTGAGAATCCGGGCGGCCAGGGTTTCCCCGGTGTCGCTGTCGAGGACAGGCACCGCCGCTTGGATGATGATCGGACCGTGATCCAGATCTTCGTCCACGAAATGTACGGTGCAACCGCTGATCTTCACGCCCCATTCCACCGCCTGATGCTGGGCCTCGAGACCGGGAAACGCCGGGAGCAGCGACGGGTGGATATTCAGGATCCGCATCGGGAACTCGCGGATGAAATAGGCGCTCAACAAGCGCATGAAGCCGGCCAGGCAGACCAGGTCGGCGCCGTGCTTGCGCAACTCGGCCACAACCAGCCGGTCGTAGGCTTCCCGTTCCATGCCCTTCGAAGGAATGCACA
>FWPV01012271.1_pt1 | contig 13275 bp, 10 predicted proteins | sample 2228371 | NCBI WGS metagenome assembly FWPV01 (sample SAMEA103939776, study PRJEB20133) | metagenome | reverse complement strand
TAACGTCAGGAGCCTAAAAAAATTTCTCAAAATTTTTATTATAAACTCTTGACTTTAATTAGCTGGTCTTTCTTTCATTACTCAATATTCGAAAACTTAAAACGGAAGTTGATCATCGTCATCAATAGGATAAAAACCGTCCGAAGGCTCTGTAGTAGGTTCTGCAAGCCTTGGCTCGTTAAATTCCTGACTCTTCTTACTCTCGGCAAAATGAAGCTCTTCTGCAACCACTTCGGTTACATAATGCCTTTTGCCTTCGTTATCATCCCATGTACGGGTCTGCAACCTTCCGATAACAACTACCTTAAGACCCTTTGTGAAATATTTGGAACAGAACTCAGCTTGTTTGTCCCAAGCAACAATCGGAAAAAAGTCAGCCTGTTTTTCCTCTCCCTGCTTGGAAAAACGCCTGTCCACAGCCAATGTAAAGCTACATACGGCCGTATTGTTAACGCTCGTATATCTCAGCTCCGGATCCTTCGTAAGTCTTCCCATTAATATAACCTTATTCATAAAATCACCTAATTATCCTTTTTAATAATAATATACTTGATAATTCCATCGGTTATTTTATATATTCTTTCGAGTTCCTGGGGAAAACTTGAATCCGCACTGAAATTCGCCAATACATAATAACCTTCACTATGGAAGCCTATACGATAAGCCAGCTTCCTTTTTCCCCATTCGTCAATATTCTCCAATTGAGCTGAGGATTCTATTGTAGTTTTAATTTTTTCAACCAAGGATTTTGTATCTTCCTCACTAAGCTCAGGACTGGCAATAAAAATAGTTTCGTACTTGTTAATCATTCGACTTCACCTCCTCCCGGACTAACGGCCCTGTTACTCGAGAACAGAGCAAGGATTTACAGTCGTTTATTTTATCACACTTTTTCAATGTTATCAATACTTTTTTTAAGCAGATTTTTTTCCTTTTGCATTGCCGTATATTTTTCTTGCGAAAGGAATCAACAAAATTATCAATGCCATCAGCGAAATACAAACACCTAATGTAAAACCACCGGCGGTATAAGTCATTTCAACCTTGTTTTCACCTGCACTTAGCGGAATAGCTATAAGTGTGTCGGCAAATTTCATTAATTCAACCTTTTTTCCGTTGACCCGTGCACTCCATCCTTTATCATAGGGTATTGATGTAAACAGCACATCGCCTTCTCTTGCCGCAACACTTCCTTTAACCTTTCTATTATCGTAATGCTCCACTTGAAGCTCCATCGCCTTCAGAGAGTTGATAGCTCTTTCAAAAGCCTCCATATCCACATAGTAAAATCTTTCAAAAACATTACTTCTGTTTATATATATATCCACTTGCTGTCCTTCACTGAAGGTGCCTATATATTGAATACAATCGGTTTTATTGGAAAAGAGTTCGCCGGCTCTCCAGCCGTTGACATAATATTCTCCATAAGAATTGCTGCATGAAAAATATGCATAAACCGGCATTCCATTGGAAATAAAACTGTATTCGGTGGCGCCATTCTCGTCCGTTTTGGAAACATCCATCGGAATAAAGCAATCTTCACCGGTGTCGGCCAAGGCTCTTATCAGCCGGTTTTGTGAATTAAAGTAATCCTGGTTAAAGGAAAAATCAAATAAAGATTGTTCCTTTGCTGCAACTCCGATGGAAAGTGCGTATGGATTGTTATATAAACCGGATTGCAGGCTGTTTGCTACAAATTTATAATACGGAGGAACCGTTGAATCCGATATTACATATCTCACCGAAAATATTGCATCCGTCAACATGGTAGACCCGAAATATGAGCTGAAATACCATGCCTGGGCCATTCCCAAATTCTTCAGCAATGAGTTTACCTGTTTATCGTAACTGGAGCTGTAGTGGGTTAACCCATTGAAGCCAAATCCAATGGCTTCATTCATACTTCTCTCAAAGGTAACCCCCACTCTGAAAAATCCGTCTTCATCCTCGGCAGTTTTTTCTACCAACGGTTCAAGTCTTTTTTTATATCCATAATACGATTCATAGCTTTCGTATCTGAATTCTCTGTTTAAGCCCTTTAAAATACCCATTGTGTTTACATACATGTCGGCAATGCATAAAAGAATCAGAACTATGGCAATCGGTACCCTGCTTCTTTTGAGGAAAGCAAATAATTTTGACGCCTTCTCTCCCAGTTTCTTAGAAAGCTTATTTGCCATCGGTTTGAGTGTAATAAATCCCCTGTATGCCGTAAATATAATCAAGAAAGAAAACAGGAAGCTATAGCGGTAAGGAAACCAGTTGGGGTATTTAAACACATGCCAAACCTTGTCCAACGGAGTAAGCCACATGCTGGTGGCCATCAGTACAATAAAAAATCCGGTCAGTATTTTGCTGCGCAATTTGATTTTTCTAGAAACGAAAAACACAACTAACAATACAAGTGAAACAATACCGCAATATACAAAGGGAGCAGCGTAATTGGTAATAGAATCGTACCTTCCGGGAATAAACTTCTTAAAAAAATCGGAGAATTTAAAATTATATAAACTGGTGTATACCATCCCTGATGCCCCCATTTCTCCGCTCATCAATGATACCAGGGTCGGAAGCAGTAAAAAAGCTCCCAAGGATGCTGCCATTATTACGCTGGAGGCAAACTTCCATACACTTTCCATTAGTTTCTTTCCCCACAGCTTTTTCTCCAGGCACCGGTATAGAAAATACAGTGCTGTAAAGAGTCCGCTCATATAGGAAATATAATATGTGGATATGAAAGACATAAACAATGCAAAAATCAGAAGCTTGCAGCTCTTTCTTTTGAGAACCTTCTCAACACCGATAAGTATAATTGGAAACCAAATAACCCCGTCCAACCACATAATACACATGGAATACGCAATATTATAGGACATAAGTGCATACAAAACGGAAAACAGCACCGTATACAAATCATACCTGCGGAATCTGTATTTTAAGAACAAACTGAATGCAAGACCTGCAAGACCGATTTTAATAACCGTTAAAAACAATACAGCAATCGGCATTTGCGAATTGGGCCAAAACAGTGTAAAAATTGACAAGGGGCTGGAAACATAGTATGCAAAAACACCTATGTAATTCCCTCCCAATGTTTTTGACCACGAATAATAAACATCTCCGTATTTCAAGCCGCAAAGAAATTCGACATACTGGTCGGACATGTCCATAATCATAGTAGAGCTTTCCCCAAAGGGTGCCATTCCCATCCTTGCAAAGGCTATGAGCATAATCAACGCAGGAATCCAAAAGCAAAGCTGAGCTATTATTATTTTTTTATAATTAATCCCTTTCATAATCCCTTTCATTGTTTCCTCCTTCTTCTTCCCTCACAATAAATATTGGTCGCTTTTTAGTTTCCAAATATGTCTTTGAAAGATACTGCCCTAGAATTCCAATACAAAACAGCTGTATTCCCGACAAAAGCAGAATAATACACACCAGTGACGGCCAGCCATAAGCCGACCCTCCCCAAATCAACTGCCGGACAATTGTAAAAATGATTGCCAAAAATGCCATAATGCAAAAACAAATGCCCAAAAGCGAAGATAAGGCCAGGGGTGCCGTGGAAAACGCCACAATACCGTCAATCGAATAAAGAAACAGTTTCCAGAACGACCATTTGCTTTCACCGTCTACACGTTTAACATTCTCATACTCCAGCCATTTGGTCCTAAACCCTACCCAAGAAAAAATTCCCTTGGAAAAGCGGTTATATTCACAAACCGACAGTACCGCATTTACCACTTCACGCTTCATCAACCGGAAATCCCTGGCACCATCGACAACTTCCATGTTACTAAGCTTCCTCATGATTTTATAAAACTGCCGTGCAAAAAAAGAACGAATCTTCGGTTCACCTTTCCGGTTAACACGGCGGGCAGCCGCACAATCATAACCTTCTTCTTTAATTACTCTATACATTTCAATGAGCATTTTGGGCGGATCCTGCAAATCAGCATCCATAATGGCAACATAATCTCCCTCTGCCTTTTGCATTCCTGCATACATGGCTGCTTCTTTGCCAAAGTTTCTGGAAAAAGAAACATATTTCACCCTTGAATCTTTGGCAGCTATCTCTCTAATTATTTCTAAAGTTTTATCTTTCGAACCGTCATCAACAAAGATAAATTCGAACTTAACATCAGGCATTAACTCCGTTATCTCACATAAAGTACTGTACATTACTTGCAGCGTTTTTTCCTCATTATAGCAGGGTATGGCTATTGATATGCAATCGGCAGGTTTATTACCGTCATCCGGTAATGCAGTTTTTGAACAATGAGATTTATTTTGGTTTTCTGCCATTCGACTAACTCCTTTTTAATTTCTGATATTCTCCATAATGGCGAAACGATGCTGATTTCGGCACTTTGTCATCGAATATGCAAAAGTATTGCACTATAAGATACTTTCATATACAGTATTTTATTGCATCTTGTCCATATTTTCAATAGTATGTTGGAACTAAAGGAAAACATGAGCTAAAGAAAAAAGGCAACTTTCTGCCTTAACTCGAAATATGTCATATCCTTTGATTCCGGAAAAACCAAACTTTACTCTTCGAATACTACAAAATGTTATTTTTTAATATTATCAACAAATTGATAAAACACCATAAAAAAGCAATATAACCACTATGCTAAATACAATTAAATAAATAATTCTTAAAATTACTTCCGTTCTTGTTTTTAATTCTTTCTTTTTTACCTTATAGTACAACTCTCTTATATAGGTAAAATACAAAAAAACAAAACACCCTAAAAGAGAAAAAATGAATAAATTATAAAAAACTTTATTGGGGAAAATCAGGAACAGAATAAGGAATACAATAATTACCAGCGAACAAGCAGCTACTTCTTTACTGGTTCTTGAGTATAATTTTGATTTCTTCATTATCCTTAACCCCTTTTACGATTAGTTTTTTATAACGTGTCATCCCTAAATAACGTTCCCCACAGAATCTGTCATCTTAATCAGATGTCCTCGACCAAAAGTTCATATTAATTTATTTACGCGCTCTTTCATCTAATATCAGTACACCGAAGCAAATATCTTTCATAACAGGACAATCGATATATTCTGCTATTACGTCAGCCAATTTGCATAGAACATCATAATGAAGCTTATTGTCGATTAACTTTTTTGTTCCGTCTTTTAATATAACCACCAATTCATCTTTATCATCCGAATCCGAATCGGGATATGTATCTATCTGAAGCCTTTCAACTTCATTAACATCACATATATGCCTGTTGCCTAAAACAATCGAACTATTTTTATCTATTGTCAGCAAAACCGTTTTATTATAATAATCATGACTTTTTTTGTAAATAATTACACTAAGAACAGCAGGAATTGTTATCAATAATATCAGTTCCCAAATTTTATTTTTAGCTATGGCATTTTTAAAATATGTTTCGGAAATCAACCCATAAAGAAGCAGGAAAAAAGCTGTTACGTTTATATGATTTATTCTGAATAATCTTTTTATCTCAATTTTCATGATAGTCGAAGTTTCGTGAGATATACTGAAATCTTCGGTTATCAAATAATCTATAAGGTTAAATTTATTACTCAAGGAACACACCTCATTTATCGAACATAATCATTGAAAACCATTATTTTTTCGTCAACATAACGTCTAAATAATTTGAAACATTTTTTGATAATTCATATATATCATTAAAATCCTCACTTTTATAAATAAGCATTCTGCTCTCATCACTTTTTATAGCATAGAGAATATGTAAATCATTACCCCTTAGTGCTTGTATGGTTCTTACATGAACTCTTCCGACTTCACTTAATAAACACGTTTTCTTTCCGTTTATCGTAATGCTGTCATCGTTCTTATCCAATAAAATTACATGTCCATACTTTGCAACCTGATACAATTCAGGGAGGCTGGCGGCAAGCGGTAATATACCCGTTATAATAATTATGCTAAAAACTACCCTGCCTGCTATTGAAAATATATCAAGTTTCCCCAATATTAATTGATTTATAGCTTCGTCTAAAACACCATACAAAGAACCCACTATAAATATGAACGTTAATATCGACACTGTTATAAATTCAATGTAATCTTTTTCCCTGAGGATAATCTTCATTGTATTTTCATCATAGGTTACTTCCAATTTCCTCTTCATTTAAGAGCATCCTTTCATATTAAAGAGGCAGGCACCAATTGCCTGCCTGTCAACTACATTCTTACATAAATTATACCAAATTACAATGATATCAACAACATATTGCTCTGCTTCTCTATACGAATACTTAACTAATCACGACCTCAAAGTCTGTCAAAAAGTGCGAGATGAATCTTTCTGCTTATCTCTTGGAAAGAATCTGAAAACTGATATTTTTCACCAAAGATGTTACGGCCTTCTACGCTTTTTGGATATTTGTCCTTATGCCGAGACAATTCAGTCAACAGCTGTTCAACTTTACTTTTTTCTTTTTGATTTCGAAATTTTTTCATGCTTATTAACTGGATTAATTTCTCAAAGTTGATTCCTGAAATCTCATGATACAAAGTATCAACATCGAATATCTTTGGGTCACCGATTCTTGAATATATAAAAGTGGCGATACCAAAATAATTGGTTTCGGTTTTTATGAAATCGAGGAGTAATGTTTCCATCAAATAGTTATCTTCTAAATGTAATTTGAATTTGTTGGCGGTACGGCACCTCCAGTCATTAATTCGCCTTTTCCAATTAGTCTCATCATTTTTATATTTAGCTGACCTTTTCGCAAGCTCCTCTAAAGTTAGATGTTCAATACCGCCTATTGCCTTTTCCAATGCAATTTTCAGGCAGAATCGATATTGGCTGTTGTAGGTTTTGATTATTTTTTCACAGAGACATGCTATTGGCTCGGAGAAAAATTCTTCGATCTCATTGTTAATTTGACTGACCAAAAAATTTTTAGAGTTTTCTTTGCAGTTCATTGTTTCCAAAAAATAGTATGTATATAATAGTTTATGGTGGATTTCGTCATCAAGCTCAAGCAAAGAGAGTAATATTGAGAAAACTATACTTTCACATTCCACTTTGTGAAACTCCTCTTGTGATGCAAGGATAGTGGCTACCGTTTCAAAGCTTACATCTTTGTTAATATCGGCTAAATCAAATTGGTCCATTGTCTTTTCGTTATAATCAATGCAGTTTTTTTGTATAGTATTTTGTTGAGACTCAGCAAATTGGCCGAATTGATTTTTCCTCTTATTATGTTTTATCATGACTTTTGAAGCAGACTGGGGAATAAAATACTTGACAATCATATTTTGGAAATACTTTAGGTGATTGTCTGAACAAGGATCAAATTTTCCTTGCAAAATTTGCTTGTAAATATTGAGTAATACTCGATTTTCGATTTCAGCTTTAAAATGAGATTGATACATACCGAATTTTTTCAAGTATGAGCCTGTAGCTAAAGGTATCCAGCCAAAACTCCGAATGTTTTGGCCATCATAAACATTAGAATAAATAGGAAGTATCCTTCCGTTTATTTTCATAATTTTATTTAAATATCTGTTAAATTCTGCTTCTTTTTCGACATTTCTCAAAGATGTTATGGAACAATTAGAAGGGGCTTTAAACATGACTTTCGACCTCCTTAATGATATTTCATCCTTTTTCAATCGCGATCAAAAAAAGGAAATAATCAAAAACTAAATTGAAATTTCATATTGCAAATGGTAAAATTATTTTGCTCTAATTAAATTTTCTCAAAGACAATCAAGAATTCAAACTATAATCGGTTTCACGAGTTTCCTGAAGTTTCTTTATTGTCAGGAAACAAAATAAATTTACATCAGAGGTAAAGTTTTATGAAGCTTTTCGGCAGCCTGATTAAAGTTATACGAGAGGAAATAATGCAAGATTGTACACAAGAAACTTCTGAGAGTTGTAAACAAGAATCTTTTGCGAATTGCATAGGCTATTGTAAAAGTCAAATATGCAAATGGGAAAATAATAATTATAAGTTTCCTCCTCTAAAATATAAATTAAGATTGGATAAATTAATAAAAGAAAAAGAAAAGAATAAAATAAGCGAATGTGAAATAAAAAGAAGGTTGAACAGACTCTTGGTAAATTCTGATGTAGATCCTGCACATATTGATATTTTGAATAATTTGGAATTCACCGAATATTTCCATGTGCTTTTCGAATACATAATATATTATGAATATTGTTCACTGGGAAAACCTATCTCTGATTATTATGAAAAATTGAAAGCCTATGGTTTAGTGGACACTAATGACCTTTTCAACAATCCTCTTGAAATAAACCTTTTTAATGGTTCCAATCAGAGAAATGCCGTTTTGAAGAGACTGCACAACCTCAAAATATCCAAAACAATCCTTCCACAATGCCGCTTAATAGCCAGCAGTTCAAATCCCAATGATACAACGGAAGCTCGTCCATTGCTTGACACCATAAAATCTCTTTGGGAAAAAGAAACCTGGCATACATTTATAATATGCGAAGGCGGGACAGGCAAAACAATTTCACTGAAAAATTTATGGGATCTGTTTCTAAATATAGAAAGACGGCACCGGGTTATACCTATTTATATAGACTTAACTTCATATAATATCAGAGGAAACGAAAAAAACTTCATTATAAAATACATAGGACGCTATTACCTTAATATTGCAAATTTAAGAGCTGACGAAGAAAATGATTTGTGGAGATTAATCTCACAGCCCCAAATAATCGGTGGCGAAAGAAAACCTTCAGTACTTCTTCTTTTGGACGGCTTTAACGAAGTTACCGTCAATACAATGAATCTTGAAATTGAACTGAAAGAACTTGTTGAAAGAGCCCACGGAACGCAAATTGTAATCACATCAAGAAGTAAAGTATACGGCGACTTCCACGCTCATACCTTCAATAAAGCCGAGCTTTTACCCTTAAGTGATAAGCAAATTGATTTATACATTAAGGATGTTAACGAGAAAAACCGAGAGATCTGCACCGAAGATTTTTCCAATATTAGCAAACCTGAAGGAGACCTTTTAAAACTTGTCAGAAACCCTATGATGCTGACTCTTTATACAGCTACCTGCAGTGAATTGGAAAACGACCCAAGCAATAATTTTAAGAGAAATCCAAAAACATTCGGAGAGATTATATGGAATTACCTACAGAGCAATATATTGAGGCAAAGTAACTTTCTAAAGTACAAATTAATATTAAACCATTTAATGCCTCACATCGGATATAAAATGGAAAAGGACGGACAGTTCAGCATAACCAGACAAGAACTGAGAGAATATATTGACGAAGCCTATAAGAGTTTTAATAATGAAGATTTTTATAATACCTTTTCAGAATTTGACGGCCACACAAACGATCTTGAATTTGAAATCTCGAACCCCAATGACAAAGGAATAAGGTTTAATAAAATATTGGAAATACTTACCAATCAACTGACAATACTAATAAACGAGGAGAAGAATTCCTTCCGTTTCTCCCACCAACACTTCAGGGATTTTTTCGCTGCCCTTTATATTATCAACATTATTGAGATTGGCATAAGAAAAGCCGAAATTCCCTTAGAATTAAAAAACAGGGCACTTCCTGGCGATGTGAGGCGTTTTGTGGGAGAGATTGCGGGAGAACACCATAACAAACCCAAGCTGAGTAACGGCATGTGGGTACTAGACATTGAAGAAAGAGATATTCTCACTTCAGCTTTATACCACTGCAGACATAAATTCGGCAAAGATGAAATAGGATTTGCTGTCTGGAATATCATTGAGATAATAAAAAAATCCCGGGGAGAATTAACCGGTTGTGACCTGTCGTATCTTGACCTTTATTCCATACGTCTTAACGGTGTTATATGCAGCCGATGGTCCGGGGACAGCTTTTTAGCCGCAAATTTCGACGGAGCAAAGCTTGATGAGATTAATTTGCTGTCTTTCGGACATTCATCTTCCATAGACAGTGCTGTCTACAGCAAAGATGGCAAAAAAATTCTATCGGCATCCTTTGACCATACAATCAAGGAATGGAATGTCAGTACGGGAAAATGTATACACACATATAAAGGCCATAAAGACTGGGTAAGAAGCGCAATATACAGTCCCGACGGGACAAAGATCCTATCTGTATCCCGGGACAAAACCATTAAGGAGTGGCTTGTCGGTAACACCAAAAAATGCCTCCATACTTACAAGGGACATAAAGATTGCGTAATAAATGCAGTATATAGTCCCGACGGCAAAAAAATATTATCATGTTCCTTTGACGGAAGCATAAGACAGTGGGAGGTTAAAACCGGTAATAAAAAAAATGAATATATAGAATATATAGATAATGAAACCGATCACGGCTGGGTAAGAAGTGCAGTATACAGTGAAGACGGAAAGAAGATTTTGGCAGCTTATTATGACGGTATGATTATTGAATGGGATGTGGATTCACGGAAAATACTTCACAAGTACATCGGTCATGAAGGCTGTGTAAACAGTGCCGTATATAGTCCTGACGGGCAAAAGATATTGTCGGCATCCAATGACAAAACAATAAGGGAATGGAAAGCTCTTACAGGCGCGCAATTGGAACAGCGTGAATGTATAGTATACAAAGGACATTCCAACTGGGTAACCAGCGCAATATATAGCGAAGACGGCAATACTATTCTGTCCGCCTCTGACGATGGTACCGTCAAAGAGTGGTTTGTGGGCAATACACAGAACTGCAAGCATACTTACAGGTGAAGACGGTCATTTCGGACGTGTAAACAGTGCTGTATACAGTCCGGACGGCAGTAAAATATTGTCCGCCTCATGGGACTGTAGCATAAAAGAATGGCACACAAATACATTTCAATGTATTCAGACCTTACCCGGGTATTTCCGCGGTATAAACAGTATAGTATACAATTCTGAGAAGGGCAGAATATTATTGGCTTCAAAAGACAATACCGTAAAGGAAATCGATATTAATACCGGTAAATGCATTCATACTTATGCAGGACATACCGACTGGGTAACCGATGCAATATATATTGAAGACGGAAGCATGATTCTTTCCGCTTCCCGCGACAAATCAATAAGGAAATGGGATGTCGCAACAGGAGAATGTAAAACAGTATATAAAGGTGAAAATGGTCATACCGATTATGTAAACAGCGTGGCATACGACAGTGTGAAAAAGAAAGTCCTGTCGGCATCCAACGACAAAACAATGAAGGAGTGGAACTCCGATACCGGAGAGCTTTTAAGGACATATGACGGTAGCGAAGGACACACGGACTGGGTAAACAATGCAATATACAGCAATGACGGGAGCAAAATTTTGTCTTGCTCCGACGATAAAAGCATAAAAGAATGGGCCGTCGATTCCGGTCGTTGCATTAGGACATTTAGAAGCTGTCCCTTTATTATACGGAGCGCAATAAACTCCCATAAAGACCATAGAATATTGGACATTGGCGGAAACAGAGTCCTATTTGTTTATAATAACGATACCGTTATGGCATACGACATAGATACAAATAAGAACGTTTCCTACTATAAAAATCAGTCGGTACGTTTGATAAATACTGAGTCCAGCTGCTGCGGCAAGAGGGTTCTTTCTTTCTCAAAAGACAATATCATTAAGGAGTACGATATAAAGACCGGTGAATGCATCCATATTTATGAAGGTCATTGCGACGAAGTGGTAAGTGCCGTATATGATAATAACGGAAAATATATCTTATCCCTTTCAAAAGACATGACAATAAAAGAATGGGAAATAAATACAGAAAAGTGTTTATATACATACCTTATTAAAAGTTTGGATTATTCAGGCATTAATAATGGACATTCAAATATAGTTAAAAGTGCGGTATACAGCCCTGATGGAAATAAAGTCTTATCGGCTTCCCTGGATAAAACCGTCAGGGAATGGGATTTAAACACTAACGAACGCATAAATGAATGTATAGCTGTCTATGACGAACATACCGACTGGGTAAACAGTGCAATATACAACGCTAATGGAAATGTAGTCCTCTCGGCTTCCAATGACGGTACCGTTAAAAAATGGAACATAAAAAACCAAAACAGCATAAAAACCTCAAAAAAATGCGGTTCGTGGTTAAACTGTGCAATATATAAAAGTGACGAAAACCATGTTTTATTTGTATCCGGTGATGGTATAATTACGGAATGGAATCTGTTGACAAATAAATATAGAAAAATATATGAAAATATACCCGGCTTGATCATAAACGGGTGTACATTTAGAAATCTCCATCCGCGCAGCGAATTATCGGATGAGCTGAAAGAAGTATTAAAAATTTATGGAGCAATATTTGATTAATAATTTTCAGTATTAATAATAAATCAGCAGGAAAAGAGGTTGTTTGAATGGATACAAAAAGACTTTATTTTGCTTTGCTTACACCGTTCAAGTCAGACAATGGCATAGATTACGGTGTATTAAAAGAATATATACAATTCTTGGAGGAACATGGAGCCAATAGCATTGTTACCAACGGAACCACAGGAGAATTTCCGTCATTGACAATCAATGAAAGAAAGGGAATTTTGGAGTTCTGCAAAAAAAACTTCAAAGGCACCATAATGAACAATATTAGTTCATGCTGTATATTCGACAGTCTGGATCTACTTGAGCATTCAAATGCTTATGCCGACAGTGTTTTGCTTTTGCCTCCCTATTATTTCGCCGGTGTTACCGATTCGGGTCTGGAAATGTTTTTCGGTGAGATACTCAAAAGGAGCCAAATACCCGTATATCTTTACAATTTCCCCAAACACGCCAAAATAAAAATAAGCCCTGAGCTGATAAACCGGTTGCTTGCAAATTATTCTAATCTGGCCGGAATAAAAGATTCAAGCGGAAGCCTCGAAAGCTTTAATATTTATAATGAAATATCTCCTAAGTTTAGCGTATACGCCGGAAGTGACTCTTTGATGATTGACGCCTTAAAGTCTGGAGTGGCAGGGTCAATCTCCGGAAGCGGAAATCCCATGCCTGAATTTCCTGTTAGTATTTTCAATTATTACTTGAACGATAATATAGATATGGCAGAAAAAACACAAAGGCATTACAATGTATGGAATGATTTCAGGAAAAATGCCGGATTCAGCGAAATTCCTTTGCTCAAAGCAATAATGGGAATTCGTATAAAAGGGTTTCCTATCTATACAAGAACTCCCTCTATAATCTCTAATTTTCTTTCATTATCTCGCATTATCTTAGATTTTCAATTTCTTCAAAACAAGCTACATGAGCAGGTTTTACA
>FWPV01012268.1_pt1 | contig 13280 bp, 10 predicted proteins | sample 2228371 | NCBI WGS metagenome assembly FWPV01 (sample SAMEA103939776, study PRJEB20133) | metagenome | reverse complement strand
TCCCAGGGAGGGAGCAGGGGGAGGGTGGGAGCCTGTGTCCCGCCCTCACAGTCCAGGATCAGGAGCCATACTCCCCGATTCTCGTCGTCGGTGTCGTCGTCGAGCGTCGAGGACGGAGAAGATCAGACGAAGCGACGACGACGAGACCGACGAGGAGGAGGATTGAAGAATGCCCGCTTGAGGGCCGCGCTTTCCCCAGATACAATCAATGCCCACAGGCTGAGGGAGAGAGGACAATGCGGTTCGGAAACGTTGGCTGCGTTGCGTTGGTGCTGTGCGCGGGGCTGCGGCTCGGCGCAGGAGGTGAAGCCATGGGCAGGCGTGAGGCGCTGTTCGAGACGAGGCGTTCGGGGGACTGGTCGGCGGAGATCGAGGTCTTCGCGGGCCGGCGGGCGGAGCGGCCGGTGAGCCGGCTGCTCTACGGCAAGTTCTGCGAGCACCTGGGCAGCAACATCTACAACGGCATCTGGGCGCAGGTGCTGCGGAATCCGGGCTTTGAGCCGTGGCATCTCTTCGGCAACGACGCGCAGATTGCCCACAAGGTTGCTGGGCTTGAGCGCGAGTTCGGCGTGAAGGGCCTGGCGGCCAGCCGCGGGCGCGGCGTCGCCTTCCCCTGGGTGCCCTGCGGCCAGGGCGAGATGGCCTTCGAGCTGGACAAGAACGCCCCGTTCAACTCGGAGACCTCGCAGAAGATAGCGGTGACGAAGGTGCCGAATGGCGCCTCGGCAGGTGTCGGGCAACCAATCTGTCTGCCGCTCCACCGCATCCGCGAGTACGATTTCACGGCCGCGGTGCGGGGCGAGGGCGAGCTTGTCCTGTCGCTTCGCCGTGGCACGCCCGATGGGGAACTGCTGGTGCGGAAGCCGCTCGGCAAGGCCGGCCCCAAGTGGGCGAAGGTGAGGGCGAGCATCGCCTTGCCAGAGGGGCGCTACGAGCGAGGCGAGGTGTTCTTTCTCGCCATCGCCCTCCCTTCCCCCGGCACGGTGTGGGTTGACGAGGCGGAGCTTTTCCCGGCCGATGCGGCGGAGGGCTTCGACCCCGATGCGGTGCGGCTGTGGCGCGAGGCCAAGCTGCCGATACTGCGCTATCCCGGCGGCAACTTCGCCTCGGGCTACCACTGGCAGGACGGCGTCGGCCCGCGACAGAAGCGGAAGACCACTTTCAACCGTGCGTGGAACCAGCCCGAGCCGAACCACGTGGGCACCGACGAGTTCATGGCCTTCTGCCGCCTGGTGGGCTGCGAGCCGTTCATCTGTGTGAATGCGGGCGACGGCACGCCCGAGGAGGCCGCGGCGTGGGTGGAGTACTGCAACGGCGCGGCGACGACCCGCTTCGGCCGGCTGCGCGCGGAGAACGGCCACCCCGAACCCTATGGCGTCCGCATCTGGCAGGTCGGCAACGAAATCTGGGGCAGTTGGCAGATCGGCCACTGCTCCCGCGAGGAGTACGCCGAGCGCTACGAGCGGTTCCACAGGGCGATGAAAGCGGCGGACCCGACAATTCACCTCATCGCGTGCGGCCAGGACCTCAACTGGAACGAGCCGCTTGTGACCCGCAAGGGCAAGCTGCTCGAATCGGTGTCGATCCACAGCCTCATGGGCGGCGGGCTGCGCAACACGAGCGATGCGCTGGCGGCCTACGAATCGCTGATGGCGTATCCGACCGCCTATGCGGACGTGCTTGAGGGCCTGCGGCGGCAGATGGCGCCGCACATGGCGAAGCCCACCATCGCCATCACCGAGCTACAGCTCTTCACCAACCAGCCGCAGTTGCCGAACAACCAGGAGATCGCCGAGGCGCTCTTCCTGGCCGGCATCATCCACACGGCCATTCGCACCGGCGGCCTCGTGGAACTCATCACCCACACCGCCAACATGAACCACGGCGGCGGCCTGCGAAAGGCCCGCGAGATCGTCTATCCCAACCCCGTCTACTTCACAACTAAGCTCTACGCCACGCAGCCGGGCGTGCTGCCAGTCGGTATCCGCGTGACGACGCCCACCGCCGACGTTCCAGCCCGCGGCGGCCTGCCCGCCGTGAAGCAATCCCCCTACCTGGATGCAATCGCCTTGCTCAGCGGCGATGAGGCGAGCCTTGTGCTCCTCGCCGTCAATCGCCACCACAGCAATGCCGTGCCCGCCCGCATCCGCATCGAGGGCTTCGAGCCGAAGGCGGATGTGGCCGTGCAGTGCATCCGCGGCGGGCACTGGCGCGACCTCAACAGTTGGCAGGCCCCCGACCGCGTGAAGATGCACGAGGAGACGCGGCGGCTCGGCGGCAGCCCGTTCCATTTTGAGTTCGTTCCCTGTTCCGTCTCTGCCCTCACCTTCCGCAGGGCGAAGTGAGTTCTCTCTCGGTAGCCGCAAGCGTCCCCCTTGCGGTCTCTAGAAGGCTTCGACAAGCGAGACGCTTGCCGCTACCGGAGCCAGTGACCCTGCCCCGGAGAAGAAGATGGCCAAGAAGCACGGAGGAAAGCCCAAGGGTTCGGGCTGGCCGCGCGCGCCGAAGGGCTCGCCGCTCGAGGCGAGCCTGGCGACGGTCCAGCGCCTGGCCGACGACCTGGCGCAGGGGCGGCTCGGCGAGCAGGCCGTTCGCCGCTACATGAGCCGCCTCATGCGCATGGTGCGCGACTGGCGCGAGTTCGATCTCGCTCGCGTTGACTCCTTCGAGTTCCAGGATGCGCTCAATGACCTGACGGAGGAGGAACAGCAGGCGCTGTTCCAACCCCACAAGATGCCGCGGCGCGCGAGCAAGGCGCGAACGAAGCTCATGAGCTGCCTGTTCGACCTGGAGGCATTCGAACTACTCCACTCCGCACTGCTCCGCTCGCTGCTGCGCGCCGGCTCGCCCGATGACCTCGGCGCACTCGCCCTGGTCCTGTTCTCGTTGAGGGGATGGGCCGATGGCTCCGTGTTGCCCGATAACAACCCGCTCCTGGTCACCCTGGTGGGCATCGGGTTGTCTGACCTCCTCCAGGCAACTGCGGCGATCGAGGAGGCCGAGACCAGCGTGGCGCGCGAGCTGGCGGAGGGGACCATCACCGAGGAGCAGCGGCGGGCGCGCCTCGATGATGCCATGGCGCAACACCCTGTGTTTGTGGAGGATGCGGCCCGACGCTATCGCGTGCTGGCCGAACGTCTCATCCGGTACGTGGAGACCGGGGTCGTGCATGCGCACCTCACCGCCGACGACCTTGCGCCCGTCCTCGCCGAGCTCGAGCAAGCGGAGAGCGACGCGGCGGCCGCCGGGGCTGCCCAGTCAGAGCGAGTATTCGAAACGATGCGGAAGTTTGCCGCCGACCCCGCGAACGATGGCGTGTTTCAGCGGTTCGTGGCCGACTTGGGTGCCGAGCAGCGCCAGACGCAAGATCAAGCGCTGGCGCGGCGCCTGGCCGGCCTCGTCCAGTTGTGCGGCGCAGCCAAGAACCCCGACTCGCCCGTGCGGCTGGTCATCTGCCAGGCCAGCCTTGCGCGCCTGTGGGAGGACGAGCGCGCCGCACAAGCCACCGAACCCGCAGACGGCTCCCCAGGGGAGGAGGCGCCCGTCAGCCCTCAATCGGGTCCCGCATGACGGCGCCACGGGCGCCCGAAGTGACCAGGTGGGCGTAGCGGACGAGCCAGCCGGTGGTGATCTTGGGCTTCGGGGCCTTCCAGCCCTTCCTGCGCCTTGCAAGCTCGGCCTTCGAGACGTGCAGCTCGAGCCGCCGCCGCGGGATGTCCACCGTGATCTGGTCGCCATCGCGGACGAATGCGATCGGCCCGCCCGCTGCGGCCTCGGGGCTGACGTGGCCGACGCATGGCCCCCTCGTGCCGCCACTGAAGCGGCCATCGGTGATCAGGCCCACGCCGGTCATCAGCCCCATGCCGGCGAGAGCCGAGGTGGGGTGGAGCATCTCGCGCATGCCCGGGCCGCCCTTCGGCCCCTCGTAGCGGATGACCACCATCATCCCCTTGCTGACCCTGCCGGCCATGATGGCCTTCATGGCCGACTGCTCGTCGTCGAAGACCTTGGCCGCGCCGGTCATGCAGAGGGCCTCGGGGGCCACGGCGCTCTGCTTCACCACGCAGCCCCCGGGGGCCAGGTTGCCCCACAGCACCGCGATGCCGCCCTCCTTGCGATAGGCGGTCTCCTCGCTGCGGATGACGTCCTCGTCGAAAACCTTGGCCTTGCGCGCGATCTGGCGCGCCGTCAGGCCGCTCACGCCCAGGCAGTCGTTGATCCTGGCGCCCAGCCGCTTCATCACCGCCGGGATGCCGCCCGCGGCGTGCAGGTCCTCCATGAAATGCTCGCCCGCAGGGCTGATGCGGGTCAGCGTCGGCGTCCGCCTGCTCACCTCATCAATCGTCTTGAGCGACAGCTCGATGCCCGCCTCGTGCGCGATGGCGGGGATGTGGAGGCAGGTGTTGGTGGACCCGCCGAGGGCCATGTCAACGCACAGGGCGTTCTCTATAGTCGCCTTTGTGATGATCTTGCGTGCCGTGATGCCCTTGCGCACGAGCTGCACGATCCGCTCGCCGCTTGAGTAGGCGATGCGGTCCTTCTCGCTCGAGACGGCCAGGGCCGTGCCACAGTAGGGCAGCGACATGCCCATCGCCTCGGTGCAGCAGGCCATGGTGTTGGCGGTGAAGAGACCGGCGCAGGCGCCCGCGCCGGGGCAGGCGCACATCTCCATCGCCTCCAGCTCCGCGTCGGTGATCTCCCCCTTGGCGTGGCGGCCCATCGGCTCGAAGGTGCCGCTGATGATGTCAATGCGCCGCCGCTGCCAGAGGCCGGCCAGCATCGGCCCGCCGGTCACTACGATGGCCGGCACGTCCAGCCGCGCCGCAGCCATCAGCATCCCGGGCGTTATCTTGTCGCAGTTCGTCAGCAACACCACCCCGTCGAGCGAGTGAGCGAGCATGATGCTCTCGATCATGTCGGCGATGAGCTCGCGGGAGGGGAGCGAGTAGTGCATGCCGCTGTGGCCCATCGAGATGCCGTCGCAGATGCCTGCGACCTGGAACTTCAGTGCGATGCCGCCTGCTGCGTGGATGCCCTTCTCGATGGCGCGCTCGAGCCGCGGCAGGTGGGTGTGGCCGGGGATGAGGTCGGTGGCGCTCGACGCCAGGCCGATGAGCGGCTTGCCGAGGTCCTGGCGCCGCAGCCCGCAGGCGTGGAGCAGCGCCCGGTGCGGCGCCGCCTCCACCCCCTTCACCAACACATCGCTTCGCATCGCTCACTCCTCAGCAAAGGGCTATTGGCCGGTCACGCGGTCAGGCCGAATTATAGGCCAGCCCCGAACCAGAGTCAAACGCTGCGCGTGGGCCGGAATCGTAGGCGGATTCGATCGCCCCCACCGACCCTGCGTCGGTGGGGCGAGGGACTGGAGGCTACGCGCGCTGTGCCTCTCCGCCATCAAGCTCTCCGCCCCTGTCGCTCCTAGGGAGAGGGCAGGGTGAGGGGCGAGCTTGGGACCAGGGGTGCACCCTCCCCCTGCCCCCACCGGGGCGGGCCCAGTGGGGGCAGCCCGCGTTAATGGCGGTTGCGCACAAAGAAGGCCCGGCTCCGATGTTGCTCGAGAGAGGGCGGGCGCCTTTCTCCCAATGTTGCCGCCGATGGCGCGATGTGATAGAATCCAACCGCTCGCAGGGTTGGCCGGGTGTCGTCGTGCGTGGGTGAAAGGAGTGATTGCGTGAGGCCGGTCGCGTTGGCTGTATTGCTCGCAGTGTGGGCTGTGTCGCTTTCGGCTGCCGAGGCGCCGGCGCAGAAGGCTCCGCCCAAGGCTGATGCGCCGAAAGAGGAGAAGCTGCCGCCCGGCACCTACGCCCGCGTGAAGACGGCAAAGGGCGAGATAATGTTCCGGCTGCTGGCCGACGCGGCCCCCAAGACGGTGGCGAACTTCGTCGAGCTGGCGAAGGGGGAGCGTCCCTGGAAGGACAAGGATGGCCGCTGGGTGGCCAAACCGTTCTACAATGGCCTCACCTTCTATCGCGTTGAGAACGACACGCTGAAGCTCATCCAGGCCGGCTGTCCGAAGGGCGACGGCACGGGCGGCCCGGGCTACAAGCTTGAGGACGAGACGCCAAAGGACCTCAAGTTTGACAAGCCGGGCGTGGTCGGCATGGAGAAGGCGGGGTCGGACGCGCACGGCAGCCAGTTCTTCATCACCCTGGCCCCCGCGCCGTCGCTGGACGGCAAGTTCACCATCTTCGGCCAGGTCGTGCGCGGCCTGGAGGTCGCCGAGGCCATCAGCAGGATGCCCTCCACAGCCAAGGGCGCTGGCACCGATGCCATCCATCTGGCTAAGGACCCCGTGGCCATCCAATCGGTCACCATCGAGGTTGTCAAGGAAGAGCCCAAGGGCGACGGGAAGTAGGAGCGCCCACCAGGGGCGCCGCTACGAAGGGGGCTGCTGCTCGGGCTCGCCGACCAGGCCGGCGAGGCATCCGGCCGCCTCGGGGTACGGGTGGCGAAGCGGAGGGGCAGCGGCCAGGCCGTGCGCCTCGAGCACCCCGCGGGCGAGGGCAACCACCCTGTCGCGCAACGCCGCAGGGTAGCTCACGACGGCTTCTCCACCATATTGCACGAGCCACCAGGCGACCTCGTCGAGGTTTCGGACGCTCGCGCGGTAGAGGACTGAGCCGTCGGCCAGCGCCTGGAAGGTCTGGCCGGGGTGAGGCACCCGCTCGCGGACGAGTCGCGCCACCCTGCGGCTGAGGCGCAGGCCGATCTCCTGCGGCTCGCCGCCGAAGACGTACCACGAGCCCTCAAAGACCTTCTCAAGCGAGAAGTCCTTCGGCACCGTGAAGTGGAGCGGGGTGCGCTCGACGGCAGCGATGCGGGAGAGGCGGAACTTCCGCACCTCCCTGTGGGCAACCGAGAAGGCGACGACGTACCAGGCGTGCTTGCGGAAGGCGAGGCCGTAGGGGTCAATCTCCAGGCGGCGGAGCTCGTCGCTGTGCCGCCCAGAGTAAACGATTGCGATGCGACGCCGCGCCGCCACTGCCTCGCTCACCTCGGCGAAGACCGTGGCATTCACCTCGGCCGTGGGAAGCGCCACGCTGACCCGCGCCAAGAGCTCCTGGGCACTCGCGCGCAGGGCCGGCGGCAGGCACGCCAGCAGCTTGCTCCGCGCGCTCCGCGCCACGTGCTCCGCAGCGGGAAACAGCTCGCCGGGGAACAGCAGGGCCGCAACCTCGCCCGGGGTCAACCGAAGCGACGGCAGGAAGAACGAGGGGTCAATGGAGTACCCGGCCACCGAGCCCCTAATGGGCACACCGGCCTGCTTGAGCGCGCGCACGTCGTTGAAGATGCGGGTGCACGAAACCCCAAAGTGCTCAGCCAGCGCCGCCGCCGTCCAACCACTCCCCCCCTGGACGAGCGAAACCATCTCCAGCAGGCGCGAGACCCTGGGGGCCTTTGCCATCGCTACCCCTCAGAAATGTTCACGGGCCGCCGTGTCGCCACAGAACGGGCCTCGGCAAGGCACACAGCGAGGGCGTTGCGCGCATCGGACGCCGTGACCACGTCCGAGCCTTTCCCCTTCGCTATGCAATCCACGAAATGCTTCAGCTCGGCCACGTAGCCGTCGTCCTTCGGCAGCTTCGGCGTGATGCTCTTCCCCTTCAGTGGGTGCACTGTGAGGGGCTTGTTGCCCTTCAGGTCCATCTCCACTGTGGCCTTCTCCAGGACGACGCAAAAGCCGTGGGTGAAGCCGAAGCCTGGGGCAAGCGCCCACGTGCCCTCGGCCACCACGTGCGGGCCATCCGAGTAGATGTAGTGGGTCACAACGGCGTCCACGCCGCCCTTGGAGACCGCGCCGACGACGCCGGAGGAGTAGACCGCCGTCGGGACGCCAAAGACGTAGTTCACGAAGTCGGTGTCGTGGATGTGGAGGTCCACCACCGCGCTGCCGCTCCGCTCCGCGTCGAGCAGCCAGTTGTCCCAGCTCCAGGTTGGCGTGAGGCTCTTGCGCCAGAAGGTGGCGCTGACCACCTTGCCATACTTGCCGCTCGTGATGATCTGCCGCAGCAGCTTGTAGTCGGGCCAGAAGCGGATGCAATGGGCGATGAAGAGCTGGCGGCCGGCGGCCTGGGCCGCGGCGATCATCCGGTCGCACTCTTCCAGCGAGATGGCCATCGGCTTCTCGCAGATGACGTGTTTCCCAGCCTCCAGCGCCTTCACCGCATATTCCGCGTGGAGAAACGTCGGCAGCGTGATGTCCACAACATCCACGTCCGGGTCGGCGAACAGGTCGGCCGGCTTCGCGTGCAGGTGGAGGCCCGAGAGGTCCACCTGCGCCGCCCGCTTGTCCGCGATGTTGCCGCCAATCGTGCTCCAGTCGCCCGCAAGCTTCTTCGGGTCGAGGTCGGCCAGCGCCACCACCCGCGAGCGCTTGTAGGCGCGGTAAGTGTTGAAGTGCATCTTGCCCATGAAGCCCACGCCGAGGATGCCAACCTTCACCATCGCAATTCCTCCTTCACAAGTTCGGGCGCTCAGCCCAACCTCCAACCCCCTGCATTGTATCCGGCTTCGGCGGCCCGTCAAGAGCAAAATGCCGGTTTGCGCCACACCACCACTTGGGCTAGACTCTGGGACATGTCGACCACTGTTCGCGTGAGGATCGCGCCGAGCCCAACGGGGGACCCCCACGTCGGGACGGCATACATTGCGCTCTTCAACTACGCCTTTGCTCGGCAGCAGGGCGGCAAGTTCGTCCTGCGGATCGAGGATACCGACCGCACACGCTCGACGCCGGAATCCGAGCGGGCCATCTTCGCGGCACTGCGGTGGCTGGGCCTTGATTACGACGAAGGCCCCGACGTCGGCGGCCCCTTCGGCCCCTACCGCCAAAGCGAACGCAGCGGCATCTACCGCGAGCACGCTCGCCTCCTGCTGGAGAGCGGCCACGCCTACCGCTGCTTTTGCACCCCCGAACGCCTCGACGCCCTCCGCCAGGAGCAACGAGCCCGCAAGGCCGACCCCCGCTACGACCGCCGCTGCCTGGCCCTCCCGCCCGGCGAGGCCGAGCGCCGGGCCGCCGCCGGCGAGCCACACGTCGTCCGCCTCCGAATCCCAGATGGCGAGACCACCTACGAGGACCGCCTCCGCGGCAGGATCACTTTCCAGAACTCCACCATTGACGACCAGGTGCTGCTGAAGAGCGACGGCTTCCCCACCTATCACCTCGCCAACGTGGTGGACGACCACCTGATGCGCATCACCCACGTGTGCCGCGCCGAGGAGTGGATCACCTCCACGCCCAAGCACGTCCTCCTCTACCAGGCATTCGGCTGGGAGATGCCCGTCTTCATCCACATGCCACTGCTCCGCAACGCCGACCGCTCGAAAATCTCCAAGCGCAAGAACCCCACGTCGCTCGACTGGTATCGCGCCCAGGGCTACCTGCCCGAGGCGCTCCTCAACTTCCTCGCCCTCATGGGCTTCTCAATGCCCGACGAGCGCGAGGTCTTCTCCGTCGCCGAGATGACCCAGGCGTTTTCCTGGGACCGCGTGAAGACCTCCGGCCCTGTCTTCGACCTTGCCAAGCTCGACTGGCTCAACGGCGTCTACATCCGCAGCCTGAGCGTGGACGCCCTTGCCGACCGCCTCGCCGCATGCAACGTCTGCGCCGCAGCCGCCGAGCCCGCATATGTGCGGGCCATCGTCCCCCTCATCCGCGAGCGGATCAAGAAGCTCAGCGACTTCGGGCCCTGGACCGACTTCTTCTTCACCGAGCCGCTTGCCTACGACCCCGCCCTCCTCGTGCCGAAGAAGATGAGCAGGGAAGAAGCGCTGGCCGTCCTCGGCGCCGCCAATGAGGCGTTCACCCTGGCGAGCGACTGGGCGGCGCCCGCCCTTGAAGCCATCGGCAAGAAGCTCTGCGAGGCCCGCAACTGGAAGCTCGGCGACGCCTTCATGGTTCTCCGCGTCGCCATCACCGCCCGCACCGCCTCGCCGCCGCTCTTCGAATGCATGGCCGTCCTCGGCCGCGACCGCACCCTCGCCCGCATCCGCCGTGCGGCCGAACTCCTTCGGGCCGTGCCTTGATAGCCCGCCGCCTTGATCCTATGGTCTGTCGTAGATGGGAAGGCGGGCTCTGTTTGGCTCGCCGGGCGGAGTGAGCGACAGATGACCCGCGAGGAACCGCTCAAGCGAATCTCGGTTGATCCCAGGGTCTGCTTTGGGAAGCCGTGCGTCCGCGGCACTCGGACTTGGGTGGCGCTGATTCTGGAGAACCTGGCGGATGGCGTCACCGAGGCGGAACTGCTGGAAGCCTACCCGCAGTTGAGGCCGGAGGACATCCGCGCGGCCATGGCCTACGCCGCCGAGGTCACGCGCGAGCGCATCATCCCCGTCCCTCTCGAGCCGGTCAACCGATGAGGTTCAAGCTCGACGAGAACCTTGACCCGCGGCTTGTGCCCCTCGTCGCCGCGGGGGGGCCACGAGGCTGACACGGTTCTCGGCGAGCACCTGAGCGGCTCCGGCGATGAGGCAGTCTACCCGGCGTGCCTCCAGACCGGGCGCACCCTGGTCACGCTCGATCTCGACTTCTCGAATCCGCTGCGCTTCCCCCAGGCCCCACCGAAGGCATCGTCATCGTGTGGCCGCCCAGGCCGGTCCTCTCCCTCATCCGAGCCACACTCGCCAGCACCCTTCCTGACCTGAAATCGCGGCCCCTCCGCGGCAAACTATTGATCGCCGAGCCCGGCCGCCTCGGACTCTACGACCCCAGCGACGAGCTCGAGGGCGAACGCGATTGGCAAGAACTGCCCCTGTAACCCATAGGCCAACGGGTCTGATTAACATTCTACACTTTCGCGTGAGCCGCTAACGGGTTCCGCTCGCATGTATGCACACCCTACGGCATTTCGTTGCGAGGCGGGAGGTTGGCGGCCGGGACAGGGCGGGAGTGGCGTCCTGCGCGGCGAGCCAGGGGCTGAGATGCACGCGCACAAGGTGAGCCTCTGGGAGAATTGGCGATTTGCGGGCCTCTGTGGGCTACTTTGGCTGATCGGGGGGAGGCCTGCGGAGGACGGTGGCGCCGGGGTTGGCGTCGCAGGTGGTCCTGGGGCCGACAAGGATGATGTCGGCGGTCTTGTGGCCGGAGAGCTTGTTGGCTCGGATGACGTTTTCGTCGGCGATGCGGGTTTCGACGACTCTCTTGCCTTCGCGCTCGACCTCGCGGCGGATGGGGTCTCCGCAGCGCTCCTCGATGCCGACCCATTGGGTGGGCTCGGGGAGTGTGCTTTCGACGAGGTTGCCTTCGACGGTGTAGTTGCGGGCGTCCTCGGCGGAGGCGAAGAGTGCGATGCCGGGCCACTGGCCGGGCTTGGAGCGCGAGTTGTCGCGGACGATGTTGTTGCGGATGATGGAGCCCGAGCCCATTCCGCCGTTGACCTCGATGCCGGCCTTGCCGTTGCGCTCGATGGTGTTGGCCTCGACGGTGCATCGGCGGTCGCCTGGGTTGCCGAGTCCGCCGACGCCGTGGCCGTGGTTGTCGCTGAGGACGCAATTGCGGACGATGACGTTCTTGTTGTGCCAGCAGTAGTAGAAGCCGTCGGCGCCGTTGGCGATGGCCTTGAGGTGCTGCCAGAGGCCGTCGGTGAAGTCGGTGCCGGAGTGGAAGCCGTGGCCGAGGTTGCGGGTGGCGAGGCAGTGTTCGACGAGTGCGTTCTTGCCGGCCTGGATGGAGACGCCGTCGGCCTGCCAGTGGCTGACCTGGACGTTTCGGACGACGATGTTGTTGGAGCGGACGATTTGGATGGCGCTGAAGTAGAAGTCGCGTTTGACCGGCTTCTCGTCGCCGGGCCAGCCCTCAACGGCCAGGTTCTCGATGGCGATGTTGTCCTGTCCGTCGGCGGTGACGGCGGAGTGGGCGTGGTGGACGTGGGTGCCCGCTGGGGCGTTGACGCCGATGGGCCGCTCAAGCGTCAGGGTGTTCCCCTGCGCGGCGACGACGGCGTTGAAGTGGTGGTTCCACAGGTCGCCCTCGCCGGCGAAGGTGATGCCTGTGCCGGGGGGAAGGAGCTCGGGGTGCTCGACCTGGATGGCCTTCTCGCCCTTCTTGGCGGGCGCGGCGAGAGCGGTGAGAAAGCCCCACGAGACCTGGGCGTTGTTCTTCAGCAGCATCTCGCACCTGACCGGCTCGGCGAAGACGATGGTCTGGCCCCGAATCTCCTTCACGCGATAGGGCTTGATGTAGCCGATCCAGTCTGGGGAGCGGAATCGCCAGGCGTAGGCGAGCATTCCCGGCTTGAGGCCGGCGGTGTCCCCCTGGATGATGATCTCGGTGCTGTTCGCGGGGGCGTCCTTGGCCACGTCTCGACGGGTCTCGGGCTTGCCGGCTGCGAGGATGGTCTTCGGCCCCTTGCCGCGGAGCGTCGTGCCGCTCTTGAGGAAGATGTAGCGTTCGAGCGGAAAGCGCCCTTCGGGCAGCTCCACGATGCCGCCCTGGCTCGGTAGCGAGTCAATCGCTCGTTGAATCCCGCAGTCGCCCAGCGAGCGGTCAATGAACTTCGCGGCGTTTACCACCACTTGCTCGGCGCACGGCGCTAGTCGCGCAATCGCCGTGAGAGCCAACGCCAGACCAAGGCTTTGCCTCATCCCACTCTCCTGATCGTTGCGGTGCTGCTTCCGATAGCCACGTGCCAACCATTCTACCATTTCTCCTGCGGGGCAGCCTGCCGAAGCTGCGGTCTTGCGCTATGATCCAAATGGTGGGCGTGGCAGGCTCGGCTGGCCATCGTGCAGAGGACACGGCGATGGGAATGCTCAAGAGGCGGCTGAGGGTGTCGAACATCAAGAAGCCGGAGCTCTTCTTCGAGGCGGAGTTCTGGATTGACACGGGCGCGCTCTACACGTTCGTGCCGGAGGACTACCTTGAGCGGCTTGGCGTGGAGCCAACGGCGACCCGCCGGCTCATCCTCGCCAATGGGCGGGACGAAACCCGGCTCTTGGGCTATTGCGACCTCGAGATCGAGGGGCTGGAGGGGAGCAACACGTGCCCTGTCATCTTCGCCCCCAAAGGCTTGCTCTTCCTCATTGGCGCCACGGCCCTCGAGAACTTCGGCGTCGAGGTTGACCCCATTCAGAAGCAGCTCGAGCCTATCCCAGCCATGATTGGGGCTCTGGCCTTCAGTCCTGATGAGCGCCCCATGGCCTCTGAGCTCCGAAGGAGCCTACTATGACGGCCTCCGAGCTCCGAAGGAGCGTACTATGACGGCCTCCGAGCTCCGAGGGAGCGTACTATGACAGCCCAGGGCAACGCCCTGGGGAACGGCGCAGGCCCTTGCTCAAGC
>FWPV01008200.1_pt1 | contig 13281 bp, 10 predicted proteins | sample 2228371 | NCBI WGS metagenome assembly FWPV01 (sample SAMEA103939776, study PRJEB20133) | metagenome | reverse complement strand
AAGCGTCCCACTCCAGCCATTACCGGTAGCGGGCGTGGCTGCCGTCTGCACACCGTTGATGGTCACCGGTTCCAGCCACAGGTCCGCGCCCAGCCGCAGGCCAGTGCCATCGCCGGGCATGGCCGGAACCTGCATGGTAACCTGCAATTCCAGGTAAAGCGTCTCGCCCGGCACATGGGTCAGATGATCGATGCGCCCCAGCGCATGCCAGATGCCGCTGCCACCGCCCACCGGCCCGGAGATCGTGAAGGGCGTCGCCTTATCCCACGTTGCGGAATAGGGCAGGAACTCCGGGGAGTCGGCCTCTTCGCGCTCAGCCACCGACAGGTAAAGGTTGCCCACCCACGTATCGCCCACCAGGGTCAGCAGATCGGCCCGGAAACGGACGGCGGTCACGATGATCGGCGCTGACCCACCGCTGAACACCGTCCGCGGCAGGCGAAGCTCCACCGCGCCACCGGCGCCAGCCCCCTGAGCGCTGAAGCCAGCGGGCGGCCCCAGATCGGCCAGGCCATCGCCCGCTGCCCGTTCGTACAACCGCCCCCCGCTTCCCCGGCGCGGATCGACACGAAGCAGGAAGGATTGCCCCGCCACTTCCAGCCCGATCTCAACCGTGGTGTACCCCGGCACAGGGCGGGCCGGATCGACAGGGGCAATCGCCAGGTACAGACTGTCCATGTTGGCCAGGGCGTAGACCAGCGCATCTGTCCCTTCCCCCACACTGACCGGCACCGATTCGGCCAGGGCGGGCCATTCACTGGCGTCGCCGTCGATGATAACCGGCGTCACCGGCAGGATCGGTTCCGGCGGTTCTGGTAGCGGCGGCGGGTCATAGCGCTCCGGCAGCGGGCCATAGAGGATGATCCCCGGCCCGCCGGGCAATGCGCCCAGCACATTACGCTCAAAGGACTCGATGCGGCTGGCCGGGCTGATCCAGAAGGGCGTGTTGCCCGGCCCGTAAATCTCCCCCAGAAAAGCGCCGGTCAGTTCCGCCCGCGGGTAGATCGTCTGGCCGGTGTACAGGTTGCGGATGGCCACCACCGCGCCGGGGAAAACCGCCCCCGCCCCTCCCCGGATCACCACCAGGCCGTTCTCATCCGGTTCGGAGATCGTGATCCGGTCGGCCAGCGGCGGATCACCGAAGGCGGCGGGGGGACGGCTCTCCTGCGCAGCAGCCGGTCTGAGCAGGCCGGAAAGCAGCGCAAGGATCAGCAGCGCCGGAAACAGAAAGGGGGAGTTTCGGCAGCTCATCATGGCAACCCCGCCGGGCAAAACTCGACACAGACATCGTCGGGCAGTATAGAGCGCAGCGGAGCGGCTGTCAAAAGCCGCCCCACCTCATTTCCCGATCGACCAGTACCAGTTACATGCTCCCTGCCTCTTTTCCCGGCGGAATTGCCTGCCAGAAATTCAAGCTCTGGGGCAACATGATGCATCCTAACACGCAAGGAGAAGCGACGGCGGCGCACGGGAACAAGCCGATGCGCCGCGCCGGAAAGTAGCAGACTGTCGAACTGCCGCCGCAACTTAACGGGGGATATGCTCCGCAAAGAAGCGCCTCAGGATACCTCACCTCCGATTCACCGATTGGTATCCCGGCAGCCGGCCTACGGCACGCGCAGCGTAGACTGCACCACGCCGCTGGCATTGGCCAGGCTGATCACATCGCCTGGCTGCCAGACCGCCTGGGTTTGCCCCCAGAACAGGGCAACCGGTGTGTCTTCGCCAATGCGGGTAAAGACGCGCACCCCTGCCCCGGGGAACAGGCGGTATTCCGGAAACGTATAGATGTTGCCTTCCGTGTCATAAAGCGTCCAGCCACGCAGGTCGACCAGGCCACCCAGGTTATTGATGAACACCTCTTCGCGGGTTACATCGTTCGCGCCTACCACCTGAGCGATCACCACCTGGGCATTCTCCGCGGTGGGGGCCAGCGTCACCGTTGGGACGGGGGTAGCCAGCGCGCCGGCCACCGTCGACGATCCCGCTGTCGTGGCCACCGTCGTCGGGGCTTCAGTGGGGATCAGCGCCAGACCGCAGACAAAGTCCGCCCCGGGGATGATCAGCACCTGGCCAGGATAGATGTATTCCGGGTTATCGACCGTGCCCAGATCATTGGCGCACAACAGGTCATCCAGATCCACCTCAAAACGCTGGGCGATGGTGGAAGGGCTATCCCCGCTGACGACAGTGTAGGTCTGCTCCTGCCCTCCGCTGCTGCGCACGGCCACCTGGGTCAGCGCCGCGCTGGTCGCAATCGCCGGCAGGATATCGGGGTTGAGCGTCGGCGCTACGGTTGGCTCACCGGCCTGGATCGCGCTGAAATCCGGCGTCTCGTTGCCCACCACTGTCACGATCCAGGGAGTCTGCGTCGGCCCGGGCGTCGCCGTGATGATCACCTCGAAGACCTGCACTATCGGCTCATCCGGCGCGCTTACCAGATTGGATTGCCAGAAGGCAATGACCAGCAGGGCTACCCCGACGGAAACAGCAATATTCAGGATCACAAACACGATCAAAGCGCGTCTATTCATCGGCCTGGCACCTTTGCGCATCCATTTGCCGCCCGTTGTCTGGTCGTCATTATAGACCAGCGCCCCCGGCGGGGCAATCTGGCGACAAGCGGAAGAAACGCCGGGAAGGCAGCGGGCTGGTTCTCCCGGCCTATAGCCAGCGGACGGCTCCGGCGCTATGATCCAGTATACTGATGGAGATTTAGCGGTAGTGGACGGCCAGCGCCGTCCGGATTGAGTCGTACCATGAGCACACGGATGTCACGCCGCCGCTTCCTGCGGACACTGGCCGGGGGCGTTGCCGGTCTGGGTGTCACCGGGATCGGCGCCTCGGCCTACATCACCCGCATTGAGCCGTACTGGCTGAGCACCAGCGCGGTGACCATCCCCCTGCGCCATTTGCCCCCTGCTTTCGATGGCTTCACCATCGCTCACATCAGCGACCTGCACATGGGTGACTGGATCACAGCAGCGCAACTGGAGGAAGTGGTCGCGCGGGTGAATGCCATGGCGCCCGATCTGATCGCGGTCACCGGCGATCTTGCCAGTCATCGCTACCCTGGCCTGCAGGACGATCTCACCCGCTTCCTGCGTGCGCTGCAGGCAAAGGAAGGCGTCGCTGCCACACTGGGCAATCATGATCACTGGCTGGATGCCCGCCTGGTCCGGCGGGCGATCCTGGACTCGGGAGCATGGCTGCTCTGGAACACCCATGCTGAGGTTCGACGCGGCGCGGACACGCTGTATATCGTCGGCGTAGATGACATCTGGGAGCAGGAAGACGACCTGGGCGAAGCGCTGGCGGAAGTCCCGCCGGGGCCTGCGGCGACGGTTCTGCTGGCCCATGAGCCAGACTTTGCCGACGAAGCAGCGGCAACCGGTCGGATTGGCCTGCAACTCTCCGGCCACAGTCACGGCGGGCAGGTGCGCCTGCCAGGGATCGGCGCGCCGGTGCTACCCTGGCTGGGCCGCCGCTACGACATGGGCCTTTACCGGCTCAACGGTATGCATCTTTACGTCAATCGCGGCATCGGCATGACCGCGCCTTTTGTGCGCTTCAACTGCCCGCCGGAAATCACCCGGATCACCCTGACCACCCCGCCGCTGTGAGCCTCCGGGATGGCTCCTGACACTACGGTCTTGCAGGGTACCGGCAAGACCGGCCTTCACAGCAAAAAAGAAAGCGGCAGGATCGTGCTTCGGAGCCGCACCGATCGCCCATCGCTTCGGAGTCGCAGCAGGGCTACCCGCCATCGATCTCCTGGCCACCGTTCCTGCCTGCCACTGACCGCCCCCACTCGCTCTGGTCAGTCCGGCAGGGGGACGGTATAATGCGCCCGCTGAAGACCTGACCTGATACAGACGCTTCCCGGCCTGCCAAGGGTCCACGAAGCGACAAAGGGAATCATGAGCGATCAACCTTCTCAAAAGCCCCCGCGTGGCGGCTCCCTGGTTCCACCGGGACAACCGCCGTCCCCCCTGGATTCGGAGCCTGCCCCTTCCGGGGGGCGCGGCGGCAGTGCATTGCTGCTGGTGGTCGTCGCGGTGATCGGGCTGTGCCTGTCCTGCAGCATCATCGCCCTGGCCGGACTGGCGGGGTATAACGACGGCGTGCAGGCCCTGGAACGCTACGCTCGCGCCACGCGCCAGGCGGATATCGCCACCCAGTACAACCTGGCCCTGACGGATGTCGCCGCCGGAAACAACGAACTGGCCGCGATGCGTCTGCAACATATCGTGCTCACTGTAGGCGCGGTAGGAGGTAGCCCGGCAGCCCTGCTGACTCAGGTGCTGGCCGCTACCGCAACCCCCACCCCCTCCCCAACCGCAACGCCTTCACCGACGCTGGAAAGCACGCCGACGCCTTCACCATCGCCCACCGGCGGCCTTGTCCTTTCAGCGGACGCCCTGTTCGCGGAAGCCCAGGCCGCGCTCACCGTACGCGACTACCCGACCGTCATCAACCGGCTGGAGATCCTGCGCGGACTGGATCCGCAGTATCGCCAGGCTGAGGTCAAGACCATGCTTCATCAGGCGCTGACCACCCTCAGCCGCCAGTACCTGACCGGTGCGGATACCGACCGCCTGGCCGAGGGCATCCTGCTGGCGGAACAGGCGCGGGCAATTGCCCCGATCGGCGACCTGGGTTATGAGGCCTACATCGCCGGGCGCTATCTGGATGGCCTCAACGCTGAGGGCATGGAATGCCTGCTGGCCGTCCGTGAATGGGAAAGCGTGTATGCGGAAGCGCCGCAGTACCGCGATGTGCTCCAGCGCCTGGCCAACAGCTACGCCGCCTGCGGTGATGCCTATACCTACCAGACCGAATTCTGCCCGGCAGAACAGTACTACCGGCGTTCGCTGAGCCTGGTCAACAACAGCAGTGTGGCCGCTCGTCTGGCGGACGCGCGTGAGAAATGCGCCAACGCCACTCCCACCCCTACCCCCACCATCGAGGGGATGCCGCCGGAAGCAACGCCCATCGAAGGCGCACCACCGGCGGGCTAGATCCATCATCATAATAAAGCCCCGGTAGCCAGCGGCGCCGGGGCTTTCGTTTGTTGCGCGTGAGACAGTGCTGCTCAGTGGCCCTCGTGAGCTTCCTCGTGACCATGATGGCCGGAATCATGGGGCACGTTGATGTCATCAAATTGAGTCCAGGGGCGGACAAAAGCCAGCCAGAACACCACCCCCATCACGAACGCGGCTACTCCCAGCCCGAACAGCGTGCCAAACACCACGGGGTTGGCATTCTGCAGGGCAACACCTACCGCGCCAGCCAGGATCATCAGCAGCATGCCAAAGCCAATCAAGAAAGCCAGGGCAACCTCTTCCGAGGTCAATTTGCCGCGTGCCGTCACGGTAAACTCCTCTCGCCAGGTCGGGATGAACTGGCCTATAGCTTACCGCCAAATGGCCGCTTGCGAAAGGGCACCCGGTGCGATGGCCTCAGCCTAACCTTGTCGGGGAGAGCGTCTGCCTGTATACTTACTCACAGCGCCGCCCTGCGGATAGACGTCTGCGCCCGCGGGTGGTAGAATAGGCGCAAATTGCGGGGCGTAGCGCAGTTTGGTTAGCGCGCACGGTTTGGGACCGTGAGGTCCCCGGTTCAAATCCGGGCGCCCCGACTCCGGACGACCTTAACAAGCATTCCGGAATATGTTCACGAACCGGCGGGCATGGTGTAAGGGTAACACAACAGCCTTCCAAGCTGTTTTTACGGGTTCGAATCCCGTTGCCCGCTCTTTTTTCTGGCTGGATACCGGGGCCTGTAGCTCAGCGGTTAGAGCAGCCGGCTCATAACCGGTCGGTCGTAGGTTCGAATCCTACCAGGCCCATCCGTACACGCTTTTGACGGCCGGGAAGTCTGGGCAGTACAGTCGGGCTTCCTCCGCTGGCGCCAGATCTTTGTAATCGCGACACCGCCGGACAGCATGCTCCCCCTGTAGGCAATGTGAGATTGCCCGCGATGAACCCTGCGGTCTTGATCATCGAAGACGAACCTGAAGTCCTGACGTTGCTTACACGGATTCTTGAGCGCGAGAAGTGTGAAATCATCCCCGCCCTGGGCGGGGAAAATGCGTTGCAGGCCCTTCGCCAACATACACCGGATGTCATTTTCCTCGATCTGGCCATGCCGGGGATCAACGGCCTGGAACTGCTGGAAGCCATCCGGGACATGCCTCACCTGCGTGATAGCCGGGTCGTGATCATCACCGCCCGTCCGATGATGGCGGAAGAAGCCCGCCGGTACAACGTCGCTCGCATCTTCCTCAAGCCGGTGCGGGCTGTCCAGATCCTCCACACCCTTCACGAACTCCTGGATACCACCGCCTGACCTGGCCGACTTGCAGCAGGCAGGCACGCAGCAGGGCAGCGCTGCCCTGCTGGACTTCTGTCACCCTACCCCCGGAAAGAGGACGGCCGCTTGCTGTGAGGGGGGGACACAGCAAACGGCCGTGGGTCTGAGGCATCCTTATCGGATCTGCCGGTGAAATGTCTTGCTGCGTTTGGCGCAGCCTGGGGGGTCATTTCACTGTCAAGAATGTATTCCTCTTGCCTGAGTCAGGCCTTAATTTTGCATTAAAACCTTATGAGAAATCCAGCACAATCAATGCGCCGGTCATTCGCCCCGTGGCCTGTTGAAGAAACGCTCCCACCATTCCACTTCACCGGGGGGTAGGCTTACATCGTCCGGGATGCCATCGGTTTCCGCGACACCGGATGAGGACCGCATGGTCGCGGTCAGCTTCTCCACAAAGCCCGCGCTGGTCATCGTCTCCAGCCCGCGCGCCTTCGCCGCCGCGATGATTTCCCGATCGGAGGAAATCACCAGGTACTGACCCCGATCCGTGGCCCGCTGGATGCGCTTGATGATCAGGGCATCGGCTGAGGAGTTCTGCGGCGCAAAGATCACCTTGACCTGCCCCGTCGACAGCTCACGGGAAGGGCCACCCGGCAGGCCACGATCGAAGAACACGCTTGCCCTGCGCCGTGTGCGCCCGCAATAAGCCCTCAGCCTTTCAACCAACCGTGCCTCATCATCAGGATCAGCCAGGTCAATACCGGGCAGAGCGTGGATCAGGTTGTGGCCGTCAATCAGCAGTTCCATGCCTCTCCCTCCCTGCTCCGCCCCATCAACGAGGTCGGTTGCGGCGGATGAACGCGCGCGGATCGACATAATCACGCAGCAGCCGTGCCCGATCCAGACCGGGCCAGTCATTGGGCTTGATCGCCAGGGCCTCGGTCGGGCTGAGATCAAAGTGCAGATGTTCCGACCCGCCGCGTGGGCGGCCAATGGTCCCCAGCGGCTCGCCCCGCCTGACCCGCTGCCCGACACGGACATTTACCGCGGCCAGGTGTGCCGAGCGCGAATACATGGCCGGCCCACCGGGAGTCAGCGGATCATGGCGGATAATCACGATGTTGCCCCACAGACCCGGACTGCCAACGTAAATCACCACGCCGCTGGCCACAGCGTACACCGGCATCCCGGCGTCCCGGTTCCAGGTTGGCCGGTTAAGGTTAAGATCGACGCCGGTATGGTAAGCGGGGTTGCCGCCACTATCGGTATAGCGGGTGCCAAAGCCGGTCGCGTCCACCCAGTCCCCCGGCCAGACAGCGTCGCCCCGCCGTTCGGCCAGCGTGCCAACCGGTGGATCGAAACCGTCAGCCAGACCCACCGGCGCTTCCTGCTTGCCTTCGCCATCTTCAATCGGGTCGGGATCAACCAGCCGCCAGCGCATCGCCCCAAAGGCGATCTGGCGGTTATCCTCCCCGGTCAGGTTCGTCAGGTTGACCATCCCCCGCCGGGAATGCCTGCCATCTAGCACATAGACGCCCAGCGATACCCAGACATCGGCGACGCGATCCTGGTTGATCTCCGCCCGCAGTGGCATGGCGCAACCGGCTACGCCATGAATCGCGTATCGCGCCCGCCGGGTGGTGGCGTTGACGCCCGGTACCCAGGCCGCAATCTCATACATGCCAGGGGGTAGCTGTTCCGGCACCCAGGCTGCCCACACCCCGCTGCGTGTGCTGCTGGTCGGCGCGCTCTTCAGGCGCTCTCCACCGCGGGAAAACTCGCGGAAGCCGCCAGCGGCTCCGTCATAGACGCCGTCATGGTAGCCCGCCCCGCCCACGGAAACGACAATGCTCTCCGGGGATTTCTCAGGCACAGGAAGCGGATCAACCGGCGTAGCGGCATAATCATAGGCCGCCGCCGCATCCCAGAGCTGGGTGCCGGGATAGTCGCGGTTGGCGCTATCATTGCGGGCGTGCTGCCAGCTCCACAGGTTGACTGCCGGGCAGCCCAGCGTCCTGGCCCGGTGCAGGAACAGAGCAACCTGATCTGGTCGGGCTGACCAGAAGAAACGCCCGGAGCCGGAGCCATAGAACTCGCCATAGGCCGAGCCGGTGGGAATGAAGGGCTTGTCCGGGTAGGCGGCGCGGTATTCCTGGTAACTGTCTTCCAGCGTGCGCACCGGATCGCCGCCATCCTGCGATACCCAGTACACCTGCGGCATGGCGATATCACAGCCAGCCATGAACGCCTCAAACGGAAAGTCCGGGTGCCAGCTCATATAACGGTACGAACTGAGCGCAATCAGGACACCCCCGGCCACGTTTGCCAGATCATTGCGCAGCGTTTCCATGAAGCGTCTGGCCCGGGCCGCCCCGCCCGCCGCTGACCAGCGGTAGCGGCCATAATCCTCAGCGTTGATCACGACACCGGGCAGCGCATACTGGCGTACCCGCGCCGCCAGACGGTGAGCCTGCGCCTCCTGATCGACATCGCTGCCGTAGGCGAATCCCCAGCCCCACACGGTGATCCCGGCCTTACGGAAAGCCGTGATCACTTCCTGCGTCAGACGCTCTTTACGGCCATCGGGATCGGTAGCCGGGATCGGGTAGCTATACTCGCCGTCGCTCAGTTTGACCAGGATATGCGAGAGGTCCGCCGCACGGGCCAGCTCCACCATCCGCGCCGGATTGGCCTCCGTGCGGTCGATCTCCCACAGCCACATCCCTTTGCCGCTCAGCATGTATCCCCCCGTCCTTACCGTCCTGCGCTATCTTCCATCCGGCAGGAACACCCCTATGATAGCCCATCGCGCCCGACATGAGCGACTGGCACCTCGTCGCCTTGAACAGCGGACGCCCGCATGCTGACGATCACGGCCCGGCAGCCTGAACCCGTTGCCAGACGATCAGTTCCAGCGCGATCTCTGGCCCAATCTGCCCGGCCAGCAGCGCTTGCAGTTCGGCAACCTGTTCCGGCGTCGGCGGCTGCTCGCTGCGCACCGTGGCTACGATTGTGTTGCGCTCCGCCCCGGCCCACTGTACGTCCACAACTTCCGCCCCGGCAAGATGATCCCGCAGGATCGACCAGGCAGCATCCAGGCGGCTGGCCGCCAGGCTCGAGCGGCGCAGCGAGTCACCCAGCGGTACAGCCAGCAGCACCAGCACCAACAGGGCCACCACCAGCCGCCAGCGATGGGTAGCCACATCGTCAGCGCTGCGGCGCAGGCGTACCCCCAGCCACAGGAACACCGCCGCCCCACCCAGGCTGATCGCCGCGATATTCGTCACAAACAGGAAGAACGCGCCGGAAGCCAGCGCAGGCCGGGCGAAAGCCAGGGCAATCCCGACCGTGCACAGGGGCGGCATCAGCGCCGCTGCGATCGCCACCCCGGCCAGCGCCGAGGGGATATCCTTGCGGGCCATGGCATAAGCCCCGGCCATCCCGGCGAAGAGCGCCACCCCCAGATCGGGCAGCGACGGTTCCCCGCGGGCCAGCATCTCGCCAGTGGGCTTCTTGAGCGGCGTGAACAACCCCACGATCACCGCCAGTAGCAGCGCCAGCAATACCCCGCGCAGAAGCGTCAGCGCCGCCCGGCGCATCAGGCCGGTATCTCCTTCGACCATGCCGACCGCAAAACCCATCAGCGGCGACATCAGGGGCGCCACCAGCATGGCCCCGATGATCACCGCCGGACTGTTCTGCACCAGGCCCAGACTGGCGATCAGGCAGGAAAGCACCACCAGCACCAGGAAGTCAATGCTGGGCCGGGCCATATCCAGGGCCGCCTGCCGCACTTCCAGCTCCTCCGCTGGCGTCAGGGTAGGCATCAGATTGGCAAGGCGGTGGCTGACCTTCTGCGTGACCCGCTCCCCCACGATCTGCTTGACCAGGATCAGCGGCCCCGGCGCACGGGCCAACATCCGCTGGGGAATATCGCCAAACAGCCAGCTATCCAGCGGGCTTTGCTCGGAGAAACCCAGCAATACCAGTGTATCCGGGGAAGCCCGGCTGACGATCCCGCTGACCACATCAGCAGCGCGAATGACCTGCCGCCGGATCTCCACGCCATGCTCCAGTTCCGGCAGGTCTTCCAGACTGGCCTCGATCAGGCCCAGGGCCTGCCAGCGCCGCATTTGCGGCTCAGTCTGCACGTATACAACCGTCAGCGGGGCTTCGATCAGGCGGGCAAAGCGCAGGCCGATACGCGCCGCCAACCGCGAATGACGGCTGCCATCGGCAGGCACGATCACCTGGCGGTATCCTTTACCCTCATGCAGCGGCTGCATCCCGCGGTAGATCAGGACGTTGCAGGGAGCTGTGCGGGCCACCGCCTCTGCCACCGGCCCCAGGACAAGCCGGCCATCCTGCTGCCCGCGCACGCCAACCAGGATCAGATCGGCGGTTTGTTCCTGGGCCACATCCAGGATGCCCCGTGGAATGCTGGTGGCGGCATCGGTAACCAGGGAAACCGGGGCACCCTCTGCCTGCAGAGCGTCCACAATGGCCTGCAATTCCTGCAACGGTTGAGGGTCTGGCCCGGCACCATGGAGCGTGACATAAGCGGCAATCACCCGCCCATCTGGCTCGACCAGCGAGAGTGCCAGCCGCAGCAGATTCTCCGCCGTCGCCGGGTTGGCTACCGGCACCAGGATGCGTTCCGCAATGGCCGGCAACACCACCGGGATTCGGTCATCAGATTTTGCACGCTGCGCCTCCGGCATAACCACCCTTTCCGAATCAGTGTGGTCGATGCCCTCCGGTATACCATGAGCTACCCGATCTGCAAACACCGGAAGCAGCGGCAAAGGGGCAGGAATTGCGGCGGGAACGAGAGCCTATAGCAGCCGATCGGCTGGCGGGGCTGGCGGCGACGACGGCAGCGGGCGGATCAGGTCAGGGGTATCACCATGCGGGCTGTTGACGGCTTTCGAGACTTCATAGGCGGTCAGCGGCAGCGACTCCGGAGGGGCCAGTAACGGCATGAGATCGAGCGGATCGATGTCGCCGGGCGCCAGCCAATCCTCCAGAACAGCGCGGTCAAGGATGACGGGCATCCGCGCGTGAATCGGAGCCATGAACGTGTTGGGCTGGGTGGTGACGATCGTGCAGGTGCGTAATGGCTCATCGCCATGGGGCGGTTGCCACACCTCCCACAGCCCGGCCAGAGCGAACGGCTCCCCCCCCTCCAGGCGGATGTACAGCGGACGTTTGCGCCCGTCCGGTAACTTCTGCCACTCGTAGAAACCGTCGGCGAAGATCACACACCGTCGCCGCCGGAAAGCATGACGGAAGGCCGGTTTTTCCGCCAGCGTCTCCGAGCGGGCATTGATCAGGCTGTTGCCGATGGTCGGGTCCTTGGCCCAGGCAGGGATCAGCCCCCAGCGGAGCATGGTCGCCCGGCGGTGGCCCTCGTTGGTCAGGGCCAGCACCGGTTGTGTCGGGGCGATGTTGTAGCGCGGCGTATAGCCGGCAGGGATGGCTTCCAGGGCAAAGGCCAGCTGGATGACCTCCGGGTTAACGGTCAGGGTAAAACGGCCACACATCACCCACCTCCTGAACATTTGTTCGTAATTCCATTATAGTCGAAATCGCTGGCCCGCACAAACCCCGTTGTAGCCTTTCAGGGTATGATTCATCCCGTGAGACGAAAAAGGAGCATGATCATGACGCGCATGAATCGCCTGCGGTTGCTGGCGGCTGGCACGTTGATTCTGGTCGGACTGCTTGTCGGTTACCTGCTGGGCACGGCAGGAGGGCCGCCGACTGCCGTCACTGCCCAGGTCGTCGCCACCCCGCTACCGACGCTCGATCCCGCTCTGCTGGCGCTGGTCGACGCCCAGGAGGCCATCACGAGCGCTGTGTATGACCGGGCCAGCCCGTCAGTTGTACACATCACCAGCCGCAGCCGGGTGATGGACTTCTGGCGCGGCATCGTCCCCCAGGAAGGCACCGGCTCCGGTTTCATCTATGACACGCAGGGGCACATTGTGACCAACTGGCATGTGGTTAAAGGGGCCGAGGAGGTGGAAGTCCTGCTGGCGGATGGCACCTCTCTACCGGCGACGCTGGTCGGCGCGGACGAATACTACGATCTGGCCGTGATCGGCGTCGATGCAGCGGCGGTCAGTGCCGCGCCGTTGCCACTGGCGACAGGCGCCACGCTGCGCGTCGGCCAGTCCGTGCTGGCCATTGGCAACCCCTTTGGCCTGGATCAGACGCTCACCACAGGGGTGATCAGCGCCCTGGGCCGGACGATCGAGTCGGCCTCCGGCCTGTTGGTCGGCAACGTGATCCAGACCGATGCAGCCATCAACCCCGGCAATTCCGGCGGGCCGCTGCTCAACACGCGCGGCGAGGTGATCGGGATCAACACCAGCATTCAGTCGCCCTCCGGCGGTTCGGTGGGCATCGGCTTCGCTGTGCCAATCGAGATCGTCAGCCGCGTCATTCCCGCCCTGATCGCGCAGGGACGCTACCCGCACCCATCGCTGGGGCTGACTGTGGTCGAGCTGGGTTACGAGGTCCGTCCGGCGGCCAGCGGGCCGCAACACGGCCTGCTGATCGTGGATCTGGAGCGGGGCGGCAGTGCACAACAGGCCGGATTACAGGCCGCCAGCGTCGAACGCACCTACCGGGGCACAATCTTCCGGGGCGGGGACATCATCACCGCCATCAACGGTCAGCCGATCCGCACCCGTGATGATCTGACGCTCTACCTGGAGGGCAATACCCGTCCCGGCGATAAGGTCACCGTCACCATCAGTCGCGGCGGCGAGACGCTGGAAGTCCCGCTGGTGGTGGGGGAGCGCTAGGCCACCGGCAGCAACTGAAACCCCGGACAGCCAGAAGCGCCTGGCGCACCGGTATTCCAGGGAACCCGGCCTGGAGCTAACATGGATTTGCAGACGGCCAGTGATCCGCGCCCTACTTGCGTTCTGTATCCGCCACCGGCGGGGGGGCCTG
>FWPV01012264.1_pt1 | contig 13284 bp, 13 predicted proteins | sample 2228371 | NCBI WGS metagenome assembly FWPV01 (sample SAMEA103939776, study PRJEB20133) | metagenome | reverse complement strand
TCAGGCCGCCAGCCAAGTGGAGATCAACGTCTCATCCCTCGGGGTGGACCTGCTCTCCATCGGAGCCCACAAGTTCTACGGGCCCAAGGGAGTGGGCGCGCTCTACGTCCGCCGCGGCACGGCCATCCTCCCTGTCCAGACTGGCGGCGGACACGAGCGTGGCTTGCGCGCTGGAACCCTGAACGTGCCGCTGGTCATCGGCATGGCGGAGGCTCTCGTGCAGACGGCTGCACGGCGCGGCGAGGCCAACGCGCACTTCGCCCGGCTGCGGGATGAGATCGTCGCCTCCGTGCTCCGCCGCGTGCCCGACGCCCGCCTCACCGGCCACCCCACCCTGCGCCTCCCCAACCACGCCTCGTTCGTGTTCCGCGACCTCGACGGAAACGCCCTCCTGGCCGCGCTCGACCAGGCCGGTTTTGCCTGCTCCTCCGGCTCCGCCTGCAAGACCGGCCTGCCAGAGCCCTCCGAGGTGCTCACCGCGCTGGGCATCCCAAGGGAGTGGGCATTGGGCTCGCTGCGCGTCACCGTCGGCCGCAGCACGACCGAGGCAGACATCCAGGCCTTCCTCGAAGTCCTGCCGACCATCGTCGAGCGACTGCGCCGGGCAAGAGGCAGCGCGGCATGAGCAGGCAGAAGGTCGCCGTTGCCATGAGCGGCGGCGTCGACAGCTCGGTCGCTGCCGCCCTCCTGGTGCAGCAAGGCGTCGAGGTGTTTGGCCTGATGCTCCGCCTTTGGGGCGAGGCCGAGGCGCCAAACCGGTGCTGCTCGCCCCAGGACGTCCTCTCCGCCCAGCGCGTGGCTCAACACCTCGGCATCCCTCTCTACGTCCTAGATGCACGACCGGTCTTTCGCCATCGGGTCGTGCAATACTTCCTGGATGGCTATGCGAAGGGTGTCACCCCGAACCCTTGCCTGGAGTGCAACCTCCACATCCGATGGGGTTACCTCCTCCAGCATGCCTGCGCTATCGGCGCCACACACCTCGCAACCGGCCACTACGCCCGTACGCAACACCTCAACGGCACCTGGCGGCTCCTGCGCGCCCGCGACCGTCAGAAGGACCAGTCCTACGTCTTGAGCGTGCTCAGCCAGCAGCACCTCGCCCGTACCCTGTTCCCCATCGGCGAGCTGACCAAGGCCGAGGTGCGCGCCCTCGCCCGCGACCTCAACTTGCCTATCAGCCACCGCGGCGAAAGCCAGGACTTATGCTTCGTGACCTATGGCGACTACCGCCATTTCCTGCGCTCCCACTGCCCCACACACCCCACGCCCGGACCCATCCTCGACACCGCTGGCCGGCGGCTAGGCACCCATAGAGGGCTGGCCGACTACACCATCGGCCAGCGAAAGGGCCTGGGACTTGCAGCGGGCTATCCCCTGTACGTCCTGGAGAAACGTCCGGAGACCAACACGCTGGTCGTGGGGCCGCGCCAGGCGCTGGGGCGCAAGGCCTTCCGCGCCGGCAGCGCACACTGGATCGAAGGGAAGCCCCCGGCGCTCGAGTTCGAGGCCTTGGTGCGCGTTCGCTACAAGGCCAGCGAGGTCCCGGCCGTCGTCCGCCTGGATGGTCGGGATGAGGTGTCTGTGATGACTGCTGAGGCGATTCCGGATGTCACACCGGGGCAGGCAGCCGTGTTCTACGAGGGCGAGATCTGCCTCGGCAGCGCCAGGATTCTGCCTTGACGACACAGAGCCTCCTCTTCGGCTGGCTGATCGCGACCGCGTGCGGGCTCGCCTACCACCTGGTGCGAGGCGGCCGGCTGCGTCGACTCGCGCTCTATGTGACAGCCGCCTGGGTGGCCTTCTTCCTGGGCCACTGGATCGGCGGCGCCCTCGGCTGGACCTCGCTGCGCATCGGGCCGCTCAATCTCCTGCCCGCACTGACGGGCACCGTGCTCGGCCTGATCGCGTCCGACATCCTGCTGGGCCCGGAGCCTTCGGCAGAGAGAGACCGGCGCAGACGGTGAGCGACGAGCGCAGGGGCGAGACGTGGGTGTGCTATAATCGTATGACCATGGACGAGGCGACCATCCCAGCCGTGCCCGAGGCGGGCGAACCCCGGACGTCACGCCTGACCGCCAAGCAGCGCGCCGGCATAATGGTCGGCCTCGCCTTGGTCCTGGCACTGGTCGCGGGGGCGGTGGCCTCGGTCTTGTGGATGGTGCGCAACCCCGCGCAGACCGAGACCCTGCGCGACGTGTTCATCATCTTGATGGCCCTCGAGTCGCTGGTCATCGGCATCGCCCTGATTGTCCTGATCATCCAGATCGCCCGCCTGACGAACCTGCTGCAGAACGAAGTCGGCCCGATCCTGCGCTCCACGCAGGAGACCGTGAGCACTCTGCGCGGCACAACGCGCTTTCTCAGCGACAACCTTGTCCGCCCGGTGGTCAAGGTCAACAGCACGATGGCAGCGGTGAGGCGCGTCCTCGACCTGCTCCTGCCGGGGCGCAGGCCGTAGCGTCTCACCCGCGGCAATGGGAGGCAACCCGATGGCCGAGAGAGACAACGATGTAGGTGCATTCATCGCCGGCTTCGTCCTGGGCGGTCTGGTGGGTGCTGCGGTGGCGCTGCTGCTGGCGCCTCAATCCGGTGAAGAAACCCGGATGATGATCCGCGAGAAGGGCATCGAGCTCAAGGACCAGGCAGAGCAGACGGCGGCGGAGGTGCGGGCTCGGGCCGAGAGGCTCGCCCAGGAAGCGAAGGCGCGGGCGGAGGAACTTCAGCGCCGCGGCCAGGTCGTCCTGGAAGAACAGAAGGCGCGCCTGGATGAAGCCCTGGAAGCGGGCAAGAAAGCCGTGCGCCGCCGACGCGGCGAGGATGAGGCGGAGGCGGAAGCCTAGCCCCTTCGCCGCTGCGCAAGCCAAGCGAAATGCAAGCAGGCCGCGCGGAGCCTCCGGTGCCGCGCGGCCTGCGCTGCTGCCCGCTCCGGCGCGCTAGGCGCCCCCTCCCTCCAGTTCGGCCACAGCCAGCGGCAGCATGTCTGCGACGTCCCCTGCCATGACGCTCGTCGTGCTGCCCAAGTCCTCGGATGCGAGCACGCCCGCCCGGCCGTGCAGATACGCGCCCAGCGCGGCGGCCCGCATGGGTTCGACGCCTTGTGCCAGCAGCCCCGCGACCGCTCCAGCCAAGACATCCCCTGTGCCTGCACGGGCGAGGGCGGGCGTGGCGAACGGCATGATCGTCGCCGCGCCCCCCGGCTCGGCCACCACCGTGAACGCGCCCTTCAACACCACCACATGCCCCCAGGCTGCTGCCCAACGCCGGGCCGCCGCCACGCGGTCGGCTTGGATCTCGTCCTTGGGCAGGCCCGTGAGGACGGCCATCTCGCCCGGGTGCGGAGTGAGGATGGAGGGCCTGGGCAGACGCTCCTGCCAGCCAGGGACGCGTGCCAGCAGCTTCAGCCCGTCCGCGTCCACAACGCAGGGTGGGAGTGGATGCGGCTCGGGCTTCCTGTCCTCCGTTGGCACGAAGCCAATCCGCGACCGAGCGCCCTCGGCGGCACCCAGAAGCCGCGCCACGAAGGCCGCCGTGGCGTCATCCAGGCCAAAGCCAGGGCCCAGCAGGAGCGCCTCGCACCGCCCCAACTCCTCCTGCAGGACGGGGACCGCTTCCTCCGCAATCACACCCAGCTCGTGCGGCAGCAGGATCCACGTGACCTCGGGAAGACGGGGCGCGATCAGGGGCTGGACATTGGCCGGCGCGGCGAGCGTGACCAGCCCAGCGCCGACGCGGTAGGCCGCCTCGCCGGCCAGAGCCGCCGCCCCCGGAAACGGGATCGATCCCGCCACAAGAATGGCGCGCCCGAAGGTCCCCTTGTGCGAGTCTCTGGGTCTGGGCGGCAGCCAAGACCGGAGCGTGCTGGGATCGGCCAGTTCGAGGGAAATCCCCGCCAGCTGCGGCAATCCCTCGGGAATGCCGATGTCGGCCACCACCAGTTCGCCGACCTTGGATGCCCCGGGGAATCGGAGCAAGCCGGTCTTGGCTGCCGCCAGGGTGACGGTCAGGTCGGCCTGGAGCGCCTCGTCGGCGATCTCGCCGCTGTCGCAGTCGAGGCCCGAGGGGCAGTCCACGGCGACCACGAGCGGCTTGCTCTCCCGGGCCGCAAGCGTCTTGCCAGCCGTCGCCAGGACATCCTTGGCCGCGCCCTTCAATGGCAGGCGAAAGCCCGTTCCCAGCAGGGCGTCGATCACGACATCGGCGCTGCTGAGGAGGTTCCGCAGCACGCGGGATCTCTGATCGTCGCCCGCGTTGGCGATGAGGGCGCCGTCCGCCCGCAGCCGCTCCAGGTTGACGTCATCAGACGGCCGCTGGGCGGCCAGGTAGGCCGAGACCTGAGCACCGGCTTCGATCAAGTAGTGCCCGGCCACCAACCCATCGCCGCCGTTGTTGCCGCTGCCAACCAGGATCGCCACGCGCTTGCCCGCCGCCGCCCCCAGGCGGCGGACGACCGCCTGCGCCACGGCCCTGCCGGCGTTCTCCATCATCTGCGCGTAGCTCAGGCCGCTGGCGTCGGCCACCGTCTCGATCGCCCGCATCTCCTCAACCGTCACGACCTTTGGCACCCGGCCCTCCTCATGCTGCGTCCGCGGAGCCCATCGCTCCCTCGTTCTCACTCCTGTGCCGCCTCTGCGCTTCGCGCATCGAGCCAGTCCCTCACCACGTCGTCCAGCCCAAGGGCGCGAAGCCGCTCTCGGGTTGGCATCCCCGTCCCGACATCCCATCCCCGCGCCAGGTAGTATGCCTGCAGCATCTCGTCCATGGGCGGCACGAACCCCGCCGCTCCGCCTTCGGCGTATGGCTTGAGGAGGATTCCTGGGAGCCGGTCATCCTCGCGGCGCTGCCCCAGCCGGTGATTGATCACTCGCTTCAAGTTCCAGGCGCGCTCCCCGGCTGTGACCAAGTCCTGAAGGTCACACTCCCATCCGACTGCCCAATGGACAAGGTCCACGACCTGGCCCGGCTCGATGTTCGAGAAATGGCACATGCCCAGCGCGGAGGTAGCCGTGCGCCAGTCCTGGTGTCGCGCCACCGATGCCGCCTTGGCCGTGGTCTCGTGGCGCGCATGCAAGCTCACCCTGATCTCCTCCGCTGTCTGCCCCAGGGCATCCACCATGAAGTAGTCGCTCTGGTTGTGGCATGCTCCCCGCGGTGCGGTGGCGTAGACCAGAGCCATGCCCGAGCAGGCGCGCGGGTCGTGGTAGGGGACCTCCAAACCCTTGACCTGAGCTGCCATCTCCGGGACGCCGAAGTGCTCGGCCACCGCGCGCGTCCCCTGGGCGAGCAGCGCGCCGAATCCCTCCTGCCGCGCCATGCGGTGAACCAGCCGCTCGACGGGTCCTGCTTCCCCCCAGATCAACCTCTCGCCGTCGATGTCACGCTCGCTGAGCACGCCCTCCTGGAAGAGCAAGAACGCCAGGCCGAGGATGTTCGACGTGGAGATGGTGTCCATGCCGTAGCGGTCGCACAGCTCGCCCAGGCGCGTGGCGGTCGGGATGTCGCTGATGCCGAGGTTGGGCCCGAAGCCCACCAGCGTTTCGTACTCCGGCCCTTTGCGGACGATCCCGTCCCCCAGGTCCACCCGCCGGCCGCAGGCAACGACACAGCCGTGACAGGAACTGACGCCCTTCAGCACCGTCTCGGCCATCGAGACTCCTGAGATGCGCGTCGTCCCGTCGAGCTCGCCGCGGCTGAAGTACAGTTTCGGCAAGTCGCCCAGGTAGTCGAAGTAGTCGGCGTTGGCGGCCGTGCCGTACTGGCGGACTGCACGCGCCACGTTGTCCTCGCGCAGCCCGACGTTGGCTTCACGCCGGGCGTGGGCGAAGGCCTCGGGCTCCGCGAGGGGGATGGGCTGAGACCCGCGCACAGCCACCGCTTTGAGGTTCTTGGACCCCATGACCGCGCCCATTCCGGTGCGGCCTGCCGCCCTGCCGTGGTCGCACAGGACAGAGGCCATGCGCAGCCGCCGCTCACCCGCGAGCCCGATGCAGGCCACCCGCGTCAGGCTGTCTCCGACCTCCTGGCGAATGCGATCCTGGGTCTCGTACGTGTCACACTGCTGCCAGAGATGGCTCGCCGGGCGCAGGCTGACCTGGCCATCTCGCAGCCAGAGGTAGGTCGGCTCGGGGGCGCATCCGGTGAGCAGCAGCCCGTCCGCGCCGGCGCGCCGCATCTCCGCCCCGAAGAAACCGCCGAAGTTCGATTCGCCCCAAAGTCCCGTCGCCGGCGAGCGGGCACAGACCATCGACCTGCTGGTTGCGGGGCCGGACGTGCCGGTGAGCGGCCCCGTCATGAAGATCAGAGGCGCCTGGGGGCCTAGGGGATCGAGCGCCGCGGTCAAGTCCGGGTACATCAGGAGCGCGGCCAGGCTGGCGCCCCCGAGATAGGCGCGCAGGACGTCCGGCGCGACGAGCCGGTTCTCGACGGCGCCGCTCGTCAGATCGACATGGAGCAGACGAAAGGCCAAGGCAGCCACGTCGGGGCCCTCCGAAGGACAGCGGTGAGGCTCAGGCGGCCGGGACGCCGAGCGGCACACGGGCCGCAGCACCCGGTTTCGGCGGCACGCGGCTCATGGCGTATTCGGCCAGCGCCGTGATGGTGAGGCTGGGATTGACGCCCGGATTCGCCGGCACGATCGACCCGTCGACGACGTACAGCCCGGGGTAGTGATGGACCTGGCAGTCGAGGTCGATCACGCCCTCTGAGGCATCGCGGCCGAACAGGCACCCGCCGAGCATGTGCGCGGTGGTCGGGACATTCAGCAGCCCCTCCGTGACCGTGCCCGCGGGTGTCGCATCGAGCTCGCGAGCGAAGTCGAGCACCACGCGATGCCCCAGCTCGATGTCGACAGGGATGGCGTGCTCCCGATCGTGCTCGGCGACGAGGCCGCGGCGGTATCGGGTCAGCAGGCTGCGGCCCAGCCGCAGGCGCATGCGGTTGTCTTCGGTCTGCATGACCATCAGCGCCGTGGCCCTCTGCGTCATCCCCGGAGGGTACTTGCTGCGCAAGTAGTCGATCGGATGGCAGACGATGCCCGCCAAGGTGGCGAGCAGCCGTCGGGCGAATCCCCCGCCGCTCTGGATCAGCGGCGCCGCCAAGAGCCAGAAGATCATCGACGAGCCGGCGGAGAAGCGCAGCGGTTCGATCTGCGTCTTATCATCCGCCCCGAAGATTGAGGAAATGGCAATGCCCTTCGAGTGGTCAAGGGTCCGCCGCCGCGAGAACGCGCCGAGGAAGGCCTCGCTGTTGGTGCGCACGGTCTCTCCCAGCCGAGGCGAGAGGTTGGGAAGGGTCTTCAGGTCGTCGCGGCAGCGCAGGAGCAGCTTGAGGGTGCCCAGCACACCTGCCGACACGACGACGTTGCGCGCCCGCACGGCGCCCGACGGCGCAGCCAGCCACGCCGTCGACGACCGGTAGGCGACCTCGTAGCGTGCCCCGTCGGGCTGATCGCCGGACAGCGGACGGATGGCATCGACCTCGACCTCGGGCTGCACTCGGGCGCCCCACTTCTCGGCGAAGTACAGGTAGTTCTTGGTCAGCGTGTTCTTCGAGTCGTAGCGGCACCCAACCATGCAGCCGCCGCAGTGGATGCATCCCTTGCGGCGCGGGCCCTGCCCGCCGAAGTAGGGATCCGGCTGTTCGCCCTCCTGTTCACAGAAGAAGACGCCGACCTCCGTCGGCCGGAACGTGTGCCCCTGTCCCATGCGCGCCGCCACCGCACGCAGCGCCTCATCCGCCGGCCAAAGCCGCGGATTGGGGGTGACGCCCAGCATCGTGCGCGCCGTCTGGTAGTGAGGCCGCAGGACGGCCTCCCAATCCGCAAGATGCCTCCACGACGAGGCGCTGAAGAAGTCCTTCTGCGGCTCCATCAGGACGGCAGCATAGACCAGGCTCCCGCCCCCCACGCCGGCCCCCAGGAAAACAAAGAGCCCCGAGAGCAGACGGAGCTCCATGATGCCGAAGCAGCGAGCCTGCGGCATCCACAGGTACTTCCACACGTTCCAGTTCGTGCGCGGGAAATCCTCATCGCGGTAGCGCCTGCCCCGCTCCAAGACCAGGACGGAATACCCCTTCTCCGCCAGGCGCATCGCCGAGACGCTGCCGCCAAAGCCGGAGCCGATGATGACGTAGTCGAAAGCCTGGCCCTCCTCAAGGGGACGCATCGGTCACCTCACCTCGATCGGCCGGACTCCTCCGCATGTCTGCTGCGGATCCGCTGCTCTCGGGTTCACGATGATCGGGCCTTTCAGCCCAGCCATTCCGGGTTGATGTAGGCGACCTCGTCGATTCTCTCGATAGGCGCCATGTCGAGCTCTTTGGAGGTGAAGCACTTGCGGATCGCCTCCGCGTTCGGGGCTTCCCACTCACAGTACATCACTTTGCTAGGAGCGGAATACCAGGAGGCAAGCCAACGGGCATCTTCTTCCCCCGTCCCCTTCGTCCGCTGACGCATGGCGGACCAATCCCGCAGCCAATCCTCCTGGCTCTCGAACAGGCGCTTGACCTTGTGTGTGACGATATAGCGCGGCATCCTCTCCTCCTCTGGCTCAGGCAGCCCGGGCGTCAGCCCTCGACGGGAACGCTGCGGGCAACTCGCACGAAGTCAAGCACGGTCGGCACATTGCGCAGGATGTAGGCCATCGGGCCTTCCACCCGCAGTTTACGGGTGACCATCGCCTGCATCGGATCCAGCTCACCCCGCAGGATCTTGAGGAAGTTCTCGAGCGGGGCCCTCAAGACGAACTTCGCCTGCGGCGCGCCTTCGCCCCCCTGATGGAAGCGCGCCGCGCGGCACTTGCCGTGCCAGAGATCCAGGTAGAGCACGGCCGGCTCTTCGCTGCCCTCCGCCTCGATGACGAAGGCCAGGTCGCCCTCCCAGTTTCGGGCGACGCTGGCATAGCCTGCATCGGAGTTCAGGGCTTCCTGGAAGGCGTTCAGCCACGCCTCGCTCGGGAATGGCATCGCCATGGGCGCATCCTCCGCGCTTCGACAGGATGGATGCGGGTATTATCGCCCGTGTGCGCCCGCCCTGTCAACGCGGCCCGGCGCCGGCGCGCCAGACCCGCCGCACCTTGCGCTTCATCCGAAGGCAGGCGCTGCGCCGCCGCGGGCCCGCCTCAGGCCGTCGGCTGAGGTCGAGATCCCTCGGACGGCTCGTCGCGCCAGGAGCTCCTCTCGTCGATCAGCACTTGCTGAACCTCGCCCCCGGTGGGGACGCTGCGGGCGATGCGGACGAACTCCAGCACAGCCTGCGCGCAGCGGAGCACAGGCCCCAGAGGCCCCTTGAGGCGGAACTTCCGCGTCAGCACGGCCTGCAGCGGATCGATTTCGCCGCGCAGCACCCGGAGGAACTCCTGCAGCGTCCCGCGCACCTCGAACTTCGCCAGCGGCACCTCCTCGCCGGGGTGAACATACCGGGCGGCGCGGCATTCCCCTCGCCAGAGATCGAGATAGGCGGCCACAGGCTCACCGCCGTCAGCGGCCTCCACGATGAACAGCACATCCGCCTCCCAGTTCCTGGCCGCCGCTGCGAAGCGCGGGTCCGACCTCAGAGCCTGGTGAAACATGTCGAGCCACTCTTCGCTGGGGAAGTGCGGGGTCATGGGCAGCGCCTCCTCAAACGGACGAAGGTCGTGTCGCGTCTATTATGGCCCCGATGCGCTCTTTCCGCTACCGCGACTGTCTCACATCTATCTGAACCTGCTCACGGCTCGCCGCCCAGCCGGCCCACGTATTGACAGCCAGCGCCGCCGTCGAGTACACTCCAACGCCCCGGCAGGGACGGACCCCATGGCATGGACGCGGCAGGACCTCGAGGACATCGAAGACCGCTCGCTTGCCCCCTATGCGATCCGCAGCCGGCTGTCGCGCGGCCGCGTCTACCCGGAAGATGAGCCGCCCTACCGCACCGCCTTCCAGCGGGACCGCGACCGCATCCTCCACACCACCGCCTTCCGCCGCCTCGAGTACAAGACCCAGGTCTTCGTCAACCACGAGGGCGACTACTACCGCACCCGCCTGACCCACACCCTCGAAGTGGCCCAGATCGCGCGCACCGTCGCCCGCGCCCTGGGCGCCAACGAGGACCTCGTCGAAGCCATCTGCCTCGCTCACGACCTCGGCCACCCGCCCTTCGGCCACTCCGGCGAGAAGACCCTGCGGCGCCTGATGGCCGACTACGGCGGCTTCGATCACAACCGGCAGTCGATGCGCATCGTCACCGAGCTCGAGCAGCGCTACCCGGACTTCCCCGGCCTCAACCTCACCTGGGAGGTGCGCGAGGGCATCGTCAAGCACGAAACCGAGTACGACGTGGCCGATGCCGCTGGCTACGAGCCGGAGCTGCGAGGCCACCTGGAGGCCCAGATCTGCAACGCCGCCGACGAGCTCGCCTACACCGCCCACGATCTCGACGACGGCCTGCGCTCGGGGCTGATCGAGCCGGATCACCTCACCGGCTTGCTCCTCTGGGAACACCTGCTCGATCACCTCGGCCTCCGCGGCCAGACCCTCGATGACCTGGCTCGCCACCGCCTCATTCGCCGCTTGATCGGCCTCGAAGTCACCGACCTGGTGCAGGCGACCGACCACCGCATCCACCAGGTCGGCGCCGGGTCCCCGGCGGACATCCAGCGCCTGGCGCACAACGTCGTTGGCCACTCGGACACGATGGCCGCGATGAATCGCCAGCTCAAGGACTTCCTCTTCCAGAACATGTACCAGCATCACCGCGTCGTCCGGATGCAGGTGAAGGCCGAACGCATCCTCGAGGACCTGTTCGAGGCCTATCTCCGCCGCCCGGAAATCCTCAGCCGCGAAGTCCGGGCACGCGCCGAGCAGGTGGGCCTGGAGCGCACGGTCTGCGACTACATCGCAGGTATGACCGACCGCTTCGCTCTGCAGGAGCACGACAAGCTCTTCAACCCGGCCACGCGCCCCTGATCCCAAGCCCAGGATGAGCGACCGCCCGATCTACCTCACCCCCGAAGGCGCCGAACGGCTGCGCGCCGAACTCGCCGAACTCCGGGGCCCTCGCAGAGAAGCCCTCGCCCTCCGCCTGCGCCAGGCCGTCCAGCAGGGCGATCTCTCGGAGAACGCGGACTTCATCGCCGCCAAGGAAGAGCAGGCGTTCCTCGAGGGAAGAATCCAGGAACTGGAGACCATCCTCAAGGAAGCCATCGTCATCGAGCATCAGGGCCCGCCGGCGGAGGTGATGATCGGGGCTACGGTGGTCGTCGCCATCGACGGCGGTGGCATCGAGACGTACCAGGTCGTGGGCGTCAAGGAAGCCAACCCGCGGCAGGGCAGGATCTCCCACGAGTCGCCCATCGGCATGGCCCTGATGGGCAAGCGCGCCGGTGACGTGGTCGTCGCCCAGACGCCGAGGGGCGCCGTCCGGATGCAGATCCTCGAAGTGCGCTGACCCTGCGGAGTGGCCGAAAACGCAACTCCCGGCCACAGCCGGGAGTCTGGCGTGTCGTCCGCCCAGGGGTCTACGCCCCGCCCCCGGTGCGTGCCCACGCTCGCAGTTCGATCGTCATGCGCTCGAAGTACGATCCCTGCGGCAGGGGCCCCTGCCCGTAGGTCATGTCCACAATGCGCGCCTCGACCTCGAGCGAGGCCGTCTCGAGGTAGACGACGCCTCCGCTCTCCGCCTCCACCGGATCGCCCTTGGCCGCCAACCGATTGCGCGTCGACTCGTCACGGAAGGCGTAGCGGCTCATCAGGACTTTCGTGACGGTCTGGATGTCGTTCTTGTCGAAGAGCCACACCTCAAAGGCGGAGACCTTCTTGGGCTCGCCGACGCCGATGACATCCCCAATCCCGACACCGCACTCCCCCACGAAATCGCCCGAGGGGGTCTCGATGCTGAAGGAGTCATCGTACAAGTCGTCGCCCAAGGTGTAGGTCGTGCGAAAGGTCGCCAGGGGTTCCCGTTCACCCACGCCGGGCTCTGCCATCGGCGCGTAGCCGAGTTCGGCCTCGCTCGGCATCTCGAACGCCCCGCTGCCGCCAGCCCCGGCCTCGATGCCGCTGGTCATGCGCCGTCGGATGAGCAGCACAAGGAACAGCAGCAATCCAAGCGCGAGCGCCAGGCCGCACACGGGCAGGATCAACCTCGAGGCCGCACCCCCGGAGATGCCCCCGGCCGCCTCTTCCGTCGCCGCGGGTTCGAGGATTTCGATGGCCGCGCGGAAGCGCTGGATCGCCGTCGGGTCGATCTCACCCGGCTGGGCCGCCACGGCCGCAAGCGTGTCGGCGGCGGCGGACCCGAGGGCCCGGTAGCGCTCCAGCGCCAGCGGCGCGTTGCGGCTCACCGAGTAGGACTCGATGACCATGCGCAGGTAGTCCTGCTGCAGATCGGCGCGCATCTGCTCCGGCGTGCCGTTGACCCATTCCACCGGGTCGATCACCCAGCCGTACAGCAGCCCGAGAGCCATGCCAACCACCAGTGCGCCCGCAGCCACCACCCATTTCCGCTCGAGAAGTGCCTTGATCGCGTCCATAGCCCCTCACTTTTCGCCCGCTGCCGGGCCCCTCCCCGCGAAGCGGCGCGATGCGCGCATCACATCGGGGATTGTAACCCGCACCAGCCGGCAGGGCAAACGGAGGGATGCATGGGTCATGCCACATCCGCCGCCGGCTGCGGCAGCTCCGCCTGCTTCCATCGCCTGTCGCACGACAGGCACAGGGCGTGGTCGCGGTTGTCGGCGACGAGCAGGCCCCCGCAGTTCGGGCAGGCTTGCGGCAGGGGCCGCTTCCAAGTGGTGAAGTCGCACTGGGGATAGTTGGCGCAGCCGTAGAACACGCGCCCGCGGCGCGTGCGCCTCTCCACCAGTTCGCCCCCGTCCTGTGGGCAGCGGATGCCCAGCCGGTCCAGCCAGGGCTCGGTGTAGCGGCACTCGGGGAAGCCCGAACACCCGACGAACTTCCCGAAGCGGCCGTGGCGCAGGACCAGAGGCCGTCCGCAGGTGGGGCAGGCGCGGTCAAGCGTTTCCGGCTCGGCCCTGACTTCCGGCATGTCGGCCTCCGCCTGCTTCACCTGGGCGGAAAAGGGCTCATAGAACTCGCGCACGACCTCCACCCAGTCGCGCTGCCCCTCGGCGATCTCGTCCAGCTCCTCCTCCATGCGCGCCGTGAAGCCGAGATCGACGATCTCAGGGAAGTGCTCCACGAGCAAGTCGCTCACGGTCTCGCCCATTTGGGTCGGGACCAGCCTCTTGTTCTCGCGCCGCACGTAGCCTCTTTGCTGAATCGTGGTGAGGATCGGCGCGTAGGTGGAGG
>FWPV01012263.1_pt1 | contig 13284 bp, 8 predicted proteins | sample 2228371 | NCBI WGS metagenome assembly FWPV01 (sample SAMEA103939776, study PRJEB20133) | metagenome | reverse complement strand
ATTGTCTTGTATTTGGAAATAAGGAACAAGCTAGACAGCATGTTTTACTCAAAAATAGCATCGAGCCTACTCTAAAGTAGCATAAACTTATATTTGCCTATTACTACTCGCATTTAGCCTTCCTTACATCCGACTTTTTCACATCGCCTGTCCACAATCTGGTCAGTTAGTGTAAACATTTAATACAGCAAGTTCATATATCCATTTAAACAAAATCAATAATAGAGCCATTAAAGCCATATAAACAGTATGGCATAATTATTGCTTTAAATGATTTTTCGAATGGTAAAGGACTGAAAAAAACAGCACACTGACCTGAACCTCTAGGAAAGGTAAATGATCATCGGATTGATTGAGAAACTATTATAATTTTTTATGTCCTTTATCATTTTAAAGTTTAAATATAAGTTAAGTATATGTTATACCATTTAAAAAAAATAATTATTCATTACAGTTATCATTTGTTATAAAATCCCTCTAAATCTCCCTTTGAAAAAGGGAGATTTTACTGATTTTGCCTCTTTCGAAAGGGGTTAAGAAATTGTATAAAAATTTTTTAAAACGGTATTAGGAAAGATTTAATAAACGATATAAAGGGTGTTTATGTAAATGAAATCATTTAAGTTGCCAATTATAATCTCTCTATTAATTCACTCAATAGTTCTTTTATCTTTAGCATGGGTTAAGCTTGGTGTTGATTACAATGATACCAAAATGATTGCTGTAGAATTATTTAAACAAAAGCAAGAGAGATTGATAAGACGCCCAATGCCTGTCCATTCAAAATACATCGTTTATAAATTGACAGATCAACAAATGCCAGCTAAAAGTATCCAAAGAATCCAGGTAGATAATTCGCCGACACTTTTTAATATTAATATTCAAACATCATCATATTTTGAAAACATTAATTATTCTGATAATGAAATAGTTTCTTTTACAAATAATATAACAAATAATTCCATACCCCGACCTGAATATGTTCCTCCACAACGTGTAAGCATCAGACCACATCTCAGGAACATTTCCAATAATAATGGTAATAAATTTATCGTTGATAAATTACCGGAGTGGACTAAACCTGAAATGAAAGTATCCTTTCATCAAAAGGATAATAAATTGCTTCGTAAATATCTTGATATAATCAGAAAAAAAATAGAAGAAAATAAGAAATATCCAATGTCAGCAATGAATAGTAGTATTGAGGGACGTTCTGGAGTCAAATTTACTATACTTGTTGATGGTAAATTGGAAAAAGTTGAGATTATAGATTCTTCAGGATTTGAGATCCTTGATCAGGCTGCATTGGATAGCGTATACAATTCAGCACCATTTCCTTCGATACCATCGGATACTGATCTGGATAAGATTGAAGTTGTTGTATATATTGTTTTTAAGATTTCACAATTTGGAAGAGTATAACTAAAAAATTAAACTCAAATTCAAAATGTTATGGAGGTTAATTATGCTTATATCAAGACGGACTTACATTACAATAGCTTTAACATTGGTTTTCATTTTCTGGGTTTTTGTTGCATTTTCCGCAGCTGAAATTGATAAGGAACTAAAAGCTCAAATCGATACTGCGATCGAACGCGGAATTAAATATTTACAGGAACATCAAGATCCAGAAGGTTCTTATGGTAAGCACGCTGGTATAACAGCGTTGGTAGCAACTGCTTATATGCGTTGCCCCAAACATTATACTGAAAAAGATGGAGCGTTTTTGAAAGATGCCATAAAGTATATCGTCAGCAAAGCTGAACCAGATGGTTCCATATATGATAGAGGTCCTGCAAGTTATATTACAGCAGTAGCTCTTATGGCTCTGGTAGAGACTAAAAACCCTGAATACAAAGAAATTATTAAGAAAGCTCAACAGTATATGTTGAACCTTCAAATAGATGAAGGTGAAGGAATTTCTGGTGACAATAACATGTATGGTGGCTTTGGTTATGGGAAAATCAATCCTGGAGAAGCACCAAGAGCAGATCTATCCAACCTTCATTTTAGTTTGGAAGCATTGAAAGCAAGTGGGGTTCCTAAAGATGCTGATGTTTGGGATAAAGCCATAAAATTTATTGAAAGATGCCAAAACAGAAGTGAATCCAACGATCAAAAATGGGCTAAAGATGATGGCGGATTTATATATCAACCTTCGCCCAGATCGGAAAATGAATCAAGATCCTATGGGTCCATGACTTATGCTGGCATTGAAAGTTTTATATATGCAAATGTTGATAAAAATGATCCAAGAGTGCAGGATGCTGTTAAATGGATTAAGAACAATTATACATTAGATGAAAACCCTCCAATAGGTCTTAATGGTTTATATTATTACTATCACACTATGGCAAAAGCCTTCAATGTGTATGGTGAGCGAACAATAACTGATTCTAAAGGAGTCAAGCACGATTGGTATGAGGAATTAGCACTCAAACTAGTTAAACTTCAGAAAGAAGATGGTAGTTGGGTCAACGAAGCAGATAGATGGATGGAATCAAATCCGATATTAGTTACAGCTTATGCTATTTTAGCTCTATCTATTGGATATCCGAAGTAATACCTTTTAATCAGAAATAATTATATTAAACCATACTTGATGGAGGTTTTTGGAAATATGCCAGACAGATTTTCCTCATGCAAAATTATTATAGTAATACTGGTTTTTGTTACCCTATCTTTTTCACAATTATATAGCTTAGCAGAAAATAGCACTAAAGATGATATTCAGGCAGAAATTAAATTAGAACAAGAAAAGCTTTCCAAAGATATGGATGAAGAAAAAAAAGAAGATGAAAAATCCATACAAGGAGTTGAGAAACTACCCGACATAACAGTTATTGGTCAGTTACAACGCATTGAATACACAGTTACCAGGTCAAGTACCGCGACCAAAACTGATACTCCAGTCCTTGTGGTTCCACAGACCATTATGGTTGTATCAAAAGATCTTTTAGAAGATCGTAGTGCTATGAATTTACACGATGTTTGGCAAAATATCGCAGGAGCTTATGCATCGCTTGGAGAAGGTTATGGAAACGTCATTAACTTTCGTGGGTTTTCGAGCGCACACAATTTGAGCCAATCAACTTTGTATAATGGCTTACGTGGAGGTCGTGGCTATTTTACAATTGCACCAAATTTATATAACGTAGACCGGGTAGATGTCCTCAAAGGTCCTGCCTCCATCTATGGAACAACTATGCCAGGTGGTGTGGCTAATATAATAAGCAAAAAACCTCAAAGTATTTCCGATAACTTCTTAAGGCTAAGGAAGGGAAGTTTTGATCAGTTATTAACTCAAATACACTCATCTGGACCAACACAGAAGAAAAATCTTTTCTATTTGTTTGATATAGGTTATGAAAAATCGCCAAAACTTCATGATAATATGGATAAACAAAACGTCCAGTTTACATCATCACTTGCATGGGTATTAAGGGATAGTACCAGGTTTGATTTTGAATCCGGATTGCTAAGAATCAGGCGTAAATCAGTTCCTTCTCATGGGGTTCCAATTGTTAATGGTGATCCTTTTGCTCTACCAGGAACTTTTAATTTTACCGAGCCAACAGATCTTACAAATATGACAAATTACTATGCAGAAGTGCATCTTAATCATAAATTTGCTGATTTTCTTAACCTGAATATGGGAATGCGAGCAGGCAATAGCAATAATGACACCACATATCATATTATGTCAGGCACTCCCGCCGCCGACGGAACACTGAAACGAGGATATTCAGAGTCATCAGGCGAAGAAACTCCTTTTTCTTCAGATATCAACATAACATGGAATATTGATGTTGCGAAAATCCTGAAAAATAAAGTTGTTTTCGGCTCTGACTTTACTTCCGGAAAGATAAAATCATCATCAATAAGTGCAACTGAAGGTGTGCCAAGTATCAACGTCTTTAAGCCTGTTTATGGACAGGCTAATCCCAAAACCTATAAATATGGTTCGCCGTCAAAGTTATCGGCAAAAGATATGCGTTATGGGATATATCTTCAAGATGAGATCGAATTATTAAGTCGCACACATGTTCTTTTAGGTATGCACGCTGAAAAATTCAGTCTAGATGTCAATGATCTGGTAAAAAACCAGAAATTCTCTGAAGATGATGACGCTATTACATTACGTGGGGGATTGGTATATGAACTGATCAAAGATAACCTTTCTGTATTTGCAAGCTATAGTGAAGGTTATGAACCACAATTTTTTGATAGAGTAATGCTCCCTACACAAAAAGGGTCTCCATGGGCACCAGAGGAATCATGGCAAGTTGAGTCGGGTTTAAAAGGCTCATGGAAAAATAACTTAAATGCAACAATATCCTGGTTTTCTATTGAAAAGACTAACATTCTTGATACAGACCCTGTAGATAAAACTTTATATAGGACAATAGGAGCTGCTGAATCTAGTGGAGTGGAAATTAATATTATTGGAAGACCAATTGCAAATTTAAATATATCATTAAATTACTCTAATTTATATAAGGCTGAGGTCACAAAAGATACTGATCCGACACAGGTAGGAACTCGTCTTTATGGAACATACAAACATCAATTTTCCACATGGTTTCGATACGACTTCAGGCAATTAGGAATTGGCTTTGGAACATACTACATAAATGGAAGACCACCTGTGACTCCAATGACCGGCGGTAGCGCAGTAGAACTTCCAGATTATTGGTTATTCAATACCGCGATCTATTACACATTCAGCAGAAATTTGAAGCTTCAGCTAAATATTGAGAATTTATTGAATGAGAAATACCTTTCAGGAGTAAGACCTACGCAAGGTGCTCCGCGCAATTATTCATTATCCGTAACTACAGGACTCTAATTACCAGATCAGGAAAGGGACACTTTATGAATAGACCGAGCGATTCAATACCTTTAAGAGTTAATAACTTAACAAAACGTTTTTATCAGGGACAAAAGATCATAGAAGCTGTAAAAAATGTTAATCTTGTTGTTGAAAGAGGCAATTTTATCGCTATTATGGGACCGAGTGGCTCTGGCAAAAGCACTTTATTACATCTTATTGCTGGATTAACAACACCAGATGAAGGTAATGTAGAAATTGATGGAAGAGATATATTTGCAATGTCTGATAATAAACTAACAAAATTTCGTCGAAAGCACATTGGGCTCGTTTTTCAGGCTTATAACCTCATACCGACATTAACTGCTGGTGATAATATTTCTTTACCCATAATCCTGGATAACTACTCAAGTCGTATTGATGAACAAGTAGATGGACTGCTAAAAGATTTAGAGATAGAACATGTAAGATCTCAACGTCCTGATACTATGAGTGGAGGTGAACAGCAGCGCGTTGCTATTGCACGCGCACTGATCACTAACCCATCTATCATACTTGCTGATGAACCTACAGGTAACCTTGATTCAGTTAATGGACAGAAAATATGCAAGATATTAAGATCCCTTTGTGATGATCAGAACCGCACTATTGTGATGGTTACACATGAAGCACAAGTTGCTATTTGGGCAAAAAAAATAGTTATAATGAAAGATGGTCAATTGATCGACAGTATTAACACTACCGAGATTAAAAACATTGATTATCTTGTAGAGTTTTATCAGGATAGGTTAGCTAGCACATCAGTTCCACAATAACATTTTTATTAATAATGAGTAAGTGATAAAAGTGGTAACTATTAAATTTTTTCATGAAACTACTGGTATATCTTTGCTAATTGTTTATATTTTTTGTGTGAACACACAAAACGCTTTTGTAATCTGCAAATAGTTATGATAATTAGCATATACTTTAGGGGGCAATAAAGACAGATCAATTCTGATTATTAGCATATAAGCTATTTTATTATATTGAAAGGAGGTAAATTGGCTCCTGAATTTTGTTTTTTCAATAAGATGCCTAAAATAGAGCCAATAAATTTATGAAGGTAATCATCAAACTGGCAATATCACAGTTGAGAGGGCATTGGGTGCGCACATTAATAGCTTCTTGCGCTCTCATAGCTTCGATAAGCTTGATTGTTGTAATGATAGGTGGTTTTGCTGTAACCCTTGATCGTGCGACGGATGTTGCAAAAGAATCTTTTGGGAAATATGATCTTATAGTTTCAGCTCAGGAACTACAAATTGGTTTTGGAATGAGACCTGCGCAAAGCAGTTCACAAACTCGTCCAAATGTTCCATCAATGAATCGCTCTATGAGTAGGCGCGGAGGAGTATCTTTCGATCAAAACTTTATTGAGTCGTTAAAATCTGATCCAGCAGTGGTCTCAATTTTCCCTGTTTCTGAAGCTAGAGCTATGGCAAGAAGTATAGACCAACAAAACTCCTTCATGGGTAATATGGTTCAATTGGCTGGCACAAATAGTTTAACACCACCTGGAACACTATTATCCGGCAAATGGCTTGACTCAAAAGAAGCCAATGACCTGAATGCTGTAATTGATAAAGGGATTGCAAATATCTTAAAGGTTGATTTGGGGAACGATATTAGCTTAGAATCATTTGTTGGATTTGGCGGAACAACTACTGGAAGGTTCATACTAAAGGTTATCGGTATAATAGAGCAATCCGTAACAATTCGCGGATTAGGAAATGTTTATGTCACTCCTGAGCTTTTCGGCACTATAACAGGTCGTCCATATCAAATTAATAAAATATATGTTGAGCTAAAAAAAGGAACGGAAGTAGCTAACTTTAAGGAAAAATGGCAAAGCAAAGTTGCAGGTGTTGGACCATCAGCAAGGATAGTGTTACCTGAAGATATTGAGCGGAATATTGCAGACATGATGAGCATGGATAGGGTCGGACAATTTAGAACTATGAAGTATGTCGCTGGAATACTTTCTGTTTTAGCAGCAGTATTCATCATTTTTACAACCTTAAGCATCGGTGTTCGGGAATCGTCACGACAATTTGCAATGCTACGAGCCATCGGAATGACTCGATCTGGTGTCTCATCTATAATAATACTTGAAGGATTTATTTTTGCTTTAATCGGTCTTTTTGGTGGTCTATTCATAGGTTGGTTATTATTACATTGGACAATGAGAATGCCCGGAGAAATAATAGCAAAAAATGTTCCCTTAGACCTCCGCACTATTCTTACTGCTCTGGCGTCTTCATTTGGTTCAACAATAATTGCTACTATAATTCCTATTATTTCAACTGTCAGAAGTAAACCTTTAGAAGCTATGTTGCCGATGCAGTTCAAAAGACAGAAAAGGTTACCATGGGTTAGTATGATCATCGGTCTTGTATTGATCGCATTTGCTTTAGCCAGCATCGCCAGTAAGATAATCTTGGGCAATAAATTTTTCTCATTACCATTCTTCCAATTTGATCTGATTACATTCCCAATATTGCTTATTGGATTTGTACTTATTGCTCCATTGATAATCATTATAGTAGAAAAAATATTTACACCAATTCTATGTCTCATATTTAGACTAGATCATCGTCTGCTTTCACAACAACTAAGCAATAATATTTGGCGGACTGTAGGTACAGCGGTAGCATTGATGATAGGATTGGGTCTTTATATTACAATGCAGATATGGGGACATTCCATGATGGTCCCATTTTCACTTCCTGACAGATCACCAGATATGATTGTTACGTTCGTTCCTCAAGGTATCACACTTTCCGATGCTGAAGAATTTAAAAGTATCCCGGGTGTTAACTCAAATGAAATTATACCAATGATTGTTGAACAACCTAAGTTTACTGAGGATATATTGGCAATACCTGAATTAAAGAATTATTGGATGGGTGCTGCTGATAATATAATGATATTTGGATGCGATGTTGAAAAAACAATATTAAATGATGATTCAATGCTCACCTCAAAGTTTATTCGTGGTGATAAAGAATCCGCTATCAGGAAAATAAAAGAAGGAGGATATTGCATAATTACTGATCAATTATATATAAGAGCACCCAAACGCTTTGATGTAGGTAATTCAATTACCGTTGTGGCTCCCAATGGAAAAATAAGGTATACTATTGCTGGAATAGTAAAAGTTGATGGATGGCATTGGATAACAAAGATGTCTCGCATGAGAAAGAGTTCGGGAAGAACATCTGCAATAGCCTTCGTTCCTTTTGAAATGGCTGCTTTTGACCTACAGATAAATCGCCCTAATGTTTTCTGGCTAAAATTAGAAGACAATGCCAATAAGGAACAGATCAATGCAAAGGTCCAGGAAATTGCAAAAAAAAGTGTTTATAGGGATACAATGGTGGGATTACCTCCATTAACTGGCGAATTTGGAGCTGTTTTAGATATCAGTGATTTGAAAAAAATGTTTGAAAACCGTTCCAAAAGTGTAATCTGGCTACTGAGTAGATATCCATTATATACGCTTGCAATTGCTTCTTTAGGCATAGTCAATGCTATCATGGCATCAATCTGGGCTCGCCGATGGGAGATGGGAGTTTTGCGAAGCATTGGATTAACAAGAAGCCAATTTATACGGTTAGTATTTATAGAAGCTTTGTTGATAGGTATAGTTGCTTGTGTGTTAAGCTTCGTATTTGGCGCTATAGAGTCATGGGCAGGAATTGTTATAACCGGGTATAATTTGGGAGTCAGTGGAGATTTTATTATCCCATGGACAACGCTGAGTATTGGAATTGTAATGGCTCTTGTGTTGTGCTTAATAGCTGCGATATGGCCAGCATGGTCAACTGCAACTAAGGAACCAATACAACTTTTACAGGCTGGTCGTGCGTTTATGTAATAATATATATCTATTAAAGAAATGAAACAAATATCAAAATACTAAATTCCTGGCTCAATTTTGTAGAAAAAACAGATTGCAAATATTCTGTTTTTCTCAAATGTGATTCCCCCCATTTTCACAATTGCTAATACAAAATTGAGTCATTAAAGCCAGTTTTTCAGTTTGATCGGTTAAGCCTCCTTGCTGAAAGCTGGCTTTTTATATTTTTAATTATGAATTATTAATCACGAATGGCGCGAATAAGACGAAGGACACGAATAATTATTTTTTTATTATACTCGTGCTATTCGTCCTGCTCGTGTAATTCGTGATATTTTATTGGTGTTCTTCGTGATTAATTTTCTCTCCGAGCCTCCATGTCTCTGTGTTTTTTTTCTAAAATCCTGGTTGTATGTTTACAAAAATATTATGAACTATCATTTGTACATTCAATTGAAAGAAATGGTATTATTTAGTATCCTTTAATCTTCGCCCAGCTGACAGGCAATTTACCTGTTAATGATACAGAAAATTTGTTTCCTGATTCTTGCATAGCATCACGCATTTCATTGGGATTTAAAGAGCGGCCATATAAACGGACTTCATCTATAACTCCATCTAGAGAACCACCCCATTCAGCCTGTTCTGAATGATCACCACTGATTCTGAAAGGATACGAAAAGACACCGGGCAATTTTGCTCCAGCACCTTGCGCTTTCTGCTCACCATCGATATAAAGCAGGATTTTAGAGCCATCATATATTGCTCCTACATGGTGCCATTCATCAAAAGTTGCTGGATAAGCAGTGCTGGCATTTGTATTATTCGGCTGACACTGCCAGGCTGCCAGATTTACTGCATAAAGCTCTACATACATTCCAGCACCAGGACCAGTAGTAAAACCGGCTATATTATAAGAATGGCTGGAAGGCATCTTGAATACTTTTACCCATGCTGTTATTGTTATTGCATCAAAAGCATCAAATGTTCCAGCTGGAATATTTGCATGGCTCAACTTCCCATCAAACTGCATTCCCTTGCCGTATTTACCATCGACCCATTTCACATCACCAACTATGTTAGCATGGTGATTTAAACCTGATGAATCTGTTAATGCCTTTTTATCATCTTTTTCAAATTTGAAATATGCTATTAATCCTTCATTAATATCAGCACTGACGCGGTTAAATAACAAAGCCATTAAAATTACCAACAGAATCAAAGATTGCCATTTCATAGATCATACCCCCTCTTTCAGGTAACATAAAATTGATAGATTGCCTTTATAGAACCTAAGAACATAAGGCACTCTATCGTATTACAATCAGAACTTTGCTATTTCCTTGCCATGTACACCATCCAGATGTTAGCAAGCCTTTATCTCTTTGTCAATACTGATAATCCTTTACTAATCATTAAATATGGTATTTTTCGTTTAGTTCTTTCTGATAACCTTCGATCTTTCCTGAAATTACATCTTCCAGCTTTACTGGACTATTAAACCATGATGACTCAGTTATGGCATAAGAGACAGCAATATCTAAGAACCCGTGCCAACCGTGATTATCTGGTTTTTTCCCTGTTTGAATAGCATTAATAAATTCGTAAAGCTCAAGTGCAAAGGTGTCATTAATACCTTTTGGGAAAAACCTTTCTTTTATCTCTACGTTTGCAGATTTATTAAACTCTTTGGGAACATCTATTTTTGTTCCATCGTCTAAAGCTATTCTGGGATTGCCTGTAGCATCTTTTAGAGAACCTTTTGAACCTTGTATTGTAAATCCGTCCATAAATCCTGTTGGTTCACCATGTCCTCCCCATCCTGTCATAAACATTCCTGTTGCAGAATTCTTAAACTTCAGGATTGCAAAAGCTACATCATCTACATTATTCGGAACTTTCTGAACAATCTCGCCTGCATCATTGCGCAGGACACGAAACGGTAATAAAACCTTTGTTACACCATAAACTTCATTTACTTCTCCACAGAGATAGCGAATAATATCAAAAGAGTGAGAACCAAGGTCCAATACTGCCCCTGCTCCTGCTATCATTTTATCATGACGCCATGGTGTTCCATCAATTATTTTATCTGGATACCAAACCTGCGCTCCTGTATTACCAAAAACCATTGTTTGCTGTTCACCTATGATATCCTGATCTAATATCCAGCGAGACATTCTGACTCCATGACCAAATCTAGCATTTTCTGAGATTGCGATTATTTTGTTTGCTTTTTCAGCAGATTGTAACATCTTCAATCCTGCTTTAACTGTTATAGCAAAAGGCTTTTCAACGGTTGCATGCATTCCATTTTCAAGTGCAGTCAGAGCAATTGTATGATGCGAACTTACCGATGTGCAAATATCAACAGCATCAGCCACTTTATCATGTGCTAATTGCTCGAAATCATTATAAACGGAAATTTTATCATTTGGCTGGAATTTTTGAATTGCGGATGCTAATTTTTCTGCCCTTTCATTATCTGTATCACAAACTGCTGTTATCTGAAAATTATTTATTCCGTTATCAAGTAGTATATTATAGCCTCTGATGTGAGCGTAACTAATTCCTCCACATCCTGCTATTGCAATTTTTATTTTATCAGACATTTTCCACCTCCACAGATTTAAAACTAGCACTGTAAAATTTAGAAAAACCACAAAAGCACGTAGAATAAAGAAAAAAACTCCCCATTCCTTTTGAAACTCCGTGTCTTCGTATCTCTGTGGTTATACCATTTTAAAAGAATAATTATTCATTATAATTATAATTTATTTATTATAAAATCCCTCTAAATCTCCCTTTGGAAAAGGGAGACTTTCCTGATTTCGCCTTTTTCAAATGGGATTAGGGAATTATATAAAAATTTTTTCAAAACGATATTAATTTTTCATTTTATTTTTTACAATGCCTTAAAATTCAAGTTTGTCGAACTTGAATTTTGCATGGAAGTTGTTTCTATTTACAGTAATTCAAGATGACATTTTGATTACTTTGTTTTGTAGTAGTCAGATCCATTAGTGCTAATCAATAACGCTCAATAAATTATCAAAAAAAAAAACACAGAGACACGGAGGCACGGAGAAAAAATTAAACACAAAGAACACGAATAAAATATCACGAATTAGACGAATAAAACGAATGGCACGAATATAATAAAAAAAATTATTCGTGTAATTCGTCTTATTCGTGATATTCGTGATTAAATATCTCCGTGTCTCTGTGCCTCCGTGTTTCGTCTTTATTATGTTCTATGTGAATGATAAGACATTCTCTATTTGTTACATAAACCAGCATTTATTAGAACCTTCATAAGTTCTTGTCTTTTTTCTGTTGAGAGGCTTTGAACAGGTTTTCTTGTCGGTCCAGCGGGAAGTCCCATCATATTCATAGCTTCTTTTATTACAACTGGAAAAGTTCCCAGGCTAAAAGCTTTTCTTATCGGCAAAAGCTTATACTGTAATTCTCTTGCTTTCTCTATATCTCCTGATTTTACCGCATTATAGATACCGACAATCAAAGAAGGTGCTATATTAGCAGTTGCTGCGACAGCACCTTTACCTCCAGAGACTATTGCGGCAAAGATCGATGCATCGTTGCCAACTAACACAGAAAAATCCATATCACGTGTGACATCAATATAAGTCATTGTTTGTATTAGATCAGCACTGCTATCTTTCATACCAACTATATTTTCGATTTCTGCTAGCTTAACCACTGCTTCTGCACTAATATTAATACCGGTTCGCATAGGATTATTATATAGCAGAACAGGCATATCACCTGCAGATTCAGCTATGAGCTTATAATGATCAATAAGCTCTTTTTGAGATAATGAAATAAAATAAGGTGTTATAACCGAAACAGCATCAGCACCAAGTTCTTTAGCCATTTTTGTCATCTGGACTGATTCTGAAGTTGTTATCATACCCGTTCCAACATATATTGGCACACGTCCGGCGGATGCCTCAAGCGCAGTTAATATAACTCGTTTTTTTTCATCATTCGTCAGGGCATAAGATTCACCCTGGCTACCACAGACAAATATACCGTGGACTCCACCTTCAATAACATATTCAACCACCTTGCGCAAACCATCTTCATTTATACTTTCATCATCATTCATTGGTGTCACAAGGGCAGGAATTATTCCTTCAATATTTATCTTTTTATTCATCATTTTTAAATCCCTTTTGTATATAAAATAATACCTTTTAATTTAAATCACACTCGTATTATAATTATCGATGTTATGGCATGTCAACGTTTATTTTTCAAAGTTTAAACACTATAATTCATACTTAATTTTTAAAGGGCACAGGATTCATAGATATCAGATATGAGAGGTAGGCTAAGATTATTGACATATTGATCTTATTAATTTATACTTTTACTAATTCTCTATCATTGGTTGTTAACATTTTATGTTTATAATACATAGAAGTAAGATTTATTGTAATTTAATAAGTTAACAACTTGTTTTCTTATGTATATGCGAAACATATAAAATTAAATTATCTTGTATTGAATATAGAGAACAAGCTAGACA
>FWPV01012262.1_pt1 | contig 13284 bp, 6 predicted proteins | sample 2228371 | NCBI WGS metagenome assembly FWPV01 (sample SAMEA103939776, study PRJEB20133) | metagenome | reverse complement strand
GTGGTTACGCCGTCAATAATTCCGTATTCGAGAGCTTTTTTTATCTGTTCGGTTTCAGCAGTGTCAAGAAAAATTTTCATTTTTCCTCCGTTGATATTTTAACAGATATCTTAAAAAAATAACAGAGACAGGAGCAGAGAATTTTAAAATCCGCACTTCTTTTTTCGTGAAGCCGGATTTAGCGTTTAAAAAATGAAAAAGTCTGTTCCCGGCAATTCAGCAGTGAACCGGAGTTGAAGCGCGGAAAATATCTGTATCCGGAAAGTGAAAAAAAGAGAATCAGAAAAGCAAAATTTTTTGATCGTATTTTCTGAAAGGGGACAGAAAGTTCTTCCTGCACAAAGCCGGTTTTTCCGGAAATGCCTGAAAGAAGATAATTGGCGGAATTTTTCAAACTTTTGGCAAATAGGAAAATTTTTTGGTTTTGAAAGAATTAGTAAAAAAAGCTGGAAACCATGTTCATTTTTTTGAACAGATAAACTGAATTTTGAAAACCTCTTTTTATAAAAAACCTTATCTGACAATAATTTTTAATCTGGTATGTTTTATGCCTGTTTATTAACGGCACAAAAAATTATAGGAGGTCCAAATGAAAAAACTTGTGCTCGCAATGGTAGCACTGGCGTTGACAGCTTTTGTCTATGGCCAGACTGCTACTGCAGACATTTATGGAACCGTGGTGCTTCCTGACGGTTCACCGATTCCAGGAGTTACTGTAACTCTTACCGGAACGGTTGGCGGAACCCAGACCGCGGTGACATCGGAAGAGGGAAACTTCCGTTTCTTGAGATTGCCTCCTGGTGAGTATGATCTCAAGTTTGAACTGGAAGGATTCAAAACCGTTATTCGTAAGGGAATCAGAGTATTTGTCGGAAAAAACATTACTCTGACCGTGCCCATGGAGACATCAACGATTAAAGAAGAGGTTGTTGTTACAGCCAAACCGGCAGTGGTTGATGTTCGTAAGACCACAGTCGGCGTGAATGTTTCCAAAGAGGCAATCAACTCTCTGCCCACTGCCCGCAACCCCTGGACAATCATCTCGCTGGTTCCGGGCATGATGACCGACCGCGTTGATGTCGGTGGAGCTGATTCCGGTCAGCAGAGCAACTTTTTAACCGGTGGCGGCTCATTTGCTGATACGACCTGGAATGTTGACGGCGCCAACATGACTGACCCGTCAGCAATCGGTGCTGCTCCTGCTTATCTGAATGTCAATGCCTATGAAGAAATTCAGGTAGCAGTCGGAGCCAATGACATAACTGCCCAGACTGGTGGAGTGCAGATTAACTTTGTTACCAAAAGAGCCGGAAACAAATTTGCCGGAGATTTTCATCTCTATGTGCAGGATAAAGCCTGGGAATTAACAAGGGAACTGACCGCTTATTATAAAAATAACAACCTGGTCAATCCTGGTATTGAAAGACTTTATCAATACGGCATTAACTTCGGCGGACCCATAGTAAAGGATAAGCTCTGGTTTGTTGGTTCCTACGCCATTCAGGATATTCATGCCCGTACCAACAAAGGTAATGAAGACGCTACCTGGCTGGTTTCCTCTTATTTGAAACTGAACTTCCAGCTTGGAAATACCAGCGGTGATTTCCACATCTCTTATGATGCCAAGAAAAAATGGGGCAGAACCGTTCTTTCTCCTGCTCAACAGGATAACGGTTCGCTCTTTGATCAGGATGGACCGGGCTGGGTTTACTACGGCGGCCTGAGCCATGTGATGGGCAATCTGATGCTCAATGCAAAAGTTATGTATACCGACGGCGGTTTTGTTCTTGATCCGCGTGGTTCCAATATCAATCCTGAAAACGGACACAACGAAGGAAACGACTGGCAGTTTATCTATTCTCCGCGCTACTATTTCGGTTCAATGTATCACTACATTACCAACCGGAATATGATAAACGCTTCAGTTGACGCCAACTATTTTGCTGAAAAAGTGCTTGGCGGAAACCATGAAATCCGTTTCGGAGTTGACTATGTTACAGCCGACACCACAACCCAGACTCTTTATCCCAATCAGAGAGTTCTCTTCTTCTATCTCTATTCGAATCTCTGGTATTATAATGAAGTCTGGTTGTGCCCGGATGTTAACTTTGATGTTAACTTCCAGAGAATCTCATTCTATCTTGCAGATACAGTCAGCTTTGGCAAGCTTACCCTGAACCTCGGTGTGCGCTATGACAAAGAAATTGGCAGACTGAACAGGGCTGTTCAGAAACCATTTACCTGGTATGAACCCGGTTCACCCTATCATGGCAGACAATTGTTCCCTGATCGTTTAGGTGAGATGATTGTTCCGGAATATAAATCACCTGCTTCCTGGAAACTTATTTCTCCGCGTATTTCACTGACCTATGATATTACTGGCGATGGCAAGAATGTTGCCAAATTGACCCTTGCCCGTTATGGTTCTCAGGGCGGAAACGGACTGGCAAGCAATCTCTTCCCCTATCGTGAAATTGATGCTCTTTGGGTTGACTTAAACAAGGATAAGAAAGTTCAGCTTCCTGAACTCTATTATTACGGCTATATCTATGAAACATGGAACAATACCGATGCCGTAGACTATACCAAGGGCATTTCCAAAAATCAGTATGATCCAAACTATAATACACCGTTGCTTGATGAGCTGACCGTTGCTTTTGAAAAGGCACTCGGTGATGATATGGCAATTACCATTTCCGGATCTTACAAGAAGAATCATAATCTTTCTTGGACAAGAGGAATGTTTGAAGGCGGAGTGCTGGAAACCAAAGATAACTGGTCAAAACTCGGTGAATTTACCTGGGAAGGAAAGACCTATGAATACTATCAGGGCGCTCATAAACCACAGTACAACTATTATACAAATGCCAAGAAAGACTATAACAAATATATGGCAATCAATCTGATTTTCACCAAGAAATTTGCCAACAAGTGGATGGCTGACGCCTCATTCACCTATCAGGATTGGAAACAGGTGCGTTTTGAAGAAGAGGCCTTTAACATGAACAACTTTAACTATTTCAATAACGGCGTTGTTGCTCCGGAAACTTCCGGTTCAGGTCTGACCGGCGTTTATATGAATTCGCGCTGGCTGGTTAAACTCTCCGGGCTCTATCAGCTGCCTTACGGCATTAACTTTACTGCCGTATTCCAGGCGCGCGAGGGATATGTTATTCCCTATTCCATCAGCTACAGATATAAACTTTATGCAGATCAGTCAGCAACAACCGTTGCCTTCTATGAACCTGGCAAAAAATTCGGTGACGACCGTCTGCCTGCTTTCTGGATGCTGAACCTTGGTCTGGAAAAGACTTTTAAGGTTTCCGATACCACCTCGGTCACGCTGTTTGTTGATGGTTATAATGTTACCAACAACGGAATTGATCTGAAAGTTGACTCCTCAATCGGAGCTGTTACCAATATTACCGGCGGAGCTGCTACTGTAACTCCGAATGCCACTGCCAGACAATCTCAGATTATCAACAATGTTGGTAATTTCCAGTTTGGAGTGCGTGTAAACTTCTGATACCTGAAAAGGTAAGCATAGCTTTGTAATTGATTCCCGTCCCGCTTTCTGAGCGGGGCGGGATTTTTTTTATGCTCACTAAAAAAAATACCGGCAGAAATGATTTTTGTTGATTGACTTTTTTTTTGGTAAAAGTTATTTTAAAAGATGAGTCTGATATGTGGAATTGATTTTGGAACAACCAATTCGGCAATTGCCGTCCTGAAAAAAGATTTTCCGGAAATTATTCCTCAGAAAGACGGAAGTCCGCTTCTGCCGTCGGTTGTTGCCTTTAATCAGGAAAATGAACTCTTTGTCGGGCGGGAAGCCAAAGCCCAGAAAGTCATCAATCCGGAAAGAACAATTTTTTCGATAAAAAGCTTGCTCGGCAGATCATTTTCAGAGATTGCTCCGATGCTTGAGCAGTTGCCTTATAAAATAATTCCCCACAAAAATGATCAGCTGCGAATAGTCATTAATAAACGCAATTATGCTCCGGAAGAGATAGCCGCATTAATTCTGATGGAATTGAAGGAATCTGCTGAAAACTACCTTAATCAGCAGGTCAGAGAGGTTGTGATTTCGGTTCCGGCATATTACAACGATTCGCAGCGTCAGGCAACACGCGATGCAGCACATATTGCCGGTTTAAAGGTTCTGCGCATGATCAATGAACCAACTGCTGCGGCTTTAGCCTATGCCTTAAATCTGAAAAAAGATCAGCTGGTGGCGGTTTATGATTTCGGTGGTGGGACAATCGATATTTCGCTTTTAAAAATTACCCGCAACAGCGTAAAAGTTCTTGTAACTAACGGCGATACGCAACTGGGCGGCAATGACCTGGATAAAATTATTATCAAACTCCTGCTTGATGAATTCTACAGCCGCTATCAGATTGATCTGAGTGAAAACCGGGCAGCAATGCAGCGTCTTTATGAAGCGGCAGAGTTGGCAAAAATTCAGCTTTCCAGCGAAAAACAGACGACAATTAACCTGCCTTTTATCAGCGCTACCCAGAAAGGCCCACTCCATTTAACACGGGAAATCTGCATTGATGAATTTGAGAAATTAATTCGTCCGTTTATTGAAAAAACCGTTCAGCTTTTAAGGCAGGCTTTGCAGATGGCAGGTTTGGAAAAAAAAGAACTTGATTGCTGCCTGCTTGTTGGCGGTTCAAGCCGCATTCCGATGGTCAGGAGATTGCTGGAGGATTATCTGGAGCGTGAGCTATATCTGCGGCTGAATCCGGAAGAGATCGTCGCGCTTGGAGCGGCAACTCAGGCTGCGATTCACAGCGGTGAGCTGGAAAAAGTTAATTTATATGATGTAATTCCGCTTTCTCTGGGGGTTAAAACCCATTTAGGACAGTTTGTGCAGATAATTGCGGCAAATACGCCAATACCGGTAAAGAAGAACATGGTCTTTACAACCGTAGAGGATTTTCAGACTGAAGTGGAAATTGCCGTTTATCAGGGAGAACGGCCAATTGCCGAAGAGAATAAATTGCTGGGGAAATTTGCCTTGTCCGGAATAAAACCGGCTCCTCAGGGATATGCCAGAATTGAGGTCTGCTTTGAAGTTGATCAGAATGGAATAATGAAGGTTTCGGCAATAGATTTAAGCACGAACATTAAGAATGAAATAGAGATTCGTGATTCCGGTTTGCTCTCCGAGGAAGAACTGGAAAAGATAGTTGCTGATACAAAAAAATATTTTGAACAGGATAAAAAGCGGCGGGAGTTTTTCGCCAAAAAGAATCATCTGCTCAATCAACTGGTTGCGCTGCGTCTTGATGTTTTGCAAAGTGAGCTAAATCAGGGATTTCAGGCTGAACTGCTTCAGGAATTGCAGGAATTCCGGGAGAAAATTGAAGATGCTTCCCAGGAAAAAATCGAATCAATTACCCAGGAATTTTTTGAATTGTGCAATAAGTATCGCAATTTTTTAAGAATCTGACTCTTTACTGTTTAACTTATGCTATAATCTTGGATGGAGCAGAAGATGAAAAAGTTTTATTTAACAACCCCGATTTATTATGTCAACGATCTGCCACATCTGGGTCATGCTTATACAACGATTCTGGCAGATGTAATCAAGCGCTTTAAAATGCTTCAGGGTTATGAAGTCTATTTATTAACCGGAACAGATGAACATGGCCAAAAAATTGAAAAAAGTGCAGAAAAAATGGGACTGTCGCCCAAACAACTTGCCGATCGGGTTGTCGACCGCTATAAGGCGCTCTGGAAAACATTTAATATTTCCTATGACAAGTTTATCAGAACAACTGATGAGTATCATATCCTTGGAGTGCAGAAAATCTTTCAGCGGGTTTTTGAAAACAAAGATATTTATGAGGGAGAATATAGAGGTTATTACTGCATCTCCTGCGAGTTTTATCTGCCGGAAACCGCTCAGGAAGGACCGGAAGGAACAAGGATCTGTCCTGATTGCGGCAAGCGCTGCAACCAGATAGCAGAAAAATGTTTTTATTTCAGGCTTTCTGCCTATCAGGAAAAACTCCTGCAATTTTATGAGCAGCATCCTGATTTTATTGTTCCGGAGAGCAGATTCAACGAAGTCAAAGCTTTTGTAAAAGCAGGGTTAAGGGATTTGAGCATTTCCCGGGCATCGGTAAAATGGGGCATTCCTGTTCCCTTTGCTCCGGAACAGACGATTTATGTCTGGTTTGACGCTTTAAGTAATTACATTACGGCAGTGAACTATCTGGAGGAAGATGAGCGTTTTAAAAAGTTCTGGCCGGCTGACCTGCATATAATGGCAAAAGATATTCTGCGGTTCCATGCTGTTTACTGGCCGGCTTTTTTAATGGCTGCCGGACTGACACCTCCCCGGCAGGAGTTAATTCATGGCTGGTGGCTGAAAGACGATCGGAAAATGTCTAAATCTGCCGGAAATGTTCTGGATCCGGCAATTCTCCTCGAATATTTTTCAGCAGATGCGATCCGCTATTTTCTGGTTCGTGAGGCGGCAATTGGCAATGACGGCAATTTTTCGCATGAAGGTTTTTTGACGCGGATTAACGCCGATTTAAGCAACGATTGGGGTAATCTTGTCTCCCGTGCCCTGGCAATGACGGCAAAGTATTTTCAGAACCGGATTCCGGAAAAGATTGAACTGCGTGAACGGGAAAAGATGCTCGAACAAAGTTTCTTCCGTATGCAACCTGAGGTAATCAGATATTTTGAATCCTACCAGTTTAATCGCGGCCTGGAGATTGTTTTCGATTATATCAATCAGCTGAACCGCTATATTGTTGAGGCTGAGCCCTGGAATCTTGCCCGGCTTCCGGAAAAGCGGGCTTATCTTGCCGGAGTGCTTGCCTCTGTTGTCGAAGCGATTGCCAATGTCAACTCATTGCTCTGGCCGATAATGCCCGTTGCCTGCGAAAAAGTTGCTGCGGCCATCGGTCAGAAGCAATTCAGTCTTGAATGGCAGAAGATTAAATTGCCGCTGCAAATTCAGGAACTGGACATTCTCTTTCCGCGAATTGAACAGAGTGAGTTTTTTGCCCTGGAACAGAAGAGAGAGCAGGAAGCGGACAATTTAATTGAAATTGATGATTTTAAAAAAATCGAACTGGTTGCGGCGGAAGTGCTTGAGGCAAGCCGGGTGGAAAATGCGGAAAAACTCCTTCAGCTTAAGATTGATCTCGGTGATCAGGTGCGTTATATTATAGCCGGAATTGCCCAGTTTTATAAGCCAGAAGAATTGATAGGCAAAAAAATTGTTGTCTTAAAGAATCTAAAACCGGCAAAAATTAGAGGTCTGCTCTCTCAGGGAATGCTGCTGGCTGCTGCAGATAGCCAGAATCGACCTTTTGTGGCTTTTCTGCCTCAAGAAACGCCCAACGGTGCACGTTTGAAATAAATTACTGTTCATAGGCTGTTGTTTTATTTAAGATTTTTCAGGTTTTCCAGCTCCTGGATTGTCAGATTAAAATCAATTTTTATCTCATTTTTCTGGGCATTGATGTTAATCTTTTGAATTATTGATGAAAGCTGGGGATTCTTTTGCGAGGCACCCATAATCACAAGCGATTTAATTCCGTTAATCAGGTTAACAATGTTTTGTGCCTCCTGCTCGTCTTTTGCCAGTGCCAGTAAATAACCGGAAAAAGCCTGGCGCGCATAGTCGAGTTCGGCAATCACTTCTTTTGGTGCGGCCAGTCCAGGTGGAACTTCTCCGCTTTTCAGATCAGTGATTCCGGCAGATACTAAAAAGAGAAGTTTTTGAGGAGAAATTTTTTTCAGTCCGTTCTTTAAAGCTGCAGTTTCTAAAACACTTTTTTTTGTTTTTCGGGCGTTGAGAAAAAACTGGAGATGCTTTTTTTCCAGCAAAAGCAGATTATTTTTAAAGAGCAGGATAAGATCTTCAGGCTGGTTCCCCCGCCGGATTTCGATCATCTCCATTGCCTGTTCATTATTCACTGAATAGTTAATTTTATTGGCGGACAATAAATCCAGCAGCTGCTCTTTGGAATAATTCATCTTGATGGCTAAAATGACAACCATTTCTGCGGGTTTATTTTCCGGAGAATAAATGGCAACAGAGGCCTGAGTCAAATCTTTTTCCAGTTGCTGATAAATCGCAGCAAAAAAGTGTTTATTATCTTTTTTTAACTCATCCTGAAAAAGCCGGTTGATTTCAGGGATGGCAACGAGCTTTTGCACATTGACTGAAAACAGAGCGGTTGCTCCCTCTGGAAGAAGAGAAAAGTGGCTGCTGTCAAAACCGGATTTTCTACAGCCGGGAAATATTAACACTGCGGAAATAATTATTCCAAGCAAATATTTTTTCATTTTGCACCTCGCTTTAATCATAACAGAAAAAAATTTTTTTTAAATGTTCTGAAAAAGTTACAGTTTGCCTGCAAAATTCTGGCATTGGTCTTGCTTTACTGGAATCGGAGGTGCAAGATGAAAACAACAAGCTGTCTGTTAATGGTGATGATGCTTGCCGGATTAGGCACATTGCTCTTCAGCCAGCAGTCAGAGCTGAAGAGTTATGATGATGCACGCCTGGCAAGGATAAATTATGTCAGTGGCAAAGCTTTTGTGGAAAGATCTTATGAACAGGGAATGGAAGAAGCTGTGGAAAACCTTCCGCTTTTTGAAAGTGATTCTTTAATTACTGATAACGGTATGGTCGAAATTTATCTGAACCGCCTGAATTACCTGCGTATTGGCAGAAATAGTGAAGTTATCTTCAAAAAGCTGCCCCGGACAGGAGGTTCTGAACTGACTCTCTTTCTGAAAAGCGGTTCCATTTATCTTGATCTGCAGACTATTTCCCGCAATAGTGATTTTGAAGTGCAGACAGCCGACTGCGGAGTATTTATTCAGAAAACCGGAATTTACAGGGTTGAAGCCGGCAGACGCAGTGAGGTTTACTGTATTCAGGGCGATGTGGAGGTTGCCGGCTATAATGAGAGTAAATATTTAAAGTCCGGTCAGACAGTCAGTCTGAGCAAAGGCAATTTCTATTCCCGGGTCTCCTATTTTTACAATCTGACTGATGAGCTTGAAAATTTTCAGCGCCTGCGCAGTGAGAATATCAGCAGAAGCCGTTTTTATTCCGGACATTATATGCAGCAGGACTACAGTGATTATGAATATGAGCTGAATCAGAATGGACGCTGGGTCTATAATTATGAAATCCGCGGTCATGTCTGGGTGCCTTACCGGATTAGCTATAACTGGAGGCCGTATTATAACGGACGCTGGATCTGGCATCCCTATTACGGCTATGTCTGGGTCTCATATGAACGCTGGGGCTGGTATACCCATTTTTATGGCCGCTGGCACTGGGATCCGTTTTACGGCTGGTGCTGGATTCCGAGTTATCACTGGCGTGGTAGCTGGGTAAACTGGTATTATTACGGCGGATACTATGCCTGGTGTCCGATTGACTGGTGGGGAAGGCCGATTATAATCATCAATAATTACTGGCATCGGGATTATGATTGGCGTCGCCACGGTTTCCCCCACAACTCGCGCTCAACGATTGTTATTAAAAAAGATCAGCTTCGGTCAAGTAGAGTTTCTGAAGTTGCGCTGAACCAGACAGCTGTTATTGGCAAGGGAGAGCTGAAAAAGCTGGCAGATGGTCCGGAAGTAGCCGTGATCAGCAAGGGGTATCTTGTTAAAGGCGATAATAACCGTCAGTATGTGGTTAAAGAAGGTGCACTGGTCTCAAAAAAAGAAGCATCAGGAACAACAGAGATTACTTCAGTTACGAAAGCAAATCCGGGACAAAAAGAGGAAATCACCTCCAGAGGAAATGTTTTTCGAAGAGATAATTCCGGAAGTGAAGAAACGGTAAATGGAACAACCGTGATTCGTTCGCGCTCTGAACAGCAGGAAAAAAGATCAACCGGAGTTTCGGTCCTGGGAAGAAGGGATAATACTGAAGGGTTCAGCAGAAAGAGTGAGAGTTCAGAAAACAGAGAAACGGTGATTAAGAAAAGAGACGAACCTGAAGAGCAGTCTGTTTTCCGCAGACAATCATCAAATGAATCAACAGAGACAAAAAAAGACGACGGCGGTTCGGCTGTTTTTTCATCGAGAGCCGATAAGAGAGAGAATTATTCGGAAGCGGCAGATACCCAGAAAGAGTCTTCGGTTTTCAGAAGTAGAAATGATGCGGTTTATCGTTCCGCTCAGGATTCTGATACCGATATGCAGAAAGAGAGCTTTAAAAGCAGGAGAGATAAGCAGGAGAATTCGGGCTCTGAATCCGGCTCATTTTTTGGCAGGATCTTTAAAAGAGATTCTGGCTCCGGCTCATCTTCATCCGGTTATCGCTCTTCTTCTGAAAGCAGTTCATCTTCGGTAGTTCGCCGCAACGATTCTTCTTCGCGCTCTTTTGGCGGCTCTTCACAAGGAAGCTCCGGCTCTTCAAGTTCTTCTTCTGTAAGCGGCAGCACGCAGCGGAATTCGTCATCGGCTTCAGGTTCTTCCGGAAGCGGGAGTGTGGTTAAGAAGAAAGACGGCAGGTAAGATTCTATAACCTTCCCAATAATTTTTGCAACAGCTCCTCCGCTAATTTTAAAGGCGGAGGGGCTGTTTTGCTTAATTGAATCACTGTCAATGGGTATTCGGGCCTATGGGGCTGTGCATCGTTGAATATCAAGCGGCGCCTTGCTGTCCCGAGCAGTTTGTTCTTTATCTAAAGATGCGTAGTAGAGAGTTAGTCTATCTTTGATGCGAATCAGGCGGATGCTTAATTCTACACAGGTTGAAGTGGCTGAGCCGTATAAAAATTTTTCAATTTTTCCAATTAAAAGGTAGTCAAAGTCTTTTGCAATCTTAAACACCTCTTTTAATTGATCCTCAAAGCTACTGCCGCTTCTTGCCCAGTCAAAGTCGGTTTTTGCAGCAATAATCTGAAATTTGCCTGAAGCAAGAAGAGTTTGCTGACTCTTCTCGGCAAGAATTGCACCTTCCTCTCCAAGGTAGTCGGGCTGCATAAAATTAATTACCAGGACTTTCTGCTGCTTTTCAAACAGACCTGTTTGATCAATATGAACTCTGATATTGTCGCGAAGTGCCTGGTTGTGACAACTATTTGTGAGCAGGGTCACTATTATTAATAACATGATCTTTTTCATTTTTGCTCCTTAATAATTCTCCAGCGCTTTACGCGCAGCTGCAAGCTGAGAAGGAGAAAGCTCGGAACTGAAATTATCAACCGCATTTTTTAAATAAGACAGAGCTTCGTTCTCTTTATGCAGCTTGCTCAATACCGATGCAAGGAAAAAAAGGCTTTTTCCGTCGGGCTTTATCTTGACAACTCTTTTGAGAAGCTTTTCAGCAGTTTCCAGATCATTAAGCTGAATGTTCAGCAGGGCAATTTTATATTGCAGGTCAGCGCTCTGCTGAACTTCAGCATTTTCCAGACAGTGGTCGTAAATTTCTTTGGCCTGGGAGAACTTTTTCAGATAGATTTTCACTTCGGCCTGTTTCAACAGCAGAGAAACATTGTCTGGTTCAATGTCAATTGCTTTTTGGTAGAGATTTTCCATTGCCGGAAAATCCCTTTCCTCTTCGGCAATTTCTGCCAGCAGAGTATATGCGCGTGTGTATTGTGGATCAATTTGCAGGCATTGGCTGGCAAAATCTTTAGCCTTTTGAAAATCTTTTAGCTCCTTATAAACTATGGCGATAGAGATTTTAAAATGTACATGGTCAGGAAACGCAGAAGCACCTTCAAACAGAACCTGAAGAGCTTTTTTCAGATCCTGCTGAGCCTGAAAGTACTTAAAATAGGTATTGAAATAGATCATTGATTTCTGATTGGAGAAATCCTGCTCATACTGTTCCAGCTTCTCTGCAGCATCAGTTAATTTTTTTTCGTTGATTAGCTTGTCAATTTGTCTTAAAGCCTTCTGGGCTTTGATTCCCTCTTTGGGATCAATTTCGGCGCTGCTGCCAGAAAATGAGGAAATATAACCGAGAGCCTGCAGATTGCGGCGATCTTCGGCGGAGAGTTCTTTTTTTCCGGAATGAGCGTTCAGAGCTATTCTGCTTACAAGCTCTTCCAGTTTCCGAGCAATTTCTTTGGCTTTAAAGTGTTCTCTTTTTATCAGATTTGTCTTTTCGGCCGGGTCGTTCTTTAAATTATATAATTCGGGTTCGGGCAGATTGATAAATTTATAATTTTCATAGAGGATGCCGGTTAACGGAGCATAATTATGCTCTTCTTTTCCGTACATGCTTTCAAAGTAGTAGTGGCGGGTTTCGTTCTCTTTTTTGTTAAAAAGCAAATTCTTAAAACTTTTTCCGGCAAGGTTAAGTTCTCTCTGGTCAAGCCGGAACAAGTCCAGAATTGTGGGCATGATATCAATTATATTTACTCGGTTACTAATCTTTTGTGCTTTTATCAGCGGTGGATAGTAAACGAGCAGGGGAATCTGCAGAGTCTCCTGATAACAGAAGATGCCATGTCCCTGTTCATCGTGTTCCAGAAATCCTTCGCCATGATCTCCGAGAATAATCAGCATTGTTTTTTCAAGAAGATTCCGGTTTTTCAGGTCAGTAAAAATTTTCTGCAGAAAATAGTCAACCGTGCTGACTTCAGCAAGATATCTCTGCCAGCTCTCCTGAGATTGAAATTGGTTGGCAAATTCAGGAAGCGGTTCGTAAGGGCTGTGCGGGTCGTAGAAGTGAAGCCAGAGAAAGTATTTATCTTTTTTAAGTTCCGGAAGGATTGTCCGGAATTTTTCATAAACCACCGGAGCTCTGATTTCTGATTTATAGTTGAAGTTCATTTCTGTGCTTTTCAGAGAATCTTCATAGATGTCAAATCCTTTCTGCAAACCAAATTTTCTGAGCAGGACATAGGCTGAAATTATGGCGGCAGTAAAGTAGTTTTTCTCTCTGAAAATCTGAGCCAGTGTGGTTACATTTTCCGGAAGCTGATAGTTGCCGTTATTGCGTGCTCCGTGAGTTAACGGATAAAGCCCGCTGAAAAGAGATGAGTGAGCAGGCAGCGTAAGCGGCGCGGTGGTGTAGGCATCAAGAAAAAGGGCACTTTTTTCTGCCAATGCATCAATAAAAGGCGTCTTTGCTTCTTTGTTGCCGTAGCAGCCGAGACTGTCAGGTCTTGTTGTATCGAGGGTAATAATGATCAAATTCTGCGGCTGAACATCTTTTTTGAATAGCGAGCAGGAGTTAAAAAATGCAACGGCGCTAACAGATAACCATAAAAGAAATGAAAATTTTTTCATCTTTAAATTATATAATAATTTTAGCTGTTTA
>FWPV01002542.1_pt1 | contig 13284 bp, 11 predicted proteins | sample 2228371 | NCBI WGS metagenome assembly FWPV01 (sample SAMEA103939776, study PRJEB20133) | metagenome | reverse complement strand
TGGCAGGAGGGCCCCCACAGCCGGGCAGGCATCGTCTGCCAGGACTGCCACATGCCGCCCGCGCCGGGGCGCTCGGCGCGCATGGGCTCGGAGCTTGCTGACGTGCGCCAGCACCTGTTCCACGGCGCCCATGACCCCGGCAAACTTGCCGGCGTGGCCGAGGTGCGGATCCACCCCGAGACCCGCACGGCCGAGCCTGGGGACACGGTGCGGCTTACCGCCGTGGTCGTCAACGCCAAGGCCGGCCACAAGATCCCGACGGGTTCCGCCGAGGAGCGCATGCTCTGGCTCCACGTCACGGCGCGCGACGCGGCGGGGAAGACGTACCACCTGGCCGTCGACCGCAAGGGGTTCCGCGACGAGGAGTACACCATCGCTTCCGACACGGCGCGCGCCTACTTCGATATTGGCGACATCAAGGGGATCGCCGACTTCCCCGGCCTCGCGCGCGACGGCACCTATCCGACCCTGGCCGCGGGCGACCGGATCTTCCGCCTTCCCTACCTGGACCCCCAGGGGCGCATGACCATCGCCCAGTGGAACACGGCCGCCTTTGCCACCGACTACCGCCTCGCACCCCTGGAGGCGGTCGCCGAGACCTTCACCTGGAAGCTTCCTGCCAACGTGGCGAAGGGCGAGGTGACGGTGACCGCCGAGATCTACTACTCCCGCCTCGTCAACTCGGTGGCCGAGTTCCTCAAGGTGCCGCAGGAGGAGTGGGAGCCAGTCCTCGTCAACACCCACAGCACCACCTTCACCGTTGTCGAGTGAGGAGAAGCCATGCGAAACCAGCGCCTGTGCATCGTCCTGTGCCTCGCGGCCCTCGCCGCCGTGGTGATCGTCTCCGCGCGGCGCGCTGACGCCATCCCGGCGTTTGCTCGCAAGTACCAGTTCTCGTGCTCCACCTGCCACGCCCCCTTTCCCCGCCTCAAGCCCTTCGGCGAGGAGTTTGCGGCACGGGGCTTCCGACTGGAAGATCCGGCCCAGGAACCGAGCCGTGCCACGTACGAGGTCGGCGACCCGCTCCTCCAGCTTCCCCGTGACCTCCCCCTGGCCATGCGGATGGACGCCTACGCCTCCTTCAAGGAGGGGAGTCGCGCGACCAGCGACCTGGAGTGGCCGTGGGCCGTCAAGCTCCTCTCCGGCGGTCCCCTGTCCCGTTCCATCTCCTACTACGTCTACGGGATCCTGGAACGGGGCGAGTCGGTGAAGCTCGAGGACACGTTCCTCCAGTTCAACGCCGTCCTCGGCCTGCCGGTGGACCTCACCATCGGCCAGTTCCAGGTCTCCGATCCCCTCTTCAAGCGCGAGCTGCGCCTGGAGCGGGAGGACTACGAGATCTTCAAGCGGCGGGTGGGCATCATCCCGACCAACCTCACCTACGACCGGGGCCTCGTTCTCGCCTGGCACGCCCCCCTCGAGCTCGACGTGCTGGTGGAGGTCGTCAACGGCAACGGCATCGAGGCGGCCGTCGACGACACCTTCGACGACAACACGTACAAGAACACCGCCCTTCGTATCGCCCGTCAGTTCGGTCCCCTCCGCCTCGGCCTCTTCGGCTACCAGGGTCGGGCCGAGGGCCACGGCCACCGCAACTCGCTGCGCTACCTCGGACCGGACCTGGTCCTCGAGCTGGGCGAGAAGTGGCAGCTCAACGCCCAGGCGCTCCAACGGACTGACAGCGACCCGTTCCTCGTCGGCCATGGCGGCCGCAAGTACGTCACCAAGGGTGGTTTCGGCGAGCTGCTCTTTCTCCCGCACGGACAGGACGGGCGTTGGGTCCTCGCCCTCCTCTACAACAAGGTCAACTCCGACGATCCCGCGGCCCGCTACGAGAGCTTCGCCCTCACCGGCAACTACCTGCTGGCGCGCAACGTGCGGCTGGTGGTGGAGGGAGCCCGCGATCTCGAGCAGGACGCCAACCGCCTCTCCGTTGGCGTCGTCACCGCCTTCTGAAGGGCCCCCGACCTGGGGAGGGTGCGTCGAACGTCGCCGGTCAGAGGAAGCGTTCGAGGCGCGCCTGGTGGAGGGCCGCCAGGGCTCGCCCCAGCGACCGGTGGGGAACGAGGAAGTGCTGCCGGTCGAAGCTCGCAAAAACGAAGGCGGGCACATCGATTTCGGCGAGAGCGCTCGACGCGGCGGCCAGCATCGCGGCCGCTCGATGCCCGGCGCTTCCCTCCACCGTCACGACCCGCCACCCCGTGCGGCTATCCACGACCAGCTCGGCCAGGGCGGCCACCGTCTCGGCGGGCGCGACGAGGGTTACCTCGTCCGCCCCCACGACCAGGGCCAGAGGTGCCCCGTCGGCAACTTCAGGCAGCCGCGTGCCGGGCGCGGCGCGCAAGCGCGCCACCTCGTAAGGGTGCGGCCAGAGACGGAGCACGAGACCGCGCCGCAGCATGTTACCCTCGCCACCCTTGGGGCGTCAGTAGGCGTCGAGGATGTAGTGGAGCGGGTTCTGCTTATCGCCGTCCCGCCACACCTCGTAGTGCAGGTGGGGACCGGTGGCCCGACCGGTCATGCCGACCTTGCCGATCACTTGCCCCCGGCTGACGCGCTCCCCCTCCTTGACCAGGAGACGGTCAAGGTGCCCGAACACCGTCACGTACCCGAACCCGTGGTTGAGCTTGAGGGTCTTGCCCAGGCCGCTCTCCCGCCCGGCCACCAGCACCACCCCGTCCGCCGGGGCCACCACGGGGGTGCCGTGGGCCACGGAGATATCGAGGCCTTCATGATAGGCCGGTCGGCCAGTGATGGGGTCGATGCGGGGACCGAAACCGTCGGTGATCACGCCGACGACGGGCGCGATGGTGGGGGTGTGCGCCAGGAGCAGGACCTGTTCGGAGAGGCGCCGTTCGACGGCGGCCAGGTGGCGGTCGAGGACCTCCTGCCGTTCGACCAGCTCCTCCGGCCCGCGGTGCAGTCGCTCGAGGGGACCGCCGCTGCCCACGGCGTTCCGCTCGACGTCCAGCGGTCCGGTCAACAACTCCCCCACCCCTGCCGCGATGGCGAGGGCCTTGGTGCGCTGCTCGAACTGACCGAGGCGCTCCTGCACCTGCGCCACTGTCTGCGCGAGGCGTTCGTTGGCTCGCTTCAGCTCGCGGTTTTCCCGGGCCAGGGAACGGTAGGCGGCGCGTTGTCGCAGGAAGGTGCCCGAGGCAGCCAGCGAGATCACCGAGAGGATGAGTACGGCGACACCGAGAACGGTGGCGATCTTGAGGGTTCGGGGGGAGATCTGCAGCTTGTAGACCCGGCCGTGGGTGTGTGGAACGACAATGATGGTGCTATGGCGCTTCTCCACCACTCGTCCTTCCTCCTCCTACAGGCCTGCGCAGAGGGCGCACCCGCGCCGCTTGCGTATCGGCATGCTTACCACAGAGGCACGCGCCCTGTCAACTCGCCCCCCTCCCCACGCAAGTTGCGACACACCATACGGATATGCGTTTCGCACCGGGACCCTCATGCAGCGCCCAGCGCCTGTTCCAGGTCGGCACGCAGGTCGTCGAGGTCCTCGCACCCCACCGACAACCGCACCAGCCCCGGGGTGATCCCCTGGCGACGCTGTTCCTCCGCCGCCACCCCCTTGTGGGTCATGGAGGCCGGGTGCTCGATGAGCGACTCCACGCCGCCGAGCGACACCGCCAGGGTGATCAACCGCACCGCGTTCATCACCCGTCTGCCGGCCTCCACCCCCCCTTTGAGCTCGAAGGCGATCATGGCGCCCGGCCCATCCATCTGCCGCCTCGCCAGCTCGAACTGAGGGTGCGAGGCAAGCCCAGGGTAGCGCACCCACTCGATGGCCGGGTGGCCTTCGAGCCACGCCGCCAGGGCACGGGCGTTCTCCTGCGCCCGTTCCACCCGCATGCCGAGGGTGCGGATGCCGCGCAGCACCAGCCACGCCTGGTGGGGATCCATGGTCATCCCGAAGCTGCCGGCCGTCTCGCGCAGTCGTGCCAGCATCGACGCCTCGCGGGCGACGACGATCCCCGCCACCACATCGGCATGCCCGTTCAGCGACTTGGTCATGGAGTGGAGGACGATGTCGGCACCCCACTCGAGGGGCCGCTGGAGGTGCGGGCCAGCAAAGGTGTTGTCCACCACCAGCGGCACCCCGGCCGCGTGGGCCACCTCGACGGCCGCGGCCAGGTCGACGAGATCGAGGGTGGGGTTGGCGGGGGTCTCGACGTACACGAGCCTCGTCTCGGGCCGGATGGCGGCCCGCATCCCGTCGAGATCGGGCGCCGCCACCCAGGTGGCCGTCACGCCAAAGCGGGCGAGGTGCCGGTCGACGAGGCCCCGGGACGGCCCGTAGAGCGGGTGCGTCCCCACCACGTGGGCACCGGCGTCGAGGAGGGTCAGGAGCACCGTGCTCACGGCCCCCATCCCCGTCGCTGCGCCCACCGCCCCGCACCCCCCCTCGAGGTCGGCCACGCACGCCTCCAGCGCCGCGATGGTGGGGTTGCCGAGGCGCGTGTAAATGAGCCCCTTCGACTCGCCGGCAAAGCGTGCAGCTCCCTCCTCGGCGCTCGGGAAGGCGAAGGTGGACGACTGGTAAATAGGCACCGACACGGCGCCCTGGTGCTGGGCCGGGTCGTGGCCGCCGTGCACCGCCTTGCTGTGCTTGCCGTCACCGAAACCGGACATGGTCCTCCCTCCTCACACCCGCCGCCGCGCCCCCCGGTCCTCGTAGAGCACCAGCGCCACCCCGACGAGCACCACGATGGCGCCAGAGACCATCACCACCGTCACCTGCTCGTCGAGCAGCCACCAGCCGAGAAAGAGCGCGACCGCCGGGTTGATGAAGCCAGACGACGACACCCTAGCGGCATCCCAGTGCCGCAACAGGAAAAAGTAGGCCCCGAACGCGACGCAGGAGCCGAACACCACGAGGAAACCCAGCCCCGCGAGCGACGGCACCGTCACGGGACCGACCAGCGCCTTGCCGCGCAGGCCCGCAAGGGCAAGCAACACGACGCTGCCCGCCGTCATCTGCGCCACCGTCAACGCCAGCGGGTGGAAGGTCGAGCCGATCCGCCGCACCCACAGGGAGGTAGCGGCCCACACGACCACCGTGGACTCCACCACCAGGGCCGCCCCCAGTTCCACCCGATCGATGCGCCACGGTGCCAGCAGCATGGCACTGCCGGTGAGACCGGCCACGATGCCCAGCCACCCCAGCACCCCGAGTCGCCGTTCCCCGGGGATCAGGGGTTGGAGGAGGGCCGTCCACACTGGCGTGGCGGTGATCAGCAGCGCCGTGAACCCCGAGTCCAGCCGGGTTTCCGACCAGAACACCAGGCCGTTGCAGTAGCCGATGAACAGTACCCCGACGGCGAGGGGGCGCCACCAGCGAGCCAGGGGGCCGGCGAAGCGGACCCCCGCCGCCAGCGCCACCGGCAGCAACAGCGCGACGGCCAGGAGGTAGCGCAGCCCGGCGTAGAAAAAAGGATCGAAGCTCGCAAGCCCCACCTTGATGGCCAGGTAGGTGCTGCCCCAGATCACGCACAACGACGCGTAGGCAAGGCCCAGTGCCAGGGGCGAAGCTCGTTCCACGCCTGCGCATCCTAGCAGAGCCGCGCTGCGCGCCAGCAGCACAAGGCGACGCGAGTTACACTCGACTGGTGCGGCGCAGGCGGTCGACCAGCTTGAAGTAGACGACGGAGCCCACAGACTTGACGGCCACGATCACCGGGTGCGGCCCGCCGAGACAGAGCTGGCAGTAGGGGTGCACCGGCCGGAAGCGGGAAAACCCCTCGAGCGCCGCCTGTACCGGCGCCGAGTCCAGGTAGTCGAGGAGCGAGGTTTCCTGGAAGCGAGCCGTGGTCGTGCGGCCGTTGTGGTCGGCGCAGCAAAAGGCGTAGTCACCGTTCCAGAGGATGGCCACGTGCTCGGAAATCCCGTGGCACACCCCGAAGCGGGCCGGGATCCACGGCCGTCCCCAGTCTCGCTCCGGCATGGGCCACTGGCCCACCGGTCGCGACGCCAGACTCAGGCGAGGGTGGAGCCGTAGCTCGTTGCGTCGCAGCACCCCCGTGCGCCGCACCGCCAGGCGCACGGCAGTGCGGTCCGGGGTATCGGGAAGCCCGGCGAGAAGCCGGCAGGCCCAGTCTTCGAGGAGCTTCCAGAGCTCGCGATTGTGTTCCACGAGCCGCCACTCCCTGCCGACGATCGGCAGGGTGAGTCGGGCCAGCGGCTTGGTGAGAAACTCCACCGACACGGCGGTGGCCGCCGGCGCCCTGAGGATGCGCTGGACCGCGTGGATGATCCGCCCCTCGAACTCGGCGTAGGAGAGCTCGCCTGCTCCGCGCAGTGCGAAGGACGCCTCGTCCGGCGTCTGCAGCGAGACCACCAGGCGAGACAGCCCCGCCTCGACGAGCGCGTCCACCCGCCGATCGTCGAGCAGGGCACCGTTGGTGGTCACACAGGTGGCGAGGCCGAGGGCCGTCCCGCGCGCCACCGCCTCGGCGAGGCGCGGGTAGAGGAGCGGTTCCCCTTGCTGGTGGAACACCACCTGTCGCGTCACACCGGTGATGGCGATCTCGTTGAGAATGGCATCGAGCAAGGCGAAGTCCATCGACCCGCCAGGCCGCTCGAGACCGGGGTTGGGGCAGAACTCGCAGGCAAAGTTGCAGTGGCTCGTCACCTCCACGTGCACGCGCTCCAGCGGCAGGCGGGGGAACGCGCACCGGCGCACAGTCACGTTGCGGCCGCTCACTGTCCGCACCATAGCACGGAGCCGCCCTAACCCGCGTCGGCACCGGCTGTCTCGCGCTTCACCGACGCGTCCACACGACAGGTGGAGCGGTACTCACGAGAGCGCTACCTCCAGAGGAAGGTGCCTACGCGTCCTCGCCATCCTCGGCTGCGACGGGATCGACGCCTGCGCGTGCCTCGACAACCTCGAACGCGACGGGATCCTTCGGCCGCCGGCGGCGGTCTCAGGTTGACAGGACTGGCGTCCTGTCACCCTGAGCGAAGCGAAGGGTCTCGACGCACCTGCAGCCCGGCCGCCCGTCATCGTGAAGCACGGCGCGGGCGTTGGCTCGCCTCGCAACGTGTGGTACATTTGCACCTCGCCGGGAGCCAACGTAGCTCAGCCGGTAGAGCAAGTGATTCGTAATCACTAGGTCCGCGGTTCGAATCCGCGCGTTGGCTCCAGTCGAATCAGGCACTTAGCGCCCCGGCCTTCGGGGCGCTTCCCATCTGCCGCCCACCTGCCGCCGCCACGACTTCGGCCGATCCCGACCAGGGTCCCGTCCCCACACCACGCGGCGTCGCCGGCGAGCGAGTCACGCCCGGTAGGCACGAGCAAGCGCGCCAGCACGGGGTCAGGCGCGTCCACCCCAAGGGCAGCGCCTGGCGCCCCTCTAGAACCGGTAGCCGAGGCCGATGGTGATCACCGGGTAGTAGCGGTAGCCGTCGAGCTTCTCTTCGAGGTCCCGTGCCTCCTCGGCGATGGCCGCCGCCACTCCCGGCACGCCCAGGGGATTGGTGGCGCGGAGCGTCACCTCGGGCTTGCCCTGGTAGAACGCCCCGATATCGAGGCTGACGCGCACACCCGAGCGGGGGCGGGCCAGGTTGCCGAAGCCGAACCCCAGGTAGGGCGCGACCTTGGCGAAGGTGGTCCGGGCCGTCACCACGCCCAGCTCGCTGCCCGTGTAGTGTTGGCCGCCCACCTCGTACACCACCGACGCATCCGGTCGGGCCTCGCCGTCCAAGGTGGTGCGGTTGTAGAGCACGCCGGCGGACACCCTGAAGGCGCCGACCCAGGGGTACACGTCGAGGAGCGCACCGGCGGACTGCGGCTTCAACTCCGCCTCATACGTCAGGTCCGTCTCCTCCACCGTCCGGTCGACCCGGACGCCGCCGGCGAGCGACAGGCGCGCGCCGACGGCGCCGCCGACGCCGAAGGAGAGCTCCACCCCCGCACCCCGCGTGCCACCGGTGAGCATGACGGCGACCCCGGGCTGCCCTGCCGCCATGCCGACGGTCCCCACGAGCACTACTGTCGCCACCACCACGACCTTCGCCAACGTGCCCATAGCTCCCTCCCTGCGCGTGCAACGCTTCGACACCTCCAGCGTGGCTCGGCCGTGGGCATCCGTCAAGGGCGCCGGTGTGGCGCCGCTCACCGCCCCTCCGATTCGCAGCCAGACGCAACGGCGCGGTCGGGTGGCAGGCGGCGCGCGTCTTCGGCTCCCCGTGGTGCCGTGGCAGCGCCGTGCGGTAGGATGGTACGGGGATCGCGGACGAGGCCCATGCCGGCAACCAGCGCGGAAGAGCTCTTGAAGCTGATGCTCGGGCGACTGGGCGTCGGCGTCATCGTCACCGACGTTGCCGGCCGGGTCGAGAGCCTGAGCCCCCTCGCCGAACGCCTCACCGAGTGGCCGGCGGCCGAGGCCCGCGGTCGCCCCCTGGAGTCGGTCTTCCCCCTGGCGGCAGAAGCTCCGGTCCTGCCGGGTGACCCGTACGTGCCGCTTCTGACACGGCCCCTGAACCCGGCGCCGAGCGTCGAGCAGGCCATCCTCGTCTCCCGCAGCGGCAAGCGATTTGCCGTCGAGTACGACATGGCGCCGCTGCGCGGGGCCGATGGCGCGATCTCCCAGATGCTGGTGGCCTTCCGGGACGTGAGCCAGCAGAACTTCGCCCTCCTGCAGCTGACCCGCCAGACCACCCACGACCCGGTGACGGGGCTCTTGAACCGGCAGGCTTTTGCCGCCCGCCTGGAACGCGAGATCCGCGTCGGCGGTCGTCCCTTCGTGCTGTGCCACCTGGACCTCGACAAGTTCAACCTGGTCAACAACGCTTGCGGCCACCAGGCCGGCGACGAGCTGCTCCAGTGGGTGGCGGCCCTGCTGCGGGAAGAGTGCCGGGAGAGCGACGTGCTGGCCCGTCTGGGCGGCGACGTGTTCGCCCTCCTCTTGGGGAGCACGTCGGTGACGCAAGCGCAGTCCCTGGCCGAATCGCTGCTGGTGCGCCTGGCGTGCTTCCAATTCACCTGGGGGGACCGTACCTTCCCCGTGGCGGCGTGCATCGGTCTCGTGGAGGTGCCGCCGGGTCGCACCACTGCCGATGAGGTACTGGGCCTTGCCGATTACGCCTGCTCGCTGGCCAAGCGGCACGGCCGCCAGCAGATCCACATCTGCTCCACCGAGGGCGAGGAACGGACGCGGCGGCAGATGGAGCTGGAGTGGGTCAGCAGGATCCGCGCCAACCTGCGCGACGGCAACGCCGTCCTCTACGCCCAGCCCATCCGACCCCTTTCCGACCGGCCGGCACCGGGAAGGTACTTCGAGGTACTGCTTCGCGTCGTCGGCGGGGGCGGCGCCCCGGTGTCCGCCGAGCAGGTGATCCGGGCCGCCGAGCGGTACGGCCTCATGGGCACCGTGGATCGCTGGGTCATCCGCACCACCTTCGAGACCCTGGCAGCCCAGCCGCCGGACATGCTCGCCCAGTTGCAACTGTGTTCCCTCAACCTGTCGGCGGTCTCGTTGCACGACCGCTCCATCCTCGAGTACATCCACCAGCAGCTCGCCCGCACCCGCGTGGCTCCCCGCAAGATCTGCTTCGAACTCACCGAGACGGCGGCCGTGGAGAACCTCGCCCAGGCGCGCTGGCTGATCCAGGAACTGCTCGCCATCGGCTGCCGCTTCGCCCTGGACGATTTCGGCAGCGGCATCGCCTCCTACGGCTACCTCACGGACCTGCCGGTGAACTACGTCAAGATCGCCGGCGCCTTCGTCGAGAACATGGTCGGTAGCTCCTTGAACGCTGCCATGGTGACCTCCATCCAGCAAATTGCCGACGTGCTCGGGGTCGAGACCATCGCCGAGTCGGTGTCCACGGCCACGGCGCTGCGGGCGGTTGCCGAGATGGGCGTCGACTTTGCCCAGGGGCGGTGGATCGGCGAGCCGCAACCCCTCGCCGAGGTGTGCGCTGCCACCCCCGCCACGGCGCGGGCGTGACGACGGGACCGCCATGCCCACCAGCAGGGGTCTGCGAAGATGTCGCCCGGGCTCGGCCGCGCAGATCCCCGGACCCGCCGGGCACACCTCGCGCACGCCGGCCAGGAGGACGCAGCCTCCCGCGTCCTGCGGCATCGTGAGCACGCTGACAACGACCCTCGTTGCGTGCGGCCTCGTGGCAGCGAACCTCGCCGGCGGGGCCCGTGCCCAGCACTTCGACGAGACGGTACTGGTCGAGCGCGTGGTCCTGGAGGCGCGGGTGGTCGATCGCGCCGGTAGGCCCCTCGTGGGGCTCGGGCGCGACGATTTTCTCCTCCGGGTCGACGGCGTGCCGGTCCCCCTCGAGTCGGCGGAGTGGATCCCCGAGGCGCCGCCACCCGCGTGGGCAGTGGCAGGAGCCACCGACCTCCCCCCGCCTCGACCGCAACCTCGCCTGGTGGTGCTCTTCGTCCAGGCCGACCTCCACCCCTCGCGGCTTGCCGGACTCATGCGCATGTGGCCGAAGGTAGTCGGGTTCCTCGCCACCTTGAAGGGGGAGGACCTGGTAGCCCTCCTGTCCTTCGACGCCCACCTCAAGCTCCACCACGATTTCACCACCGACCGCGAGCGCACCCGTACCGCCATCCTCCCCACCCGGATCTTCCGCGAGCCGCCACTTCTGGCGCCCCACGAGGCCCCTTCCCTCGCCGCCCACCTCGACCCGACGGCGGCGCGGCGGGCCGCCACCCCCGAGCGGGCCCTCGCCCTCACCGCCCGCGCCCTCGAAGCCATCGGCGGGGTGAAGACTCTGGTGTACCTCGGCTGGGGGCTCGGAAGGTTCTCCACCTCCGGCGTCCACCTCCCGCGCGACTACTTCGACGCCGTGGCGGCCCTCACCCGCAGCCGCACCACGGTGATGACCCTCGATGTCACGGATGCCGACTACCACTCCCTCGAGGTGGGCCTCGAGCGCGTCGCCCGAGACACCGGGGGGTTCTACGCCAAGACGCACCTCTTTCCCGACGTCGCCATGGCCAACCTTGCGGGCGCCATGACCGGCTACTACGAGCTGGTCTTCGAGAAACCCGAGCTACCGCGCGGCACCCACCGGATCACCATCCGCCTCGCCCACCAGCGGGGCACGGTGTTCTCCCGCACCGCCTACGCGGACTGAACGTCTTGGCCGTCGCCGGAGCGGTCGAATTCGGCACAGGCGCTTCTGTCGGCCGCCTTTGGCGCGCGTCGGCTCGTTCCTTCTGCTGAACCCAGCCCGGCGCTTGTGCCTTGGGACGCGAAGCGCTGGGGTCGAGGGCGAGGTCGGATGGCGCTGTCCGAAGATCCGCCGCCGCGCGATAATGCCGCCGGCGAGGTGCCCGAGATGGATCGATCCCTGAGTTTCGAGACGTTCTGGAACTGGCTAGTGGGCCACCCCAACTGCATCCTGCGGGCCGGCACGGACGATGTGGCGTTGTTCGACGATGACGACTTCTTCTGGCACTTCACCACCAGCCCGGAGGGGGAGCGGGTGGTGGAGGTGCTGCGCGGCAAGCGGCTGGTGGGCGAGCTGATCATCGACCCGCAACGGGTCTCCTACGTGCAACCGATGGAGAGCGAGCAGCCCGACGAGTACCCCTTCGAGCTCGTGGCCGCCGACGGCGACGATCGCCAGGTGGCGTACTTCTTCGTGCTGAGCCATGCCTTCGACGAGGAGCGCGGCCAGCTCCGGCAGCGGGTGCACTGACGCGAACCGGGCGGGTGCACCGGTGGCTCGGGAGGGGCATCGCCAGGACCGCGCTCGAAGGCCCCGTGAACCTTTCCCGGGGCCGCTCCGTTATGGGAATGCGGAGATGACGACCATGCGCGTACGACTCATGCTTATCCCCTGGCTGATGGCCGCCACCGTGGCGGCTGACACGGTCACGAGGACCATCCACGCCACCCTCCCCTTCACGACCGGCGCCCCCGTTGCCGTGGAGAACCTGGCCGGCACCATGACGGTGACGGCGGCGGAGGTGGACGCCGTGGAGGTCACCGCCGTGGTCCACGCCGAAAGTGCCCGTCTGGCCGAGGCGGTTGCCCTGCGGCACGTGACGGGCAAAGGGGGCGTGCCGACCCTGCGGGTGATCTACCCGCTCACCTGGGCCAGCCCCATCTACTACCCGGACGGCAGCGCCGGCGGGGTGGAGTACGACGGGCGACGGGTTCGGGTGAGCCACGAGCGTGGGCGCGAGGTGTGGGCCGAGGTGACGGTGCGCGTGCCGCGGCAGGGCGTGCACGGGAGCTTCCGCAACGCGGTCGGCACCCTGGACGCGAGCGGCGTTGCCGGAACCGTGCTCTTGGACACGGCGAGCGGCGACATCACCGCCCGCGACCTTTCGGGCACGGTGAAGGCCGACACCGGCGCGGGCGACGTGGAGGCCCGAGGGTTGCGCGGCACCTTCACCTGCGACACGGGAAGCGGGACGTGCCTGGTGGTGGATTTCGACGGCGACACGGTGAGCTGCGATACCGGCGCGGGAGAGGTGGAGATGCGCCGCGTGCGGGCGACCCGTGCCTCGGCGGACACCGGCTCCGGCACGGTGCGGGTGGAAGACGCGGATGTCGAGGAGTTTAGGGCCGACACGGGTTCCGGGGACGTGGTGCTGGCCGGGGTCGGCGCACGCCTTCGCCGCGCCACCGTGGACACGGGATCGGGCAGTGTGCGCCTGCGCCTGCCCGCCGACCTCGCCTTCGAGTTGCGCACCGACGTGGGGAGCGGCGACGTGGTGTGCCGCTTTACCGACGCCACGCCGATGGTGGACCGCCGCAAGGTGGTGGGGTACCGGCGCGGCCACGGCGGCGTCACCATCGACGTGGATACCGGCAGCGGCGACGTCGTGGTCGAGCCGCTGCCCCAGCGCGAGCGGCCGTTGCCCGAACGACCGCCCCAGGGTTGACGGCAGCCGCCGGCGTCGGTACAACCTTGCCTCTGGCGGAGGATACCGGTGTGCTCGTGACCCTCGACCCCCTCGAACCGGAATCGTGGCTGGTGGGGCGCGTGACCAACGTACTGCGCAAGGGGGGCCTCGTCGTCCTGCCCACCGATACCGTGTACGCCCTCACCTGCGTCTTCGACAACGATCAGGCCATCGAGAGGCTGTACTCGGTCAAGGGCATCGCCCCTGCCAAGCGGCTCTCGGTGCTGGTGGGCGACATTGCCACGGCGGCGCACCTCACCCGCGGCATTGCCAACCCCGTCTTTCGTACCATGCGGCGGGTCCTGCCAGGTCCCTACACCTTCATCTTCCAGGCCGGCAGCACCGTGCCCCGGGTGATGCTGCGCAAGCGGCGCACCGTGGGG
>FWPV01011850.1_pt1 | contig 13285 bp, 12 predicted proteins | sample 2228371 | NCBI WGS metagenome assembly FWPV01 (sample SAMEA103939776, study PRJEB20133) | metagenome | reverse complement strand
ATGGGCGCACGCGGCAACTCCGGCGTCATCCTGTCGCAGATCCTGCGCGGCATGGCGCGCAGCCTGGACGACCAGCCCACCCTCACCGGACCGCGCTTCGCCGCGGCGCTCACCGAAGGCACCCGGCTGGGGCTGTACCGCTACGCCGGCCGCAAGTCCCTGCCGCCAAAAGACTGGAATCCCGACCCGCAGGTGCTCACTATCGTCGAGAGAGAACCCGAGCGCATACCTGCCTATCGCACCGGCTGCGCCAGGGGCGAAGCCATCGCCAGGGGAGTTACCCTGGCGCGCGATATGGTCAATGAGCCGGCCAACTTCATGACTCCCGCCGCCATGGCCGGGATCGCCGTGCAACTGGCCGCTGAGACGGGGCTGCGCGTCGAGGTGCTGGACCGTGCAGACATGGCCCAACTGGGCATGGGGATCCTGCTGGCTGTAGCAGCCGAATCCGATCAGCCGCCGAAGTTCATCATCCTGGAGCACAACCCCGGGCGGGATGACCTCCCGACGGCCGTGCTGATCGGCAAGGGCGTGACCTTCGACTCCGGAGGCATCTCCATCAAGCCGGGCGACGAGATGTGGCGCATGAAGGCCGACATGGCCGGCGCAGCAGCGGTGATCGCCGCCCTGGGCGTGGCGGCCTGCCTGCAGATTCCCCTCCGTGTGGTGGGCCTGGCGCCCTGCGCGGAGAACCTGCCCGGCGGCCGCGCCCAGAAGCCGGGCGACGTCTTCACCGGCATCACCGGCAAGACAACCGAGGTCATCAGCACGGACGCCGAAGGCCGTATGTTGCTGGCCGACGCGCTGGGCTACGCGGCGCGGTTCCGGCCGAACGCCGTTGTGGACATCGCCACGTTGACCGCCGCACAGCGCATGGCCCTGGGCTCGCAAGCGGCGGCACTGTTCGCAAACGACGACGGGCTGGCCGACCAACTCCTGGCTGCAGGCGAAGCATCCGGCGAGCGGCTCTGGCGCATGCCGCTCTATGAGGAGTACCGAGAGGCCATCAAGAGCCAGGTGGCCGACGTCAAGAACACCGGCGGACGCTACGCCGGGCTGGGCACAAGCGCGGCCTTCCTCGAGCACTTCACGGAGGGCTATCCGTGGGCGCACATTGACATGGCATCCATGGGCCTGAGCGACGAGGAAGGGCCGGCGCAGCCCAAAGGGGCCACCGGCTACGGGGTGCGGCTACTCACAACATTCCTGGAGCGTTGGGGCAGCTAGCAGCGTATCCCGGCGGCCGCCCGCGCAGCGACACCCCCCGCGCCCGACGAACTCGCCGAACATCAGGCCCAACGCGGCACCGGCGATCAGGTCCCGCCTCAGGCGGCCCGACGGCGGCGATGGCGGACATAGGCCAGCACGCCGAGGCCAACCAGCGACGCCGCCGACCCGACGGCTGCGGCACCGAGAACCCAGCCCCGCCGCTGCGCAGACGCCAGGTGCAGCCGGTCCAGCACGCGCTCCCGGAACTCACGTTGCCCGTCGCCGAGGCCCAGCGCCCTCGCTGCCTGCCGTTGACGCGCTTCAGCAACCAGGCCGCGGTACAACGCGTCGCGAAACTGCGGCCGCACCTCGCGCGGCACGAGGGTGGCCCGCAGGTCACGCGCAAGATCCAGGAACGGGATCAGCGAAAGCCCGGCCGGCATTGAGGCAACCTCCTGGCCGGGACGCTGATCCACCAGCGCGTCGTCACGGCCGTGTGGATCGTTGGGGTGGCCGGCCTGAGCGTCAGTTGACATGAGTGGCGTCCTGTCCCATCGGTCGCGCGCTTACGGATTGTATCCCACCAGGCCCACCGTGCCCGGACCGAAATGCACGGCAATGCCGAGCGAGAGGTCCTGAACGAAGACCCGCGTGGCATCCAACCGCCCCGCAAGCAGGGCGCGCACCTGTTCGGCGGCCTGCGGTGCCTGCGCGTGAATGATCGCCACCTGTGCCGGAAGTTGCCCCAGTTCGTCGCAGAGTGCATCCACCAGGGCGCGCCAGGCCTGCGCCTGGCTGCGCACCCGCTTGAACAGGGCCAGCCGGCCCCCGTCGACCGTCAGCAGCAGCTTGATGTCAAGCACCGATACCAGCAGGGCCTTGGCCATCCCCACCCGGCCGCTCATGCGGGCAAAGCGCAGGTCCCGGAGGCTGAAGAAGATGCGCATCTTCTCGCGCACCACCTCCAGGCGGGCCAGGATCTCTTTCATCGTGGCCCTGGCCTCGGCCATCCGCGCGGCCTCCAGGATCATGAACCCCAGCCCCATGGAGCCGCTGAGGCTGTCGAACACGGTGATGGGCGGGCTGCCGGGCGGCATCTGGCTGGCAGCCAGCACAGCCGCATTGTACGTCCCGCTGAGATGGCTCGTGATGTGGATCGAAAGGATCTCTTCGGTCTCAGGCTCGGCAGCCAGTGCACTGTAGGTGGCGATGAACTGGCCCAGCGATGGCTGTGATGTCATCGGGACGGTGTTCGTCTCTTCTACCTTGCGATAGAACTCCTCCCGCGTCAGATTGACCCCTTCTTCGTAGGTCTCCTGCCCGAACTGGATGTTGATGGGGGCCACGGCAATCCGATACCGCTCCAGAAGGTCGGCCGGCAGATCACATGTCGAGTCGGTCACTATTCGTATCATGGTACACTCACCATTCCCTGGCCTCCAGGTCGGCCCGGAGAGCCTTCAATGTCCGGAAATAGAGCGATTTGATCGAGCTTTCGGTCCGCCCCATCAAACGGCCGATTTCCTCATTCGAAAGGCGCTGCGCATACTTCAAAATCAGCAGTCGCTGGCGGTCCTCGGGTTGCCGCTGAATGGCCAACAACAGCGCGCGCCTGCGTTCACTGGCCTCCACTGCCCGATCGGGCCTGTCGGCCGAGTTATCGCTGATCTCCAGATTGTCCAGAGATGCCACCCTCCACCGGGCCCGATCGCGGTGGTAGTTCGCAATCAGGTTATGGGCAATGCGGTAGAGCCAGGCCGCAAACGGCGCGCCCCGATCCACGTAGCGATGGATGTTGCCCAAGGCCTGATAGAATGTCCGAGCAGTCAGATCCTCCGCCTCGGCGACGTTGCCGATCCGGTAGAACACGTAGTTGAAGACCCGGTCTACGTTGCGCTGGTAGAGTTCGCCAAAAGCCTCCGGGTCGCTCTTGGCCAGCGCAACCAGCCGGTCTTCGCCCAGCCCCGCAAATCTGTCCTGTTGCTTGCTCGCCGCCTGTCCCTGTCGGTGGACCGGCTGGGAAGGTTCGCTGAACGCGCGTTCCGGCTCCCGGCCCGCGTCCCCTTGAGGGCAATCCCCGGTTCGGCGGCGCTCACGACCTGACATAAACCATAACACCGTGCCAGCCAAAGAGACGCGGCTGGCTTGCGCCGTCAGTCACCAGCCCATACCGCCGCGCCGATGGTGCCCGGGCCCACATGAGTGCCGAGAACCGGCCCCAGGCCGACAACCCAAACGTGCGGCGTGGCGAACCGCTCGGCCAGCATGGCGGCCACTTCATTGGCCTCTTCCCGGACAAGCGCGTGGGTGATCCCCAGTTGCACCTGCGGGCCGCGGGCCGGGACCTGCTGCGCAAGTTGTTCGATCATGTCCTGCAACGCCTTGCGCTTGCCGCGAGCGCGAGACACCGGCGCGACCTCACCGTTCACGATGCCCAGCAGCGGCTTGAGATTGAGGGTGGTCCCCAGGAAAGCCTGGGCCTTGCCGATGCGGCCCCCGCGCGCCAGATACTCGAGCGTGTCCACGGTGAACAGGATGCGGATCTCCGAGCGCATGCTGTTGAACCTCGCAACAATCTCGGCCCGGCTCTTGCCGGCTTCCGCCATGCGCAGCCCCTCCTGGAGCATCAGACCAAGGCCGATCGAGGTCGTCAGCGAATCCACCACGTCAATGGGCCGGCCGGGAAGCTCGGCCTGGGCCTGAATCGCGGACTCGTAGGTGCGGCTGAGTTTGCTGGAGATCACCACGGTGATGACTTCATCGCCGGCGTCCGTGTACTCTCTGAACGGAGCCAGAAAAGCCGAAGGCGGGGCTTGCGAGGTGGTGGGCAACGGAACCGCCGAGGGCAGCCGCTGCCAGAACTCCTCGCGGGTGATATCCACGTTGTCTCGCAGGCTCTCGTGCCCGAAGAGGACATACAACGGCACCGCAGTCACGGCGGGATGGAGCAGGACCTCGTCCGGTGCCTCGCAAGTGGAATCGGTGATAAAGCGAATCATAAGTCGTCCCTCCTGGCATGCAATGGATTGCAGACATCCCGATCCGGCCGGGCTAGAGAAAGCGACGAGCGCTGTGCCGCCTCGTGAGCTCCAGCGCTCGTGCGATACCCTGTTCGTGGTAGCGAAACCGGGCGCGCGGGAATGACAATTTATTCTAGACCCTTGCGCCAACTTTGTCAACCGGCGTTTGGCTGCGCCGACATTGTGTGGTAGGATAATAAATCTGCCACCGCCCGGCGCACCCGTGCCGGGTAGGGCGCAAATCCTATACCAAGTATTCACAGGGACAGGTTGGTGCACGCCATGAAGCGGACACTTATCCTCCTCGCTGCCCTTGCACTCGCTTTTGTCTCAGTGCCGGGGGTGCGGGCGGCTCCACGCGCCCAGGAACCCAAACCCGTGATTGCGCAGCCGGAACAGGACGCCGCCGTGCGCGGTGTGGTGCAACTCGTCGGGACAGCCGTACATCCCCAGTTCTTGCGCTACGAACTCTACTACGCCCCCTGGCCGGTGCCCTCCGATCAGGCATGGATCTTCATCGGTGATGCGCACTTCCAGCAGCAGCCCCTGGGGCTCTTGGGCACATGGGACTCGCGATCGGTGCCCGACGGCGCCTATGCCCTGCGCGTCCGCGTCGTCAAGCAGGACGGCAACTACAATGACAGCGACCCGCGGCGCGTGGTCGTGGTCAACACCCAACCTCAGGCAACGCCGACGCCCATCCCCACCGAAGAGCCGACCGCCGAACCGACTGCGCTCCCGACGGAGTTACCCGCCACCGCCACGATCGTCGTCGAACTGCCCGCCATCCAAAGCCCGACGCCGGTGCCCACCGCCACACCGAGGCCCACGGCAACTCCGCTGCTGGGCCCCGCCGAGACCGCCAGTACCGGCCTGTCCGCCGTTGAGGAGGTCATCAGCCCGTCCCGTTACCTGGAAGTCGCAAAACAGGCTGCCATGTACACAGTGGGCTTCTTCCTGGCGGTTGGACTCTTCTTCGGCATCAAGGGGATCCTGCTCTGGCTGTGGCACCGAATCCGGCCGTGACGGCGAGATAGGGAGCCCGCCGCGGGCATCACAGCCCGCGGCCCACCAGGCATGCTGGGCAAACCGAGAATGGACACCATCCGCTCTTGGCTAGGGCGTCGGGCACGGGGCGAACCCGCCGGCGCGCCGCGCAAGATGATTGTCGGCCTGGGCAATCCCGGGCCGGAGTATGCGCGCAGCCGGCACAACATCGGCTTTCAGGTGGCAGAGCTTCTCGCCGACCGACACGGACTGACCTTCGACAGGTTCCAGAAGCGCGCTCGGGTGGCGATCGGCTGGATCCCTGCGGCAGACGGCACCGCAGGGTCTCGTGTCCTGATTGCCAAACCGCTAACGTACATGAACGCCAGCGGCCAGGCTGTGGGCGCGCTGGCCGCATTCTACAGAATCGCCCCGCCCGACATCCTGGTGATCTGCGACGACCTGGACCTGCCAGTCGGGCGGATTCGCCTGCGGCCGGGCGGCAGTTCGGGGGGCCAGAAGGGCCTGCAGTCCATCATCCAGCACCTTGGCACCGACGCCTTCCCCCGTTTGCGGATCGGGATCGGCCGTCCCCCGGGGCAGATGGACCCGGCCGACTACGTCCTGCGACCGTTCTCGGCTGACCAGGAAGCGGAGATGGCCTTCGTGCGCCCCCGTGCCGCCGATGCCGTGGAGGTCTGGCTGACCAACGGCATCGCCGCGGCTATGAATCGGTTCAACTCGGATGAAACTCAGCGGTCTTCTGGATCTGGGTGAGCAGTGGCCTGCCGTTGGGAACCTCATCGCATCCGTAGCCCGCGATCAGGCGCCCGACAGGCCACTCGGGATCCATCATGCCGCCAGGCCCTATCTGGCAGCCATTCTGGCGCGGGCCCTCAACCGGCCGCTCGTCATCGTCACTGCGCGCGCTAACCGCGCCAGACAATGGGTGGACGAGCTGCGCATCTGGCTGCCGGACGAGATTCCCGTCCATTTCTTCGTGGAGGGAGATGCCCTGCCCTATGAGCGGATCGCCTGGGCGCCGGAGACCCGCCAGCGGCGGCTCGAAGGGCTGGCAAGCCTGGTCGCCTGCGGCCGCGAGCCTTTCGCCCCGGTGATCGTAGCCTCCGCGCGCAGCCTGATGCAGAAGACCCTGCCCGTTCGCGAGATGCGCGCTGCCTTGCTCCCCCTGCGCGAGCGACAGGCCTTCGACCTGAACCGCACGCTTGCCCGCTGGGTGGGCCTGGGGTATGAAGCGGCTCCCGTCGTAGAGGCACCCGGCCAGTTCAGCCGCCGCGGTGGCATCGTGGATATCTGGCCGCCGAACCTGCGCCGCCCGGTGCGCATCGAACTGCTCGGCGACGAGATTGACAGCCTGCGCACCTTTGACCCGTCAACGCAGCGGACGGTGGCGCGCATCGAACAGGCCTGGATCGGCCCGGCCAGTGAAGCGCTGCCGATGCTCGGAGCGCGCATGGCCGAGTATCTCCAAAAGTTGGACCTGACGCCTTGCCATCCCCCCGCGCGGCTTGAGTACCAGCGGGAGGTCGCGCAACTGACAGCGGGCACCGGCTTTCGCAACCTTGAGTGGTACATCCCCTACCTGTATAGCCACCCGGCCAGCCTGCTTGACTATCTGGCCGAAACCCGGTCACTCGGCCCGCGCGCGGGCTGGCTGCTCATTGACGACGCGGCAGAACTGATGGCAGCCATGGCCGACCTGGAAGGTCAGGCCAAACAACTGGCCCAAGACCTGACAGCCGCAGGTGACCTGCCGGCCAACCCGAATCTCCCCTACTTCGCTGCAACGGTGCTAAAGCAGTACCTCGACGGGGTCGGCCCGGCGGAGGGCGGCAGCCCGGTAACCGGACCGCAGCGGAGATTCCCGGTGCTGAACCTGGGCAGCACCACGCTGCACGGCTGGTCCGCGGGGGAGATCAGCGAAGTTGGGGCGCTCTTCGCGCCCGGACCGCGTTTCGGCGGGCAGCTCAACATGGCCATTGCCGACATCGGGCGCGCCCTGGCGCGGCAGGAACGGGTCATCCTCGTAAGCCGCCAATCACAGCGGCTGGCCGACATCCTCATCCTCCGGGACGCCGGCCATGCCGTCACCCCGGTCGAGAGCATCTCCGAACCGCCGCGTGAGGGTCTGACCCTCGTCCAGGGCATGATGGACGAAGGCTGGCTCGCCCGGGATGAAATGTGGTTCCTCACCGATGCCGAGATCTTCGGCTGGGGCAGGCCCAAGCCCAGGAAGCCTCAGCGGCCGCGCGCCGTCGCGCCGGAGGTCTTCTTTGCCGATGTCAACCCCGGCGACTACGTGGTCCACATCGAGCACGGCATCGGCCAGTTCAGGGGACTGGTCAAAATGGCCCTCGCCGGGGTCGAGAGAGAGTACCTGCAGGTTGACTACGCACAGGGCGATCGGCTGTACGTGCCCGTGCACCAGGCAGACCGCCTCACGCGCTACGTAGGCGCCGGAGACGGAACGCCGGCCCTGCACCGGCTGGGGACGGCCGAGTGGGAGCTGGCCAAGGCGCGCGCCAGGCGGGCCGTCGCCGAGATCGCAGAGGAACTACTGGAACTGTATGCCGCGCGCGCGGTCGTGCGGGGCCACGCCTTCAGCCCCGATGTCACATGGCAGGCAGAACTGGAAGCCAGTTTCCCCTACCTGGAGACCGAGGATCAGCTCGTGGCCATCGAGGCCGTCAAGCACGATATGGAGCAGCCCCGTCCCATGGATCGGCTGATATGCGGCGATGTCGGCTACGGCAAGACCGAAGTGGCGCTCCGGGCGGCCTTCAAGGCCATCATGGACGGCAAGCAAGTCGCCGTACTCGTCCCCACAACGGTCCTGGCACAGCAGCACTACACCAACTTCAGCCGACGCTTGGCTGCATTCCCGGTGAACGTGGCGATGCTGTCCCGCTTCCAGACGCCGGCCCAGCAAGACCGCGTGATCGCCGGCCTCGTCAACGGCACGATAGACCTGGTGATCGGCACGCATCGGCTGCTGAGCAGCGACGTCTCCTTCCGAGACCTGGGGCTGCTCATCGTGGACGAGGAACAACGCTTCGGCGTGGCACACAAGGAGCGCATCAAGCAGATGCGCACCGAGGTTGATGTGCTCACGCTCACCGCGACCCCCATCCCGCGCACGCTGCATATGAGCCTGACCGGCGTGCGAGACCTGAGCACCATCGAGACGCCCCCAGAAGATCGGCTGCCGATCAAGACCTTCGTCGGGGAGTTCGACGAGACCTTGATACGGCAGGCCATCCTCCGGGAAATGGACCGCAACGGCCAGGTCTACTTCGTGCACAACCGGGTCCAGGGAATCGAGCAGATGGCAGAACGGCTGGCCGGGATCGTGCCCGAGGCGCGCATCGCCATCGCCCACGGCCAGATGCATGAGCGCGATCTCTCCGCCGTCATGCTCGCCTTTGCCGAGGGCGGGTACGACGTCCTGGTTTGCACGAGCATCATCGAGAGCGGCCTGGACATTCCCAACGCCAACACGATCATCATCAACCGCGCCGATCAATTCGGGCTGGCCCAGCTCTACCAGTTGCGCGGTCGGGTGGGTCGCTCTGCCGTCCGGGCATATGCCTACCTCCTGGTGGATGGATACCAGATCCTGACCGAGGACGCGCGCCGCCGGCTGGAAGCCATCCAGGAGGCCAACGAACTGGGCGCCGGGTTCCGGATCGCAATGGAGGACCTGGAGATCCGCGGCGCCGGTGAACTGCTCGGCGCCCGGCAGCACGGCCATATCGCCGCCGTCGGCTTCGACCTCTACACCCGACTGCTCGCCCAGGCGGTTCAGGAGGCCCGCGAGAGGCTGGGCGCCGATCGGACGGGCAAGGCAGAGCCGGCGTTGCCCCTGCCCGGCCCGGGAGACGCAGAGGGCATCCGTCGCAACCCGCTGGAAGAGCCGTTGGCCCCGACCGTCACGCTCGACCTGAATCTGCCCGCCCATATCCCGGAAGGTTACGTGCCCGAGGCGGCATTCCGGCTGAAGCTCTACCGTCGGCTGGCCAGCCTCACCACCCTGGAGGCCATTGATGACATCGAGCAGGAACTCGCCGACCGCTTCGGTTCGGTGCCTGAGCCGGTGCGCAACCTGCTCTATGTGGTAAGGGTGAAAGTGATGGCGATCAACGCCGGGGTCGAGGCCATCAGCCACGAAGAGGGCCAGTTACTGATCAAGTCCGGCCGCCTGGAGAGCCTGGATCGTGCAGCCGTGCAGGAACGCCTGGACGCCCAGGGGGTGCCGGCGCGCATCGCCCGGCGCGGCGTCTGGCTCTCGCTGCGCGATGATGGCCTCTGGAAAGAGGACCTGATCAAGACCCTCCAGACCATCCAGCACGCGGGCTCGACGGCGGAGGCCGCCGCGCACCGGGCCGGGAGCGGGAGTTAGCTCAGAAGCGCGGCCGGATCACACGCAAGGCCAGCCCGACCACTCCCAGGCGGGCCAGGGCCACGATGGCGCGATTCCGCCAGCCCGGAATGCAGATCAGTTGGCCCCGCGCCAGCGCCTCAAGCGAGGCCGCGGCCACCTGCTCCGCCGTAGACCAGAGCGCGGCCGGCACCTGGTAGCGGCCGAACTGGGGCAGGTGCTCGGGATGGTGAAACTCGGTGCGCGTGAGGCCGGGGCACAGCGCCTGAACGCGAACCCCGGTGCCCCGCAGTTCGGCTTGCAGCGCCTGAGTGAAGGCCACCAGGTAGGACTTGGTCGCGCAATATGTCGCGTCGCCGGCCAGAGGTACGAAGGCCAGCACGGAGGCCACATTGACAATCGCCCCCGCGCCGCGGGCAATCATCCCCGGCAACGCCGCCCGGGCCAGGCGGACGCTGGCAACCACATGAAGGTGGATCATCTCTGTTTGTCGCTCGAGATCGGCCTGGCTGAAAGCACCTGTCGCCCCAAAGCCCGCGTTGTTGACAAGCAGGTGCAGCGGTTCGCAACGCGCAATATGCTGCTCGACCTTGCCCACGCCATCAGGATGGGCGAGGTCGGCCACAAGATAGCCGGCCGTAACCCCGTGGCGAGCCTCGAGTTCCGCGGATAGAGCCGCCAACCGGCCCTCGCGCCGCGCAACCAGGAGGAGATCATAGCCCCGGCCTGCCAGTTGCCGCGCAAACGCCGCGCCGATGCCGCTCGACGCGCCCGTGATCAGCGCAGTCCTGCCCTCTCCTGCGCCCATGAGCCCTCCTCCTGACCTATTGGCCGCTGCTGGCCGATCCCCCGGGGCCCGGGGCATGCGGCGCCGGCCACATCGGGGACTTGTGACAGTGCACCAGTTGCCAGCCAGCCTCGCGGCGGTGGAACACCCTGGTCTCGTTGTGCTCGGTGTGACGCACCCCCCGCCCGGTCGTGTAGCGCATGAGAAGAGTGTACGTCACGATGGCGACATCGCCGTAGCATTGGACCTTCGGCGCGAGCACCTCATGCTCGACCTCATAGAGCTCCCCTGCCTGGCGCCGGGCCTGTGCCGCCCGCTGGTTGGCGGCAGTCTCCCGCAGGTGAAATGCCAGCCCGTCTATGCGTTGCGTGCTGATGTACCACTCGAAGAAGGTCACATCGGATGCAGTGGTGGCGGCATAGGTCTCCAGGTCACCTTCCCAGATGCTGCGCAGGTGCCGGTCGAGCAGTGCCAGGATCTCATCTTCTTGGGCCACCGTAGTGCCTCCCCCACAGGAATGCCGGCAAACGGCCACGCCGCGCCGGACTGCGGGATTATAGCACAGGAGGTCGCCAGCACTTTGTTGGCGCCCTCAAAGTGTGGTAGACTGCAGGTCGTATGGGATGCCGCCCGGCTCTCCGGCCGAGGGCTCAGGCAGCCCGCCGAGCAGGCAGTATCTCCACGGAACGCGCATCCGCGCTTCACGCGCTGCAAGGGAGCAAATGGCATGACCGAGAAGATCAAGGTCGGCGGTCTAATCCAGAACGACCGGCTGGCCAGTATCAGCGTGCTGGCGGTGAAGGATCGGCCCGGCATTGCGGCCACGGTGCTGGACGCTCTGGGGCAACGCAGGCTCAACGTCCAGTTCGTCGTCCAGGTCATTGACCACGAGAACCAGGCCCAGATGGTGCTGTGCGTTGACCGCATGGACCTTCCGGCCAGCCTGGAGGCCATTGAGGGGATCAAGCCGGAACTCCAGCCCCAGGCCGTCACTGCCAACCCCGATGTCGCGTCCGTCGCCATCTTCGGACCCGACTTTCGCGAGCGTCCCGGCATCGCCGGCGAGATGTTCCGCGCGCTCTCCGAGCGGGGGATCAACATCCTGGCGATCAGTACCTCGATTTCCACCGTGAACTGCATCATCGAGCTGTCGCGCCTGGCCGATGCCGTGGCGGCCATCGAGGAACACTTCGACCTGCCGTAAGCCATCCACAGCGGTCACCCTCCGGAGCGCCGCGCTCTGCGCTCAACGCGGCGGGCGGAGACAACCGGCGACTCCGGATGGAGTGGCAGCACGCTCACTTTCGAAGCCCACCGGGTCGTGCTATACTGCGCCCATGTCGAGTTCGCAGAGACTGCGCCTGGAGATCAGCGGCGCGGTGCAAGGAGTGGGATTTCGGCCCTTCGTCTACCGATTGGCAACCGGGCTGAATCTCACGGGTTGGGTCCTCAATGACACGAACGGCGTGTTCATTGAGGTGGAAGGCCCAGGGGAGGCCCTCGAACAGTTTCTCCGCCGCCTGCCGGCCGAGAAGCCCCCGCTCTCCATCATCCAGAGCCTGAGCAGCGCGTGGCTCGAACCCGCGGGTTATGTGCAGTTCGAGATCCGCCATAGCGACGGCCACGGCGCCAAGACGGCGCTCGTGCTGCCTGACATCGCCATCTGTCCCGACTGCCTGCGCGAAGTACTCGACCCCGGCAAAATCTCCATCGGCGGCGGATAACGACCTATGTCGCCTCGCGTCGCGGCCCTGCCCTACCTTGCTCTCGGCTCAGGCATCGTTTGCCTGAGTTTTTCGGCCTTCTTCGTGCGCTGGTCACAGGCGGCCGGTCCCATCGCGGCCTTCTACCGCATGCTCTTCGCCAGTCTGATCCTGACGCCGATCGTCTTGCCGCGCCTGCTCGCCCGTCCAGCCAATCTGAAGCGCAGGTGGCTGCTCTTTCCCGTCATCGGCGGATTCTTCTCGGCGCTGGATTTCACCTTCTGGTCGATTGCGGTGACGCTCACGACCGCAGCCAACGCCACCCTGCTGGGCAACGCCTCGCCCTTGTGGGTGGCACTCTTCGCCCTGTTCGTCTTCCGGGAACGCCTCGGCCGCCTGTTCTGGGCCGGTCTGGGGTTGACCCTGAGCGGCGCCGTGCTGGTGGTGGGCAGCGACTTCCTGCTCCACCCTGCCTTCGGGACCGGCGACTCGTTCGCCCTGATCTCGAGCCTGTTCTACGCCGGCGTCTTCCTGGCCATGCAGCGCGGCCGCGAAAATCTCGACCCGCTGACCTACACCTGGCTCGCCGTCTGCACCACCACCCTGGGCCTGTTCATCGTCAACCTGGCGCTGGGCAACCCGCTGACCGGCTATCCGCCCCTGACTTGGCTGATCTTCCTGGCCTCGGCCGTCTTCTCGCAAATCTTGGGGTATCTTTCCATGTCATACGCCCTGGGGCATCTGCCCGCCTCGGTCGTCTCGCCGACGATGATCGGACAGCCGGTGCTGACCACCCTCCTGGCGATCCCCCTGCTGGAAGAAATCCCGACCGCCTGGCAAACGGCAGGCGGCCTGCTCGTCCTGACCGGCATCTACCTGATCCACCGCGCCTACAACCGCCAAAAAGGTCTGACCGGCGGGCAAGCGGTTCGTGCAAAGCAATCCTGAATCCGGGCAAGGAAGCCCTTGCCGCCTGACGGTTTTTTCTATATACTGATACTATCGCCGCCGAGGCAGCACGCAATCGATCCTGGGACTTGCCAGGCGGCAGCGATTCAGCCACAGATTTCACCGATTGACACAATTTGGAGCTCAAAATCCGTGAAATCTGTGCAATCTGTGGCAAAAAAATCACAACCGCGTTTCATTGCAGCGCTATCGCCGCCGAAAATCGAAGGAG
>FWPV01012261.1_pt1 | contig 13286 bp, 16 predicted proteins | sample 2228371 | NCBI WGS metagenome assembly FWPV01 (sample SAMEA103939776, study PRJEB20133) | metagenome | reverse complement strand
ATAGAAGAAACGGGGGTAAGGCTTTTTATAGCTCTTCAAACAAGAGACTGTGACGGAACCCCGCTTTATTGCCTCACTCCCCTAAAAGGTGACTATGACCAACACCGACAAGGATTTGCCAACTCATGGCTAAATGGTTATGGCGAAGATTCATTAAAACAGATAACCAGCGCATCCACTGAAAGTGAGTAGATGACCTTTCCCGGCAGACAGCTTAGCCTATTTCGGCATGCGCCGGTTGCAGATGACGGCGGACCGCGGCGCGGTGGTCGGGTGAGTTCTGCGGGGGATGCGGCCAGCGATGTCGGCCGTTATGCCCCGCCTGCGGCCGGGGCTGCTGCGGATGCCTCGGGGTTGGCGCTGGCTCCGCTTGGGGCTGGGGGCGGGCTTTGGAGCGAGCGGGAGATGGCGGCATGGGCTCCGCCGGAGAACCTCACCGTTTCGCGCCACGCGGAGCTGCACCGGATGCTGGCTCATGGGCAGTCGGCGGCGCCCGGGCCGTGGCGGAACACGCCTTATTACACGGTCGAGATCATGGACGCCTTCACCGATCCGCTGGTTGAGAAAATCACCATCATGGCGTCGGTGCAGAGCTCCAAAACCGAGTCGGTCTACAACATGCTGCATTATGCCATCTGCCAGGACCCGGCCGGAGCGCTGATCGTAATGCCGACTCTGATCACGCTGCGGCGCGTCAATAAGCGCATCCTCACCATGATAAAGGATTCGCCGGCGACCGCCAGTCACCTTACCGGCAACCTGGACGATATCACCCGGCAACAGATCCAGCTCGATAACATGAGCCTCTACTTTGCGACCGCCGGCAGTTCATCCGATCTGCGAAACATCGAGGTGCGCTACGTCCACCTCGACGAAACCGACGAATACGAGGCCGGGATCGGCGACCAGGGGAGCCCGATCGAGATGGCCGAGGCGCGAACGACCACCTTCTGGAATCGAAAAATCATCCATTCCTGCACGCCGACGACCGAGGACGGTTACATCGCGATCGAATACAACCGCTCCGACCGGCGCAAGTATTTTGTCCCCTGCCCGTACTGCCGGGGCTATCAGCAGCTTTCTTTCTGGCGGGTCAAGCATGCGGGATGTGAGCTCGGGAAATGGCCAAAGGATAAGCGCGATCCGGACTACATCCGGCAGCAGCGCGTCGCCCGCTACGAGTGCGAATACTGCGGCGCCGAGATCGACGACCGCGACAAGCGCTGGATGCTGCGCTTCGGCACCTGGGTGCCGGAGCTCCGGGTCGAGGGCTCGGATACGGCGGTCTACCCCATTGAGCGCGACGGCAGCTGTCCGATCCCGCGGCCACGTCCGTCGCATGTCGGCTACAACTGGAGCGCTCTTTATTCTCCCTGGCGGAATTTTTCCGAGGTTGCCGCCAAGTTTTTCGAGACCAAAGACGACCCGGAAAAGTACCAGACCTTCGTCAACCTATGGCTCGGGGAGCCGTGGAAGGATGTCGCGAGAAAGCGCGAGACCGCAGAGATCCTGGCGCTAAAGACCGACCGCCCGCAGCTGATCGTTCCGGCCAGCACCATCGCCTTAACCGCCGGCATCGACAACCAGGCCGACGGCAAGTGGATCGTGATCCGCGCCTGGGAGCGCGACCTAACGTCGCACCTGGTCCGAAACGGTTTCGTCGAAACCTGGGAGGAGCTCGAGCAGTGGATCTTCCACGACGTCTACCCGCTCGAAGACTCAGACATCGTGCTGCCGATCTGGCGGGCAGCAATCGATATCGGCGGCACCAGGCTGGAGGACGAAGACGAGACCATGACCGAGCAGGTCTATACCTGGCTGCGCGGTCCCGGGCGCGGGGTGTTCGGTGTGCGGGGCTCGCCAAAGCAAATCGGCGGCGGCAAGAAGATGCGGCTCTCTGTGATCGATAAGATGCCGGGCAAGGGCGGCAAGCCGATCCCGGGCGGCTTGAAGCTGTGGCTGATCGATACCGCCATGATGAAAAACGCGGTATCGGCGCGGATCGAGGCCGGCAAGTTCCACCTGCACGCCGACGTCGATCAGACCTACGCCCGCCACATAACGGCCGAAGCCAAAGAGCGCAACCGCCAGGGCAAGATGGCCTGGGCGGTGCAGAACCGCCGCCCGAACCACCAGTGGGACGCCGAAATCTACGCCGCCGCCATGGCGGATCCGGAATGCCTGGGCGGGGTGTTTGTCCTGCCCGATCCAGTGCGGACACAATCCGCCGGCGGTGCGCCGGCGGCTCAGAATAGACAGCAAAAACAACAGCAGCAAAGGGGACGGAGATGGTGAGCAACGGACACGGACGGCCGTTGAACGGCATGGAAGAAATCGCAAGGTATGCAAGCCGGGGGGAGGCGACCATCCTGAAGTGGGTCGCGAGCGAGGATTTCCCGGCACGTAAGGTCGGCGGCGTGTGGATTTCTCACACCACGCAGGTGGACGCCTGGTATGTCGCCAAGGTGCAGGGCCGCCCGGCGGTGGATATCGCTCACCTTACGGAAGTGATCCGCACCCGCTCGCGGCTTGGCAAAGAAGCCGCAGCGAGGTTGGCCGAAGACATCGTGAGGGAGATATGAAGCTGACCTACTCGTCGAATATTTCCCTTGTCGTGATCCCCAATGCTTGCGCAATCGTCGAGATGGACGAAGCGGTTTTTTATTTGTCAACACCTAAATTCCCTTTTTTAAGCCCATATTTCAGTTTTTAAGCATCAAATTTCCTCATCCGCCATTTTGTCAAAAAACCAATGTTAGGCTCGTGGCTGAAAATTTAACCCTCAGCCTCGAGGTTTTTTGTATGGCGACTTTCACCACCTGGTCGGCTCTCTACACTCAGATGCTCGACGATATGGCCTCCGGTTCCTGGCGGACGGCATCCTACCAAATCCGCGACGTCCAAAAGCAATTCACCTCATTTAAGCAGTTCAAGGAAGCGCTCGAATACGTCCGGTCCATGGCGGAGATCGTTTCCGGGAACGTTGTCGGCCGCACCTATGCCAAGCAGGGAGGGGGTGGCAGATGGTGAGAGGAAAGCAGGTAACTCTGTACGGTCCGAACGGCTACCCGATCCCGCCGTCGAAGTATCCGCGGCGCACCACCTACGCGGCCGCCAAAACCAACCGGCTGACCGGCGACTGGTATCCGCTCAATACCGATGTGAACCAGATCCTGGCCGCCTCGCACAGTACCGTCAAGGCCCGCGCCCGGCAGCTCGTGCGCGACTTCCCGCCCTGCCGGAAGGCGCTCGAGGCGCTCGTCAACCGCACCGGCAAGTTCAAGTTCCAGTCCCGCGTGAAAGACGCCGACGGCAAAATCGACAAGCGCCGCCGGCAGCAGATCGAGGACGCGGTCAACTTCTGGATGGATGAGGCCGATGTGTCCGGACGCCTCCACTTTCTGGAAATGATGCGCCTGGCTAAGCGCCAGGAGGCCGAGTCCGGGGAATTTCTGCTGGTCAAAGTCCGCACCAAAACTCCCGGCCGCTACATTCCCTTTGCCCTGCAGATGTACGAGTCCGACTGGCTCACAACGCAAAACGACACCCATTTCGGCGCCGGGATCGGCAGCAAGGCAGCCGCCGCAGCCGGCACGGAAATCTACCAGGGAATCGAATACGATACCGCCACCGGCCGCCGCATCGCCTACCATTTCGCCGACCCTCAAGGCTACCGCACAACCACCGAGCGCATCCCGGCTGAGCGTGTGATTCACGGCTTCGACGTGCTGCGGCCGAATCAGCTCCGGGGTGTTTCCCTGTTCGCCGCCGGAATCCTGCTGGCTCACGACCTGGGCGACTATATGGACGCCGAGATCGATACCGCCAAGCTCGCGGCCAAATACCTGGCGCTGGTTACCACGGCGGACCCAATGACCTTCCAGTCGCTGCGGACCGTGGCCAATCCGGCCGACGAAACGCAAAAGCTCGAGACCCTGGAAAACGCCATCATCGAATACTTACGACCCGGTGAAAGTGTGACGTTCGCTCAGAGCAACCGCCCGGGAGACAACTTCGAGCCGTTCGTGCGCTTCATCCTCCGGATGTTTGCCATATCGGCCGGCATCAGCTACGAGCTCGTTTCCGGCGACTACCAGGGTCTCAACTACACCGTGCTGCGCGGCATCCGAAACGATCTAAAAACCGACCTCGAGCCGCACCAGGACCGGCACCGCTGGCAGTTTTGCACACCCTGTCTGCGCGCCGTCATGGACGCCCTGGTGCTCTACGGCAAGCTCAACCTGCCCGGCTACTGGAACAACCCGGCGCCGTATTTCAAGGCCGAATGGATGGCGCAGGGCTGGCCGGCGGTCGATCCACTCAAAGAAGGCCGAGCCGATGCCGACGCGGTCGCCGCTCGCATGAAATCCCGCCGGGAGATCGCAGCAGCCCGCGGACGCGATTACGAGGAGATCTTAGATGAGCTCGAAGAAGAAGAGCAGATGCTCAAAGAGCGCGGCCTCACGGTCGAGCAGGTCAGCAACTCAACCAAAACCAATCCAGCGAGTTTAGACAATGATGCTGAAGACGATTTGGAAGCGACTGGCGACGCGAAAAAGGGAGACCGAACAACTCACTTATCGCTCGTTTAGCGTTCGCAAGGCGGGCCCCGACGGGCCGCTCACCATCGACCGCGAAGCGCGCTCGGTGGAGGCCGTCGCGGCCACCGAAAACCCGGTCAACGTGCTCGATTACGACCGCTGGGAGATCGTCCCGGAAGTGCTGCTGATGAGCGGCGCGCGGCTGCCGAAATCCCGCAAGCTGCCCTTGCTCGATTCGCACGCCAGGTATTCCAGCGCCGATGTACTGGGATCTGCCCGTAACCTGCGCGTCGATGGCCGGCAGCTCCTGGCGACGGCTATTTTCAGCTCGGTTGCTCGGGCGGACGAAATATTCACCAAGGTCGAGGAAGGCCACCTGGAGGATTTCTCGATCGGCTACCGCGTGAACAAGTCGGTCTGGATACCGGCCAAGCAGCAACAGGTGGTCGATGGGCGCACATACAAGGGTCCGGTCAAGGTCGTTACCGACTGGACGCCGCGCGAGCTCAGCATAACCCCGATTGGCGCAGATGAAGCTGCCAAGGCACGTTCTTTAACCGAAGGAGAAGGTGAGATGAAAAAAGAATTGTTGGCGTATTTACAAATGAGAGGGCTCCCGGCCGATGCATCCGAAGATCAGGCCTGGGCCTTTCTGGCAGATCTTCGGGTGCGGGATGCGGTCACGCCTCCCGGGCAGCAACCCGACGTACAGCGGCAGCAGCCGGCACAGCCTCCCGCTCCTCCGGCCGATCCGCCCGCAGGGCAGCGGCAAGACCCGCCTCCGGCCGATCCGGATAAGATTCGGGCGGACGCCACCCGGGCTGAGCAGACCCGTATCACCGAGATCCGCGCCCTGTGCGATCGGATCGGCCTGGGCGACCTGGCCGGCGACCTGATCACAAGCGGCCGCTCGCTAGCGGAAGCGCACCAGCTGGTGATCGATAAGCTCGCCCAGCGCGAGGAGCCGACTCCCGGCTATCGCGGCCTGATCGAGATCGGGATCGAGGCTCACGAAAAGTTCCGCGGTGCAGCCATTGACTCGCTTCTGATCCGCGGCGGCGGCCGGATCGAAACGCCCGCGGCCGGCGCCATGGAGCTCGCCGGTTACTCCCTGCGCGAGCTCGCCCGCGAGTGTCTACGGATCGGCGGCAAGCCGTTCGGCGGGGATGTGCGCGAGATGGTCGGGCGCGCGATGACCACAAGCGATTTCCCTTATATCCTGGCTGCAGGCGCCAATAAGAGCCTGTTCGAGGGCTGGGAGGCGGCCGGGGAAACCTGGACCGTCTGGTGCGGGACCGGCAGCGTCCCGGATTTTAAGGAAATCAACATCGTGCGGCCGGGTGAGTTCGACGATCTGGACGAGATCCCGGAAGGTCTCGAGTACAAGTATGGGACCCGCGACGAGGCGAAAGAAGCCGTCAAGATCGTTACCTACGGCAAAATGTTCGCCATCACCCGCCAGACCATTATCAATGACGACCTGGGCGCCCTGACCGACATTCCGCGCGGCCACGGCGAGGCGGCCGCCCGCAAAGTCGGCGATCTGCCGTATGCGGTGCTCACCGCCAATGCGGCCATGGGCGACGGCACCGCGCTGTTCCACGACGATCACAGCAACGTCGGCACCGGCGGCGTGGTCGGAGTGACCACCATCGCCGAAGGGATCAAGCTGATGGGGCTGCAGACCGATATCGGCGGCAAGCGCCGGTTGAATATCCGGCCGGTATTTTTCATCGCTCCACGCACCATTGAGGGCTCAGCAGAAGTTTTCTTCAAGAGCGACAGGTTCGCCGGCGAAGCCGTGGCCGGGACTCCGGATGAGGCCTACGCCACCACCCGCGTGAATCCCTACAGCGGCGCATACTTCACCCGCGTCTATGAGGCCCGCCTCGACGATGACGATGTCGCCGCCTGGTACCTGGCAGCTCAGAAGGGAAAGACGGTCAAGGTCTACTTCTTGAACGGCAATCAGCGCCCGTACATGGAGGAGCGTTCCGGTTGGTCGGTGGATGGCATGGAGTACAAGGTGCGGATCGACGCCGCCGCCAAAGCGATTGACTGGCGCGGCCTGTTCTACAACGAGGGATCGTAGATGCTTCGAACCAAGATATGACGGCGGCCGCCTGAGCCGCCTTTAACTCTACCCACCAGCAAGAGGAGCAAGCAAAATGGCAAAAAACTATATCCAAAAGGGTGACACCCTGGATCTGACCATCGCCGCCGGCGCCGCCAGCGGAGCTCCGGTGATGGCCGGAAACATCCCGGCGGTGGTGCTGGCGACCATCGCGGCGGCAGGACACGGGGCCTGCCGGCGGATCGGCGTATTCGATCTCTCGGTCAAGGCGATCAACGACGCCGGCAATTCCGCGGTCGCCATCGGCGATGCGATCTATTACACCGCAGCCGATACGCCGGTGCTCAGCAAAAAGTCCAGCGGCAAGCTGTTCGGCTACGCCCTGGAGGCGATCGACACCGGCGAGACCGATACCATCAACGTGCTGCTGGCTCACGGTCACACGGCCGAACTGGCAGCGGGCAGCGTATCGGCAACCGAGCTGGCAGACGACGCCGTGACCGAAGATAAGATCCTGGACGGCGCGGTCACACAGAACAAGATCGGTGCCGGCGCCGTGATCGAGGCCAAGCTGGCAACGGACGCGGTCACCAGCGCCAAGATCAAAAACGACGAGATCAAGCAGACCAAGCTCAACCGGCGCTTCACCTTCGAAGAGTTCCAGAGCAACCCGATCACTTCCAAGATCGGCGGCGGCGCTGCAACCGGAACTGGCGGGGACGAGAATGTGATGCAGTTCGAGGAAAACAATTTCGAGTATCACATCCTCGGGACTCAAACGATTCTCGCGCCTTCTCTGGTGGCAACCGGGCTCAACGTCGGCATGGATCAGACCAACGATGACGGGGTGGAGATCGGCCAGGGGATCACGGCCAAGAGCCGCGCCGCATTTGTGGTGGGAACCGATGCGGCCTTTTATGCCAAGTGCAAGTTCAGTATCGGCACGGTGGCCGGCACCGACGACTGCGCGTTCGGCTTCCGCAAAGCCGAAGCCTACCAGGCCAATATCGACGACTACGACGAAATGGCATGCCTCAACGTCATTTCCGGCGATATCAATATCGAGACCATCCTCAATGGCGGTGAGACCACCACAACCGACACCGAAGACGACTGGGCGGATGGTGAAACGCACACCCTGGAGGTCTACGTCAGCGCCGCCGGTGTGGTGACCTACAAGATCGACGGCGTCGCTCCCACCACAACCGCGGCTTTTACGTTCGATGCGGCCGAAGTGGTCGTGCCGTTCTTCTATCTGCTCAACGCCGATGCCGCCCAGGCCGGACAGGTGGTCTTGCAGGAATGGGAAGTCGGGTTGCAGTAAGCCATGAGCGCTGAGTTCGACTTTTCAGACGCATTCGAGGACGTGGGGGTTGCGGCAACGTATACTCCCGCGGACTCAAAGGTTGAGCTCTTTCCGGTGCAGGTGATTCCGACCGGAGGGGTTTCCGCTCGCGAATTCCAGCCGTTCGGCTACGCGGATGAAAATGCAGTGTTCGTACAAAACTCGGATCTCATCGCGGCCGGCATCGAAAGCCCGGCGGTGCGCGACGGCGGGGTTGACGGGGACACGATCACGCGACCGGGGCCGGCCGGAACAAACGAAACCTGGGTGGTCACGGGCAAGCAGTATTATGACCTGGCGGGGATTTGGGTATTGAGCCTGGAGAAGGATTTGCGCTTCCGACCTTAACACGGGGGGGTTATGCGGTGCTCAAGCGATGGGTTAGAGAATATGAGGCCCGGGAAGTTGAGCGATGCGCTGAACAGTGGGAAGTTGTCGCCAAGCGGCCTGAGCGAAAGACTAAGTGTTGGGTGCTCGATATCGAGAAGGATCACCGATTCAGACCATGAGCGAGGCTTTATGCTGTGTTTCGGGCCATTATCGACGATCAGGAGAGGACAGCGAAAGCACTCTGTCCTCAATGCGGGATCTGGCACAGATACGATTATTGTCCCAAATGCGGCCATCCTACGCCGTGGTTTGAGGCTGTCACAGTCAACGAGCGCGAGCGACTGAAGTGGAGCAGATAATCAATTTTCTCAAACTGTTTGAGATCCCTGGATTGATTCTGTCTGCTGCCGTCATCCTCCTACTATTTAGGGTCATCGATAGAATCGAAAAGAACAGATCGGAGCAGATATCATCGGCTAGCAACGCACTATTAGAGCTGGCGAGATCCTTCGAGAAGCTGAGCGCACTCATCGAGACATTAGTGAGACGGCAATGAAATCACTAATGAAACGGCTGATTAAAAAGCTCGCAGGCCATAATGAGGAATACGACGCCAATATCAGGGCGGTTAGGGATTATATTGCGAGCGGTGATGAAAAAATTGCTCGGTCAATTGCAACGATCAACGGTGATCTCAACTGGTTTCTCTGCCTCACCAAGGACAAAAACACGCAGTGCGGCATACCTTCAAAAAACGGCGAGGGCGATTGATGTGGATCACACTCTGATTGTCTATGTGACAGGTGCTCTGGTGAGTCTATATGGCCTCATATTGTTTATTGCCTACTGGATCAAAGCTGGACGCGCATCATTCGTATACGCCTGTGTGACGCTGCTGCTATTCGGTTTACTCATGCAGTACTCGATGGCATTTTTCTCACGCCAGGCTGTGCTAGTTGGCGATACCTATCTATTGCGATCGTTTTGGTGGCCGTTTCGCAACTACGGGACAATCCTGGCTGTCGCGCTACTCTCAGGTGGCCTCTCGCTTAGATGGTGGCGGTCGAGAAACGGTAAAAAAAATATCATTGCAACTAAAAATTACAAGGGGCCGGATAGAAGGAGACGCCAGTTATGAAAGGACTAATCATTTGCTGCGTTGTGTTGCTATCGAGTTGCGCTTTAACTCCGGCTCAGCGTCCGGATTTCTGCGAGGGCCAGCAGAGCTACATCTACGATCTCGCCGACAAACTGCGAGTCGATCCTGAGACAATATCGAGCACGCTGGTTATCGTCAACTATGAGGCCATAAAAAATGCGCCGCTCTATACCGAGGACGCCTGCCGTGGAGCCATTAAAAATATTCGGCTGCTGATTGAATCCGGCACTCCGAGTTATTACCAAATTATGACGCTCATGAGCCAGAATATTGATTACGTCAACAAGTATGCCGGCACAGAGATTATGTTGATCGGCCTGTTTGTGCCGCAGCTATCCTACAAGGTGCCAATAACGGATTGTGATAGGCGCTGCATCCTCTGGCATCTCGATCAGCAGGACAAAATGCTAGATAGTTTTTTCGGAAAGTCAGGATCGTGAATTGGTTGACGAGTCCTGGCGCAAAACATTACGGCAAAGAGCTGGTTACACAGGAGCGATGGTTTAAAATGGATAGATGGCATGGCTTGCCGGTCATAAGGTTTAAGGTGCTGAGGTGGTGAGGTGGTGAAATGTTTGGACTGATCAAAAGAGCTTTCAGCGTTTTATTCGCCTACAAGTCCGAGTGTGAGAAAGGGAAACAGGCATGGCGCAGCCGCACCATATGGGCAAATGTGATCGCTATATGTGCCGCTATCCTCGGTAAATATGCCGGTATCGAGTTGAGCGCTGAGGACAGTCTGATAGTGCTCGCAATGGTGAACGTGGTTTTGAGGCTGATAACTAAGAATCCAACTGGATTCTATGAGGACGAATGAATAATGGCTTACGGAGTCGATCCCAAATATAACAATCACGCGATATTGGCTAAACTGGCAGCATTGAGTGACAAGGATCTGCTCGCGCGGCTGCTGTTTGGCGAGTGTCGAGGTGAGATCCTGGCCGGCCAGGTGGCGGTCGCAAACGTGGTACTCAATCGCGTTAAGGATGGCAGATTTGGCCACAATGTCAAAGAGGTATGTCTAAAGAAGTGGCAGTTCAGTTGCTTTAACGAGGACGATCCGAATCTGCCGCTCACGGCCTCGCCTCCCATGCGCGAGCCATTCACTCAATGCGAGTTGGTGGCAGAGCTTGCGCTTTCGTATCTGCTTCATGACAATACCGGAGGAGCGACCCATTACGCCAATCTCGACGTTTGCTATCCGAAGTGGATCAAGTCACCTAAAATGCAGCACCTTTGCAAGATTGGACGGCACACGTTTTATAAAGAGTTGAGGTAACATGGCTGGTTTCACGCTTGAAGTTGACAAGATAAAGTTGCAGGAAGTAACCGAGCTGCTCTCATATATCGGCGAGAATAGCAATAAGGCTCTGTGTCGATCGATCAATAAGACGCTGACCGGCGCCAAAACGGATAGCGCCAAAGAGATCTATCAGGTGCTCAATGTCACGCAGAAGCGGATCAAAGAAAACATGAAGACCGATCGGGCCACTTACGCGAAGTTGTCCGCCCGGCTGCACTCGACCGGCGAGTCGATCCCGCTGATCGATTTCGGCTTCAAGGGGCTGAAGTCCGGCGGGGTGTCGGGGAAAGTCAAGCGGAATTCCAGCAAACAGGCGATCCGCGGGGCGTTCCTCGGGCGGATGAAGACGAGCACTGAGAAACCTGGTCATCTTGGGGTTTTTATGCGCCGCCACCCCTCGCAAAAATATAAGCCGTCACCATACCTGCATGCAGGCGTACCGATCGGGCAACCGGGTGCGGAGGTGTATTATGTGTTCCCCGGTGCTTGGTCAAAAGAGCGGAAATTGCCAATCTACGAGCTCAAAGGGACCAAGGTCGAAGACGTGTTCGGCGACGCCATGGGATCAATCCAGCAAAAGGTTCAGGCGCGCTTCGACGCCAACCTCGAGCACGAGGTGTCCTATCTCCTGCAGCAGCACATCGAATCGGGCGATGGGTACGAGGAAGCAGAATAATGGCCAAGAAATCAATACGAATTATTACGTCAAAATCCGACAAGTCAACGATTAGGGTTATTGACTCAGACGGAAATGACTGGGCGAAAACGGCGGAAGTGGTGTCGATCAATATCTTGCCGTTGGTGCCAGGTGAAACGCCAATGGCCGAAATCGTGGTTCTGAATCCACAATTGGAATTGGAAGATTAATGGCCGACACTATCCGAGAAATCATCATATCCGCACTCGTGACCAAGCTCGGCGAGATCCGCACAGCCAACGGCTACAACTCCGAGTGCGGGCAGGACGTGAGGCGGGCAGCTTTCTATTTTCACGCAAGCGAGCTCCCGGCGATTTCACTTTTCCCACTCCCTGAATCTGCCACGCAGGAATACGGGGCGAATGTCTGCACCATGCCCGTGCAGGTGCGCGCCATCTTCGAACATGGCAGCAGCAGCCCGTCGGTGATCGGCGAGCAAGTCCTGGGTGATCTGATCCAATGTCTGACCGGTCTGGACGGGGCCGGAGATCCGCGCAAGTACGCGGTCACGGGGAATGCCAAAGACAGCCTTTTTTACCGCGGCGGAGGCATCGAGGATTATCCCCAATCAGACGATAAGGCTACCCTGGTTGTGGCGAATTTTGACGTGATTTACCGAACCAAGGCGACCAACCCTTACGAGAGACCGGCATGAGATATCTAACCGCGGCATTCCAGCGGTCCAACAGGTGATTGTTCAGGGTGATTTTCGATGAATAAAAAGCTAATCAGAATCGCTTATCGGATGGAGCGTCAAGCCGAACGAATGATCAAGCAGGCGCGCCAGTTGCGGGAAATGGCCGCCGAGGAACCGACCATCGAACCGATCATTAAAATCGAAGCTGCCAACCTGCAGCCGGAAGTGGAATCCTTTATGTGGAAAATCCTGGACAAGATGCAAAAGAAGATCAATGGCGAACCAACAATCCACTAAAAAACGACCATTGCGTTGCCCTCAATGCCGGGCGCGCTTGTTCGATATCGGGAAAGTCTGGGATGTAGAGATCCAGTGCAGGATCTGCAAAACATTATGGTTGATTTCAACGGAGCCGATATTTTCAGCAATCAAGCTTAGATAGCTGCTAGACGCGGACATAACAACTCAATAGAGCCCAACAGAGGCCGCTTTGGAGAGAGATCTCCGGGCGGCCTTTTTTATTTCTCTCACCACAGAAGGAGCAGCAAATGCCAAACACAGCAGAATATGGAAAGCTTGAATTCGAATCCGGTCAGAGCCTTAACGCCTACGCGGCCTTGACCGATTCCGGGGACCACAAATCTTTCGACAGCGCGGACTCCCTTTGGTCTGACAAGTCCGGCTACAGCCCGGTTGTACGTCCGAACGGTCTGATCAACGGCGGGGCCGTTACACCGGCGGCGAGCGGAACAAACGATCTGGTGGACGTGGCTGCGCTCACCTGTTATCTGGCCGGCGTGCTGACCAGCGTGAGTGCCGACACCGATGTGGCCATTACCCGTGCCGTTTCAACTGATACCCACATTATAAACTCGATCACCGTGACCGATGCCGGTGCTATCGCCGTTGTGACCGGCACCGATGGCACAAGCTTCTCAGAGACGCGCGGCGCGGCTGGCGGGCCACCGCTGATCCCGGTTGGGTCGATTGAAATCGCGCAGGTCCGGACGACCAGCTACACGGCGGCGGCCATTACGGCTGCTGAAATCTTCGCTGTCATCGGCACACACAAAGAGATGTACAGCTATCCTCTCTGGAATATCCGATTCGGCGAGGTTGAAAACGGCGCTCTCGGTTATGCAGGTGTCGATTTCCTGGATACTCTCCCGCTGATCCATACCGGGCCGACCGCCAAGCAGG
>FWPV01012258.1_pt1 | contig 13288 bp, 8 predicted proteins | sample 2228371 | NCBI WGS metagenome assembly FWPV01 (sample SAMEA103939776, study PRJEB20133) | metagenome | reverse complement strand
TCAAAAAAAAAGAGAACAGAAATGCTCTTTTTTTGATTTTTTAGTTAACCTGTTTCAAAAATTACATAAAAATGCTATGGCAAACTAATGTAAACAATTGGGATTCAACAAATTTACACAAAGCTTTATTAAGATATCTTTCAAATATATTTTTATAATTTTTAGGTTCTAATTGGGGCTTGGTATCAGAGCGTCAATTGGTAATATTTTCCAGAGTTATTTAAGGCAGTTTGATTCTCATTTTTAAGTTTGATAGAATCAACTATTGGAAATCCCAGAGATTTTTTAATGTAAAAGAAATTGTGATCTTTTTGGGGGTTAAAAAAGCGTCAAAAGATTTAAAGACATCTTTGGGAGACAAAGAAGGGCTTAGGTTTTTATTTTGAGAGTATTTTACATTTATGGGATTATAAATTAGGAAGACAAAATTTTCACTCGAATCAATTTTTGACTAAAATATAAATTAGAATATGATTTCTGCCTTAGACATTGGGACAGCCAAAATAAAAGTCTTGGTTGCCGAGAAAGATAAGGAAGGAAATTTGGGATTGTTATCGAAAATTGAACAAGAGGGAGAAGGAATGAGAAGGGGGGTAATCATTGATCCGGAAAGAATTTCAGACATTCTGGTCAACCTCTTTCAGAGATTGTCAACTGAGGTTGGGAAAAAAATCAATTCCGTCTACACGAGCTTAAATGGCATCCATCTTTTTTCAGTTTTTTCCCGAGGCTTGGTTTCAGTTTCTCGGGCCGATCAAAAAATTTCTGAAGAAGATGTCCAAAGAGTATTACAAGCCGCTCAGGCCATCAACCTTTCTTCGAACCGAGAGATTTTCGATGTGGTGGTGAAAGAATTTATTGTCGATGGTCAGACCCGAGTGAAAGAGCCTATCGGGCTTCAGGGAGTGAGATTAGAAGCTGAGGTTTTAGCCCTGGGAGGATTTTCTCCTTATTTAGAAAATCAACGCAAGGCAATCCTTGATGCTGATTTAGAGATTTTAGATCTTCAGCCAGCACCCCTAATGGCGGCCAGAGCGGTTTTAACAGAGAGACAAAAAGAATTAGGAACAGCAGTAGTGGATATTGGAAGCGGGACTACTGGTTTGGCTGTTTTTGAAGAAGGAGATTTATTACATTTGGCCGTTTTGCCAATAGGTTCGGCGAACATTACTAATGATATTGCCATTGGTTTAAAAATCGATTTTGATGTTGCTGAGAGAATAAAACAAGAATATGGCACTTGTCTTTCTCAAGGCAAAGATCAGCGTTTCAAAATTGATCTTGGCGAAAATTCTCCCTTAGTTTTTTCAAAAAAATTTTTGGCCAAAATTATTTCAGAAAGAGTGAGCGAACTTTTTGGCCAGGTGAATCAAGAACTCAAAAAAATTGGAAAAGAAAAGCTTCTTCCTGGCGGAATCGTTTTGACCGGGGGAGGAGCAAAATTGCCAAAAATTGTTGAATTAGCCAAAGACAAATTTCGCTTACCGGTTCGAATCGGAAAACCAAAAGGACCAGGGCTAGAAGAAGATCCCAGCTTTGCTGTAGCCTGGGGATTAGTACTTTATGGGATTGAAACCCAAGAACAAGGGAAGGAATCTTGGTCAGGCCAGGGGATAATTTCAAAAATAAAAAGATTTTTAAAGGTTTTCATTCCTTAATTTTAAGAACTTTAATGAACTCAACCGTCAAAATAAAAGTAGTAGGAATTGGTGGCTCTGGCGGGAATACTGTTTCCCGAATGAAAAAGACAAAAATCGAAGGAATAGAGTTCATTGCTCTTAATACTGATTATCAGGATTTAAAAAAAACCAAAGCTGATTTAAAATTGAGAATTGGTCCAAACATTACTCAGGGACTAGGCACAGGTATGAAACCCGAAATAGGTGAGGCAGCTGCTAGAGAGAGCGCTCAAGAAATTAGTCAGATTTTAAAAGGGGCGGATTTGGTTTTTATTACTTATGGGGGAGGGGGAGGAACCGGTTCTGGGGCTGGTCCGGTGGTAGCCGAAATTAGCAAAAATTTAGGAGCCCTGACAATAGCAGTGATAACAAAACCGTTTTCCTTTGAAGGCCAAACAAGGATGAAAATTGCCGAGGAAGGAATAGAGAAATTAAAAGAAAAAGTTGATAGTCTTATTTGGATCAAAAATGACAAGTTATTAGAAATTTTAGAACCAGAGACATCCATCTCTTCTGCTTTTTACTTTTGTGACCAAATTTTGAGAGAAGCAGTAAGAGGAATTTCAAGTTTAATCACCCAACCAGGAATTATCAAAATTAATTTCGCCGACATTAAATCAATTCTGAAAAATTCTGGAACCTGTCTTTTTAGCATTGGTAGAGCCTCAGGCGAAAAAAGAGCCGAAACAGTAGCTAAATTAGCCCTAAATTCTCCTTTATTAGATTTCACTCTTAAGGGAGCCAAAGGGATTTTATTTAATGTTTCCGGCCAAGATATTTCTCTTTCTGAGGTTGAAGAAATTGGGAAAATAATTACCCGAGAAATTAATCCGCAGGCAAAAGTAATTTTTGGAACGGTTCAAGACGAAACTTTAAGAGAGGGAGAGATTAAACTCAGCCTAATTGCAGCTGGTTTTTAGGAATTCTTGGCTGAAGCCATTGATTTTTTAAACCCTTGTGGATAACTTCAATTTTTAAAGGAATTTAACTGGGTTTGACCCAATTTTTTGTTGGAGTAAAATAAAATAATTTATGGAAAACAAAATCACTAAAGTCCAAAAGCGAGACGGAACAATTGTTGATTTCGACCAAAATAGAATAAGCGATGCCATTTTTAAAGCCCTCACCGCTACCGGTCAAGGTGATGGCAAAAGAGCAAAAAAACTTTCTGAGAAAGTTGTTAAGATTTTGAATCGAAGATTTAAAAGAGAAGAAATCCCTCATGTGGAGCAAATTCAAGATATTGTGGAGGAGGTTTTAATTTTGGAAGGCCTGGTAGAGACCGCTAAGGCCTATATTTTGTACCGAGAACAGAGAAGGAGAATAAGAGAAGCAGTGGCGGTGGTTGACGAATCGAGTGAAATGATTGATAGATATCTCCAAGAACTTGATTGGCAGGTTCATGAAAATGCCAATATGACTTTTTCTTTGCAGGGTCTAAATCAATTCGTTGGTTCCTTTATTTCCAAAAAATACTGGCTAAACAAAATCTATCCCAAAGAAATCAGAGAAGCAGCAGCCAACGAGGATTTTCACATCCATAATTTAGAAATTTTAGCCCCATACTGTATGGGCTGGGATCTTTATGATTTATTGGTCCGAGGATTTGGCGGTGTTCCTGGAAAATTAGAATGTCGTCCGGCAAAACACTTTAGAACCGCCCTCGGTCAGTTAGTGAATTTTTTATATACTCTTCAAGGTGAGACAGCAGGCGCCAACGCTGTTTCGAATTTTGATACTCTTTTGGCGCCTTTTATTCGTTATGACAATTTAAATTATTCTCAAGTGAAACAAGCAATGCAGGAATTTTTGTACAACTGCATGGTGCCGACACGTGTTGGCTTTCAAACACCATTCTTAAATGTTTCTTTAGACATTAAACCTCCAGAGTTTTTAGCCAAGCAGCCGGTAATTATTGGAGGGCAGCCCCAAAAAGAAACCTACGGAGAATTCCAAGAAGAAATGAATATGTTTATCAGAGCTTTTTACGAAGTATTAATGGAGGGCGATGCCAAGGGGAGGCCATTTACTTTTCCTATTCCAACCGTTTCTATTACTAAAGATTTTAATTGGGACGACATGAATCTAAATCCTCTTTGGGAGGCAACGGCAAAATACGGTATTAATTACTTTTCCAATTTCATCCATTCCGATATGAAACCTGAAGATTTTCGTTCGATGTGTTGCCGGCTCAGACTGTCAAACAAGGAACTTTACAAGAGGGGTGGCGGACTTTTTGGCGCCGCACCTCTTACCGGAAGTATTGGGGTCTGCACGATTAATTTACCTCGGATTGGTTATCTTTCCAAAACCAAAAAAGAATTTTTCGAAAGGTTAGGTCATTTAATGGATTTAGCAAAAGAATCACTAGAGATAAAAAGAAAGGCCTTGGAAAACTTTATAGAAAAGGGACTTTATCCCTATTCAAAATATTATTTGTCTTCGGTCAAAAAAATGCGCGACTCTTATTTTGGTAATCATTTTGCTACCATTGGTTTGATGGGAATGAATGAAGCCCTTTTGAACTTTTTAGGTGAAAATATCGCCTCAAAAAGAGGGAGAAAATTTGCCCTGGAAGTTTTAGATTTTATGAGAGAAAAATTAGTCAGATATCAAAAAGAAACCGGCAATCTTTACAATTTAGAAGCTACACCGGGCGAGGGCAGTTTGGCTCCTGATGAGAAAGTTTTAATCAGTCAGAGTGACCCCAAACTGATTGAAATTGGTCCTTTGGTGGATAAATACATTCAAGAAAATGCTAAAAAAGTCCAAATTATTGGTGAGAGCGAGGTTTTACCTCTTCCCCCAGGAGAAATGTTTACTTATGGTTTTGCCAGAGATTCTTTAAAAATAAAAAAATATCCAGTCACGGCTGTCGTGAGGCACAAAGGAAAATCAATGTATCAAATAATTACTGCTTCCGGAAGAAAGGTGAAAGTGACTGGCCAACATAGTGTTTTTACTCTTTCTGAAGAAGGGCAGGTTAAAGAAGTATTAGTTAGCAACCTAAGGAAAGGTGCCTATATAGCCATACCAAAAAAGATAGAAATGGAACAAATTCATAAGGAATTTAATTTAATAGAAGTCTTTCGAAACAGTCATTTAAGAGAGAGATTATATTGTATTTTCCCGACTGAATTTATCGAGAAATTGGTTAATAATTTGGCAGTGGAAAAATGGAGTATTTCAAATTATAAAGATGAATGGAAGGACATAAAATACTGGTGGAGAAAAGGCAAAACTGTTCCTTTAAAACTAATTTATGAATTAGGTTTAAAGATAGACCGAGAGACCTTAAAATCGGCAAAAATATTTTATCGCTTAACTAAAAACACAAAACCAATAAATGTTTTAGTGCCAATTAATGAAGATTTTGGCTTTATTATTGGTAGTTTACTTTCAGAGGGTTGGCTTGCAGAAAGAAGCGAATTTACCAATCCTAATAAAGAATTCATTAAAAAATTTCTTTCAGCGACTAAAAAAATATTTGGTGAAGAAGCTGTTCATCTTTCTTTTAGAGATAGAAGAAAAGAAGGAAGGAGGGTTTGTTATACTGTCACTCTAAGTAAAATTATCGGTTATTTCTTTCAAGAGATAGGATTTACCGGAAAGAGTGAGAAGAAAAAAATTCCAAACTTTATTTTCTTTTCTTCTGAGAAGTGTCTGGCTGGTCTTTTGCAAGGATTTCATTTAGGAGATGGTGCTTTTTATGAAAATAAAGAAAAATGGGGTTTCTTTGTTGGGTTATCTAGTAATTCTAAAGAATTAATAGAAGGATTGAATTTGTGTCTTTTGCGGCTCGGAATTTTTACTAAAATTTATTTAGACAAAAAATCTGAAAAAAATCCTTCCTGGAAGAATAATTATATATTATCGGTTACTGGGGCAGATAATCTCAAGAAATATTTTGAGATAATTTTGAAGAGAAAAATTAAGTTGAATAGCCTTCATTCAGGAAGAGAGGTTGTTTCTGGCCTGGTGAAATCCATTAAAGCGATAATACAAAAAAATTCTATTAAGCCCTCTGATATATGTATATCTAAAGACAGCTTTAACAGAAATGTCCGAAAAAATAGAATAAGCCTTCAGTTTTTGAGAAAAATTGTTCAAAAATTAGCTCCCATAGTCAAAGACGAGATTCTCGAAAACTGCAAAATACTTGCAAATTCTGATCTTTATTGGGATAAGGTATTGGAGATTAGAAAAATCACTCCCCCAAAATATGTTTATGATTTAGAGGTAGATGTTCCTGGTAAAGCCGTTAATAATTTTTTAGGGGGAGAGGGGCTTGTCTGTTTGCACAATACAAGTTATCGCCAGGCAAAAATTGATAAAGAGAGATATCCTGATATTATTACTGCCGGAACAAAAGAAGTGCCCTTCTATACTAATTCTACCCATCTTCCAGTTAATTTTACCGATGATATTTTTGAAGCCTTAAAACTCCAAGATGAATTGCAAACAAAATATACTGGCGGATGCATTGAGAAAGGGAATAAAGTTTTAACTAACAAAGGATTATTAAATATAGAATACATCGTTGAGAACTTCGAAAAATTGAAACCGATTAAAGTGATAAGTTACAACAAAGAAAAAGGAATTAGCGAATGGGATGAAATTGTTGAGGCAGTTTCTATTAATGTGAGGAAACACGATAAAATTAGGATAAGGGGAGAAAGAAATTTAGATATTACAACCTCCGATTGGCATCCATTTTTCGTCTTAGAGAAATTTAAACCAAATCCAGCCTGCCCAATTTGTGAAACGGAAATTAAAAACCTTAAGACTTTCTCCGCTCATCTAAGATGGAATCGAGAATGCCGCCAGAAATATGAAGTTTTTCCAAAATATCGGGTGGTAGAAAAAAGAGCTGACGAATTAAAAGTTGGAGATTATATTCTCCAAAATTCTTATAATCTCTATCCAGAAAGAAAGACAGAATTAAATGAGGATTTAATGTGGCTAATAGGATTTTTCATCGGTGATGGAAGCATTTCTCGTTTCATTGATAATCGAGGTGGTAATAATTTAGAAAAATATAGGGTCCGTTTCCATAGTAAATATCGAGAGCCATTAGAAAAGGCAGTTCACATTCTTAATCAATATTTTGGTTGTCGAGTCAAAGTTATTAGAAATGAAAAAAGGAGTAAACTCTTAAAAGAGGTTGTCACTTCCAAAAAAGCAGTTTCAGAATTTTTCTTTAAATATGGATTTAAGCCGGGCAAAAAAGTTTATAATGTAGATATCCCCCAAGAGGTAAAAGCAAATATAAACAAAACTAATTTCTATTCACTTCTTTCAGGTTTAATAGACAGCGATGGAAATATCACCAAACGAGACGGCAATATAGAGTATTCTACTGTTTCTCCTAAATTGGCCGAAGATATTTTGGAGATTTGCACCATGGGAGGAATTATGATATCAAAGAGCGAAAAACCAACTAAAAGAAAAAGGGAAACAAATGGGTGGCGATTGAGAATACCTGCTTATGAAGCTACAAAAATAAAAGATAAATTATCGATTACTGTCAGTCCTTCTCGGATTAGAGCAAATTTATCAAATAGAAGAAAGCGCTATCTCCCAGTAGTAAGAGTTAAGGAAGTTTCAAAAGTCAATGTTAAAGACAATCAATTTTATGATTTAATGACAAAAAAGAATCATAATTATTTAGCTGGCAAAAACTGTTTAGTCTTCATCCATAATACAGTTTTACACCTCTTTTTAGGAGAAAGAATTCAAGATCCCCAAATGGCTAAAAACTTAGTGAAGAAAATTTTTGAAAACTTTAAATTACCTTATATAACCCTTACTCCCACCTTTAGCGTCTGCCCAAATCATGGCTATTTAGAAGGAGAGCACTTTGAATGTCCAAAATGCACAATCAAACAACCCTGTGAAGTTTATTCAAGAATAGTTGGCTATTTAAGACCAGTCCAACAATGGAATCTTGGAAAAAAAGAAGAATTTAGATGGAGAAGAGAGTATAGGTTGTATCAAAAAGAAAAAATAACTAGTCTACCCAGAGAAAAAATTCCTTCTAAAAAATGATCCAAATTGGTGGGCTTCAAAAATTAACCCTAATTGATTTCCCCGGCCGCCTGGCGGCCACGGTTTTTCTAATTGGATGTAATTTCCGTTGCCCCTTTTGCTATTCCTCGGAACTTGTTTTGCCAGAAAAAATCAAAAAACACATCCAGCGAGGGTACCTGATTTCAGAAAAAGAATTTTTTAAATTCTTAAAGGAAAGAAAAGAATTGCTTGAGGGCGTGGTTTTATGCGGAGGGGAACCAGTAGTTTCTCGAGGATTGATACCCTTCATTAAAAAAATTAAAAAGATGGGATTTTTTGTTAAATTAGATACTAATGGTTCTAACCCCAAAATTTTAAAAAAATTAATTGATAAAAAATTAGTTGATTATGTGGCAATGGATATTAAGGGACCCAAAGGGAGATATAGCGAGTTTTCGGGAGTCAAATTTGATATAAAAAGAATCCAAGAAAGCATCGATATTTTGAAAGAGGGGAGGATTGATTATGAATTCAGAAGTACCATTGTGCCTACCCTCCATAAAAAAGAAGATGTAATAGAAATGGCAAAATGGATCAGGGGAGCAAAAAGGTATTTTTTACAAAATTTTCGACCCGAAAAAACAGTTGATCCAAAATTTGAAAAAATCAAACCTTATCCCCAAGAATTTCTTTTAGAAATTCAAAAAGCCATTTCTCCCTTTTTTGAAGTTTGCCAAGTGAGGTAAAATTGTCTAATGACCCCTTCAAAGATTCTTTTTTGTTTTTGTCTCTCTTTTATTGGTGGAATTTTTTTAGGCTCATTTTTTTCCATCTTCCAAATTCATATACTGGGATTTTTAATTTTGGGAATTCTTTTTATTTTTGTCTTTTGGCAATCCAAAAACTTAGTCATTGTCGGTTTTTGTATTTTCTTTTTAATTTTGGGAATCTGGCGGCATCAACAAGCACAATTAAGAATTTTGAATAATGAATTAAGAAAATATAATGACTCAAGAGAAGATATTACCTTAATTGGCGTAATTTCCGCCGAACCAGATTTCGGTGAAAAAAGCCAAAAATTAACAATAAAAGTTGAAAAATTAGAGTTTACGGAGACCCGACCTTGGCAAAATTTGGGGAAGGTTTTGGTGATTACCAGACGATACCCTGAATATCAGTATGGGGAGAGATTAAAAATCACTGGAGAATTAAAGACCCCTTCTGAAGATCTCGAAGGTTTCAATTACCAAGATTATCTAAAAAAAGATGGAATTTATTCAGTTATTTATTGGCCAAAAATTGAGTTAATTGAGAGAAATCAGGGAAACTGGTTTTATGCTAAAGTTTTAAAATTTAAAAATAAATTAAGAGAAAGCATTTACCAAAACCTATCTCCTCCCCAAAGCTCAATTTTGGGAGCAATGATTCTGGGAGATAAAAAGCAAATCTCAGAGGATTTAAAACAGAAATTAAACCTCGCTGGAGTGAGGCACATTACTGCTATTTCCGGACTCCATGTAACAACCCTAACCAGCATTTTAATGACAATTTTAATTGGTCTTGGCTTTTGGCGCCAGCAGGCATTTTGGTTTTCAATTATTTTAATTACTTTATTTGTTGTTATGACCGGTCTTCAGCCTTCGGCCATTCGAGCCGGAATTATGGGAGGCATTTTTCTTTTTGCTCAATATTTAGGAAGAATGAACGCCTCTTCTCGTTCTCTTATTTTTGTTGCCGCTTTAATGTTAATCCAAAACCCCCTACTTTTAAAATTGGATATTGGTTTTCAGCTTTCCTTTTTGGCTATGTTAGGAATAATTTATCTTTTGCCGTTCTTTCGCGACTGGTTAAAATTTATTCCGGAAGAAAAGTTAATTAATTTGAGAAGCGTTTTGGCAATGACCCTATCTGCTCAGGTTTTCACTCTACCGATTCTAATTTATAATTTTGGTTATATGTCTTTGGTGGCGCCAATAACCAATATTTTAATTGTTCCTCTTTTGCCTTATATTATGGGTCTGGGCTTCCTCTTTGCTTTAGCAGGAACAATTTTTCAGTTCCTGGGCTGGGTGCTTTCCTGGCCTGCTTGGCCACTCTTGACCTATTTGATAAAAGTCATTGATTTTTTTTCTCGAGCGCCCAAAATAGATTTTGCTATCTCTTGGATTTGGTTAATCATTGTTTATTCAACTTTAGGATTGATCACTTGGCGATTACACGCAACCCAAAAACTAAAATTCCTTCAATATTAAAACCAAACATCCATCAATATTAAATTGTTAAGCATAAATTGTTAAATACAATATAAATCGTTAAATATTAAATTGTTAAATAATAAAAGGGATTAACTTAAAGCAGTGTAAAATTCAAGCCATGGCCTGAAATTTACACTAATTTGAAGTGTTCTCTTAATTTCTGGTCGTTTTCGATTTTTTCTGCTATCACTAATCTGATTTCATTTTCGGTCAAGCCAAAAAACTCTCTTAATAATTCAATTTCCGCCTGACAGTCAAAGGCGTGAACCCAAACACTTTTTTGGAGTTGATAAAATCCCAGTTCTTTTAATTTTCCTCTAAATGCCTCTCGATAAAATTTTTTATGTTGAGAGATATCAAAAATTACCAACCTCCATTTTCCATCCCACTTTTTGGGGCGTGCTATCTTTAATTTATCAATCTGAAACATTCCAGCCTTTCTTTTTCCCTCTTTGGTTAAACTAATATAAATTTGTCTTCCTTTCTTTTCAATCTTTATTAATCCTTGTTTTTTTAAATTATAGAAAGCATTTTTAACTTTATTTTTTGGATATTTTTTCCATCTCTTGAGATTATTTAAAATGTTTCTAATGAAATATGGAGAACTAGCAGCTATCCAGATAACCCCAGCGATGGCCAGCCAGGAGAGAATATCTTTAACAATCTCTGATCTTGGTTTGGCAAAATAATATTTATATTTCTTCAACCCCATAAGTTAATAGTGTAAAATTCAAGCCATGGCATGAAATTTACACTAGTTTGGATTATTTAAATATACTACTTTTGGCGTTACAAAGCAAATAAAATTTGATAAAATAAATTTATGAAAGAGGCTTGGATTATTTCGGTTAATATGGGGTATGGGCATCAGAGGACTGCTTATCCTTTAAGGAGTTTGGCTCCTGAGGGCAAGGTTATTAATGCCAATGATTATCAGGAAATTCCGGAAAAGGATAAAAGGATTTGGGAAACGATTAGGGGGGGCTACGAATTTATTTCAAACTTTTATCGGGTTCCCTTAATCGGCAGGGTCACTTTTTCCGCTTTTGATCGTTTTCAAAGAATTTTAAATTTTTATCCAAAAAGAGATTTATCAAAATCAAATTTTACTTTAAAACAAACTTACTCTTTATTCAAAAAAGGGTGGGGGAAGCATCTAATTGAAAGTTTAAAAGCAAAAAACGCGAATTTGCCAATAATTTCTACTTTTTTCACTCCCGCTTTTATGGCTGAATTTTTCAATTATCCAGGAGAGATTTTTTGTGTTGTTTGCGATGCTGATATTTCAAGATCCTGGGCGCCATTAAATCCAAAAGAGAGTAAAATTAGATATTTTGCTCCAACAGAAAGGGTGGCCGAAAGATTAAAACTTTATGGAGTAAAAAAAGAAAATATATTTTTAACTGGCTATCCTTTGCCCTTAGAAAATATTGGTTCGGAAAATTTAGAAATTTTAAAAGAAGATTTGAAGAATCGGCTTTTGAATTTAGATCCCAAAAAGAAATACTTTCAAAAATATAATGATTTAATTGAATCTCGTTTAGGGAAATTGCCTGAAAAATCAGATCATTCTTTGACTATAATGTTTTCAGTTGGGGGAGCCGGGACCCAAAAAGAAATTGGAGTTAGAATTTTAAAGTGTTTAAGGTTCTACCTTAAACAAGCTAAAATTAAAATAATTTTAGCGGTTGGAATTAAGGAAAAAGTCAAAAAATATTTTGAAGAAAATATTAAAAAATTCGGCCTGCAAGAATTTTGCGGAGATCCGACCCTCCTAGAGTTTGGCATTGGGATCATTTTTGAGAAAGATATCAAGAGTTATTTTCAAAAATTTAATTTGGCCCTCAGGAAAACTGATATTTTATGGACAAAACCAAGTGAGCTATCTTTTTATTCTGCCCTGGGTTTGCCCATCATTATTGCTCCTCCCATTGGTTCACAAGAGGAATTTAACAAAAGATGGCTTTTGAAATCAGGTTTTGGAATTTTTCAGGAAAACCCAAATTATACTGACCAATGGCTTTTTGACTGGTTAGAAAAAGGATATTTGGCGGAATCTGCTATGGAAAGTTTTATTGAAGGAAGAAAATTAGGAACTTTTAACATTAAAAAAATTATCTTAACATAAAATGGTCACGACCACTTCTTGTTTATGTCATTTAAGATAAAAGAAATCATAAATTTAATGCTAATTTTCTTTGGGATTTTGGTTTTAATTTTTATTCTTTATTTTTTTGTTGGAAATCCTCCCCGGGTTAAGGAAATTACTTTTGGAGTAAATTTTTCTCAAAAACACTCTCAAAATCTGGGGTTAAATTGGCAAGAGAATTATTTGGCTTTGTTGGATGATTTGAAAGTAAAAAATATCAAATTAATTACTCATTGGGATTTAATTGAACCAGAAGAAAATCAATATAATTTCGAAGATTTAGATTGGCAGATAAACGAAGCCGAAAAAAGAGGGGTTCAGCTTATTTTGGTAATCGGAATGAAAACTGGTCGTTGGCCAGAATGTCATTACCCCTTGTGGGTTAAAAATCAAAAATCAAAACTCGAAAATCAAAAATCATTATTAAAATATATTGAAGAAGTGGTAAATAGATATAAAGATAAAAAAGCGATTTGGGCTTGGCAGGTGGAGAATGAGCCTTTTTTTCCTTTTGGTGAATGTCCGAAAATGGAGCCGGATTTTTTGAAAAAAGAAGTTGATTTAGTAAAGTCATTAGACAAAAGAAGACCAATAATTATTTCTGACAGCGGAGAATTTTCTTTCTGGATTAGACCAGCAAAATTTGGTGATATTGTTGGGACAACTTTGCACCGAAGGGTATGGTTCAAGGAAATAAAAAGTTATATTTTTTATCCTTTTCGACCAATTTATTATTGGCGAAAAGCCCAAATAATTAAAAAATTGTTTAATAAAAAAGTAATCTGCGTTGAACTACAGGCTGAACCTTGGGGCAAAACTCTTCTTTATTGGTCACCACTGGAGGAGCAAGAAAAAACAATGAACTTGGAACAATTTAGAAAAAATATTGAATTTGCCAAAAATACCGGGCTTGACACATTTTATTTGTGGGGTGGAGAATGGTGGTTTTGGCTGAGAGAAAAGAAGGGAGATTTTGGGATATGGAATGAGGCTCGAAAATTATTTGAAGAGAAAAAATGAACATAATCTTTTTTCTGTGGTAAAATTAAAATATGAAGATTGTTAATTGGGCATCCATTGGAAATTGCGGCTTTGGCGCATTTATATTCTTTTTAACGGCCTTTCTTTATATAAAAAACAGAAAAAAAATACGGTTGCGGTTGTAGCCGTAGCGCGTGAACTTGCGGGTTTTATCT
>FWPV01012255.1_pt1 | contig 13289 bp, 11 predicted proteins | sample 2228371 | NCBI WGS metagenome assembly FWPV01 (sample SAMEA103939776, study PRJEB20133) | metagenome | reverse complement strand
CCTTCTGAATCTTAATGTCGTAGTGCGCCTTGACGGTGCCTCCGAGGGTCCCGTCCGGCTTCTGCTCCTTGTACTCCACTTCTACCTTGGTGAAGTTGAAGCTGATCTGATCCATCGGCAGGACGTCTCCGGCGCCGGACCCGCTGGTCTGATAAGACGAGATCAACAGATCCGTGAACGTCCACTTCAAGAACTCCTGCTGCTCCTTGCCGGCTTTGCGGCAAGTCAGTATGGCGTTCTTGATATGGTCGCCGCGGGCGCAGGCGAGGAACAATTTCGGGCTCGCCTTGTCCAGCTTCTTGACAAAATGGAAGTCCGCAAACGTAACCTTGCCGGCGCCTCCGCCGCCGCCATAGGACATCGTTCCTCCCTGGTTGGCGCCGAAGGAAAACGACTCGATCTCGATTTCGTCTTTATGCTTCGAATCCTTCGATTCGCCTTGGATGCCATCGATTTTAAGGAAATAGTCAACTGCCGCCATCCTATATTCCCTCCATCACACGGATAGTCTTGCCTGCGGATTCGCGGCCGCAGGCTCCTACTTTCTCGCGGAAGGCGGCAATTCCGCCACCAACCGCAAGGAAATCGTCAGTTCATCCAGTTGGAAATGGGGGCGCAGGAACGCCACCGCGCGATAGGCGCCCGGCTTGCCCGGCACTTCCACCACCTCAACTTTCGCCTCCCGCAGCGGGAACTGCGCCTTGGTCTCCGCGCTTGCCGCGTCGTCCTCGGTCACGTACTGCATGATCCACTGATTCAGGAAGCGTTCGCAATCGGCGCGCGACATGAAGCTGCCGATCTTGTCGCGCATGATCACTTTCATGTAATGAGCGAAGCGGGACATGGCCAGGATATATGGCAACTGCGCGGCGATGCGGGCGTTGGCCGTGGCCGCTTCCTTGTCATACACCTTGGGCTTCTGGCAGGACTGCACGCTGAAGAACGCCGCGTAATCCGTCCCCTTGCAATGCACCAAGGGGATGAATCCCTGATCGGCAAGCTCCTTCTCGCGCCGGTCGCTGATCGCGATCTCGGTGGGGCACTTCATGACCAGATCGCCGGCGTCGGTCCGGAAATTGTGGACCGGCAATCCTTCCACCAAGCCGCCGCCCTCGACGCCGCGGATCGAGGCGCACCAACCATACGTGGCGAACGATTGGGTCAGGCGCGCGCCGAGCGCATAGGCGGCATTCCCCCACAGGTACTTGGAGTGGTCCGTGCCGTCGACGCCCTCATCGTAGTTGAAAGCCTCGATTTGGATGCCGTCCCGGCCATAAGGCTGGCGCATCAGGATGCGGGGCAGGCACAGTCCGACATAGCGGGAGTCTTCGCTTTCGCGGAAAGACTTCCACTTAGCGTATTCGGTGGTGTCGAAGATTTTACCGATGTCGCGCGGGGCGTCGAGGTTCGTGAAGCTGTCGAGATTGAGCATCTCGGGGGACGCCGCCGAAAGGAACGGCGCGTGCGCCGCGGCGGCCACTTGCGAGATCTTCTCGAGCAGTTCGATGTCCTCGGGACCCCGGCCGAATTCGTAGTCGCCGATCAGCGCCCCGAAAGGAGCGCCGCCAAAGACGCCGAATTCCTCTTCGTAGACTTTCTTGAAGAGCGCGCTTTGATCGAACTCCGGAGCGCGCTGCAAATCGCGCAGCAGCTCGCGCTTGCTCACGTTGAGGACCTTGATCTTGAGCTGGCTGCTGGTTTCAGACTGGTCAAGCAGGTACTTCAAGCCCCTCCAGGTCGCCTCCAGCTTCTGGAACTGGGGGTGGTGGAGGATTTCGTTGAGCTGGATGGAGATCAGGTGGTCGATCTGCGCGATGCGGGCGTTGATCATGGCTTCGGCGTCTTTCGACACCGCCATTTCGCCCTCGAGCACCTGAGCCACGAACTCCCTGACCAGATCCCTTCCGCGTTGCTTAGCGGCCTCGTCGCGGGCCAGCCGGCCTTCCTCGACGATCTGATCCAGAAGGCTGACTTCCTGCTGTTCAGCCGCGGCCGGTTGTCCCGCCGCCGCCTTTTGGGCGTCACTCATTGGAACCTCCTTCTGGCTCGGAACCCTTTATCTCCTTCCGCAGCTTCTCCAACTTTTCAGTGTTGGAGACGGCATCCAAAAGCAGTTCTTCCAACTTGTCGTTGCCTTGCAGTCCCCCTCGCAGGTCGGCGAGCTTCGTGCGGAGATCCAACAATTCCTTCAGCGGCTTGACCTGCCGGGCCACCTGCTCCGGTTCAAAATCCTCAAGCGACTTGAAGCGAAGATCCACCTTAAGCTGACCGGCGTTCGGATCTTCGCTCAACTTGTTCTCCACGGAGAACGCCAAATGGGGTTTGCAGGCTTCGAGCACCTGGTCGAAGTTGTCGGGCGTCACCTCGACAAACTTCCGATCTTTTAAACGAGGCAGCGGCTCTTCCGGTTGCCCGGAGAAATCAGCCAGCACGCCCATGACAAAAGGCAGTTCCTTGACCTCAATCGCATCGCCCACCTCAACGTCATAGGTGATGTGGACGCGCGGAGGCCGGACCCTTTCCAGTTTCTTGTGGATACTTTGTCTCGCCATCGCATCCTCTCAGTTCTTCAGACGCGCCTTGCACTCCGTTTCGGCGCGTGCCGGCCCAGACCGTCAGGCCAGTTATGGATAGAGTGTAGCAGAAATTGCAGCCCGCAACTACCCAGTTGTTTACCTTACCAGATTCCCGCCTCACGCGGCCGCGTTCGCCTGCCCCGGGGCGTACTTGCGCCGGACGAGAAATACATACGCCGCCACTCCGGTGATCAGGAAGAACCAAATGGCTTGCATCGGCGCCCGGTAGCTGCCGGTGGTTTGCACCAGCCACCCGGTGACGAGCGGCGCGACGATGCCGGGCAGATTCGCCGCGCAGTTCTGAACGCCGACAATGCGTCCTACCGCCGCGCCCGGCATCAGCGTTTGCGTCAGCGCCCAGTAATTCGCGGTGGTCAAGCCCAGCCCGCTGAGTGAAAAGATAGCGAAAAACAGGGCCACCGAGTTCGAATCCGACATCGCCCCGAACACTTCGGTGGAGGCGACGAGAAAGCCCGCGATGGTGAAACCCTTGCGCACCTTCACCGGATCTCCGCCGCGTTGAATCAGGCGGTCCGCCACCCAACCTGCGGCGGTCGCCACGACAGCCATCCCCATGAACGTCGCCATGGTGTAGATGCCCATGCTCTTGAAATCGAGCCCCCGCTGTTCGACAAAGTAGGCGGGCATCCAGGTCATGCAGAAGTAAACAAAGTACTGGTAACAAAACGTCCCGATCACAGTACCCCAAATCACCGGGCTTTTGAGGACGCGGAGGAAGGGAAGCGGCGCTTGGCTCGACGCCGCCACGGCTCGTTGTTCGCGCTGCCGGTCGTCATCGCGGACGAAGACCATCCAGGGAATCAGCCACAGCAAACAGCCCAACCCAAGGATGACGAACATCATGCGCCATCCGTACATCAGGATCAGCCACCCGGCAAGCGGCGCGCCGATCGCCGGACCTACCTTCGCCGCCGCCATGTACAAACCCACCGCCGTGCCCCTCTGGTGCTCCGAACAGTTGAAACGGATCCACCGCATCCCGGCGGGAGTCACCACCGACTCGCCCACACCGAGGAGCACGCGCAAGCCGAACAACTGCCAGACGCTCGTCGCCAGCGGCGTCAGCGCCGAGAGCAAGCTCCACGTAAGGAACCCTAGCGCATACGGAATCTTCACCCCGAAACGGTCGACGAACCAGCCGGCAGGGATTTGAAGCGCCGCATAAGACCAGAAGAACGCCGAGTTCAGCGCCCCCCGGTCCGTGTCCGTGAGCCGGAAGTGCGACTTGAACTCGGGCAGCGCCAGAGCCATCGAGAGGTTGACGCGATCGAAATAGGCGATCATCATGCCCAGGCACAGCAGGCCGATGACGGTCCAACGCCGGGCGGGTGTAAGCGCTTCCATGGGCCAGTCCCTGACACCTTATCACATCCCGCCCTGGGCCTGCCTTGAGAAGCAAAAAGCCCGGCGCTGCCGCCGCGAACTCGGGGACGGCGCCGGGCTGAAGCGGATGGCAGGAGGGTCTAGATGTCGTAGTAGAGGGCGAATTCGTAAGGATGCGGACGCAGCCGGACAGCTTCGGCTTCCGCCTTCCGCTTATACGAGATGTAAGTCTCGAGCAGTTCCTCGCCGAACACGTCGCCCTTCAGCAGGAAGTCGTGATCCTGCTCCAGGCAATCGAGCGCCTCGTCGAGCGAACCCGGCATCGACGGAACAGCCTTCAACTCCTCTGGGGAGAGGTCGTAGATATCCTTATCGAGAGGTTCGCCGGGATCGATCTTGTTAATGACTCCGTCGAGCCCCGCCATGAGCATGGCGGCGAAAGCGAGGTAGGTGTTGCAGGACGGATCCGGCGGGCGGAACTCGATGCGCTTCGCCTTGGGGCTCGCCGAGTACATCGGAATACGGACTGCGGCGGAGCGGTTGCGGCGCGAATAGGCCAGATTCACGGGCGCCTCATAGCCCGGCACGAGCCGCTTGTAAGAATTCGTGGTCGGGGCGATGATCGCGCTCAAAGCGCGGGCGTGTTTCAGCAAACCGCCGATGTACCACAGCGCCATCTGGCTCAATCCGGCGTACAGGTCGCCCGCGAACAAAGGCGCGCCGTTCTTCCACAGGCTCTGGTGGCAGTGCATGCCGCTGCCGTTGTCGCCGAACAGCGGCTTGGGCATGAAAGTCACTGACTTGCCGTACTGATTCGCGACGTTCCGGATGCAGTACTTGTACGTCATCATGTTGTCGGCGGACTTCAACAGGGTATTGAACCGCTGATCGATTTCGCACTGCCCTCCGGTGGCCACCTCGTGGTGATGGCACTCGATCTCGAGCCCGCACTGAATCATGGTCTTCACCATCTCGGCGCGCAGGTCCTGGTAGTGGTCGGTGGGCGGAACGGGGAAGTAGCCTTCCTTGTACCGCGGACGGTAGCCGAGGTTGTCCTCGCGCCGTCCGGAGTTCCATCGCCCTTCCTCGGCGTCGATAAAGTAAAAGCCGCAGTGCTGCGTCTGGTCGAAGCTGATGTTGTCGAAAATGAAGAATTCCGCCTCAGCGCCGAAGTACGCCGTGTCGGCGATCCCGCTATTCTTCAGGAACATCTCCGCCTTCTTGGCGATCCAACGCGGGTCGCGCTCATAGTGCTGGCGGGTGATCGGGTCAATGACGTCGCATGTCAGCACGAGAGTCGGCGTCTCGAAGAAGGGATCCATCATCGCCGTGGCAGGGTCAGGGATCAGAAGCATGTCGCTCTCGTGGATGGCCGCCCAACCGCGGATGGACGAACCGTCCATGCCGAAGCCTTCTTCGAAGCTCTCTTCCGTGAGTTCCGAAATGGGGTAGGAAACGTGATGTTGGAGGCCAGGCAGGTCCGTAAAGCGCAGGTCGATCTGCTGCGCATTGTTCTTCTTTGCGAATTCTAAGACTTCCTTCGGGGTCATTCATCCTCCATGGATGTGTGAGTATTGCGGCGGCGAGCGCTGAGCGTCCCCGCTTGGCAAATTTCAGCTTAACGGCCCGGCGCGGTTTCCGCCAATCGAAATACTTTATAAGGGGCATCAGCGGATGCCGGCGTCCGTTTGTCTTTAGCTATCATTGGTTTAGCTATGGACCCGCGATACCCGATCGGAAAGTTTGACCCGCAGCAGCCGGTGGCGCTCGACGACGCCGTCGAACAAATCGCCGCCCTGCCCGCCCAAATCCGGGAAGTGGCCGGCGCCATGACCGAGGCTCAGCTCGGCGCCCGCTACCGTGAAGGCGGCTGGACCGCCAGGCAAGTGATCCACCATCTGGCGGACAGCCACATCAACGCCTATGTCCGCTTCCGCCTGGCGCTCACCGAAGACCTGCCGGTGATCAAACCATACAAGGAAGCCTTATGGGCGGAACTGCCGGACGCGGCGCATGGTCCGGTCGAGGACTCCTTGCGGATTCTCGACGGCGTGCACGCCCGCTGGGCGGCTCTATTGCGCGCCACGCCGCGCGAAGCTCTGGAGCGCAAGTTCCGGCACCCGGAACGGGGCGAGCTGACCCTTGCTTCCACGCTCGCCCTGTATGCCTGGCATGGCAGGCATCATTTGGCCCATCTGCGAATCTGCGCTCAAGGCGGCGCATGAGGACGGCGTCTGATGCAGCAGGCGGCGCTGAACTTCGAGCCTGAACGGCATATCTATGGCGTTACCGAACTCAACGCCGCCATCCGGGAGCTTCTCGACCGCGAGTTCGGCGACGTCTGGGTCACGGGCGAGATCTCCGGCGCAAAGCTCGCCGCTTCGGGGCACTATTACTTCTCCCTGAAAGACGAAGGCGGGCAGCTTCAGTGCGTCTGCTTCAAGGGCGCCGCGCGGCTGCTGAAGTTCAAGCCCCAAGACGGAATCGCCGTCATCGCCCGCGGGCGCATCGACGTCTATGAGCCTCGCGGAACGTACCAACTCATCGTCGAGCATCTGGAACCGCAAGGCTACGGCGCCCTGCAACTGGCGTTCGAGCAGCTCAAAAAGAAACTCGCCGCCGAGGGTTTGTTCGACGCGGCGCGCAAACGCCCGCTCCCCCGCTTTCCTTGGCGCATCGGCATCGTCACCTCGACCGCCGGCGCGGTCATTCAGGACATGCTGAACATCCTGCGCCGCCGCCTGCCGGGGCTGCACATCCGGGTGTATCCGGCGCAGGTGCAAGGCGCCGGTTCGGTGGAATCGGTGTGCGAGGGGATCGAGTATTTCAGCCGTACGCCATGGGCGGACGTGGTCATCGTCGCCCGCGGCGGCGGCTCGGTGGAAGATCTGTGGACGTTTAACGAGGAGCCGGTGGCGCGCGCCATCGCCGCCTGCCCTGTGCCCGTGATCTCCGCCATCGGGCATGAGACCGATTTCACCATCGCGGATTTCGTGGCGGACTTACGCGCGCCCACGCCTTCAGCCGCCGCGGAATTGGTGGTGCGCACGCGCGATGAGCTGCTGGAATCGATCGCCCAAAGCGCCGCCCGGCTGGCTCAGGTGATCCGCTACCGGCTTGGCGAGGCGAAACGCAAACTGCAAGAACGCGGCGTCGAGCGGGCGCGGGCGCTGATCGAGCGCAACATCGGGCGCGCCATGCAGCGCGTAGACGAAATGGACTACCGGCTGCGGCAAGCGGTCGTTCAAGGGCTGAACGCGCGCCGCGAACGGTGGCGGCTGCTCGACGCCCGGCTGCGGCGCCTCGACCTCCGGCTGCGATTCGCCGCTGCGCACCGGCGAATCGACGCCGCTGACGCAGCCTGCGCGCAAGCCATTATGGCGGCGCTCGCGCGGGCGCGGCGCGCCTTTGAATCTCTGGCGGCCAAACTCGAACAGTTGAGCCCGCTCAGGATTCTGGAACGCGGTTACGCCATCGTCGAGGACGCCGCCGGGCAAATCCTCAAAGACGCCGCCGCCACGGCGCCCGGCGCAGAGCTGAAGGTGCGGTTGGCCAAGGGGCGGCTCGACGTCACCGTGGACCGGATTTCCGGCTGAGCCGCTATTGCTCCAACCGGTAGTTCGGCGCTTCCTTCGTGATGATCACGTCGTGGACGTGGCTCTCCCTCAAACCGGCGGGCGAGATCTTCAGGAAGCGGGCTTTCTCCTGCAACTCGGGGATGGTCCTGCAACCGCAGTAGCCCATGCCCGCCTTCAGCCCCCCCACGAGCTGAAACACCCATTCCGCTAGAGGACCTTTGGACGGCACACGCCCCTCAATGCCCTCCGGGACCATCTTGCCAGAGTTCTCCTGCGCGTAACGGTCCGAGCTGCCCTGCGACATCGCTCCCATGGAACCCATGCCGCGGTAGCTCTTGAAGGTACGCCCTTGGTACAGGATGGTCTCGCCCGGGCTCTCGTCGGTGCCGGCGAGCAGGCTGCCGATCATCACCGTGTCGGCGCCGGTGGCGATGGCTTTGGTGATGTCGCCGGAGAATTTCACCCCGCCGTCGGAAATCAGCGGAACGCCCGCCGGACGCGTTGCGCGGGCGCACTCGGCAATCGCCGTGATCTGTGGAACGCCGGCGCCGGTGACCACGCGCGTCGTGCAAATGGAACCCGGTCCGATGCCGACCTTCACGCCGTCCGCGCCGCGCTCGATGAGATCCTTGGCGCCCTCATAAGTGGCGACATTGCCGGCGATCAGGTCAATGTCGGGGAAAGCGTTCTTGACGGCTTCGACCGCCTCCAGGACTCTTTCGCTATGCCCGTGAGCCGTGTCAATGGCCAGCACGTCGACCTTCCGGCGCACCAGCTCTTGAGCGCGCTCCAGAAAGTCGCCCGTGGCGCCTATGGCCGCGCCCACCCGCAGGCGTCCTTGCGCGTCCTTCGCCGCGTTGGGATATTTCAATTTCTTCTGGATGTCCTTGACCGTGATGAGGCCCTTCAGGTTGTATTCCTCATCCACCACCAGAAGCTTTTCGACTCTGTGCTTATGGAGAATGCGCTCGGCTTCCTCCAAAGTGGTGCCCACCGGAACGGTGATCAAGTTTTCCTTGGTCATCACGCTCTCGATGGGAAGATCGAAACGGGTCTCAAAACGCAGGTCGCGGTTGGTGAGAATGCCCACCAGCTTGCCGTGTTTGACCACCGGAAGTCCTGAGATCCGGTAGCGTTTCATCTGCTCGAGCGCCGCCGAGATGGGCTGTTCCGGCTCGACGGTGACCGGGTCCACGATCATCCCGCTTTCGGACCGCTTTACCCGGTCCACTTCCTCGGCCTGCCGGCCGATGTCCATGTTCTTATGAATGATGCCGATCCCGCCCTGTTGAGCCAGGGCGATGGCCATGTGCGATTCGGTGACGGTATCCATCGCCGCGCTGACGATGGGGATATTGAGCATGATGTTCCGCGTCAGGCGGGTACGGGTGTCGGCCTGAGCCGGCAGCACCGCGCTGCGGGCCGGCACCAGCAACACGTCGTCGAAGGTCAGGCCTTCCATCAAGGGTTCTGAAAGCATGATGATGAAACCACTATAGCGTAGGGCGCAAGGCGCTATTTTTTCCGCGGGATCTCGTAAACGTAGACCTTGTGGTTACGGTTATAGACGTTGCAGGTCTCAACCCGGGTGGGTTTCCAGCCGCGGATTTCGAAATCATGGGAGACCACGCGCGCGCCCGGGCGGAGCTGCCGCTCGAGCATGGGCCGCAACAGCTCATTGGAGTGCGTCAGCAAGTACAGCGTGACCACGTCAGCTTGACTCACGTCGGCTTGCATCGCGTCGCCGTGGATGACCTCGACCCGCCCTTCCAAACCCAACCGCTTGACCTGCTCCCGGGCGGCTTTCACCAATCCTTCCGAGATCTCGATTCCCACCGCGCGCGCGCCGTACTTCTGCGCCGCAATCACCAACACCCGCCCGTCGCCGCAGCCGAGGTCGTAAACCGTTTCGCCCGGCTTCAGCTTGGCGGCGTCGAGCATGGTTTCCACCACCCGGTGGGGCGACGGCACAAACGGAGCGAGACTCTTGGAAAGGTCTTTCTTATTCTGGGCCAGAAGGGGCAGCGACGCCAACACGGCCGCCGCGCACCCGAGGGCGGCTTTCCTCAAGGCGCTGGACGAGCTACTGGGATTGCGGCGACGCAGCGCTACGCCCATGCTTTAAGTTTACTATGCGGGAGACCATCTCGGAGATGGCGAACCACAGGTCTCTTGGCCGGGTGATCGTATATTCGTACCCTTTAAAGAACTTTACGGCATTGCCGATGGCGTCCCGCCAAGGAACAGCCTGCGGGTTCGAATTGTAATTCATGTAAAAGACCGGGACTTGAATATCGGTCAAGTCCTTCAGCATGTCTAATTGGAGACCCGAATCCAACATCGCCTTCGGACCGGCGAAAATCACCGCGTCCCGGGGATTCTTATCCTCGCCCAGCTCCTGCCGGATCAGATTCTCCAGGAACTCGGATTCCCCGCGCTTGTTCGCCAGCCGCTGCAAGTCGACGGTTCCAAGCTTCAAATTGTTCAGCGCCTGGCCAAGCTTGGGAAAATCGATCTTGTCTGCGTTCTCCTCCCGGTAAATGACCTTCTGCTCCTGCAAATTGAACGCCACCACGGTGAACTTGCCGATGCGCGGCTCCCGGGCGATGCTTCGCAGGATGGAAACCAGAGCCGCGGTGTCGAGAGGCTGCAAGGCGGCGGAACGGTTGTCCTGCGGGGCGAAATTCAGGAGAACCTTCACATTGAGCGGCGGCTGATCCTGAATCCGAGCCACCGGAGGCTCGTCCTCAAAAACTTCCCTTTGGGTCGGTTGAACCTCTCCGGGCGCAATGGCTAGCTGCATCTGCCTTTCCCGGGCGGGCAGCGACGCTTCGATGTCCCATGAGTGCGCGCAGACGCGCTCGGTGCGATCCCGCATCAGCCAGTCGATGCGATACTTGCCCTCGCCCACGTCGAAAGTCCCGGACAGGTATGCGTCGCCTTTGGCGTCTTCGGCGATCTCCGGCACCCGGATGCGGTGAATAAAGTACACGGGGTCATCCTTACGCGATTCGGGGGTCACGCGGAAGAGGATGGTGAGCAGGCTCTCGCCCCCGGCAAGCTCCCTCAGAGGAACCGTGATGTCATAGCCTCCGTGGAACCGCAAGTCGAAACCCACCGTGGGGCGCACCGGGGTCACCGTGCACGGCAAATCCTTCCGGGTCTCCCCCGCTTCGAGGATCGCCATATCGGTGTTCAGGATGCGCACGCCGCCGGGCGAGCTGCTGGTTAGTAGGGACTGCCCTGAGGCGGAGCCGGACAGCCAGAACAGGGGTAACGCAAACGCCGCAAGCGCGGACCGGATCGCCATTCGGAAACTCCTGCCGCCCCGGGACGGGAGACCTCCCGGCGCCGCCGCCGGGAACGGCTTAACAGCATTATGCACCTTCCCGGGCCGCAACGCAAACGCCCCCTGTTCCGTGCTATCTTGCATGCAGTATGGCATCCCGCAGCGTGAACAAAGTCATTCTCATCGGGCACCTCGGCAAAGACGCGGAGACCCGCTACACCCCCTCCAACGTAGCGTGCACGAATTTCACCCTGGCTACGAACCGCCGTTGGAAAGACCAGCAGACGGGAGAATGGAAAGAGGAAACCGACTGGCACAACATCGTCTTATGGCGCGGCGAGAACGTCGCCAACTATCTCACCAAGGGCAAGCAAGTTTACGTCGAGGGGCGCCTTCAAACCCGCAGCTACGAGGACAAGGACGGGCAGAAGCGCTACCGGACGGAAGTGATCGCAGACGACGTGATTCTGCTCAGCTCGGGCGGACGGGAAGCCGATGCGCCGCCGAACGATTTTGATCAACGCCCCGGCATGGTGTCGCAACCACGCAACGCCACCCGCCCCGCCTCCAAGCCGCAACCCGGACCGGAGCCCGATTTCCCCCAAGGCATAACCGACGACGACGTGCCCTTCTAATTCGAACGGCCTTGCGGCGAACTCCTTAGATATGCTTGCTCGGGACGGCGGCAAGCGTGGCTGCCGGATCGGAACTCACGTTTCCAGAGCGCTCTGGACCTGACCTGCTGAACTTCAATGAGCTCGTGCAGCTCGCTGCGACGCCACAACCTTCCGGCGAGCTGGCCAATCGCCTGCAACAGCTCTTGAAGACGCCATTTCTGAGCAACGAGGCCTACCACCGCGGCGCGGCGCCGCGCCGCCCTCAACACCCCGATTTGGGGCCTCTTTTGCGGGCCGTTTATTGGAATATCGAGCGCGGGACTGAGCTGGAACTGATTCGCTCGGCGTTCTCTGAGCCGGCGAAGTTCCTGGAGCAGGCTGCACAGCGCTCAGGCGGACAACTCGCCAACGCCCGCGCCATTCGCGAACAAGCGGAGCTGCTCGCCGAAGCTGACCTAAATAATAATCAACGAAGCCGACCTAGGCATGACCCGGACAGGCTACATGGACGTCGTTCGGGAACTGGCAGCGGGACTCAACATGAACTACGCGTTCGGAGTGGAGTTCATCGAAGTGGACGCTCTCGACTTGGGCGTCGAGGAACCTCACCCTCCCGCCCGGGAGGGGGTCGAGGAGTTCAGCCGCGCATTCCGGGTCGACCGGGAAAGGTACCGCGGTCTTCATGGAACGGCGGTCCTCAGCCGGTATCCGATCAGCGCCGCTAAGATCCTCCGTTTGCCGGTTTGCTATGACTGGTACGGCAGCGAGAAAGAAGCGATCGCGAAAATCGAAGCCGCCCGCCGGTGGTCCGCCGAACGGGTCTTCCTGGAGCGCATCAGCCGGGAGGTGCGCCATGGGGGGCGCATGGCGCTGATCGCCGACCTCGAGTCGCCCGAATTGCCGGGCGGAAAGGTTACCGTGGTGGCTCCGCACTTGGAAAACAAGTGCCCTCCCGGATGCCGGAAGAGGCAGATGCAAGCGCTGCTCGCCGCCATCCGGGACGTGAAATCGCCTGTCATCTTGGGAGGCGATCTGAACACCAGCGGGAGCGACGCCGCGCCCACTTCCATCCAAAGGGAGATCAGCAAGCGCGTGAAGGATCCCAAGTTCTGGGCTGGTCAAGCCGTCCGCTGGTTCAGTCCCGTGGGTTTGCCCCGCACCATCCTCTTCCCGGCGAATTATTTCCGTACGTACGCCGATCCGACCAAGCGGCACATTCCTTTCCTCGCGCCGAACCGGGAGTCCGGACTCTTCCGCGCCATGGAACGGTTCCGGTTCGCCGACGGCGGAGCCTTCGATTTCCGGGGCGATCTGGAGCGGGCGGCGGCCGGCAGGCGCAAGACGCTCGCCAACTCGAACCAGCGAGCCGGCAAGGGATTCAGACCCACGTTCAAACTGAGCCGCGATTTTGGCGGTCTCGTGGGACGCTTCAAGCTCGACTGGTTTTTTGTGAAGCCGGTGGACTTGAAGCGCCCGCGGGACAAGAAGGGCAGCCGCCATTTCTCGCCGCATCTCGCGTTGACCATGGAAGAACTCAACGAGTCCGTCCCTGGAAACATCTCGGACCACCATTCGCTCAGCGTCGACTTGCCGCTTCGGCCGCACTAAAGCAGGGAAGGCGCAGGCGGTCCATCCGACCCTGCCGGGTACTCGAGCAGAGGCGGGCGGTTTTCTTTCCACACCTCCAATACCGGCTCGATGATGCGCCACGATTCCTCCGCCTCGTCGGCGCGGATGGCGAATGCCGGACGCCCTTCGATGACGTCCAGCAGCAGCCGCCCGTAGGCCGGCAGTTCAGGGCGCGCCAAGTTCGCCGTGAGCGCGATCTCTTCCAGGACGAACGGATCCCCCGGCCGGTTGATGCTCACGTTCAGATCCACTTGGT
>FWPV01012254.1_pt1 | contig 13289 bp, 13 predicted proteins | sample 2228371 | NCBI WGS metagenome assembly FWPV01 (sample SAMEA103939776, study PRJEB20133) | metagenome | reverse complement strand
CCTCGGCCTGCCGCCGTCCGCCTCGACCCTCGCCGAGGACGGGGCGATCATCGAGATGATGACTGAGCCGGTGGCGCGCGCCCTCCAGGCTGGTCTGGTTCCTGTGGTCGGAGGAGATGTGGCGTTCGACCGGCGGCGAGGCGCAACGATTGTGTCCACCGAGCGCGTCTTCGCCTTCCTGGCCGATCGGCTGCGTCCCAGCCGCATCCTTCTGGCCGGGCACGAGCCGGGCGTCTTCGCCGACCACCCGGCAGACACCCGAGTGATGGATGTGATGACCGAGCAGGACCTCAGGCGCGTTCCCCTCGGCGGCTCGCACAGCCCCGATGTCACAGGCGGGATGGCAGATAAGGTTCGCTGGGCGTTGGCTCTCGCCCGGACGATCCAAGGCTTGGAGGTTCGCATCTTCACGGGCGAGCAGCCCGGGCTGGTGCGAGAGGCGCTGCTGGGCGCTGAGCCCGGCACGCTGATCCGGGCCGAATGAACCATGAAGAGAGACATCCCCAGCCATGGTCGAGCCCGCCGGTGCTCGACGTCGACCGGAGAAACGGCATGCGAAAGACTCTAGTGGTCCTTGCGTCTTCCCTCCTGGTGCTGGCGGCCTGCGCGTCTCGCGAACCGTCCGCCACTCCCCTCACGGCGGCCGCCTTCGTGGTCGACGAAGTTGAGGTGCAGGTCGAGGGCGAAGGTCCGGCCGACGTCACCCTCACCGTCCGAGGTCATTTCCCCGATGCCTGCACCACTCTGGGTGAGGTCACCCAGACGCGTTCCGGCAACGCTGTCTCAGTGGACCTGCCAGCAGTCCGTCCGTCGGCTGCTGCGTGTGCGCAGGCGATTACCCCGCATACGGAAACCGTTCGATTGGGCACGTTCGACGAACCCGGAGACTACCTCCTTCGCGTCAATACCTTCAGCACCGCTTTCACCATTGGCAGCGCCACAGCAGGCGCGGCCGGCTACGCGGCCGAATTGGTCGTGCCGCTGCAGACGCCCGACGGCACCATCGCGCTGTTGGCGCCCCTCGGCTGGGCCGTCGAGGTCAATCCCGGGATCATCCGAATCGCCGACGATGCGTCCACCCTGTCGGCCCCCGGGCCCGTCATCCAGGGTTCGAGCCTGACCGTCATCGTCGCCACAGGGCCGGGCCGCGCCCGAGACTTCGGCCTCGACGGCAGAACGCTCAACGAGGTGTATGCCTACTTCGTCGCCACCAGCGGCGTCCGCACCGGGCCGCCGCGCCCGCTCAGCGACTCTCCCTTCGCCGGCCTGGGAGGGCACCAGAGCGACCCCGACATCGGCGACGCCGAGCTGCGCGTGCTGAGCCTCGACGACGCGACCTCGCTCGTCCTCATCGCCGCCTCTCCTCCGGGCGAGTGGAACCAGTTCTCTCCACTGTTCGAGGCGATGGCTGCCTCACTCCGCCTCCCGTAGTCCGCGGCACGCCCGCGGCGCGGGCCGCGTCGAGAGGGCTTGTGAGGACGGCCTGCCTAACCTAGAATGGGCGCGGAGGCTCGGCGTCCTTGAGCCAGGAGGCACACCATGGCCGAACGCAAGAAGATCACCCTTCCGACGCTGTTCAAGAAGGTGGCCGACGGTCAGCCGATCACGATGCTGACCTGCTACGACTACCCCACCGCCCATTTCCAGGAAGAGGCAGGCATCGACATCATCCTGGTGGGCGACAGCCTGGGCATGACCGTCCTCGGCTACGAGACCACGCTCCCGGTGACCATGGACGACATGATCCGCCACGCGCAAGCGGTCCGGCGCGGCGCGCCGACGGCGTGGCTGATCGGCGACATGCCGTACATGAGTTACCAGCCGAGCATCGAGACCGCCGTCCGCAACGCCGGGCGCTTCATGGCTGAGGCGGCATGCGATGCCATCAAGCTCGAGGGCGGGATCGAAATGGCCGACCGCTTGGCGGCCATCGTCCGCTCGGGCATCCCCGCCATGGGCCACTTGGGCCTGACCCCGCAGTCGGCCACCGCCCTGGGCGGATTCCGCGTGCAGGGCCGGGGTGCGGCCCAGGCCAAGAAGATCGTCGACGACGCCAAGGCCCTCGAAGAGGCCGGCGCCTTCGCCATCCTGCTCGAAATGGTGCCGGACCGACTGTGCAGGCTCATCACGGAGCGCGCCGAGAAGTGCTTCATCATCAGCCTCGGTTCCGGCCCGCACGCGCACGGCCAGCTCCTGATCTACCACGACATGTTCGGCCTCTACCCGCGCTTCAAGCCCCGCATGGCCAAGGTCTTTGGCGACGCCGGTAAGGTCATTCTCGATGGACTGAAGCAGTACGTCCAAGAGGTCACGCAGCGCACCTTCCCCCAGCCCGAGAACTGGTTCGGCATGCCCGACGAAGAGTACGAGGAGCTCCTCCGCCTGCTCGGGTAAGCCGAGGGACCCTCGTCGAGGAGAGACAACCATGGACGACAGGCTGCGCAATGCCCTCCGCATTCCGCTCGAGCGTCTGGAGGCCATCAACGCCGTGCTGCTGAACCCCGAGATGCGGGTCATCAACGACTTCCTGGCCGTGGTGGCGCGGCACGGCACGCCGGAGGAGATCAACCGCAAGGCCGAGGAGGCGCGCCGGCTGCCCAACCTCCTCAGGCAGGTGAAGGAGAAGCGGCCGGAATATCTGGCCGACCTCGAGTGGCTTCAGCAGCAGGCTCAGCGGGGCGCCTTCATCAAGGTCCCCGACTACCGCCGCAAGATCCTCGGCCCGGAGGCCGAACGCAGGACCTTCCGCGACGAATTCGCCGTCACCCTGGAGATCAGCGCGGCGCAGTACTTCCCCTGGGTGATCGAGATCGCCAAGCGCTCCCTTGCCGAAGGCTCTCTGCTGCCGGGGCGCTTCATCCGCGTGCGCAAGATGAAGGAGCAGGAGCAGGACGGCGATCTGCCGGCCTTCGTCGCAGCCATGCAGATCCTCGGCGCCAGCTTCGTCGAGACGCTCGACACCAAGGGGACCGACGGCTCCAACATCCACCTCGGTGGCCCGGAGACCATCACCGGCTACTTCGGCGGGGTCGGCCAGCCCAACCACTATCCCCTCCAGTGGCTCGACGAGTACCTCTACTACTACACCCACTACGGCGTGCAGCAAGTCCTCAACATCAACCCGGGAACGGTCCTCGTCGGCTATCTGCTGCACCGCCTCGGCGTCGACATCGAGTTCAAGATCTCGGTCTTCATGGGCAACGACAATCCCTATGCCGCCCTGTGGACTCTGATCGGCGCCAAGCTGTTCTCGCGCGACGACGGCCGCACCCCCCTCATCGGCTTCAACTGGAGCAATTCCATCAACAACGAGACGATGGAAATCACAGCCCAGTTTCGCCGCGACCTGGGCTTCGAAGACGTCGTCCGCTTCGAGCACCACATCACCGAGACGTGGAAGAGCATCGTGCGCCAGCCCTACAACCGCCGCGACGAGCTCATCCAGCTGGCGGACCACGTCGCCAACATCTCCGCCAAGCACGAAGGCGGCGACCCCGAGATCGATTCGACGCGCGCCCACCCATCCGACATCCTGGACTACTTCCGCGACCGACAGGAGATCGTCGACTCGGGGGATTGGGAGCACGTCACCCTCAACTTCCACGACAAGTACGATGCCATCAACCGCACGGCCCGAGCGCTGACCGAACACGGCCTGTCGTTCATCGCCGCCCGAGTCCATCACTAGGATCCGGGCGGCATCCACGAGGGTCAGACATGATCCCCAAGGAGATGGAACGCTTCCTGCGCGAGCACCTGCCCGAGCGGACTTGGCGCAACCGGCTGGTGCGCCGCGGCGGACAGGCGTTCATGGAGTTCGGCCCGCTCGACGTCGATCGCCTCGCGCGGCTCGGCATCGAAGTCGACCGCCTCGGCCCACGGCTGGTCGTATGCATGTGGGACGAGGACGCGCCCCTCGAGGTCGGCGGCTACCTGGTCGTCGACAACCTGGCCATGGGCCGCCCCTCGATGGGCGGCATCCGCATGCTGGCCGACCTCACCCCGTCCGCCGTCCACAATTTGGCGCGCGGCATGACGCTGAAGAACGCCGCCGCCGACCTTCCCTACGGCGGGGGCAAGTCGGGCATCGTCGCCGACCCCGGCCTGCCGCCGGATGCCCACGACGAAGTCGTGCGGCGCTTCGCCCGCTTGCTCGCCCGCTATCGCGACATCTACCTGCCCGGCCCCGATGTCGGCACCAACGACGCAGACATGAAGACGGTGGCCATCGAGAACGGCCTCGACAGCGCCGTCTCCAAGCCCGCCGACATGGGCGGCAATCGCATCGATCAGTTGGGCGCAGCCGGCGGAGGCGTTGTCCTCGCGCTGCACCAACTGCTGCGCGAGCTGCTCCGCTTGCGCGCCCTGCCGCAGTTCGAGCATCTCGCCGTCCCCACGCCGGAGGAGGTGACGGTGCTCGTCCAGGGATTCGGTGCCGTCGGCGCGCACGCCGCCCGCATCCTGCTCGAGATGCTCCCCGGCAGCCGCGTCGTGGGGATCAGCGATGAGCAGGGATACCTCTATCACGAAGCCGGCCTGCCGGTCGACGTGCTCTTTCGCTTCTGGACGGAATCCCGACTCGTGACGGAGCGCTACTTTCGGGACCACGTGCAGAACCAAGACCGGCGCGGCCCTCGCGTGAAGTACTCGAACTTCCCCGACGACCTGCTCCGCGAATCGGCGTTCTGCCTGATCCCCGCCGCACCCATCGCCAACTACCTCGACGTCACGCCCGCCAGCCACCCCTCCATGACGACCGAGCGCATGGGCCGCTGGTCGGTCATCGTCGAGGGCGCCAACACCTACTCGCCCGATCCGGCGCGCCGCCAGGCCCGAGCCCGCATGGAGCGCGCCGTCTACCGCCAGAACGGCGTCCTGATCGCCACCGACTACCTGGTCAACTCCGGCGGCGTCATCTTCGCCGCCCAGGAACGCCTGATCAAGACCCCCGACCGCCTCCGCATCCCCGACTCGATGCTCGGCGACCGACGCGCCGTCGAGGCCTGGCTCACCGATCACGCCTCGGAGCTGGCCGAGCTGGCCGAACGGCGCCGCTCTGCCGCCGAGACCTACCGCGATCGCGTCATCCGACGCAACATGCGCGAGCTGGTCGACCTGCTCGTCTCCGACCCCGACATGCTGCCCTGCGAAGCCGCCGAACGCATCGCCATCGGCCGCATCGCCAGCAGCGAGAGCGAGCGCACCGCGGCGGAAATCATGATCCCCATTCCCACCATCTCCAACCAGAGCACCGTGCAGCAAGCGGCCTCGCTCCTCGTCGACACGGGGAGCACCATCCTGGCCGTCGTCGATGAGCGGCAGCAGCTGGCGGGCGTGGTCACCGAATGGGACATCACCCGCGCCACCGCTGCCGGGCGCGGCCACGACCTGCCCCTTGCCGAGATCATGACCCGCCAGGTGGTCTCGGCCTCGCCCCAGGACAGCATCCTGGACATCGTGCGCAGACTGGAGCATCACGAGATCTCGGCCATGCCGATCGTCGACGCCGGCGCCGTGGTGGGCATGGTCAGCACGGACGTCTTGGCACGACGCACACTGCTGCGCCTTCTCCAGTCGCAGCACGACTGACTCGTCGGCGCAGCGGTCCCCGCCCGCAACAAGAGCCCTCCCGGCCGCGCGGCCGGGAGGGCGTCGTCTTGGCCGATGTCCGGCGGCCCCTACGCCGCTCCGCTCCGCAGCACCTTGAGCATCTCCTCGCGGACCTGCCGCGAGCCGCGGCCGCCGATCGCCAGGGAGAGCGGTGTGTCCAGCTCGGCGATCAGGCGCTCGAACATCTCCCGGCTCGAACCCGGCCCCAGCCCGGCGACCGCCATCTCATGGTTGAAGAAGTCGACCCCGTCCTCCCCCATCCGAGCCCGAATGATCCCACGCATCGTCTCCACCACCGACTCGCCCACGCCGGCCGCGGCCACAGGCGCAGGCTGCGGGGGCTGCACCGGCGCGGCCGCCACTTCCTTCAAGTACTGCGGCAGCTTTCGCACCACCAAGTTGACGGTCATGTTCAGCAGGGGGACGTTCATGTTCGGGGCGCATTCGATGACCAAACACCCCTCGGGCAGGTTCTTCGCCACCAGCCTACCCTTGTCGAAGACCAGGTCCAGCTCCTGGACCTTGCGCCGGCGAGCAAGGCGCAGCCCCTCAAACGTGCGGTTGAGGGTTCTGGCAATGGCGGTGATCGTGCTGGCATCGGCCTCGCCCTTCAGGGTCGACGCCAGAATCTCACCCTCGGGGTTGCAGAGAAAGGCGCCGCGCACACCCACGACGCTCTCGATCTCCCGAAGCAGTTCCTGCATGGCTACCTCCCTCCACCCAGAATCGCTTCGGCGCGCGTGGCCACCATCGCCGGCGACACGCCTTCCTTCAGCACGAGGCCGGCGTAGAAGTCCTCGTGGTGCAAGATCAGCATCGTCCCGACCCCGCCGGACACCGTGGCGCGGCGGAATCGACCCAGGTCCATCACCTGGGAGGCCTGCTGCGCGGCGCCCGCAACGAACGCCGCCACCGCGCCTTCCTTCTCGGGATCGCCCTGCAGCGCATGGGCCAGGACGACGCCGTCCTCTGCCACCAGGACGCATCCCTCCACGCCCTCGATCCCTGCCAGGGCCCGTGCGATCTCGTCCATCCCGCCTCCTTCCCCCTGCCCCATGCGAGGCATCTCCACCGAACTCGAAACCGCTAGCGCGCCTTCGTCCAAGCGGTGCGCAGCCTCCAGCAGCAGCCCTGCGTAGGAGCGTTCGATCGATCGCCTTGGAGCGGCTACCTCCGGCTCCAGGGTGAAGCTGCCGGCGCGCCACTCGAGGATTGCGAAGACAGCCTGCTCGCCTTCCGTCTCGCCGAACTGCGCGTGCACCACCTGGCCGCCCTCAAAGAAGACCTCGGCCGTCCGCCCGGTGTCCTCCACCGTAAGGCGCGCCGTTCGGCCTTCCTGGCATACGTGTTGGATCAGCTCAGGAACCCCCATGTCGCGCAGCAGGCCCTGCATGGCCATAGCCTACTCCCATACGTCGTGCAGGATCTGGGTCAGCGATCGGACGGCGGCGTTCGTCAGGCGACGATAGGGCAGATGTCTGTGGGGCACCATCACCGCCAGGATCATCTGCTGGTCATCCCTGCCGAAGAAACGACAGACCAGGCGCCTGCCCTCGGCATCGAACACGGTGATCTCGTCGGCGCGGCCCATGCCGAGCTGCTCGCGCGCCTGGGCGATCGTGTTCTGCATCAGCGCCACGGCCGCCGCCTGGGCTTCGGGCCTTTCCCCCCGGGCAGCCGCCGAGGCGATCGTCAGCCCCTGCAGGTCGGTCAAGACGGAAACGGCGAACCCCCCAGCCTGGTTCAGTTCGGCCAGAACGTGCTGCAGCCGGGCCAGGACCTCTCCCTGCGTGACCATCGTCTGCTGTCGCCCTCCCCTCACGCCATCTCGCGCTGCAGCTTGACAACGACGTCGTGGATGATGGCCTTCAGCGTGTCGAAGACGCCGACGCCGCGGATGGCCACGGCCTCGAACGTCGCATACCCGTTCACGCCCATCAGGCGGCGGAGCTGCTCCGCGGGAAGTGCCGTGGGCAGGTCTTGCTTGTTGAGCTGCACGACGAGCGGCATGCCGTCGAAGGGCAGGGACAGCGCTTCGAGGTGGCCGACCATGTTCAGCCACGAGGTCAAATTGGCGTCGACCTTGTCCTGCGCCGAGTCGGCGACAAAGACGATGCCGTCCGCGCCGCGCAGGACCAGGCGCCGGCTGGCCTCGTAGGTCGGCTGGCCCGGCACGGTGTAGAGGTGGATGCGGGGGGTCAGGCCGCCGATCCTGTTCAGGTCCAGGCGCAGGAAGTCGAAGTAGAGCGTGCGGTCGTCCGTTGTGTTGAGGGAGATCAGTTCCCCGCGGCGGGCTGGGTCGGTGCGCTGGTGGATGACGACGAGGTTGGTCGTCTTCCCGCTCATCGGTGGGCCGTAGTAGACGATCTTGAGATTGAGTTCGCGTCGGGCCCAATTGATGTACATCGCTCGCGACCGTATGCGGGTCAGCCCTGCCAGAGATCCCCCAGAGCCTGGTCGAACTGATCCGCCAGGGTCTTCTCGTCCAGCCGCACATCGGGAGGCATCTTCTGGGCCAATGCCGAGGCGGCGACCTGAGCCAGCGCCCTCCCCGCCTCCAGCCCTAGCAGGCGCAGCCAGCCCACCGGCACGTGGCCGGGGGCGAGGATGAACAGGACGAGGTGAGGACCGGCATCCGAGACCAGGATCAGCCCATCCTTGCCCTCGCGCAGGATGACCTGATGCTCCTCGTAGATGCCGGTGATTTCGGCGATGCGCTGGCTGGCGGCGAGGTCGCCGGCAATGAGCGAGCCCAGGGCCACCAGGTCCAGGTCACGCGTGCCTTCGCGGCTGGCCGAGACGAACTGGCCGTCGCGGGAAACGATCATCGCCAGTTTGGCCGGCACCTTGCGGCGGAGATCGTCCAGAACCTGGTCGATGGCCTGTTCATGGCGCTGGAAGAGCATCAGCGCGGTGCTTACGTAATGGCCCCCTGGAGGAATATCCATGGCCTGCCCTCCGACTGCCACGGGTCAAGCGTAGCATAGCACACCTGGCCCGGGGCCAACCCTTACACGTTCCTTACAGGCCGTTGCAAGGCTCGGGCCAGAGGCCCAGGGCGTGCGTTAGCCAGTCAGAGTCGGGCTTGCGGTGGCGGTCGGAGGCGAGGTCGGAGCGGGTGGAGCGGTGGGTGTGGCGGGCGCAGGCATCAGGGGCACGCCGCTGGCGTCCCCTGAAAGCGTCACGGCGCCGCTCCAGACCCACCCGTCCTTGCCTTCGCTGAGCCGGCGGATGTACCACCACGTTCCGCTGTCGGGGTTCTCGTAGCGGCCCACGACCTCGGCGGACTGGCCCTGAAGAAGGAAGTCGATCCAGTCGAAGGAGACGTCGGGGCCGGCGCGCACGTAGGCGTTGTAGTTGGCGGTGACCGTGGCCGACGAGGGGGTGGCGGTGGGGGTGGGGGTGTCGGTGGCGAGGATGGGGGTTGGTGAGGGGGGGATGGGAGTCGGTGAGGGTGTGGGGGAGGCGGCTCGGCGGGTGACGTCCGCGATGGCCTGGGCCGTCTGCAGGGCGTGGTCGCTCGTCAGAGTCGGCGTGGAGGCGGGGGCGGCGCGCAGGCTGCAGGCAGTGAGCAGGAGTGCGCCGAACGCGGCCGAGGTGAGAGTCTTCATGCAGTCCTCCCGGGGCGCCGGAGAGTATACCGCACTCCGCCCTGCGCCTCTGGTACCAGCGTCCTCTCAACCCGCCGCGGGCGCCGCGGTATCATGCCAGTATGCAAGGACGCCGGAGCGGTCAGGCCGAGGTTCAGACGCGGGGCGAGCCCAGCCGGGCCGATCCGCCGCGGCGAGCCGGCGAAGCCTCTGTGAGGCCCGAGATCGAGGCCGCGCTCAAGCGGCTCGAGCTGGCGCGGGAGCGGCTGGTTGCGGCGACGATCGCATTCTGCGACGGCGCCATCAGCTTCGAGCAGCTCCGCGCCGTGCGGGAATACTACCGGCAGCAGGACCTGTACCTCACGCAGCTCACGGGACGTCAGGTCCCACCCTTCGAGGAAGAGCCCCCCTGTCTTGAACCCGAGGTCATCGAACCCGCCGCTCTGCCCGCGGCCGAGGCGCCGGCGCAGCCGGACTTCGGCCTGGCTGCGCACTTCGAGGGCGAGCAGGCCGACGACATCCGTGCCCGGATCGAACTGCTCGACCGCAAGCTGGCCATCCTGGAAGAGAACTTCGCCATGGGCCGTATCAACGCCACGCAGTACCGGGCCATCCGCAAGCACTACATGGAGCAGCGACAAGTGGCGCTCCGCCTGCACGCCTCCAACCCCCGCAGCGACCGCTGGCGAGTGGTGCTGGAGGAGGGGAAGACCGTCTTCCTGATGCAGCTGAACGAGGCGGCGTGCTTGGCCTTCGCCGTGTACGACATGGCGACGCGGGAGCGCATCTTCCTGCAGGGAAGGATGGGCCCATCGGCCGAGGAAGCGATGGCGCTGCTGGGCACGTTTGGGCCGCCCGCGGCCGAGGGCGAGTCCGGCCGGATGCTGGCCACGCGCACCGACGAGGGTCAGTCGCTGCTGCTCGTGCCCGGCCGCTACACCGCGGCGCTGATCACCTTCTCCCAGGATCCACCGGGCTGGCAAGTGCGAACCGTGCGCGAGGTGCATCGCAACTTCGAGGCCGCCAATCACGCCGCGCTCGCCCGCGGCGAGCGGAAGAACCTCGTCTTCCCCGATCTGAGCCGCATCTTGAAATCCTGAGTGTCTCGCCGCGTGCCTCCGGCCGCGTTCGGCCGCGCGGTCGCGACCGCCGGCCAAGGCTGCGCGCATATTGCATTTCTGCGAGATTGGGGTATCATTGCTTGCAGGAACGACACGGCAAGACAGCACGTGCACGAGAACACCGGGAGCCCTCACCGGCGCTGTCGGGAGAGGGCTCGAATACTGAGAACGGGGCGCCGCGTGCGCCCGGGAGGGAGACGATGACGACCCGCGAAGAAACAGGAGAAGCCGACAAGCCTCCGAGTCCCAGGTCGCTGGCCAATGGCCGCCTCAAGGCGCCGTGGCGAGTGGCAGTCCTGGCCAACTTGAAGGCCGATGTCGCCTTCGGGCCCGATGCCCCGCCGGACGCTGGTGCGGAGTTCGATCGGCGCGACACGATCGAGGCCATCGCCAAGGCCCTCGCCGCCGACGGCCACTGGGTGACCTTCCTCCCCGCCGACCACACGCTGCCTGAATCCCTTCACCGCAGCCGTCCCCACATCTGCTTCAACATCGCTGAGGGCTTGTCCGGCGACGCGCGCGAGGCGCAAGTGCCGGCGCTCTGCGAACTGCTGGGCATCCCCTACACCGCCTCGCGCGTCCTGGCGAACGCGCTCTCGCTCGACAAGACGCTGACGAAGCGCATCTGGCGCGACCACGGCCTGCCCACGCCTCACTTCCAGCAGTTCGCCTCGGCCGACGAGCCGATCGACCCCAGCCTGCGCTACCCGCTGTTCACCAAGCCGGCGCGCGAGGGCACCGGGATGGGCATCGACTCCAGCGCCATCGTCCACGACGAGGGGCAGCTGCGAACGCGCCTGGCCTACCTGCTGCGCACCTACCGTCAGCCGGCTCTGGTGGAAGAGTACCTGCCCGGGCGGGAGTTCACCGTCGGGTTCATCGGCAATCGCGGGCTGCCGCTGCGTCGGCGCCGGCCATGGCTGTACGACAGCACTGGCTACCATTTCTTCCCGGTGATGGAGATCGAGGCCAGCGCCGCCGTCACCCCGGGCGTGTACAGCCACGAGGCCAAATCGCTCGACATCGGCGAGATGGGCGCGCCGCAGTACCTGTGCCCAGCGCCCATTCCCGACGCGCTGCGGGACGACCTGTGCGATCTGGCGCGTCGGGCAGCCGAGGCCATCGGCGCGTGCGATGTCTCACGCGTCGACATCCGATTGGGGGCCGACGGCAAGCCCTACTTGATGGAGATCAACACGCTGCCTGGCCTCAATCCAGACATCAGCGACCTGTGCCTGATGGCCGCTGCGGAGAGCATGCCCTACGCGGTGCTGATCACCGAAATCCTCTACCTGGCGGCCGAACGATTCGGGCTGCAGTTCGAGCCGGGGACGCTGGCCCGGCCGCGCTCCCGCGCTCGAGCCCGCTCCTCGGTGGGGGCGCAGGCCAAAGCATCCTAGCAACCGATCCGAGAGACACGAAGAGCCGTCGCAGTCGACGGCTCTTTCTCCTTCTCCGACCCGCCGCGCCGCCGCATCCAGGGCGGAGTCCAAGCCGCGCTGCGGCGCCGCAACCGGCCTCGGCACCCGTGCGCCGCATCGGCCCGGGCTTCACCGCCGGCCGCGCTGACGGCTGCCATCCCTATCATCGCAGGCGAACCGGGCTGCCCCCGATGCGCTAGAATACGCCCACGACGCGGCAATGAGCGGGATGATCCGCATCTGGCTTCGCTTCTACCAGGAGTTGAACGACTTCCTTCCGCGCGACCGCCGCGGCGTGGAGTTTCCGCACCAGGTGCCGACTCGATCGACGATCAAGGACATCATCGAGTCGCTGGGGGTGCCTCACACCGAGGTCGACCTGATCCTGGTCGACGGCCATTCGGTCGGCTTCGACTACCGAGTGCGGGACGGCGAACGCGTGAGCGTCTTCCCCACCTTCGAGTCGATTGACATCACGCCCCTCGTCCGCCTGCGGCCGACACCGCTGCGCGAGCCGCGGTTCGTGCTCGATCAGCATCTCGGCCGGCTCGCCGCCTATCTGCGGCTCTTCGGCTTCGACACCCTGTACGATCCGAAAGCCGAGGATGCGGAGCTGGCCGAGGTCGCCGCGCGCGAGGAACGCATCCTGCTCACCCGCGACCGCGGCCTGCTCAAGAGGCGGCTTGTCCGGCGCGGCTACTGTCCGCGCGAGGTCCACCCCCGCCGGCAGCTGCTGGAAGTGATGAGGCGCTTCGACCTGCTCGCCGCTGCCCGCCCCCTCACCCGCTGCCTGGCCTGCAACGCGCCCCTGGAGCACGCCTCGCCGGACCAGGTGCGGGACGCCGTGCCCGAAGACGTCCTGAAGACCCAGGCCGAATTCGTTCGCTGCACTGGCTGCGGCCGGGCCTACTGGCGCGGGACACACTACCGGCGGCTCCAAGCACTGCTCGAGGCGGTGCGCACGGAGTTGAGCCGTCCGTAGGCGCCTTCCGTGTCACGGCCCGCTTACGGCCTTCGCCGACACAAGCAGGAGGCGGGACATGCCCGCCTCCTGACGATGACCGGGACCTCCGCCGGCTCTACTTGTCGGGGTTGACCTCACCGAGCGCGGCCTGGGCCGCGGCCAGTCGGGCGATCGGCACGCGAAACGGGGAGCACGAGACGTAGTTCAAACCGATCTTGTGGCAGAACCAAATCGACTTGGGGTCCCCCCCGTGCTCGCCGCAGATGCCGACTTCCAGGTTCGGCCTCGTCTTGCGCCCCAGCCGCACGGCCATCTCCATCAATTTGCCCACGCCCGCCTCGTCGATCGAGGCGAACGGGTTCTCCGGCAGGATCTGCTTCTCGATGTACTCCATGAGGAAGCCCGCCTCGGCGTCGTCGCGCGAGATGCCGTAGGTCGTCTGCGTCAGATCGTTCGTGCCGAAGGAGAAGAACTGCGCATACTCGGCGATCTCGTCTGCCGTCAGAGCCGCCCGCGGGATCTCGATCATGGTCCCGAACTTGTAGTGGACCTTGATCCCCTGCTCTTCCATCACTTGACGGGC
>FWPV01012253.1_pt1 | contig 13290 bp, 9 predicted proteins | sample 2228371 | NCBI WGS metagenome assembly FWPV01 (sample SAMEA103939776, study PRJEB20133) | metagenome | reverse complement strand
CGCGGAATTTTTTTCAATTGAAATCCATCAATACTCGCAGCAAGATGTAACCCGTCCTCGCCATTTTTTACAAAATAAGTAAACAAATAGCCGCTTCTATCGGCAGTCGCTAGACTGCTTGCAGGATTTTTTCTATCGCTACTATTGCTGCGACCATTATCAACGCGTTGTACACAACTCAATAATGCCGTCAGCAATACCCCGAGAATAATGAAACATAAACCAGTTCGCTTATTAAAGCAGATACGCATCTTGATTAACCTTATAAATGCCAAATAAAAAACGCCGGCAATTCAACCGGCGAAGCGACGACGACAACTTGGATGAGCAACATCCAAGGCTTAACAAAACCTTACAACTACATGAGGCATTTATCCACAGTGGACAAGGTAGTAAAACACTCGTTTGCAAATTGTTGATCACCCAAAATAACAGAGGTACGTTGATGCAATTCATTAAGCGATGTAGCAAGAATTCGTCCCTGTTCGGTGTAGGCGCAACCACCAGCTGCTTCAATTAAAAATGCCATGGGAAAAGCTTCATACAGCAAGCGCAATTTGGCTGGTTGTTTGATGTCGCGTGAATCGCTGGGATAAATAAATAATCCACCACGTGTCAGTATGCGGTGTACATCACCAACCATCGCTCCCTGCCAACGCATAGTAAAACGTGTACTGGCCGACTGAGGAGAAATCATGCCGAGGATATAATCCTGAAACTTTTTTGGCCAATAAAAAAGATTGGCCATATTGGCAGAAAACTCACGCATCCCCGCATGAAAAACCATTGCCAGTTTGGATGAAAAAAAATCGCCTCGCGCTTTATCAAGTGTAAATTCATGCACTGCGCTACCAATGGTTATCACAAGTGTTGTATAGGGGCCATAAAGTACATAGCCCGCACAAATCTGCTTACTACCCGCCTGAAAAAATTGCGCATCGCTATGATCAGGCACATCATCACGGGCATTAAACACAGTAAAAATTGTGCCTATTTGACCATTCACATCAATATTGCTACTCCCGTCGAGCGGATCAAATGCAACAATATAGGGTGCACCGGGGGTTGCAAGGCGTGCCTGCTCTTCTTCTTCCGAGGCAATTGTTCTTACTGACCCCTGTGCAATCAGGGCAGCTATCAACAAATCATTGGCGATAACATCCAGTTTTTTCTGTACCTCGCCTTGCACGTTTTCCGCCTCGGTTGCGCCGAGCGTTTCACCCAACGCTCCATGACCGACTTGCCCGGCAATTTGACAGCAACAACTAGCAATGCAAGCCAGTACTCCAATAAGTGCTTGCGGTGTATTTTCCCGGGCTAATACTTCGTTTAATAAAGTCATTATTTTGCCTTGTAGCGGCCAACACAATTTAATTGCACAAAGGACTCTGTAAGGCGCGCGACCATAGACTCTTCAGCGCTACGCAACCAAACCCGTGGATCATAAAATTTTTTGTTGGGTGCATCCGGCCCTTTATCATTTCCTAACTGACTGTGCAGACAGTGCGAATTATTGCGATAAAAATTCAACACGCCCTGCCAGAATGACCATTGGGTGTCGGTATCTATATTCATTTTTACCACACCGTAATTAATCGCCTCGGCAATATCACGCGGGTCAGATCCCGATCCACCGTGGAAGACAAAATCCAATGCATTTTTCGTCAGGCCAAATTCCTTACTCACAAAAGTTTGGGAATCGCGCAAAATAGCGGGCTTTAATTGCACGTTGCCCGGGTTATAAACGCCGTGCACATTGCCGAACGAAGCGGCAATCGTAAATTTTTTGCTGATGGGTGCTAATTGTTGATACGCATAAGCAACATCAGCTGGCTGGGTGTAAAGCGCCGATTTATCCATGTGACTGTTATCGACACCATCTTCTTCACCACCCGTACAACCCAATTCAATTTCCAACCCCATGCCCATGGGTGACATTTTTTGCAAATACTGTGCACTGATGGCGATATTCTCGGCGAGCGGCCCCTCGGATAAATCAATCATGTGGGAGCTGAACAAAGGTTTACCACTGCGCTCAAGGTGTGCCCTGCCCGCCTCCAACAAACCATCAATCCAAGGCAGTAATTTTTTCGCCGCATGGTCGGTATGCAGAATTACCGGCACATCGTAAGAGGCGGCAACCTGATGCACATAATTAGCCGCCGCAACTGCCCCCAACACGGCAGCTCCCTGACCGGGAAGTTTGAGCCCTTTGCCGGCAAAAAAACTGGCACCGCCTTGTGAGAGCTGAATAATCACCGGCGAAGCAATATTGCGCGCCGTTTCCAGCACGGCATTAATCGAATTGGTTCCAATCACATTCACGGCCGGGATTGCATAGTTATTTGCTTTGGCGTCGGCATACACGGCATCCAGGTCACTGCCGGTCACAACGCCGGGCCGGACCAGCTTGCATAAGCTACTCATGGTTTTTGCTCGCTACTTTATATATTGCGGAAATAGTCAGGGCTGCTGGCCGGATACAGCTCAATCATTTGGCCAGACTCAATTCGATCATATTAATTCTTTTTCAGTTATTTTCAATCACATTTAATCGATTAAATTCTTTTATTCGTCAAATAAAGTCAAATAGCAATTAAGCAGGTTATTTCAGATAGCTCTTTCGAGAAAACTTCCCAATAACTTGCTATAAATCACTAAACGGCTAAGGTCAGACATTGATTAATCTGCGAAGAGGGAACCCCATGAAAGCGGTCAGAATCCACGCCTATGGTGGGCAAGAAGTGTTAACAGTTGAAGACGCCCCTATGCCCGAAATAGGCGAGCGGGACTTGCTGGTGCGAGTAGTTGCCAGTGCAATTAATCCGGTGGACTGGAAAATTCGCGCCGGTTACTTAAAAGAGATGCTGCCCTACCAATTCCCGCTTGTTTTGGGCTGGGATGTCTCCGGCGTGGTGGAGGCTGTGGGCAGCGGCGTGACCAAATTCAAACCGGGTGATGCTGTTTATTCGCGCCCCAATATTTTGCGCAATGGAAGTTACGCCGAATTTATTGCCATCGATGAAAATGAAGCCGCTTTCAAACCTAAAACCATTTCCCATGCCTGCGCTGCATCCCTGCCACTTGCTGGCATTACCGCGTGGGATGTGCTGATAAAAACCGCCAATATTCAGGCCGGTCAGCGGGTATTGATTCATGCAGGTTCCGGCGGTGTTGGCTCACTGGCGATTCAATTGGCAAAAGCCTGCGGCGCACATGTAGTGGCAACAACCTCTGGCAAAAATATTCCGCTGGTAAAATCACTCGGCGCCGATCAGCTGGTGGATTACCGCAGCCAGCAGTTTGACCATGTAGTGCATGAAATGGATGTAGTGTTTGACACCATTGGCGGCGAAGTACAGGAAAGATCCTGGGCATCGCTAAAGGCCGGCGGCCTTTTGGTTTCGATTGTCAGCCCGCCTTCAGCGGAGCTTGCGGCAGCTCATGACGCGCGTGCCGGTTTTGTATTTATCCAACCCGATGCCGAGGTATTAACACAATTGGCTGCACTGGTAGACGCCGGAAAAATGCGGCCAATCATTGCAGCTGAATTTGCACTGGAAGATATAGTGAAGGCTCATACACTGAGCGAATCGGGACGCGCTGATGGAAAAATTGTGTTACACGTAGGCAAACCTTAATTTCACTAACCGATAAATAAAAAGAGCACCACCAGAGCACCACCAAGGTGCTCTTTTTATTTTTGATCAGCGTTTATATCGGGATAATTTTAAGACCTATTTAAATAATACCCGAGCCAGTCGCTTTAGGATCGCGCGGACGAACCGGCGCCATCGCATTGCGGTAATTAGACGCGCGATAAGTTTTGAGTGGATTGATCGCGGCGCCCTTGCGATAGCGCGCCATCGCCAGAATAGGCGCCACATCAAAATTGAAAGCGCGTTTTAATTCACCCGAGGCCATAATCGCATCGTTGGCTTCTTGATAACCGTAAAGCGCTTCGCGATTCACCAACAATGCTTTGATATAAGAGCGTTGCACTTCAATTGCCGAGGTCACCAGACTTTCAATCGGATCAGTCACATTGTGTGATTGATCGAGCATATAAGCCGGATTAAATTCGGATTCTTTGCGATGCTCAGCGTCCACCAACTCATTAAAAATTAAAAATTGTTGGTAGGGTTGCAGTGAGCCTGAATCCAAGTCGTCATCGCCGTATTTGCTGTCGTTAAAATGAAAGCCGCCCAACTTTTTAAATTGGATCAAACGCGCCACAATCATTTCAATATTGGTATTGGGCGCATGATGCCCCAAATCCACCAGCGATTTACATTTTGGCCCCAAGTGCATGGCAGCCAGAATGCTGCTACCCCAATCCTGAATCACGGTGGAGTAAAACGCTGGCTCAAACATTTTGTGTTCAAGGTGCATTTCCCAATCCGCCGGTAGGCCTTTATAAATTTGTTCGGCGCTAGCCAGGTAACGCTCAAAGGCGCGCTGGAAATGTTGCTGGCCTGGGTGGTTGGAGCCATCGCCCACCCACACAGTTAAACTTTTAGCGCCGAGTTGTTGGCCATAGCGGATGCAATCCAGATTGTGTTGGATGGCCAAATCGCGCGAGGCTTTTTCAGTGTTACTCAGACTGCCGTATTTATAAGAGACCGCTTGGCCGGGTTGATCCTGAAAGGTGTTGGAATTAACCGATACCCATTTCAAACCGTAAGCATCGGCATGTTGTTTTAATTCCGCAAAGTCATCCACCTTGTCCCAGGGAAAATGCGGCGAAATGCTGTCGGTACAACCGGATAATTCGTTAATCACCGCGCAGTCTTCCACTTTTTCAAAAATATTGCGCGGCTCACCCTGACCAGGGAAACGCGCAAAACGAGTGCCGCCGGTGCCAGTTCCCCAGGAAGGTACTGCGATTTGAAAGGCTTCTGCCGCTTTGGTGATGGCTTCTATATCAATGCCATCGCGACTGAGTTTTTCACCCAGTGCATTAAAATCCGTTTGCAGAAATGCAAATTCTTTTTCATTTTGCTCGTGTAATACAGCTGAATCTATGCGTCTCATGATTATTGTCTCTTAACGTAAGAAGGCTTCGTGCAAACCACCATCTACACTGATGACCTGGCCGGTAGTTTTACTGAGTTGACCGGAGATTAACAGGAAAGCGGCTTCGGCTTGATCGTCCGGGGTGATTGGTTTTTTGGTGAGTGTGCGCTGGGCATAAAATTCTGCCAATTTGCTGCGCAGTGCTTCAGTACTTTCACTCTCATCAAACGCAATATCGTATTTTGCCAGCGATGAAATCACCCGGTCGCGCGGGAACATATTACTGCCCTGCACAACAGTTGCCGGAGCTAATGCGTTTACATTGACCAATGGCGCCAAGGTAACAGCCAACTCGCGCACCAAGTGATTGGCTGCTGCTTTGCTGGTGTCATAAGCCAGCGAACCTTTTTTGGAAACCGCCGCGTTCACGCTGGTGGTTAATACCAATGAGCCGGGCAATTTTTGTTTAGCCCAAATAGTTTGCGCCTCTGATGCAACTACATAACCGCCTTTCACATTCACGCCAAAACTCAAATCAAAAATCTTGTCGTTTTGATTCATGTCGGCACCTTCAGCGATAAACACACCGGCAGTAACAATCACATTATCGATACCGCCGTAGGCAAGAATCACCTGGGTAAACATATCGCGCACGGTTTCGCGTTTGGTGATATCCACCGCGAGTGCAATAGCGGGGCCGCAGCTGGAAATACCTGTACCGGCCACACCAATACCCTGGCCGTAAATCTTGGTGAGTTCTGCGGCAGTTTGTTCCGCGGCTTCCAAACGTAAATCCGCACAAACGACGTGTGCCCCCTCTTTGGCAACACGATGGGCAACTGCTTTACCAATACCATCGCCCGCGCCAATCACCACCACCACATTGCGCGCTTGATTTGCCTCTTTGGGCATACGTTGCAATTTCGCTTCTTCCAACGCCCAGTATTCAATATCAAAGGCTTCTTGCACCGGCAGCGCCGTGTATTCAGAAATCGCTTCTGCGCCGCGCATCACTTCAATCGCGCAGTTATAAAATTCAGCAGTCACACGCGATTCGGATTTGTTTTTGCCCCAGGCAATCATACCCACACCGGGGATTAATACGACGGTGGGACTTGGGTCGCGCATCGCCGGAGAATCAGCACGTTTGCACGCCTCATAATAAGCCGCGTAATCCGCGCGATATTTTTCCAAACCGGTTTTGAAGCGGCTGATCAAGGTTTCCAAACTGTCATTCTGCGGATCAAACTCAACATAAAGCGGTTTGATTTTCGTGCGCAGGAAATGGTCCGGGCAGGAAGTGCCTAATTCAGCAAGGCGCGGTGCATCCACACTGTTAACAAAACGCAAGGTGGTTTCATCGGTTTGCACTGTGCCGATAAATTTTACTTTTTCAGAAATCAAACCGCGTGCTACCGGCAAAAACTCGCGCAGTAATTCAGTGCGCGCGGCATCGCTCAGGCTTTGGTACTTTTGACCACCAAAAGTGTTAGCGCCTTTATCGTGTTGTTCGATATAACGCGCGGCAGTTTCAATCACCCAGAGTGAGGTTTCGTAACAGGTTTTACTCTCGGAGGCCCAGTTAGTGTGACCGTGTTGGCCAAGCAAAATACCCCAGATGTCCGGATTTTTTGCATAGGTTTCTTCACAGACTTTGGCGGCTTCCCAACCCGGACGCATCCAGGGCACATAGGCCAACTTGCCCCCCCAAATTTCCCGGGTAAGTTTTTCCTGGTCTTTACAGGAGGCGACAGAAATCACCGCATTGGGGTGCAGATGGTCAACGTGTTTTTCCGCGATCATGGAATGCAACGGCGTATCAATAGATGACGCACGCGGATTCAAACAAAAATTACAGTGGGTAAACATACCCACCATGCGGTCTTCACCGGCGGATTTATAGCCCTTGTCCGGGTAGTTTTGGTAAACCTCATCCAGCGCTTGAAGCTTGCCGCTATACAGCGAAGAAAAATTTTCTCTTTTGGAGGTGCGCAAATCGCCACCGGAACCTTTAACCCACAGAACCTCAACCTTCTCGCCAGTGAGCGGGTCTTTTTCAATTAATTTTGCCGAGGTATTGCCACCGCCAGTGTTAGTGATGCGCTGGTCTTCTCCCAATTTGTTAGAGCGATAAACCAGGTTCTCTACCGGATCGAGTTTGTCGGCGACTGCATCATCCCAGAGGTAATTGACGTGTTTATATTCATCTGGCTGGTAAGACATGGATGATTCCTATGATTTATAGTGGATACAACTTGATTGCTTCGTTTAACTAGCATTAGCAATATAGTCAATATAGCCACATACGGAAGCATTTACAATCATTTTCAATCATTATTAATCCTGAAAGCCTGATTTCGATCACATTCAATGTGCGCGCTAACAAAGGTTAGTAACAAGGCGACAGTTATTCACCAGTGTAGAAGAGCTGGCATCAAACTTTAGCTAAAAAAAAGCCTGACACTGGGTCAGGCTTGTAAACGGCGCTTAATAACCGGGAGATGGTGCGTAACAGATTAACTCTGCAGCTGTTAGATAAACCGGCAAGTTGTTGGATACGCCGGCAGCAACCGGTGATTAATCGCAGGCATCTACCACAATCACTTCAATACCCTGCCGCTCAAAATGGGCCAGGGTTGCTTTATCAGCATTGCTGTCGGTGATCACCATATCGACCGCCGAGAGCGGACTAAAAATCAAATTGCCTTTCACTCCAATTTTAGTGCTGTCTGCCAGCACAATTAATTTATCGGCGCGCTTGCGCAATTTTTGCTCTGCCAGAATCAGCAGCGGGTCAGTTTCCATAACACCCACTTCACTAATACCCGGACATCCCATAAACATTTTGCTGCCGTGATAGTTTTGCGTGGTGTCGTTTTCAAAAGAGCTAAGAATAATGCTTTGTTTACGGTAAACCTCGCCACCTGGCAGGGTGATTTGGTTTTGACTGGACTCCAACAATTCTTGCGCTAACACGAAGGAGTTGGTGAGGATATTCATGCGGCGCTCTTGTAAAAACTCCGCCATCATAAAGGTGGAAGAACCACCATTAATAATCACTGACTCACCATCTTCGCACAGCTCTACCGCGCGCTTGGCGATCATGCGTTTGGTATCCACATTTTTTTCTTTGTCGACCCAAAATGATTTGCCGGTAATTTTTGCCGTAGGTGCAACTTTGGATTGGATAACCTCGGCACCGCCACGAATTTTTTTAATTTTGCCTGACGCCGCTAGCTTATTCAGGTCGCGTCGGATAGTCGCTTCCGACGAATTCAATTGATCGCACAGAGCACGCACGCTGGCAAATTGCGCTTCTTCCAAAAAATCCAAAATTAATTGCTGACGCTGTTTTTCCAACATGCTGGTTATGCTCCGATCTATAAGTAGAAAGATGACCAAACTGAAGCGAACCGGCCGATTCACCGGTTAGATTGGCACAGATCATACTGGGATAACCAATCACAATCAATCAAATAACATACCATTTGATTGATTGCGGGGGGAATTGGTGATTATTGGCCGATTAATGCATACCAGCGCTGCCGGTATTGCTCCAAGCCGTGAAATTGGGAGGCTTCACAGGGGACAAGATCAATGTTGGCGCGTGGGCGGCTTGGCGCAGTGAGCGGCGCACGATTTGGGTGGGAAAATTGGGTAAGTAGTAAAGCACCTTGCACTGTGCCGGTGTCATCATTTGACAAATATACCGGCTGGTCACTGCGCAGTTGGGCAAGGAGCGCACAGAGCAGCGGGTTTTTCAAAAAGGCGCCTTCTATATAAATCGCCCCGCTCGCCTGCAAGTCGGTCAAGCGCTGGTCGATCATTAACGCGGAATAAAGTGTAGCAATGGCGCCGGCCGATGGCGCTGGCAGCGGGCACTGGAGCTTGGGCGTCAAGCCACCAAAAGGGCCATTACCGCTACTGAAATCCGGAGTCACCATCCATAAATTGTCCAGTGCTGTTTGCAGCTGTTGCGCACTAACCGGAGTGTTCAAGTTGCCGCCCAAACGCTGGCAAATCTCCTCGTATTCGCGCCCGCCCATAAAACGGGCGCAGGCAATTGGGTCGCCAAATACATCGCAGTTGGCGAGTGTGTCCCGGCGTAGGTGCAAGTCCCGCAGTTTGCCTTGCGCCTGCATCAAAATAGTCCAGGTGCCGGTGGAAATTACGGTAAAACTCGCCGTTTGCGTTTGTTCATTACACAGATAGCGCAGGTAACTGGCATTACTGTCATGCAGGCCAACATATACCTCACACGCGGGCGACAAACCCGTCGCCTTCGCAAATTCCGGGCGAATTACCCCAAGGGATTGCCACGCAGGTTGCAAGGGCGGCATAAGCTTTTGCCACTGGTACTGTTCCACCAGCGAGGAATAGCGCCGCGCAAGTGGCGCCCATAAATCGGTGTGGCAACCAAGGGATGTCACCTCTCCCGCCAGCTGCCCCGTGAGGCGCCAGGCCCAATACTGCGGGTACATCAGCAAGTGTGTGGCTTGTGCAAATTGCGTGGGGAATTGCTGCTGCAGCCAAAAAATCTGTCGCCCCAGGTTCAAGCCGGCAGGCAAATCCGGCGAGAAGGTTTCACTAAACGCCGGTCGCACGGCTTGGTAGGCCTGATCACAGCTATTGATGCCGGCAAATTCATAGTCCAACACCGGCAGTACCAGCGCGTCTGCTGCCGGCGCAGCGCTATTAATCAGCGCAGCCGTGGCGCCGTGGGTGGTTACTATCAGCGCCTTTATTTCAGCGGCAGCCGGGTAACTGGCCACAGTTTCCAGCAGCCACTGCCAGATAGCTTCCACGTCTGCATGGGGGTAAAGCCCGCTCTCCAAGGGAGTATTTTTGCGCGAATAACTGTGGCTCAGCCTGCCCTCGGCATCCACTAACTGCAGCTTGACGTTGGTTTTACCTATATCGAGAACGGCTTTCATAATCCGGCGCTACTTCCACTGACTAGTGAGGGTTATTTGAGTCAATCATAACGATAAAACAATCCATTGCAAGCATAATTATTCACTTCCAATCATTTGCAATCACATATAGACTAAAAAACCTGACAGCGAATAGGCCATAACAACAATCCTATCCAGCGCGCTTTTACGCTAATCAACTTTTTTACCTTCGGCATGGTCACAACGGGAGCCAGATCTATGAATCGCAGAGGCAAAACTATTATCGGCAATTGGAAACTCAATGGCAGCAAACAATTAATGCAAGACACGCTGCTGGAACTGGCTAGCCAAATCCAACAATCCTCTACTACAAGCCAGTGCCGGCTGGCCATTTGCTCCCCCTGTATTTACGTTAGCGAGATGATACAAATCGCCCGGCCGCTGGGCGATAAATTGCTAGTGGGCTGCAAAAATATTAATACTGACCCGCATACTTTTACTGGCGATCTCTCTGCACACACAGCACAAAAACTGGGTTGTAAAATTTGCCTGATAGGTCACGCCGAACGGCGCGCTGCTCTTAATGAAGGCAATTACAGTTATCACATCAAAGTTAAACAATTAGTTGCTGCCGGTGTTGCGCCATTGTTGTGTATTGGCGAGACGCTGGAGGAAAAACTGGCCGGTAAAACCCGTGATGTATTGCAACAACAATTACACCAGGCACTGGCGGGTATATCCTTTGGCGAGACCAACTTATATGTAGTCTACGAACCTGCCTACGCACTTAGCAGCAGCCAAGGTTTAACACCCATTTTTGCACAGGCAGTGCATATGGATATTCGCGCTTTACTCTGCGATATTCTTGGCCAAACGCAAGCGGATAAAACCTCCATTATTTACGGCGGTAGCGTTAACTGCGACAACGCCCTGAGTTTGATTGCACAACCAGATGTAGATGGTTTATTGATTGGCTGCGCCAATTCCAACCTGCAATATTTCCGCAGTATTTGTAACAATATTTTTTCCCTTGCACCGGTTTTTAATTACACCACCGAGCGCAAGGATTATAAAAACTACATGGATGCGAGTTAATGCTGGCGCGCCGGCAAGCCTAAATAACTTGCCGGCAAACCATCTACATCCACCACAATTTTATCCACTAACACACCGGTATCCACGCCATAAATATTCAGCGTTTGTTTGCCAGTGTGTTGCACATCAATAGTTGCATCCAAAATTCGAACTGAATTGAGCACACCCTGTGCCCAATCGGCGCTGCCATCTTTCACGTCCAGCGCTAACAGTTGTGGTGGCTCCTCATTCAGGCTTATGCCGAGGCGCAGTGAAGTTCCGCGCAGCGGGTGGGTTGGAATAAGGTGGATTTGTACTTGCAGCTTGCCCGTAACGGGAAAATCAACTACATACTCCAAACGTGGTGCTTGCTGGCGCAAGGTGTAAATATTAATTGCCGGTGCATTGATAGGATAAAGTCCAACGGCCCCTGCACCACTGCGGCCCAACCCTTGAATAATTTGCCAGGAAGCGCTGGGGCGATCTATTTTGCGGGTAAAGTTTTCAGCATCTACTGCAAAAGACTGTGTTGGGGGATTTATCGTTTTTGCTGTTTGGCTAAGCGTAACCACGGGAGGAACCCAGGGCGCCACACGGTATTTATCCCATTCATTACTGGCCGGTTCCACCGTCATAAAATGCCGCCATTTACCGTCCATTAACCAATCATTCCAGAGTGCGGTTTCTTCATTGAGTTGTGCGTCAGCCGCTCTAGCGGCGGTGGCATTGCCGCGCTCACCTTCTAAAAAACGAACGTTGGCCAGCGCCGAGCCATTGATGGGGTAAGCCACCAATTGAAAAAATGAATACTGCTGTGCATCGCTCATTTTTTTGCGCAGCTGCTCAGTGCGTACACGTAACTGTTGAAATGCCTGCAAGCGCTCGCTCGCCTCTTGCGCATTCAAGTCACTCAAACGCGGCACTGTGCGCGGCAACCACCACTGCAAATGTTCGGGTTTGCGCTGATAATTGAGCTGATAATAATCGCGCATTAACCCGGCGATATCTTCTGCATGTTCATTGCCAAATTCGCGCGCTGCCTAGTCGCGCAGAAAATCTTGCTGGTTATGTAACTGCCAGCGCTTGATATCCCAAGCCATCTGAAAAAATAATTCTGTACCGATTTCTGCGGGTTTTATATCACCTACATTCACTATCCACAGTCGATCTGCTCCCATGTCATAAGACTTTGATAACTCCTGCCAAATTAATGCGGGTGGCGTGGTATTTAACCAGAGGTAAGCCATCGGCGCGCCCAGATAGGACAAGTGATAATAAATACCAAAACCACCACTGCGTTTGCGCTCTGCCTCATCTGCAAAATTGCGCATGTAACCAAAATTATCGTCAGGCCAAACAATCGTGACATCCTCGGGCACATGTAAACCCTGGCGATACAAACCCAACACTTCTTTGTAAGCACAAAACATTTGTGGCACTTGCTCAAGCGAGTGCCGGGTATATTTTTTAATTAACCCGCGCTGCTCAGTGAATATCTTCTGCAATAACTCGATACGCTGCGTATCCGTGGTTGGCCCCTGCATGTAAGAATCGTGGATTCCACGCATACCCAGGGTATAAATATTTTCAAATTGGCCATTGGATTCCATGCGTGTTTCCCAATAGGCCTTAACAGTTTCCGGATGCGATACATAATTGTATTGCTCATGCGGTAACTGCCACTCACCGACATTGTTGCGCAGCATAGGTTCAGCATGGGAGGAGCCCATGACAATACCGTAGCTATCCGCCAGCTTGGCATTTTCCGGAAAATGGTTGAAAGGTTTGGTGACCGGGTGCATGGCCGGCCAGAGTGTATTGGCCTTCAGTCGCAGCAATAATTCAAATACTTTTTGATAGGTTTTTGGGCCTATGCCGGCGTGTTCCGGCTCAAAGGTTTTTGCGGCCCACTGGTGAATTCCCCAGCCTTCATCGTTAATAAAAATACCGCGATATTTCACCGAGGGCGGACCAAAACGGCGGCTACCGGCAGTCACGTAAAGCGCTGTTTTCTGCACGGGTTTTACGTCAGCCCACCAATACCAGGGGGAAACACCAATCGCCTGGGAGAGCTCATACACTCCATAGGCCGTCCCACGTCTATCGCTCCCCACAATAACCAGGGCGCGCTCCATGCCGGTCTGGGGTTGCTCAACAACAGCAATTAAAAAACTCTCCCATTGCCCGTGCAGCTCACTCACATCCAATTTTCCGCTGGCAACCAAATTATTGATAAAGGTGTTTTTACCCAGAGTGCCAATAATAACTGCTGGTGTTTTTAAATCCGCGAGCGCAGTGGCCTCAG
>FWPV01012251.1_pt1 | contig 13296 bp, 14 predicted proteins | sample 2228371 | NCBI WGS metagenome assembly FWPV01 (sample SAMEA103939776, study PRJEB20133) | metagenome | reverse complement strand
GCTTAAACTATAAAACACCAGCCCAATACTTAAAAGAAACAAAGAATATTATTTTACAACGTATCGTTAGCTAACACAAAATAATCAAACTATACCGCAAATATTTACTCCCAAAATATAACAAGGATTTAATTATATCACTTTCAATATGAGAAGTTTTTTTCGGATAAGCAAAAGCTCTGGGTCTGTCTTTATGCAATTTTACAATCAATATCCGAATAAATAGCATAAGTTCTTTTCAAAAATGATCAATATTTGATTTTCGGCCGAAAATTGATTTGTTATCAGTTGAGATTATTTTGATAATGATAGATACCTGCAATAGAAAAAATTCAGGGTTTCAAACAAGATCAGTCCAGGCAAGACTCAATAATATTGCAAGAAGGATGTGTTCTTTCCTAAGCACATGCTACCCATCCATCACGGCAAAAAGCAACTATAGATCAGGCGCTGACAATTCCTGACTACAAGAAAAACATAAGGTAACTGGAAAATCTAACCTATTTCATTTCCTAGGCTTACAAAAAATATCAAAGGAAAGTCCCTGTTTCTTGGAATATATCCTATGAAGTACTAATACTACAATATCCTCAAACACCAGAAAAACCAGACGAGCAACTGGGATCACCTATAATAATCACCCCATCAAATATGCGATAGAAGTGCTGATCTTATAAATTCTTTTTCTCTTTCCAATCTAATTCCATGATTTAATGCTTACCCTGATTATAACCTCCATCGAATCCAGATAAATGAGCTAAAAGATTATTATGAGCTCGTAATCCCCAAATATTTGCAAGGATAGGGGGAGCTGCTTCACCAACAGGAGACATCATAGATCTTAACATCTGGGAGGCTAAACGGGTTGGTGCCCCAGCAGATAAAACTTTGTGAGTCCAGGATGCAGGATTATCCACATCCAATCCATCTGTTACTCGACACAACTCTCTCACTCCCACATTTCTCTGCTGCCACTCACCTGTAAAAATATTGCGTTTTCTTCTTGTTTCTAATCTGACACCACTAACCAATCCCCCTGCATAAAAACCAAATGGATAGGCATATCCCAAATATGGAGGTAGAGTTCCATCCAAGACAAATATTATTGGCGGATCCATAACAGGTTGTTCTCTGATTCCGCATCGTGCTGCAACATTAATTTTCCATAGTAAAGGATCGTCCAATGCTCTCTCATATGAGACTACTTCGGGTGATGAATAACCCCCCATACCTTGATAAATCGATGGCACAACACCTCTTTCAGCATGAGTTCTTACTCTTTTAGGAACTTGTTCTCCAGGGACTTTCTCAAAAATAACACCTAGATGGGAAGTGGCTGCGGCAATCGTTCCGATAGAACTATTTTTAGCGTATTCTTCGGCAGCTTGTCTAGGTAAAGTAATCCTGGCCTCCTGTTCGTTTATTGTGGTGATACGTCTTCGCCAGATCTGACTATCAGCAGGTCCCGATGTCAAAATTCGGCGCCAAGATGCTTCTCGCCTTCCTACAATTGCTGTCACATCCAAATGATCTCTATCAGTAATTCGTGCGACAACCCATCTTCCTTGTGTCTCTGCCAATGGCTCTACCTCTACACCATAATAACTTTTTTCATCCCTTCCCCATATATCAAGTATAAGCCGTAGTCTTCTGTCGTCAACACATTCCGGTATTTGGGAATTCGACAAGGTGGAAACGCCAGCTTCACCAACTGCAATTGGACTTGGAGGATGAAATCTTGCTGTAAGCTGAGTATTATCTGCTACAACCCAGGGAAGATTTAAGACGTCTCGTCGACGTGTATCTGTATCTAATTGGCTTGGCATAATAAATAACCACTAATTTTTGTATTTATATTTGTTTATTTGTCGTCTCCGTTTCATACATTTTAAAGCAACATCTCAGTTTTCCTCTGATTCTTCCTGTATGATTACTTCTTATGAAAGGAGGTGGTCAATACAAAAAAAACCTACCCATCTGTCCACAAATTGATAAAGGTAATTATATCAAAACCTAGACTATTTATCAACTATTTATCAACCTAAAAAAATATCTTATAATAATATTTTTTTACATAGATAAATTTGCTTTATTAAGACGTGATTAAAATATGTTTTTTTTCACGCTTAGCCTTCCCAAAATATCAAATACTATATTCTATATCCAAATATATTCAAATCGATTATTCTCGCTCTAAATAAATCTATTTTTTCACTTCTTTATCGCTTCACAAAGCCATATTAAATCTGAATAATAAAATTATTCAATATAGACAATTATTCACTTTGATATTCCTCTATAGGATTTTGCCTTAATCTCTATTATTTCTTCATCCCAAAAAATTCTGAAATTTCAATTTTTATCTTTGCGTGAAAAAAATTACTTGTATCAAATAATTATATTCATAATATTAATTATAAGTTATTTTTAGCAACTAATATACAAAACTGCTAATACTTCGCTTGTTTTAGCCTTGCTTTTCCTATCAACCAAATTCCTTATTTTTTTATTTTTCAAAACCTGTTATGATATAGTGGTTATGTCAAAAAAAGATTGAACCATCCAGCGGACCCCCATTTTTGAGAGCGCCTTCATTTGGACTAAACAAGGGAGAAATAATGGGCGTTGTCGAAGACACAGATGGATATGTCACTATTATAGAGGAAGGACCAGCCGATGAACCGCAAAAACTAATAACGCATGTTGTCCGGGCAGATGAAGCGCCCTTTTATATAAAAACTCCTAGATAAAATAATATGCTTTTCCAATTCAAATTCGATAATTAACATCTAGTCAATTGCCAAAAGTGTTATCTTCTGCTTTATAAAATATTTTAAATTTGATATATTAAATTCTCTTATGAAAATTTCTGATTTATGCAGAGACGTTAGAGGATACAATGCTGTTATCGTCGATATCCGCAATTTATCCCAAACACATGGATGTGTAAGAATAAGTATTCAAGATCCGCCTAAAGATCTGTATGTATTTGGCCGCAAAGACCGTTTGGGTATGACAAGAGTCGGTGGTGTCGAAATTAGGGACAGAGTAATGTTTAAAAACTATCCTTTATTTGGTCCAAGAATCAAAAGAATACCATAAAGGATCAATAGAGGATCAGCTTTCTTTGTCAGCTCTCTAGAGATTGTCTAATATTTATCATGCAGAAACGGGAAGAAATGGAAGAAAAACAATAATCCTAAAAAGAAGATCAATATCTGTAAGACACTTTTTCTCCTGTTTGCATATTCATACTTGTTACTCTAGTATCAAAGATGCCAATCCTTATCAAAGTCAATTAATATAGAATATAAATTCAAAAAGAGACAAGCATTAACTTTTCCTCTATAATATTTCTATCTTTCCCTTTCCCTAAAAATCCCAGGAGAAGCAGATAGATCCATCTCAAGCGGAGATCTTGCGCCCTCGTTTGACCGAGAAGTCCAAAATATATTCTCATAATGTTTAACATAGTAAGAAATCCCTGAAAATAACCCGCTACCAACTCTGGATCTTGGGAATTTGATGCAGCTACTGTACTTTTCATCACTGATTCAATTCCGTCTAATATCCGTGCTGCATCTTACCTAAAAAATATATCATCAGTTCCCATAATATAGGGATAATAATATTATATATAGGTTTTATCAATTAATTATTTCTTTCTGTCATTTGTCTGAAAATTTTATTATTCAATTATTATTCTTCGAGCTTTTATAATAAGTAATTAATACTTTATCTTTTTTGTATTTAACTATAATTTTGCATAGACCTATATATAATGATAAAATACATTGTTATTTTCTATCTTAGACAAAATATGGCTCTATCTGAAAGAGCTCAAACCATACCTTTAGGTGATATTTTAAGACAAGTGGAAACTGCAGATAATGTGCCATTTACTGCAGTTTTGGGAACAACTGTCTCTGATGGATCATCTCTTTTTTGTCCGATTAACCGATCCCTGTCAGATAATTTCTCGACAGGAGGAAGAAAACTTGCTTGTTGAAGCATGTCAGTATCTGCCTTCGGGCAGCATAAAAGGTTTAAAAAAACAATTTAACAGATTTTCATTTAAAATATGTTACATGAAAAAACACAATACCGGCCAGCAGAACTAGAATATATTGAGGCTATGAAACAATTCGGACCGGCATTTGTCGGGCAGTTCTTACCCCAGCTTGGAATTGCTGCAGAAAATCTTATCGTTTATCCAAATGCTGATAGTCTCACCAGATCACTTACTCCCGGCTGGGGCGTCTTTCATCGTGGTGCTTCGGAGTATGTTGCTGCCAATGCTGTTTACTGTTTTGCTGTAACACCGATCGCACAAAGAGCATTTAGATCCAGGGAGTCTTTAATAGACGGCAGTTTAAGAGGAATTTATCTTAGAAAAGCATGGGGAAGCTCTGTTGTTGATGCCAGAAAATTAGTTTGTCTGCTTTTATATGGAAAAGATGAAAAGACTGCTCTTACCGCCACTCGACAAGCACTAGAAACCAGACTAGGAAGTGCTTTGACTGCATTTGACAATCCCTATGGCCAAAAACGTCCAAACGTGCCGGAAACACTTAATATGCAGGAAGTCGTTTTCCAGGAGCTGGGACTGGCTACAGGAAGTAGAGAAACTAAAGACAGGATAGATTGTAATACACATATATTTCTTTGTGATTTTAGCGGGATGAGGATAGATCCACTATCTTTTTGGTAGATCCATTACCAGAGTAGAGTCCTATAATTTGACATTTTAGGATAAATATTGTATATTGACGAAGTTAAAAATTTCCCCTGCCCTACTTTTGTATTTCTTATGAGTCAAATAGAAGATGAAACTAGACCCAGACCACCAAGACTAACTCAGTTAGCTAAATGGGGACAAGACGGATGTCCTGGTGATCGTCCTCCTCCCCGATTAGGTCCACAACATCATCCTCAGCTAGGTATTTCGGAAGCTTCAGCCGATTTTCAAGAACCTCAACAACCCGCTCTTCCTCCTGAAGGAAGACCTCCAGCAGAAGCAAGACAACCAGCTCAACCAGCTCAACCAGCACAACCAGATCTAAGAGGTAAATGGTATCCAATGTTGGAACATCCAAGTCCTATAGAACTATGGCAAGCCCTTAATGATGGTGGTAAAGAAGCGCCCTCAGTTACAATTTCTCGTAGATATCGTATTGTACCCAGAAGACCAACAGGTTTTATAGGCAATCACCCTTACTTAGAATATGAAGCTGGACGTATTGTCGAATTAAAACCATATTCACGTAAAGAAATAAAAGATTTATTAGCAACTTCCAGTTTCAGAACAGAACAATATTATGATGATGCAGTTAGATCCGGCAGAATAAAATATTATCACTTTATCGATCCTGACTCTCAAGAACATCATGTTGTAGTATTAGATGGACCAACTTTAGCTAGTATTCGAGCCCGCGACCGATTTATTGGCCTGCTTTTATCACATACTTTATTGACAGCTGAAACCAATGATATTATGCGGGCAAAGGGTGCAATAAGAAGATGGAAAGTCATAATGGCAGAGGTAGCTCATCAATTGAACCGGAGTCGTGGATTCCAATTAACACGCGAAACAAGACGTGTTTTTACACCAATAGATCCTTTTGGCAGACATGCCAGGGATAACCTTGGTCCATTGATTGCTGATTATGCTAATCTTCTGGGAGCAAATAGCGTAGCTATGGCTGTACTAGCTGATCTTTGTTATCGTGGTTTGGGAAAAGGACGTGTGGGTGATATTGCAGAAGTAGTTGATGCTCTTACTAAGCCGGATAATGCAATGGCCGTAATGATTCCTCCAGGTAGTCAAAGACGTGCATTAGGTATACCAAATGGTGGACTCCACCGGGCATATATGTTAAGCACAAGTGCTGAGAGACCACAAGGAACAGATACTTTTCATCCACTACAGTTTGCATATCTATTTGATCTAAAGAAATTAGGTCCTGCCTTTATAGGTCAAATGCGTGTAGATCCCGCAGGTGCTGCTACTCTTCTAATTTCTCAATATGCTTTAAGAGAAGCCAGTAGAAGAATAGAAACTCCACAAGGCGGCATTGCTTACCAGCCAATACCAGAAAGTGACGTTAGAGAGGCTTTGCTAACTCTTTTAAAATATCATGATAAACCTTCAGGTGCTGAAGAAAATAAACGTTATAGATCGTTTATTACACTTTTAGCTTTCCTAGCAAGATATTTTCCACTTGCTACGGGAAGTTCAACTATCAAGGCTATCGCCTATAGAATTCCTGGAGAAGAAGAGGGTCGTAGTAGCTATGCCGAGGCACAACAAATGGATCAAGTATATTATAGAGCCATAAAAACAGTTGCTCCTGATAGTCTTAGATATACAGAAACTACAACTCAGAAGGATTTATTTGCAGATAGTGGCGCCTCAGATGCATTAAAGTTCCTTTTTAGAGCAAGACGGAGATGGTGGAGACAGGAAAATATTCCACCAGATGAATTTAGAGCAAGATTTAGAACTGCGTTAGCTATGGTAGATACACTAGCACAAAAACCAGAGACAACGAAATCTTATAGACCTTTGCTTCTAACTTTAAAAGCTGCTTTATGGGAAAATTACGCCAGAGAAATTGCTCTTTATGTTCCTATGGAAGAGGCAGAGTCATTCCTTAATTCTATTGCTCAGGATATCGGAGCATTACTAATGGGAGATAACGGTATTGTAAATACAGAACTTATTAGACCAACAGGAACAATGGAGGAAGGTACGACATTTGAATTGAATAGAAATCCCTATAGCCGTTTTCAACCTCGATTGCATTTTCCTCTAGTGATTGAACTCATTGCGCTTTCAAGAAGTAGAACTAATATTTCAGAACAACATGCTGCGCATACTACAGTAGCTGAAAGACTTGCCATTTCTACTATCAATACTCTGCGTGAAAGAATGGGACAATACGGTTTAGAAGAATTGTTATACAATATTTTAGCTTATTTAGCCCCTTCAGAAGAAGGCTGGGGTGGTAGTTTAAAATCATGGCTTTCATCAGAAGGACTACGGATTTTCCATGAACGTTTTCTTTTGGAATTGGGTCAGATGTTAGAAGCAAGAGAAGAATTCGCTATATTTAAGGACTCAGATACAACACCAGTAACTACAATGGAAGTGCTTGCAAGAGAAAGACTAGATCAGAAAAATACTGGAATGCGTATGAGATATACTTTACAACTTTTACAACGCTACAGAAGATGGGAAGGTGATGAGGTAAATATCCCAAGTCGACCATTACGACAAGGTCTTATCCGGAGGGTAAATATTGAAGCAACAAGAGCAACTAGAGCTTTACAGTTAACTCATCCTCAGATAAATAGTGCTGTGCGTGAACTAGTGCAAACCATTCCGCTAGGGGAACCTACCAGCCCCCTTTCTGATGCTGAAACTGCTGCAGTTGAGAAAACTGTCGAACTAGTAAGAAGAATTAATTCTGGAGGAGAAACTGCTCAATGGTTGGGTACAGAAGAATTTTTTAGTGCTCTAATGCTATCTAATCCAGAGGCATTAGCTGCTAAATTAAGAGGTGAACTACGAGTTAAATTACATGATCCTTATTCACAACAATTAGCTGATATAGTAGAAAGATTGGGAACAATCAAAAGAATCCATCAGGCAGCTTTAGCAGAGTTAAATGCTCAATAACCTGTTACTGCCCCAACTCCCTCTAATCATTCTTAAGTTTAATTTTTTTAATGTTGTGGGGACAATTGTCTCTGGTCAAAATAGGCTGTTAACTGTCCTGGCCCGGTAAAACCGGGTAAAAATTGAGGCTGGATTTGTCTGTCTTTCATTAAATCTAATATTTCATCTACCCTGCCAGATCCATCCAAATACCCCTGCCAGACATCACCAGAGTTGAAAGATAATTGTGCCATCATATGTCTTCTTCGATGATCACAGGGTCTAATTCTGATATCCGGTTCACTTTCCGGATAGAATCCTTTGTTATCATGATAAGCCAGACGAACACTGATAACCAGAGCTTCCGGAGCAAGAAGTTTTGCCACATCTACCGGTTCATAACCTGTTTTTGGTATTGCTCCCCCATCCCATAAACGATAATCTCCTACTTTTCGCGGTGCAACCAAACCAGGTATAGCACAGGATGCCGCAATTATTTGCCCCCAACACTGCTTGTCAGGAGGATCCCAAAATAAAAGTATTTCTCTTTTGGGAAAATGAGTAATATCTGTAGTGACAATCACCATAGGAGGAGCATCTTTTATACTCATTCCTGATAATCTGTCAAATTCTCTCATATGTGTATCCATATATGCATCTAAATGATCAAAATTCCATAGACCGCCTTTTTTTGGAGATGTCCATCTTCTCAAATCAGGCCAATCAACTGTTTCACCTTGTCTCTTGGCATAAAGCCAAGACTGCAGGGAAGTTGCCCGGGAAGCTACCGCTGCCCCAATTGATCCGGCACTATTGCCAATCACCAGATCAATTGGAATACCCGCCTCACGAAGAGCTCCAACTACCCCAATATGATGGGGTGATAAAGCTCCACCTCCAGAGAGAACCAGAACTACAGCCTGTCTTCCCTTTTCCCTTACTCTTTGGATACTTTCCGGAAGAACATCTGCTCTTTGAGTTTCTAAAGATTCCCGCAAAGAGCCGTAATGTGCGCCGTAAGGAAATAATTCTTGTTTTGCTGACATATCTTTTTCCTAGGGTAGATATTGTATCACACTACTATAGGATAATCAATTTGGAGAGAGGAAAATTATTTAACTTTTTTTACCCACGATGTCCTCTATCTGCAGAGCTTTTTTGCCTTTCTTCTCTTTCTTTGGCTTTTCAACCACCTTTTCTTCTATTTTTTGTTTTTTCTTTGATGTTTTCTCTTTTATCTCTGGTTTTTTCTCAATAACTGAAGCTTTTTCCAATTTTTTCTGTAAAGGCTTATAAGCCTTATATTTGCCTAAGCGGTCAAATTTTTTCATCCTTTTAATACAGGAAGTGCAGAATCTGACTCTAACCATCAATCCGTTTCTTAATACTTTTAGCTTCTGCAGATTTGGGCGAAAGATCCGCTTGGTGCGGTTTTTGGCATGAGACACGGCATGACCGTACCTTATTCCTTTGTGGCAATTCAGTCATGCCTAATCGAAAAATGATACTGATATTAGGTTAGGATTTTCTCTGCGAACCGTCTTGTCTGTCTCGTTTTCTTATCTCATCAAATAGTTTTCTTTCTTCTTCTCTCATAATAGTGGCAAATTCACTATCAGATTGCTGGTTGGCTATTATATCAAGTTTTTCAAAAGTTTGTCCGGGTTTTAGGAATTTCTGGGCTCCTGTAATACTCTTTAACGCCTCATAAGGAGTCTGATAGAGATGATACATTTTCTTCTTTCTGCCTTTTTTATCGGTAATTATGGTTGGGTAACCGCAGGGACGGTGGAAGTTAAGGCAGGGATTGAAGAATTTTCTATAATAGTTGTTTATCTTATTTACTAATTCTTGGTTGATATGCTCCCAACCCATGTTTTTCCTAACTACACTGCCGTTTTTTGTTTCTACCAGAGCATTATCACCAACATGATAAAACCTTGATTTGGTTTGTTTAATAAGAAATCTTTGCAAAAAACTGGCCACTTTGTAGTTTATGGTTTCTCCGCCTCTGTCTGAGTGGAAATTAAAGATGACAAAAGGATACTGGTTAAAACAGTTCCCTAATTGCCGGAATCATAAAGAATTCAGAAATCTGGGGAACGCAGACAACTATCTCCCATTGGGTAATCTTATCAATGCTGTTGATATGGTAGACATCTTTTTGGCTGACAGAATCAATCCGAATTGAGCCTGGTCTGCCATAGTTTTGGGGAGGCATAGTGATGCCTATGGGTATCGGTCGTGCTTTAGTATGGTTTATCCAAGAACTTCTGTAGAAAGGACTATGGCTAAATTGGTGATATGGGCGTGGGAAATACCGGCAATAGTTTGATATTCTTGATGATTAAACAGCTCATATTCTCTTCTTAAAATCTCCTTAGTCGCCATTTCAGCAAGCCTTAAGTGAAGTTCGTCTGTCTTCTCCAGCAGTTTAATATCTGCTGATGTATAGGTACGGACTGGATGAATGCGGTGGTATGGCTTTCTTTTTGGTGTTCCCATAATCGATTGCCTGATAAGTCTTGCCAGTTGAGCTTTTTTGTAGCCGGTGATTTTTTTAAGATAAGCAATCACCACCCGTTTATCTCTCTTATTTAGTGCATGATCATGCAAGCGATCGACGGGTCAGGTCGATAAACTTATATTTCTTTTCAATTGGGGCATCTCGCAGGGAGAAATCAAATCCCTGAGAGCCATCTAAAAACTCTCTTAATTTTGTAACATCAATAATGCGCGAATCGTTCATATTAATTTGCATACAACAATTATTGTGACGATTCGCGTCTTTTTTTCAAGGATCTTTTGGTCTCATTTTTCGGTTAGGTATCGATCCTTGTTTGGTATCATTTTTGGTTAGGTAAGACTAACTCTTGATTGGTAAATGAAGAAATTTTTGGAGTAGAATAAATCCCTCCAGAAGGAAGAGCCGACGCTCCATTTCAGGGTCGCCGTCAGAGAATCCGTATGGGTAAAACAAGCTCCCAGAAAAGATAATTCTAGTTAGTTTGTCCCACCATCACGGCGTGAAGCCTTGTTTCGTCAAAAATGAGATTGGCAATCTCCTGCACTTGTTCGGCGGTGACGCTGTCAAGTGTTGAAAAAAACTCATCGCGGGAGATTACTTTTTCCTCTAAAAGATCCTGCAGTCCGTAAAAAAACGAACGCTCCACCGGATCGTTGGTGCTGATAGTCAAACTGCCGCGGTAATAATTTTTGGCTTTAGCTAGCTCTTCCTCGCTTACCTTATTCTGTTTAATTTTCGAAATCTCCTCAAGAACGCGCTCGTAAGCTTTCTGGCATGACTTGGGAGCAGTTCTTATATGAACAGTAAAAAGTCCGATCTCGGAAAACAGGTAGATAGCGCTTGAAACTGCGTACGCCAACCCCTCATCTGCAGAAATGCTCATCAATCTGGTGTTGCTTCTGGTCTTGCCAAGAAGTGTATCCAGAAGAAGCATTGGGATCTTCCACTGACTGGTTCTTTCAAAGGCGGGAAAACCTATCGAAATATAAGTCTGATTGATCTGCTTTTCAACTCCCAGCGTTGATTTTTTATTTATTAATATTATTTTCCTCCTCAAATATCGATATTTAGTACTTGACAAATGCTAAAATATCTGATATTTTGTATTTATGATTTATAAAAGACAGCTTTTTCCCAATCTGATCAATTATCTAAACAACGAAGAGATCCTGCTTTTATCAGGGCCAAGACAGGCAGGAAAAACTACTCTTCTTCGCATGATCGAAACTCATCTGAAAACACACGGGAATACAACATATTTTCTCGATCTGGAGGATCCTGATTATTTAGGACTTCTCAATAAAAGCCCGAAAAACCTTTTTGAGATATTTCCTATGACTTTAGATCGTAAAACATATTTATTTATCGATGAAATTCAATACTTAAAAAATCCCTCCAATTTTTTGAAATATTTTTTTGATACTTATAAAGATAAAATAAAAATTGTTGCCTCCGGTTCTTCTGCCTTTTATCTTGATAATAAATTCAGAGATTCTTTAGCAGGCAGGAAAAGAATTTTTATATTATTGACTCTGAGTTTCCGTGAATTTATTGAGTTTAAAAATGATCCTCAATTGGCCAATAATAGCTGGCTTCATATTTCGCTTTCGGAAAAAGAAAAATTGGAAAGATACTATCTTGAATATATAATTTATGGCGGATATCCAAAAGTCGTATTATCCCCAATTGAAGAAAAAATCCAAGTCTTAAAAGATTTAGCATACGCCTTTATTAAAAAAGATATTTTTGAATCTAATATCCGCGCAGATGAAGATTTTTATCGTCTTTTCAAAATACTGGCGGGGCAAATAGGAAATCTGGTTAATGTCAATGAGCTTTCCCAAACACTTCAGCTTTCAAAAACTGCCATAAATAATTATCTGGCTGTAATGCAAAAATCATTTCATATCAGTTTAGTAAAACCTTTTTTTCGCAATGTCCGCAAAGAGCTTACCAAAATGCCTAAAGTATATTTTTATGATTTGGGTTTAAGAAATTTTTTCAAAAATGATTTCCGCGCCATAATTGACAGAGATGACGCAGGATATATTTTGGAAAACGCTGTTTACAGACAGCTTCTGGAAAATAAAGACGCAGAAGAAATACGTTACTGGAGAACTGCAGATCAAAAAGAAATCGATTTTATCATTGAAGGAGAAAAAAGGGCTTATGAAATAAAATTCAATCCAAAAAAAAGACGGTTAAACAAATATCAGCTTTTTCTGACTGCTTATCCAAAATTTAAGCTGGATTTTGTCTCTTTCAAAGGAAAAATCGACCAAGCGCTTTATCCGTGGCAATTATGAGTAAATATTAATAATTATATATCGTCCTTGTCAGCTGAATATCTTGACCTGATAAGATAAGCATTTTCAACTCCCGAGGTTGATTTTTTGTTAACGATCCCGACCTGATAGTAGCTGTAGTGGTTGTGGGGTTAAACGAGTAGAACCATCAAAATAAAGTTTTTGTCCTGTATTTCTTCTTGGATCTATATCAATACGGAAACCCATCGCAACAGCTCTTAGAGCGTCTTCAAAACCCCTTTCATAATCTTCTCCTAATCCTCTTCCATTTTCTCTTGCCTGAACAGCGGTTGAGCTAAAAGCTTCATGTACACAAGCCAAAATACTTGTGACTTCGTCTCTAAACCACATATCTAATGCCATAATTTTTTAGTAAATTTATAATAACAAATTAAATAATGGCCTATATTATATATTAAAAAACAGTTTTGTCAAGCTTTAAGCTTTGTGTATTATAGGTTTATAAAAATATATCAAAGAAATACAGCATTTTGATAACAATACTATGTCAAAGAAGAGTCACTAAGAAATATTGCCTAAAGATTTGCTGTATAAGAAATGTTTGGTTAAAAATCCCTAACTCTTGACAAGTAAAAGCGATCAGTAATATAATCCTATAATAAAAAGATATGTCACTTATAAAACATCTGGAAAGACGTACGCGTACTCCAGAAAATTTAGCCAAAGCTGTTTCGAAAAGACAAATACCAAAACCGCAAAAATTGGTAAATGAAGAAATTTTTGGAGTAGAATAAATCCCTCCAGAAGGAAGAGCCGACGCTCCATTTCAGGGTCGCCGTCAG
>FWPV01004311.1_pt1 | contig 13296 bp, 13 predicted proteins | sample 2228371 | NCBI WGS metagenome assembly FWPV01 (sample SAMEA103939776, study PRJEB20133) | metagenome | reverse complement strand
GCTCCGAGACTGAAGTAGGGTCTCTCCGCTTCCTCCAGACAAAAACTAAGGAGTGTGCACTTTATACTTGAAAAGTTTTTTCATAGATGACTAAAAACGAAAATCAATTTATGGATAGAATTTAATTAAAGAAGAAAAGTCATTAGGAAGGTTTATTTTTTGAATTTGATAAAAAATTTTCTTTGTTTTACTATTCACTAATTACTATTTACTGTAAACTATTGTTAGATGGTGAGTGTAGCTCAATGGTCAGAGCACTGGACTGTGGCTCCAGGTGTTGGGGGTTCGAATCCCCTCACTCACCCCAGCCAAATTCCATATGGAATTTGGAGTGAGAAGTGAAAGTTGAAAGTTATAACGGATGACTGAATTATACTAATAATAAATTTCTTCACTTTTCACTTTCAACTTTTAACTTTATTTAGCTGCGCCTGTAGCTCAGTGGATTAGAGCATCGGCCTCCGGAGCCGAGGGTCGGAGGTTCAAATCCTCTCAGGCGCGCTTTATCAGGTGTGGGCCGTTAGCTCAGCTGGTAGAGCAGCTGACTCTTAATCAGCGGGTCGCAGGTTCGAATCCTGCACGGCTCACCATATTTTATTTAGAAACCACCTAAGCCAGGGGATGCGCTCCATGAACCACTTGATAGTAAATAACCACCACAATATGAGTCATATTTGTTGATTGAATAATTGCCTGTACTTAAAGTCTGAGAATTAAATTGCCCCTGAATTGAGATCCCTGAACTATCAATAGAAAATTCTCCATTTATTATGTCAACATCAAAAGCAAAGCCAACATAATAGTCAAAAGGTTCACAGCTACCAACATTTGTAAAATAAATAGGGCCAAGGATTATCGATAAGGGCTCGCTACCTGAAAAGCTCAGGGGACTACCGGTTGTTGTTAATGAAGTTCCATCTGCTGACACATAAAATTGAATGATATTGCCTGACCAGATACCAGGTGAAGCAGTTGCACTACCTGGTGTGCTAACTGTAAATGTGCCGTATGCTTCTCCGATTTTATTCTGAATTATAAGGGTATAAGTGCCAGACGTTGCTTTTTTGGGTACTTGAAAAGTTAGCGAGCTATTACCATTATTTGAGTCCATTGTATAACTAATAACTTTACAGTTTGTCCTTATAAAAGTTGTACTGTTTTCGAGATAGACTTTTGGTTTTTTGTTACTAAAAAATCTACCCTGAACAGTAATGATATCTCCAGCTAACCCTGAAACTGGTGAAATTGTATCAATAGATGGATTCATAATAGTAAAAGTCCCAACAGACGATGCTACAGCTCCTTTGGGTTGTACATACAGACTGTAATTGCCTGGTGGCAATATCTTTGTCCAAAGGCATGTGACTGAAGTATCACTATAACTTTCAACTTTTGCTTTTGTAGCTGGAGTTGTATCATTTGCGAGGAATACTGTGGGCTTTGATGTCCCGAACCCAGAGCCGTATATTGTAAATCTTGTTCCTATAGTTCCCTGTATATTTTGTTGACTTATTACTGGCATATTCAATTTGCCAAATCCATAGATATTATCCTGGCCTGAAACTCCCATGTCTATGGCAGAACTTGTTAATGCATTCCAGAGCTGTGAGACTGAATAGCCTGGATTTGCAGACAATATCAATGCTGCTGCACCGGCTACGTGAGGGGAAGATGCACTTGTGCCAGGGAAGCCATTTGTTCCATAGGAATATGTCGAAACATAGTCAGGAGCAACAATCTCAGGTTTTAATCTCCCATCGTTTGTAGGTCCCTGTGAACTATAACCTGCAATCGGTCCTGTTAGCCAGTTACCGTAATTGATAGCACCAACTGCAAAGGCACTGGCTGCATCTCCAGGACTTGTGATACTGCCAGAGACAACTGCATAATTTAGAATCTCATGTCCCAGGCTGAAGAGGTCAAGTCTATGATTGGAGGTTGCAGAATATTTTCTTATTACAGTGAAATAATAATCAGTATAAGGAGCAACATATGAGAAAGACTCTACAGGTGGTTGTGTGCCATTCTGAATATTCTCACTAGATGCAACGATATTCTGTGAACTATCAAGAAGATATATGTCATAATCTTGGGAAGAGGTAGGCCAGTTATTCCACGTCATATAGATATCTATTGTGTCACCTTGCTCAGCGTATACCGGAAGTAGTTCAACTATATTTTCTATGTTATGATATGTATCTGAATCAGGGTCATTGAAAACAGCTGCGTAATGCTGTTTTGCATAGTTTCCCATTGAATTAACCCATAAAATATTATTGGCATAAGCATCATTAACTGTACAGACCGCATTACTGTAATAACAACTTCCATCATAGAAATTTGTATTTATCCATGATACTGAATGAGTTACTACCCTGATTCCGTTCGTTTTACAATAATTTTTTGCATCTATGAGATCTAACAGGTCGCTTATTTTCATGAGATATAATTGTGCTCCAGGAGCAATATCATAAACAATCTCCGCACAGGCAGTACCATGAGGTTCGGTTTCAGAAGCGAATGTTGTTGAGGCACATCCTGACCCTGTACAGTCTAATTTGATAATATTTGTTGGTAATTCACCAGCGGAAACTGCTGCAGATACTCCAGCAAAACCAAGATCAATTATTGCAACCTTTACACCAGTACCATTAAAACCAGACGAAATATAAGACGAAACATTAATTAAATTTACCCCTTCACTCTTAATTGCCTGAGGAATTGGTTTGTCCGGTAATTTAATGAATGTGATACCTTCTATATTGTCTGCTATTGTTGATAGCATACCGATAGGAACTTTAGCCTTCACCACATTATCAGCACTTTTTATGATTTCTGCACCCAATATTTCTAATCCTTTGATATCAACCGATTCTGTGTCTCTGAAAAGAATGAAAACAATTATACTATCTGTGTCTTCAATTTTAATCATCCTTTCAGCAGCAAATTTTTTAGAAGAAGGAATTCCTTTTTTATATTCATTTTCTAATTGTGAAAGAACGCTTTCTAACTTGTTATGCACATCTGGGTTTTTCTGGATTGAAGGAAGATTTTCTGCATTGACTTGATTGATAAAAAATGATATAAGCGATAAGACGAGAATTAAAAAGAAAAATTGTTTATGAAATGATTTAAAATAAAACATTTCCACCTCCTTATTTTATTAATTAAAGCAATAAAATAGAGTATAGTATCACCATTATTTAATCAATAAAAATATGAAATTTGGAATTTTAGATCCGCATAAAGAGGAAAAGTTACCATCTATAGGAAATCTTTTTACAGCACTTGGGCGAGGTGTTGTATGGATAGCCTTTAATAATTGCGTTTATCCGCTTACCAGGGTTTAGCAATAGCATATCTATATGTTAGGTTTATTTAAAATAGTCATTATATTCAGACAACACCGAGTATAAGGGCTGCAAAAGATAAGCGATTTGTACCCTTTCAAAATAACGTAAATATCTCTTATCATATGTATATGATCACAGTGGCTGTATTGACTTTGAGTGATAAAGGTTCGAAAGGTGAACGTGCTGATTCAAGCGGTATTTTGATTCAAGAGATGCTAAAAGGTATTGGAGCAGAGGTTAAGCATTACGATATCCTGCCTGATGAAAAAGAATTAATAAAAAATAAATTAGTAGAATATAGTGGAAAGGTCGATCTGATAATCACGACAGGTGGGACAGGTTTATCACCAAGAGATGTAACACCAGATGCAACGATTGAGGTAATAGAAAGAGAAGTGCCTGGAATAGCTGAGGCAATGCGCGCAGAGGGTCTCCAGAAAACGAAAAGGGCGATGCTTTCAAGGGCAGTAGCAGGTGTGAAAGGCAGATCGCTCATTATTAACCTACCTGGCAGTCCAAAAGCCGTAAAAGAAAACCTTGAAACAATACTGGATGTAATTCCTCATGCGATAGAAAAGATTAAAGGAGACCCGTCAGAATGTGCACGTTAGAGTTATGAGATGAATGATATATCATTGCCGTTAGCTTTTCTTGCTGGTATTTTATCATTTTTGTCTCCATGTGTTCTTCCACTGATTCCTTCTTATGTTTCATTTATTACAGGTATTTCCTTCAAAGACCTTACTGTTGGTAAGGACATAAAGAGGATGAGATACCTGACAATCACAAATTCGATAGCTTTTATTTTAGGATTTTCCTCAGTGTTCGTTGCCCTTGGAATATCATCATCTGCAATAGGAAGGGTTCTTTTCGACTATATAAATGTGATAAGAATTATTGGCGGAATACTCATAATCATTTTTGGACTTTTTATAGCAGGATTAATCAGACTTGATTTTTTAATGAGAGACAAAAAGATGCACCTTACTGGCAAACCCATGGGATATTTAGGTACTTTTCTTGTAGGAATGGCATTTGCTGCGGGATGGAGCCCCTGTATAGGTCCTATTCTCGGGACGATTCTTATCTATGCAGGTTCAAAGGGCTCGGCTGTTTACGGACTCCAGCTACTTGCAATATACTCTCTCGGGCTTGCAGTACCTTTTTTCATATCATCACTCATGATCAATACCTTTCTAAGCTATTCACCAAAAATTGCAAAGCATATGCGTATAGTTATGCTCATTAGCGGTTTTATTTTGATTGTTTTCGGCATAATGCTTCTTACTGATCAATTGAGGATAATCGGGAGATTAATGCCTGACCTTAGTATAAAATTCTAAAATAAACCCATCGCTTGCCTAACTAATTGCATGGTCTCCTCAGCGACCTTCTTAGCTTTTTGGTTACCTCTTTCAACAATATCATAAAGAATATCAGGGTTTTGAATGAGTTCATTGCGTTTTTCCCAAATAGGCTCCATAACCTTAAACATATTCTTAATTAGAATTTTCTTGCAATCAATACAACCGATATCTGCTGATCTGCAGCCGATGGCAACTTGTTCTTGCTCTAACTTACTTGAGAAAATCTTATGAAGCTGAAAAACAGGCGAGAGTTCAGGGTTCCCGGGATCTGTCTTTTTTATCCTTGCAGGATCAGTAACCATCGTTAAGATCTTCTGTTCAACTTCCTTAGGTGTATCTGAAAGATAAATGGCATTATTGTAACTCTTTGACATCTTTCTCCCATCGGTGCCGACTACTTTTGGGAATTCTGTAAGCAACGCTTCAGGCTCTGGGAAAATCTCTTTATAAAAATTATTAAAACGCCTTGCAATTTCTCGACTTATCTCGAGATGTGGTACTTGATCTATCCCAACAGGTACATATTTTGCTCTATAAATAATGATATCGGCTGTCTGAAGAAGTGGATATCCAAGAAAACCATAGGTAGATAAGTCCTTTTCCTTAAGTTCTGCCTGTTTTTCTTTGTATGTTGGAACTCTTTCAAGCCAGCCGAGTGGGGTTATCATTGATAGTAAGAGATGTAATTCTGCATGCTCGATTATCCTTGATTGAATGAATATTGTACATTTTTCAGGGTCAAGCCCCGCAGCTAAAAAATTCATCAGGATGTCCTTTGTATAATCTTTTATTGATGATGTTTCTGCATATCCAGTTGTAAGACTATGCCAATCAGCAACAAAATAAAAGCAGTCATATTTATCCTGGAGCTTTACCCAGTTCTGTAAGGCTCCGACAAGATTTCCGATATGAAGCTTTCCACTCGACTGCATACCGCTTAAAACTCTCTCTTTATTCATATTTCACCTCATTAAAAAACCTATTCCATTTTAAAGCATTGTAAGGATACTTAAAAAGAGATTCACAAGTGGGATAACAAAATAATGTGCAATCCCTGTTACTATTAAAAAAAGGACTATTAAAAATCCAAATGGTTCTATCCTGCTGAAAGAAATAGCCTGCTTGTAAGGTAGTAATCCTATTAAAACACGTCCACCATCAAGAGGTGGGATTGGAATCATGTTAAATGAAGCAAGTACGACATTCACAATTACGCTTGATTCAAGAATCATCTTTAAAGGAATCAGTATTGCTGAAGTAACAGATTGAGGCATAAATATAGATAGCGGAGCAACAATTAATTTAAGGATCAGAATGCTGATGATGGATAACATTATATTGGTTATTGGACCTGCAGCTGCAGAGATGGCCATATCACGTTTAGGATTTTTAAAATTCATAGGATTTATAGGGACTGGTTTTGCATAGCCAAAAACAAACTGTCCATTTGTAAAGATTAATAGCATAATAGGCATGAGTATAGTGCCAATTGGATCAATGTGAGCAACAGGATTTAATGTGAGTCTTCCCATCATCCTGGCAGTAGGATCGCCTAATTTATTAGCCACATAGCCATGAGAAACTTCGTGAAAAGTAATTGCTATCAGAATCGGGAATGCCGAAATAATTATTTGCTGTGATGTACTTGAAAAATCCAATGATCTTTAGCCTTTCTCTCCATTAAATATTTACTCTCAAAATGGGATGAAGCCGTGGATTAAATGATATCTTATTAGTAAAAACTATACTGTTTATGAAAAACTATTGTCAAGGTGGTGAAAGGAAAGGTATAATATTTTTTAAATATGACTGCAATAGTCATAATTCCCGCCCGTTATAATTCTACCCGTTTCCCGGGGAAGCCGTTATACCCACTTAAGGGGAAACCTATGATTCAATATGTCTATGAGAACTCTAAGCGTTCAAGTGTCATAGAAGATGTGATTGTCGCAACTGACAGCAATGATATTTTTAAAGAAGTTTACAATTTCGGTGGAAAAGCTGTTATGACTAATACTAAGCATCCTTCTGGTACAGACAGAATAGCAGAGGTTGCAGCTTCACTGAATTATGATATAATTGTAAACGTGCAGGCAGATGAACCTCTTATACGTCCTGAAATGATTGATGAAGTGGTTACCCTCCTTGATGATTCAAGAGCGTCAATCGGCACATTAGTGAAGAAAATTGATGACTGGAAGGAGATTATTGATCCAAATATTGTAAAGGTTATTTTTGATAGAGAATGGTTTGCAATATATTTTTCGAGAGCCCCCATACCATATAACAGAGACGAATGGAAAAGCATATTAGAAATTCAAAATTCAAAATTCAAACATAAAGATTTATATAAACATATCGGGATCTACTGTTATAGGAAGGAAATTCTCCTTTCGTTAACAAGGCTTGAGCAAACACCCCTTGAGAAGATTGAAAAACTCGAGCAATTACGTGCTATCGAAAACGGTTTTAAGATCAAGATAAAAGAGACATTCTTTGAAACCTATGGGGTTGATACACCTGAAGACTTGGAAAGGGTAGAAAAATGTCTAAGTACATCTTTGTAACAGGTGGAGTTGTCTCAGCACTTGGGAAAGGGATAGCTGCAGCTGCAACAGGTGCACTACTTGAGGCCAGGGGATTGAAGGTTACGCTGCAAAAACTTGATCCTTATATTAATGTTGATCCAGGTACTCTAAGTCCCTTTCAGCATGGTGAAGTTTATGTTACTGATGATGGGATAGAAACAGATCTGGATCTCGGCCATTATGAGAGATTCACTTCCATAAGGACATCGAAGGCAAACAATTATACAACAGGAAAAATTTACTACAATGTAATAACAAAAGAAAGGCAGGGAGAATATTTAGGAGAGACTGTTCAGGTAGTTCCACATATTACTGATGAGATAAAAAGGGCGATAAAATCTGTATGTGATAACTATGATGTAGTTATTGTAGAAATCGGTGGAACTATCGGAGATATTGAAAGCCTTCCATTTCTTGAAGCGATAAGGCAGATAAGATATGATGTTGGTAGGGAGAATGTACTTTATATGCATCTTACACTCATCCCGTATGTAAAAACTGCAGGAGAGCTTAAGACAAAACCTACACAGCATAGTGTAAAAGAGTTCAGGGAGATAGGTATCCAGCCAGATATCCTTTTATGCAGAACTGAAGTTCCTTTACCGCCAGATACAAAAAGGAAAATAGCAATCCATTGTAATCTTGATATAGATGCAGTAATTGCAGCAATAGATGTAGAAACGATTTATGAAGTTCCTCTTATGTTACACAATGAGGGACTTGACCAGCTTATAGACAAGAAATTAAAACTTAATACAAAAGAATCAGACCTGACAATCTGGAAAGATATCGTTAGAAAAATAAAGGAACCAAAAAATGAGGTTAATATTGCAATTGTAGGCAAATACACAGGGTTGAAAGATTCTTATAAAAGTCTTTATGAAGCGCTCATCCATGGAGGTATTGCAAATGATGCTCGTGTAAATTTAAGCTGGGTGGATTCAGAAGAGATTGAAATACATGACCCCGATAGATTTTTAACAGATGCAGATGGGGTTCTTGTGCCAGGGGGTTTTGGATACAGGGGAATTGAAGGTAAGGTTAAGGCTATCAGATATGCACGTGAAAAAAAGATACCGTATTTTGGAATATGTCTTGGAATGCAGTGTGCTGTGATCGAATTTGCGAGGAATGTTTGCGGATTGTCAGCAAATAGTACAGAATTTAATTTTAATACAAAAGACCCTGTTATATATCTCATGGAGAGATGGTATGACTTCAGAAAAGGAAGGATTGAAGAGCGCACGGAAGAATCAAATAAGGGCGGTACCATGAGACTCGGAGCTTATCCTTGTGTCATAAAAGAAAATTCACATGCATTCAGAGCATATGGTGTAAAAGAGATTTCAGAACGGCATAGGCATAGATATGAATTCAATAATGCATACAGAGACATATTGACGAGGCATGGTTTAAAGATAAGCGGATTAAGTCCTGACGGAGAATTGGTAGAGATTATAGAAATCGAAGATCATCCCTGGTTCTTAGGATGTCAGTTTCATCCCGAGTTTAAATCAAGGCCAACAGACCCTCATCCTCTGTTTAAGGCTTTTATTGAGGCGTCTCTGAGAGAGAAAAGGTCTTTATTCCCATATTTAGAAATAGGCACTGAAGAAAAGAGAAAATGATAGCAATTAAGTAATATATTTATTAATCAATTGACTAAAGAAATAACTATAGCAGATATAAAGATTGGTGGTAATAACCCTCTTTTTATTATTGCAGGACCTTGTGCAATTGAAAGTGAGGATGTTGTATTTCATACTGCTGAGAAGTTGAAGGAAATTTGCAGTTCTTTAAAGCTTCCCTTAATATTTAAAAGTTCATACGACAAGGCTAATCGTACTTCCATATCTTCTTTCAGGGGACCAGGTTTGCAAAAGGGTCTTGAAATCCTCTCACATGTAAAAAGTAAATATAGTGTACCTATTTTATCAGATGTCCATAATGTTGAAGAAATAAACCAAGCCTCCGAGGTTTTAGATGTTATTCAGATCCCTGCTTTTTTATGCAGACAAACAGATTTAATACTTATAGTCTCCAAGACTGGAAAACCAGTGAATATAAAAAAAGGGCAATTCATTGCCCCATGGGATGTAAAGAATATTATTGAGAAAATTACTTCAACAGGCAATCAAAAAATACTTATTACCGAGAGAGGAACATCTTTTGGATATAACAATCTTGTCGTAGATTTTAGGTCATTCCCTATAATGCGTTCATTTGGATATCCAGTTGTTTTTGATGTTACGCACAGTCTTCAATTACCAGGGGGAATGGGAAAGAGTTCAGGCGGTCAGCGAGAATTTGCAGAGTATTTTGCAAGAGCTGCAGCAGCAGCAGGTGTTGACGGACTCTTTATTGAAGTTCATCCAGAACCAGATAAAGCATTGTGTGATGGCCCAAATATGATTAAATTAGATGAGATAAAAGAGATGCTTGTTATTGTTAAAGCTATAGATGAATTAATAAAGAAATAAAGTAAATGGATTAATGTATTCATTTTATATTTTTGGAAAAGATTGGAGCGGGCAATTTGTATGGATAATATTCTTGAAATTGCAGTAAAGGTTTTGAAGACAGAGGCAGAAGCTATTTATTCATTAGTAGAAAAGATTGACAGCAATTTTGAAAAAGCAGTCGAGATAATTTACAAGAGCAAAGGAAGGATTGTTGTAACTGGAATGGGTAAATCAGGAATTGTCGGTAAAAAGATTGCTGCTACCCTTGCTTCAACTGGTACCCCAGCCTTCTTCTTACATCCTGCAGAGGCAAGCCATGGAGATCTCGGGATGGTGACATCAAATGATGTGATTATCGCTATTTCAAATAGTGGTGAGACTGAAGAGATACTCGGATTGATCCCCTTTTTGAAAAGATTCAATGTCAGTATTATATCAATAACAGGGAGTATCAATTCAACACTCTCTAAGGCTGCTGATGTAGTTCTGAATGTCTCTGTTAAAGAGGAAGCATGTCCATTTGGTTTTGTTCCGACTGCATCAACAACAGCAGTTATGGCAATGGGAGATGCACTTGCAATTGCAATTCTATCAAAAAGGAATTTTAAAAAAGAGGATTTTGCATTTTTGCATCCAAAAGGAAGCATCGGGAAAAAGCTCTTCATTAAAGTCAAAGATCTTATGCATACAGGTAAAAATCTTCCCTTGGTTTACAAAGATACACCTACATCGAAGGCCTTAATAGAGATGTCTTCCAAAAGATTAGGGCATGCAATTGTAATAGACGAGAAAGGCTTTTTAGTGGGTGTAATAACTGATGGAGATATTCGAAGGGGGCTGGAAAAGCATGGTGGAAAGCTCTTTGAGATGGAAGCTGTGGAAGTAATGACAAAAAGCCCAAAAACTATCTCTGAAGAAGAGATGGCAGTCAAAGCATTATCAGTTATGGAAAGATATTCTATAACAGCACTTATCATACCTAATCAAGAAGGAAAACCTATCGGCATTATCCATCTTCATGACATACTGAAAGAAGGTATAGTTTAAAAATTAAGCAACTTAACAGAGAAGATGAACATTACCAATTCTGACATTTTTAAGACCTTCGTCTAAGGCAGCCTTTCTGCATTTTTCTGCAAGTGATCTTGAGGTTAAGGGGAGGTCAGACATATAAAAATGTGGATAAAAAGCAAGAAGACTATATGGAATATCAGGATTTATGGCACCAATGAAATGCGCTATATTTCTTATCTCATGTTCATCAATATAGCCAGGAACAAGCAAAGTGTTTGCAATAAGTAAAGGGGGGACAGATCTTTTCTTCATTATTTCGGCTACAATTGAAAAGTTTTCTATTGTTCTTTTATTAGATACACCGGTTAAAGTTATATGCAGATTTTCATCCCATGCCTTTAAATCAAACTTTATACATCCTCCAGAGATTAAAGCAATTTCTGACATTTCCCTAAGAAGTCCTTGATTCATGGAACCATTTGTTTCCCAGCATATTCGAAGGATTCTTCCTTTATTTTTTTCAAGAGCGAGACGAGATGCTTTCAGAGAAAACGGAAGCTGGGGTGTAGGATCTCCCCCAAAATAACATATGCAAGAGATTTCTTTATTAATGTGAGAAACAAGGGCATTAACTGAGATAGTTTGTGGGTTTAGAGTATCTTTTCTGAAATGCCAGTTTTGACAAAAAAGGCAGTTAAAGGAACAGGCTTGAAAAAAGACAGCAAGGTTTTTATATCCAAACTCTGGACCTGCTCTGTAAGCAAATTCAGGATAGCCTACTCCAGTACCACCTGGACATACCCAATCACCAACGCAGTTTGTTGGCAAAGGGTCATAATACCAGGATAATTTTCCATGTTCTGAGGTAACTCCATTTAAAACACCTTTAGTATTTCCTCTCAGTCCACAAAAGCCCCTACCACCTTCAGGGATTCTACATTCATTAGCACAGATTTTACATAGAATTCCATCGGGATTATGCGGAGACCTCTCAGGGAGTCCGAATGCAAGTCTGCTCCGTATATGTGCATTCATTGCAATAGATAAAGCATCTTCTGGTTTTTTTCTTATGCATTGAAGACAGACGGAAAGTTCTTTTGAAATCTCTTGGCTGACATGATTACATATATTACAGCGACCCATGAATGAATTTTATTTAGATGATGTCAAACCTGTCCAGATATCACACGGATACAGCCCATTTCAGTCTTGTAATAAAGCGCTCAAATTCCATCATATAATGTTCTTCGTGTTCTGATAGAAATTCTGAAAGTTTGGCCTGCACAGCTTCGTCAACTGAGACTGCTGCCTGTAGAACAGTCCTCCCATCAGGCATTCTTACAGGTCTAAGACGTAATTGTGGATTTCTCTCGATTGCTTCCCTCATCTCTTTTTCAGCTCTTTCTTTACCTTCTATATACTCATTTCTTAACGATTCAATCGCATTAAGCATATCCTCGATCATGGAGATATTCTTTGAATTTTTAAGGGTTTCAATAGCAAGTATCCCGTCCTTTCTCTTCTGGAATTCCTCAGGTAGGCTTCCAAGACCCATCGAATCTATTAAATTAATTTGAGCCTCTTTAAGAATAGATAAATTACTGCCTTTAAGTTTCTGCCACAGTCCATCTCGGTCAAGTTGACCTTTATAAAATTCAGCAAGCACAGATTTCAACTTCTCCTTATTTTCTAAGTTTTTCTTTTCTTCAGGAGTAAGCTTCCCAATCTCTGCTGCTTTTTCCATTGCCTTCTCAAAAGCACTTTTAATTTTTCCCATATGTATCCTTTCTTTCTCTTGTAAATATGTCAGGGTTATACATGGCTATATTTTACTAATATTAAAATGTAGAAAGCTACTTTTATCGAACAAATGATTGTTTTACACTCTCTATTTATTAGCTCGTTATTTTTTGCTTATTTTTTTAAAGATGATTAAGCTCAGTATTCCACCAACCAATATTGAAATAATCGTCATAACCCACCACCGTTCAAATTGGATACTAAAATATACTGCATTTTTAGTAATTTTAAGATTATAGAAAAAGATAAAACCTCCAAAAATACCAATAAATATGCCCATCAAATAATATAATGTTAATCCTTTGCGTCTTCGATAAGCAAAAATAAATTTTAAACCAGCACATGTATAGATTAAAACAGCAATGGTTAAAAAGATTAAAATTATGAAGGCAATTAAATTATTAAACATTATTTAGCCAAACTATTTATATATAATAATCTTTTAAAATATATTAAAAAAATCGCTGTCATTTTGCCTTATCTAATCCATATTATTCATGAGAAATCTGGCAGATGCAGTATTTGAGCGGTTTTAAATTCTTTCTTCGAAAAGAATTTGCCTTGGTGGCTCGATGGATATCGAGCCGAGAATGAGAGAGAATACTGCATCTGCCAGGTATCTATAAGTTTACCCGAAAAATGCATTTAACATGATGCAGATGTTGTGAAAAAATTTATTTTTCGATACCTTAGTGTACCTTATAAATAATGA
>FWPV01012250.1_pt1 | contig 13297 bp, 7 predicted proteins | sample 2228371 | NCBI WGS metagenome assembly FWPV01 (sample SAMEA103939776, study PRJEB20133) | metagenome | reverse complement strand
TCGCTCGACACCCTACACATATGTCAGTTTCCTTATGAGCCTCTTGCAAAACTTTCCGTAGCCGTTCTGTTTGAACGTCGCACTCACTCATTAGGGAGCGTTTTTGGGTTTTACGATGCCAATCCGGTGCTTTTTTCTACCCTGAGGGCACGAATTTCAAGGTTTTGGGCACGACATGCCCTGCACCGACACGTGCCTGAGGTGGATCGCGCATGCAATGGGCTCCGTTCATCTTCGTAATCGCATCAACTGATCAGCCGACAGCGCCAGTATGCCGAACATGAGATGGCACATCACCTTCTTGGCGCCTCGCACCGTGATGTGCCTGCCGCCAAACTTGTCCTTGAGCCGGGCATTGATGCGCTCGACCACGGTGCGTTCGTTGTAGCGGATCGCCTCGGCCGGGTCGAATTCGATCTTTTCGCCTGCGCGTGGGTTGTGATCGATCAGCGGCACGTGCCCCAGACTGCGGCTGTGTTCCCGCAGCTCTTCACTGCAGTAGGCCGCGCCCATGACGTCGTACAGGTTCGTGACCCACTGCGCACTGAGGTGCGACAAGGGTATCGCCGCCCGGCTGTCGTGCATCGAGGCCGAAGAGAGCAGCGCCGAGATCGGCACTGCACAGTCCGCTACGTCCAGGTGCAGCTTGTAGCCGTTCCAACTGACCTTGTAACCTTGAGCGTTGCACTTTGTGCCCCGGTCACAGGCCGTGGGGATTTGCTTGAGCATCTGCGCCAGCGTCTGCGTACGCTGCCGCGCCAGCGGCGAACGCTTGGCCGCTGGCGGGCGTTGTTCCCCTTTGCGCGGACGGCCACGCCGACGTTTGACCGGCGCAACCGCCTCGACAGCAGCCGGCTCCTTTGGCTCTTGCGGCGTGTCTTCAAACCGAGTCGGCAGCAACGCTTCGGCTTTTGGCTCTGGCGCAGAGGACTTTTTCGCCGCCGCCGGACGCTCGCGCGCCACGATCGCCGTGGAATCCCGGCAGATATGACCGATGAGCGCTTCGCCCAGGTGTTCCTGCACCAGCGCCTCATGCACCCGTTCGGCCAGACCACAGTGGGCAAACGCTTCGAATGCGCGCGAAAAGGTAGCTTCCGAAGGAAGCTTGCGGCAGGCGGGAAAACCGCAAATGCGTCTCAGGGTGCGATCTACCCGCAACCGATCGATCAACGCCACGGTGCTAGGCAAGTTCAGCACCACCTTGGCCACAAACGCGTTGGCGATCCACGCCCGCTCGTGTGGGGGTCTGCCCACCCCATGCCAGTAATCGACGAACTCCTCAATACGTACCCAGTCCAGGATATAGACCAGACGCTCAAGCTTCGGGGTCATTTCACCCCAACGAGACTCCAGTTCCGGGATCAGTTCGTACTGCACCACGTTCCAGCGGCGCATGATGCGATCAGGTGTGGTATCCTTCGTCATGGCAGGCGCGATGAGGAATCTGACACCCCGAATCATGCCAGAAATGGCCGCCTGCCGCTACTTTTCTGACCCCTCGCGTCAGTAAAAAACGCTCAGCTGCAGAGTTTTGCAAGAGGCTCCTTATAATAAAAAATTTACAAGGTTTCAATTTGAACATACTTCTCAACTTTCGGTGCTATTTCCCACATTTTATGAAAATTTTTCATCAAAGCTAAAATTATACCCACTTTTCCATAAGGCGAATGTTCTACTTTTTGTCCGGAGCAGTAGGTTGGGAAATGTTTAACGCTAATTACATCAGGTATTTCTACCGAATAAGATGAAACTCTGGCAGATTCTGATTTTGATATGGTATGGCGTATGTAAGGTAGCTCATCGCCTTTTTGGTATTGAGATGGTTTTTTTCCTAAAAAAGGTAAGACATAATTTAGGTAATATTGATATCCTGTTGAATGCTGAACAAGCAGTCCAAAAAGATCTCCCGGACATCGTCTCATGCTTTCAATCAAATAGGGAGTTTCGTTGTGTAGGATAAATTGAGTGTGAATCAAACCATCAGATAAATTTATGTGATTTGTCAATTTAGTAATTGCATGTTTCATTTGCAGTCTAATATGCGACGCCAATTTTGAAGGATGGTTTGAATTATTGACTTGATATGGATAAACGGTGCAAAATTCATCTACAAAAAAATCAGCCACTATTTCCTGCGATGAAATAAAGGCAGAATAGCTGTGTAATGTACCAGTAATAAAATCTTCAATGATTACTTGCCCTTTTTTTGAATGCCTAGTAGCCTCTTCAATTGCATTTATCAAATCATCTTTATTTCTGACAACTTGGCATCCTCTACCGGCAAACGAATCAGATGGTTTTACAATTAGAGATTTTGTTGTATTATTTATTGAAAACATATCTATTGCATCTTGGTAATTGTAGCTTTTAGGAGTTGGTATTCCTAATTCTTTGATAACTTGTTTGAATTTAAGTTTGTCTAAAAAAATTTGGGAGTTTTCATTATTGTCTATTCCGGGAATAAAGTATCTTTTAGATATTTCTGCAAGTGTCCGATAACTTGCATCGTTGCAACTTGGAATGACGTAATCATATTTTTCGGCACTTATTATTTTTTCGATAGCGGCATAATCCTTGTAATCTATAATGTAATGTTTAAGTCCCCACGTAACCAAAGGATCTGCAGTCAATGAACCACATATCGATACTTCATAGCCAAGCGATAGTAAAATCTCAGCGACAGGTACTGCACTGAAACTTGTTCCAAGTAATAGTACCTTCATCATCATATCCCAACATCATAACTTTTGCTTTAAACTGCTAATCGAGGCCACGCAGGCGCATCTAAGCGATGGGTGTAATAAGCAAACAACCCGTATCCTTCGGGTCGAGCGACCCAGGTTGCCGCATGCCCGCCAAATACTAAACCTAGGTGGTCTGGGCGGCCACCCTCAACAGCGCCGGGCATGCAAAATGCGTCGAACCGATAGGAACTTGCTGTTGGTAGTTCTTCCGTGTTGCTGGGAAGCGTGACGCCGTAGTTGGCGAGAAGAGCGTTATCTGGGAATCGCATCCAAGTAGCCATTTCCGTTTGGCCGATGGGATGCTGCGCCAATGGTGACTGAACCTGGGTATCGATCAATCCAGCTTCAAAATCGTCAGGATCGGAAGCCAACACGCCGTTTGTTTCTGCTAGCCGCCAAACGTTTTGGTAGGTTTGAACACCATCGACCCACTGCCACCTGGGACCATTGAGCGCGGTAATCCCACGATACGCACCACTTTCTCCGTACTCGCCCATGGTCTCAATCAGCCGCAGAATCTGCAACGCAGCAAGGTCGTAGATGGTCATTGGCCGAACGGGACGTTCCCCGGCGTCGGGCTGGTACGCCGGTGTTTTCGCGCGCACTTCGCTCGGCGTGAGCGTTGGCGGGTCACCTGGCCGCGACACCAGAAGTCCAGTTGCTTCATCGAGAACTGCAGGGTAGGCGCCGATCAAGATTTCCTTCTGAAGACCGCTGCGGTACTGAAAAGCTTTGTGCGAAGATAGCCCTTTCATGCGGCGATGGTGGATGAAGTAGTAAGGCGAGCCGGCCAGTGGGCCATCCGTGAAAATGCCGTGTATCGAGTAGAACAAGGGAATTTTGACATACCACTGATTGGGAACGACGTCAGTCGTCTGGATACCGGAAAAGATCGGATGGTCTTGGATGTAGCTTTGCCAATGCGATTGTATGGAGTTGTGCACCCTAACCGTCATTCGACGTACCGAGGTGAGTTCGGCAGGTAGCCAAAACCCTCCGTTGCCGTCACGATAAAGCACAACACCAATGGGGTAGCGATGCGGCTTCATAGATTTTTCTTCCTTTTATTGAAGAATCTCATGCCAATGTGTAATAAACTTATCAAGTGTGTAATGATTTTTCACCCAATTTCTGATTTTATGTGAGTGTATGAAAAGGTCTTGATTGCAGACTTTTTCTTTGATCTTCTCGATCCACAATTCAGGGACATTAGGAATTCTGAACACCGGAGGAGAATTTTCGCGATACGGCTCGACATCGCTACAAATGACCGGATAGCCCAAGGCGCCATATTCGATGAGTCGCAGATTGCTTTTGGCGCGGTTGAATTCGTTGTCTTCGAGCGGGGCCACCGCCAGGTCGAGGTCGAGTTGGGCCATTTTGCGTGGGTATTCTTCAAAACTCACCCAATCGTGTTTTTCGGCGAGCAGATGCTCGAATTCGGGCAGTCGCATGCCAAAAAATACCCAATCGATTTCTTCGTGCGTGGCCTGGATCACTGGAATGAGCAGTTCCAGGTCGCCTCGGTGCTGCATCGCGCCAACCCAACCAACGCGCGGTTTGCCGATGCGGAAAGGCATGCGGGGGCGATACCAATTAGACCAAGTGTTCCAGTCGATCGCGTTGGGTATCACGTGGATCGGTTTGCTGGTACCCGCGATTTCTTCCACGAGTTCTTGCAAGGGTTTGGTGCTCACGACCACCGCATCACAAAGCGCGATCATGCGCCGTAGTTTCGCACGCGCGTCCGGGTTGGCACGTCGGGTTAACTCATAGACGCTACTTTTGCGCGGCACCGCGTCGAGTCGGTCGTCCATCCCAAAGACTACCCTGAGCTCTGGGAAAATCTGCCGCCAGGCTTTGACCGCTCGTTCGTTCTCCGGCCCCAGCCGTTGGTGCAGCAGCACCGTCGTGGGAGCGATTTTGCCCAGTTCAGTGACCGAGGGCAGGCGCGCGATTTGTTCTGGCACCGATTCCGCCTGAACCCAACCGGCTTGGATGAGGGCGCGCAACGGCAAACGCACCCGATACTGGCCGCTGCCGCCACTGACCGGAAAGCCGAGCACCTTACGACGGTTGTCGTGATGGCGCTGCCAACTGCGGATGAATATGAGATCGAGTTTGGGCTTGGTATCGGCGTAAGAGAAACATTCGCTGAAGAACGGGTCGGTGAAGAGCGCTTCTTTCCAGCGCAGCAGCAGTGCGCGTTGCGCTTTTTGTCGTGATTTTTGATGTTGCATGGCGGCAAACGGGTCTTCCTCAGCGGCAAGCAGCCGACTGAGCATCGCGCCCCCTTGATGCACCAGCCGCGATTCCGGCTGCAGCAGCACGCGCTTGCCGCGCTGGCGGGCTTTGAGGCAATAATCGACCTCGAAACCGGCGATGGCCAGCTCTTGTTCGTCAAACCCGCCGTTTGCGGCAAAGACGTCGCGGCGGGTGGCCAGCGCCACCGAACCGACGGCGCTCACTTCATGCACCAGAAGCAAGTCGCCGAGGTAACCTTCGCTACGCAGCGTCTCGCCCGCATAGGCTGCTCGGTAGCAAGACCAAGGCTCTGGTGCCCCGCCCAGCCACAGGCCGGCTTGCTCGATGAATCCGGATTCGGGTTGCAGCACCAAAGGGGCGACGACGGCGACATCGGGTTGCGCGGCCCACGCCACCAGGCGTTGTAGCCACTCGGGTTGTACGATTTGCGTGTCGGCGTGAAGAAACACGAGCACCTCGCCCTGGGCGGTCGCGGCGCCGACGTTGTAAAGCCGGGCCAGCGCATAAGGACCATCGTCGCGGACGATGCGCACGCGGTCGAACCGGGCGCTTAAGTCTTGCAGCAATGCCGCGATGTCGGGGTCATCGGTGGCGTGATCGATGACGACGAGCTCCCAATCGTCATAAGCGGTTTTTTCAAGAAGCGAAGTCAAGCATGCCGCGGTAAGGTGATAGACGTTGCCGATTGGCACGATGACGCTGACCGATGGAAGGCTGGAAAGCCGCCATTCGAGTCGGAAACTGTTGGGCAGCGCGCCGGTGCGTACCTCGATGGCTTGACGCGTGCGCGCGAGGTGATCGGTCAGCGCCAGTTGCCGCGCGGTGCGCGCCGATTCGCTCGCCGTGTAAGCCGCAGACAAGGGGATGGTGACCAGCGGTTCGCGTAGGTGCGCAACGGAAAAACCTGCTTCCACGAGGCGCCACAGCGCGTCGTCCAGTTCCGCACCCGGATAGGGTTGTACGCCGCCGATCGCGCGTAGCGCCGAGCAACGGTACCAACGGCTGGAGCCAAGATAATCGTGCTGATAAAATCGAATGGGATCGTAATCGGGCTTGAAATGCACGCGCAGGCGGCCGTAGCCGTCCCAGTGGTCGTGGTCGCTATAGACGACCGCGGTTTTCTCATTGGTCACAAAGGCTTCGGCAACGAGACAAAGCGCTTCCGGAGCCAAGCGAAACCCGGGTGGCAGCATCGCCAGCACGTCGCCCGCGACGTCGGGAAGCAGGGCGTTGAGCACTTCCGCGACTGCCTGGGGTTCGTCGAGAGAGGCCAGATGCAGCCAACCAAGAAATGGGGTTTCTTCAAAAACCGGATCCGGGGCGGGGTGATCGGAGACGACGATCCAACGCCAATGAGGGTACAGCTGCTGCTGCAACGCGTCGGCAGTGTCGGCAAGCGCAGCAAAATCGTCTGCGCGCGCAATCGACAGGAGGGTGATTTGCGGTGGCTCGGGCCAGGAGAGCATCCGCTCCGCAAGCACCTCGGCGTCGGCTTCCTGCAAAGTGCGGCGACGCAGCCACGCCTGGTATTCGTCGGCAGGAACATAGCGCTCTTCGCGGGTGGGCAACATCAGCGGCGCCACTTCGAACGAATCGAGGGGAAGGTGCTTGTCCGAAGGCAGATAGTGGTTGAGGATCTCAGCGTAGCGAACCACGTTGTGTTCGAGATTGCGTTGGCTGGAAAGGTAGTCGTATGCCCGTTCGCCCAAAGCCCGGCGCAGCGCCGCGTCTTCGATCAGGGTCACCAGCGCACGGTACCATGCTTCGGCGTCGTTGGGTACGACCAGAGCGGCATCCGCCGCTTTGACTTGCGCAAACGGCGCGACGTCGGAAACGACGGCGGGAATACCGAGCGCGGCGTATTCGAGGAATTTGAGGTCAGACTTGCAGCGGTTGAATTCGGTGTCCGCTAAAGGTGCTATGCCGATGTCCAAACCGAGTTCCGCCAGTGCCGCCGGGTAGTCGAAGTACTCGACCCAGCTTTTGACAATGCGCACGGCGTCGCAGGCGCGCAAGTTTTCCGTATGAGCACCCCAGAGGACGATTTCGACGCGACCGGAGAATTCGTGCGCGATGCGCAACAGCGCGCTTTCGATGGTTTCGAGGTCTTTGACGTGAGTAAAGGTTCCGGAAAATCCAATGGTGATTGGCGCCTGTTCGGATTTTTGTATTCGCGGAAGCGTCTGCCAAAGAGTAAGCGGCAGATTGTTTGGGAAGAGGTGAACCAGTATGCTTCTAGATACGAGGGCGGCAAGTTTTTCGCGCAAGGTAGCGGAGGAAGTGATGACACCGGAAAAAAAGGGCAGGGATTTTTTTAAATATCCAATGGAATTGCTGTAATAATAGTAGGACAAATGATCTGGGGGAATATCCAACAAATCGTCATCGATTTCCCACAAGATCGCTTTACCGAGTCGGTGGATTTTTTCGATGACGCTGAAATGCTTAGCGGGAAAATCCCGCTGAACGATGAACACGTCGTAGGAGTTCAACGGTAGGGGAAGATTGGCGTCAGTAGAGTAGTGTACTTCTAGGTAACGTTTGAGCAGGGATAAAGGTTGAAACAAACGAATGGCATGAACGAAATTCCCAATCCCATGTAAGGAAAACACCCCCACCTGCACCCGATGTCTTTGGCTCATCACAACCACCCCTTGCGTTTGAAATAGACGTACGGCGCGAGACCTGCCAGCAGCATCATCAGCAGCGACAACGGGTATCCATATTCCCACTGCAATTCCGGCATGTGTTCGAAGTTCATGCCGTAGATGCTTGCGATCAGCGTCGGCGGCAGGAATACCACTGCGACGATCGAAAAGATTTTGATGATCTGGTTTTGTTCGATGTTGATGAACCCTTGCGCCGAGTCCATCAGGAAGTTGACTTTTTCAAAGACGAAATTGACGTGCGGCATCAACGTTTCGATGTCGCGGACGATGTCGCGACAGCGTTCGCGCAGTTCCAGCTTGGCCGGGCTGAGGTGGCGAAGCAAAAAACTCAGCGCGCGCTGGGTGTCCATCAGGCACATGCGGATGCGTCCGTTGCTGTTTTCCAGCTTCGCCAATTGATCGATCGCTTCTTCCAGGTCGCCTTGTTCGTCCTCGAGCACCATGTAGCTGACGTCTTCCAGCCGCTCGTGCAGGTCTTCGATGGTGTCGGCAAGGTTCTCGACTTTCTGCTCGAAAATGGTGATGAGCAGCTCTTCGGGGTCGTGTGCGTGAATGCGGCCATGGCGAGCGCGCATGCGCAGAAGTCTAAAGTCGGCGATTTCCATGTCACGAAAGGAAATGAGCCGCGACGGCTGCAGGATGAAGGCCACCGTGGTGGTGGTGTGTCGGCCTTCTTCCTGAGTCAGAAACAGCGAATGGATGTGTAGCCCCTGGGCGTCTTCGAAAAAGCGCGCCGAGGCTTCGATTTCCTCGACGTCATCGGATTCGGGCAGCTCGGCGTGCAGCACCTCTTCGACCAGCGCCCGTTCGGGCTCGTCGGGGTCGACCGCGTCGATCCACAGCGCTTGCATCAAGGTGGCGTGGTCAGGGCGCGGCTTGCGCGGGTATTCGCGCAGGGTGTCGTGCTCCAGGTAAAAAGCGTGCAGCATGGGGGAATCCCTGATGGAGTGTTGCTATTATAGTGTCAGAGTGACGTCGGTGAGCGGTGATGAACGTCAAAAAAAGCATGCCGTTGCGCCGTTATTTGTCCTGGCGCATGTCATGGTTGGCCATCTTGACTGGCGGTGTGGTCGGAGTGGCGGCGTTGCTATTTTTGGCGCTGCCGTTGGCGCACGAGCGGGCGATGGCGCGGTTGGAGACTTACGCGGAGGAAATCAGCGAAACATTGCGCACTGAGCTCACGGTGATGGCGCGAGCGCTGCATTTGTTCGTCGAGCGGCTGCCGGGGGGAGACTATCAGCACGGTTGGTTGCCTTTTGCTGCTGCCGCGCAACAGGTCACGCAGGTGTTTCCACTGGTGACTTCGGTGGTGGTGGGCAACAGTTCAGGGCAAGGGATTGCCTGGCTGGATTTGCCGGGGATGCGTCGCATCCGCCTCACGGATCCCTTGCTTTGGGAAAGCGAACACCGGTTCATCGAGCTGGATGCTGCCTTGCAGCCGCAGAAGTCCTACTGGCAAGCGCTGGATTATGATCCTCGGCAGCGCGCGTGGTATCAGCGCGCCAGCGCGTCGATCGGGGCGGTGGTGTTGACCGACCCTTATGTGTTTTATACCACTCGGGAGCTGGGCGTGACGCTGACCACCGCCCGAAAGCTCGGAGAAGCCATAGAAGCGATCGGTTTTGACGTGCGCTTGACCGAGCTGGTGCAGCACGTGCATCGGTTGGCCGCAGCGCAAGGGGTGCGTTTGTTGTTGCTGGATGGTTCGGAACAGGTATTGGCCGAGAGCACATCAGCGTCGCTGTGGTGGGACCGCGACGGTAAGTTGGTGCGCCTGGCAAACTTATCTGACCCGTTGTGGCAAAGCGTTCCAGGGACAGGGGGCGATTGGCGTTGGGCACACGGGCAATGGTGGCAAGTGCAGGCATTGCCGGTAGAGATCGTCGGCGGCACGCGCTGGAAATTGGTGTTGGCCGTGCCCATCAGCGCATTGTTCCAGGGGTGGGAGCGCTGGTTGATTGCCTGGTTGGGTAGTTTGATGATCGGTATCGGGTTGGCTTTGGGATTGGCCCGAGGTTGGGCGGGTCAGATTGCGGCGCCGGTGGAGCATTTGGCCCAAGTCGCTACGCATATCGGTCGTGGCCGATTCTATGTCGAAGTGACGCGGGTCAGCGTGATTCGGGAGATCCGTTTCCTCGGCGTGACCCTGGAACGGATGCGACGGCGTTTGCAGCGATTGTTTGCGCAGATCAAGCGCCAGCGCGATACCCTGGCCAAGCAGTACGAAGCGCTGCGAGCGGCCGAAGCGCGATTGATTTACGTGGGCTTACATGATCCGTTGACGGATCTGCCCAACCGGCGGTTGTTGCTGGAGTCTGTCCAACAAGCCATCGCGCAAGCGGCGCGGGAGCAGCAAGAGCTGGCGCTGTTGTTCGTGGATTTGGACCGCTTCAAAGAACTCAACGATACGCTTGGTCATGACTTGGGGGATCGGCTGCTCATCGAAGTGGCACAGCGCTTGCGCGGTTGTGTACGCGAGTCGGACGTGGTGGCCCGTTTGGGGGGCGATGAGTTCGTGGTCATGCTGCGTGGGGCGGGATATGCGGCAGCGGCGCGGCTGGCGCAGGAGATTCTTTATCGCCTGACACAGCCGTTTTTGTTGGATGGTCACACGTGGGAGCTTTCGGGCAGTATTGGCATCGCGGTGTATCCTCACGATGCCGTCGATGCGGCGTCGCTGTTGCGGGCCGCCGACCAGGCGATGTACTGGGCCAAGGAAAGCGGACGCAATCGTTACGAGACTTATTCGCCCGAACGCGAAGAACGGCAGCGCGAGCTATTGTTGCTGCGCCAGGATTTGCGTGTGGCCTTGCAGCAAGGGACAGTGCAAGCTTGGTTGCAGCCCCAGGTATGGCTGCATGACGGCTCGCTCCGCGGAGCCGAAGTGCTGGCGCGTTGGCAGCATCCGCAAAAGGGGTGGGTGCCACCGCCTCAATTCGTCGCGGTGGCGGAAAGTCACGGTTTGATTGCCGAGCTGACATTCGAGATGCTGCGCCAAGGGATAGCCGCATGGAAGGAGCTGCGTTCTGTCGGGATCGAGCTGCCGTGTGTGGCAGTGAACGTCTCGCCGGTGGTGCTGCGCGATGTCGGGTTCGCGTCAGCAGCGCTGGCTTTGCTTGGGCAAGAAGGCATTCCGCCGGCGGCGCTCGAACTTGAGATCACTGAAACGGTGATGCTGGACACGACCGCGGTTCAGGAGTCATTGCACACGCTGGAGGCTGCCGGGGTGCGATTGGCGGTGGATGATTTCGGTACTGGCTATGCTTCGTTCGGCTACCTCAACGAAATCAGTTTCGACGTGCTCAAGATCGATGCCTCCTTTGTGCGTGATCTGGGCGTGTTGCCCGCTGCTGACGCGCTCGTGCAGGGCTTGGTGCATATCGGCCAGACGCTGGGTCTGGAATTGCTGGCCGAAGGGGTGGAAACTGCGCAACAAGCGCAAAGACTGAAGGAAATGGGTGTGCGTTCGGCACAGGGTTATGGTTTTGGCAAGCCGATGCCGGTGGGAACGTGGCCTCAATGGTGGGAAGACTATCAGCAAGTGCGCAAAGCGTTTTCAGCATAACTCAATTTCCCAGAGGCAAGAGAATCTTATAATCCCCAGAAGCGGCCAGGCCCGCGCAGAGGAGGCAGGAAAAATGAACGGCCAGTGGGAAGTGCGACAGGCGCTGCGTGAAACCATCGCGGTGGTGTTGGCCGGCGGGGAAGGAACGCGGCTGAGGCATTTGACCCGCAACCGCGCCAAACCCGCTGTGCCATTTGGCGGTAAGTACCGCATCATCGATTTCACCTTGTCCAATTGCGTCAATAGTGGCATCAGCCGCATCGCGGTGCTTACCCAGTACAAAGCGCAACCGCTCATCCGGCACCTGCAGCGTGCCTGGAATTTTCTGCGCCACGAGGTGGGGGAGTTCATCGAGGTGGTGCCGGCGCAGCAGTGGCTGGACAAGTCGTGGTACCAGGGTACCGCCGATGCGGTGTGGCAAAACCTGGTTCTGATCCGCCGTCATCGTCCGGCCTTCGTGTTGGTGCTGGGAGGGGATCACGTCTATACGATGGACTATGGGCGCATGATCGCCGCGCATTTGGCGGCGCAGGCAGACGTGACCGTGGCGTGCGTGCCGGTGCCGGTGAGCGAGGCATCGCAGTACGGCATCGCGGTGCTGGGCCGGCACGATCGCATCACCGAATTCGTGGAAAAGCCCACCGAGCCGCCGACGATTCCCGATGCGCCGCACCTGGCGCTGGCGTCGATGGGCATTTATGTGTTTTCGGCGGAATATCTGTACGAGCGGTTGCACGAAGACCAGCAGTGCGAAAATTCGCAGCACGATTTCGGGCGCAATATTTTGCCCACGGCGGTGGGGCGGGGGGATCGCGTCTATGCGTACCGTTTCACCAACCAGGCGGGGCGACCCGACTACTGGCGCGATGTGGGAACGCTGGAATCCTACTGGCAAGCCAATATGGATCTGTGCGCGATCGAACCCGAACTGAATCTATACGATACGAGCTGGCCGATCTGGACGTACCAGGCGCAACGTCCGCCAGCCAAATTCGCGTTCGACGACGAGGGTCGGCGCGGCATGGCGGTGGATTCGCTGGTGTCGGCCGGTTGCATCGTCTCTGGCGGTACGGTGCGCCGTTCGGTGTTGTCTACCGACTGCTACATTCACAGCTATGCACGCGTTGAGGAAAGTATCCTGTTGCCGCGGGTGCGGGTGGGGCGACATTGCCGCATTCGCCGCGCGATCCTCGATTCTGATTGCGTGATCCCACCGGGGACGGTGATCGGCGAAGACATCGAGAAGGACCGTGAGCGTTTTTACGTTTGTCCGGATTCTGGGCTGGTACTGGTGACCCCGGAAATGCTGGGCCAAAAGCTGCCAGGCATCGGAGAATAATCAGGGAGTAGGCGATGCCGCATCGGCTTGGTGTAGCGTTTCTGTGGCATTTCCATCAGCCAATTTACCGCGGTGCAGACGGGGCTTACCGTTTGCCGTGGGTCTATCTGCACGCGTGGAAAGATTACGGGGACATGGCGGCACATTTGGAACGGCACCCCGAGGCACGCGTAACGGTGAACTGGACGCCGACGTTGATCGAACAGCTCCAAGATTACCACGAGCGATTGTGCGCGCTGCTACGCGAAGGCACCCCTTGCGGCGATGAGCTGCTCGATGCGTTGGCCGGTTCCGTGCCGTTGCCGGCCTCATTGCCGGCGCGCCAGCGCTTGGTGCAGCTGTGTCAGCGCGGCCACGCGCCAACGCTGTTTCATCCGCACGAGTACTTTCGCGAGCTGTTGAATTGGGTGGGCAGCGCGGCGGGCCAGCAACCTTGCGAGCGGGTGCAGTATGTCAACGATCAGTGTCTGATCGATCTGCTGGTGTGGTATCACCTGGCGTGGGCTGGGGCGTCGGTGCGCACGCATCCCACGGTGCAGCGGCTCATGGCCCAGCGCTGTGGTTATACCCGCGCCGATCGCCTGGCACTCATCGAGGCGATCGGCGGGGTGCTCGGCGAAATCTTGCCGCGGTATCGGCGTTTGGCCGAAGCGGGGCAGGTGGAGCTGTCGGTCACCCCGTACGCGCATCCGATCGCGCCGCTATTGCTGGATTT
>FWPV01012247.1_pt1 | contig 13297 bp, 13 predicted proteins | sample 2228371 | NCBI WGS metagenome assembly FWPV01 (sample SAMEA103939776, study PRJEB20133) | metagenome | reverse complement strand
ATTGGCGTGCCGATAGCGGCCGGTGGGGAAATCGGTGGCAAAGAGGGCAGTCACCGTCGGTAGCGTGACCGACTCTTCCACCAGCCGGTATTTCCAGGTCAGATTGATATCACCGATGCCGGCTGCACGGGCGGAACGATTGCCCTGGGGTCCCAGTTCGTTGACGTCATCGGCCCAGTTCTGGATAAAGGGCACCACCGCAAAGACTTCCAGGTTATGCCACAGGCCGTAAGTAAATTTCCACTCCATGGCAAATGACTTGAAATTTCCTCCGGCGCTCTCCCGCCGCCAGTTGGGCGTAAACGCCTGGGTGACGAAGCTCAGGCCAAAGGTGGGCTGGATGGCAAAGGCGCCCTTGTCGATGGGTACGGCCGTATCAGTGATAATGGGCCCGAAGGTGGCTGGGCACTCTTCCCCTTCTTTGGCTTCTGCGGCCTTGGTTGCCAAGTCTTCACCCTGACCCCATCTGTCTTTTTCCAGGGCTTCTGCCCGTGTTGGAGCAGGTTCCGGTTGGGGCAGCGCCGCGACTGCGGGAACGGTTTGGAAAGGCAGCAACACCGTCCCGAGGAACAAGATTCTGGCCAACAAAAAGTAAGAGATTTTCTGCATAAAGGGTCCCCCTGGTGATTAGTGATATTGGGTTACTGGCAGGATTTCCTTCGACGCCGTGGCACCGCATCTTCCTCGGTGTGCCTTTGGGACGCGGGTTGCGGCCGAAAATAGGGCTGAAAAAGCTCCAGGTCCAGACGCAGCATCAGACCGCGGCAGAAAGCACAGACGGCTAAGTGATCATCCAACCCGGCGATCCTGGTTTCCCTGGCTTGACAGTGACTGCACTGATAGTGATACAGTGGCATGGCTCTCTCCTGTGGCCTGGTAGACATTTTTATCAGGCATGAACTCGCCTCAGTCCGCGTCGCCATCAAAGTTGCGTGAGCGTGACGCCGCAAGCAGGTCTGATTGGGATTGGCGGCAGCGGCAGTTCTGGCAATTGCCGGTGCAGCGGCACGCCTGTGAGGGCGGCCTCCGTAAGATCCAACGGTTGGACTCCAAGCCCAAGAGTAGACGTCTCTCTGCCACCAACCGGCGCAAGCCGTCCTGCAGTTGCTCCACCACTGCCGGAGGGGCGACCGCCGCCTCCCGCATGTCGATGACCACCACGGGAAATGCCTGTAGCCCCGATTGTGCCGCCCCCAGAATCTGGGGCACTTGCGCCGGGGTGACACGCCCCAGAGGCACGACCCGGAGATACCCGTCGGTAGCTTGGAGATAGAGCTGGAAATTTCTTTTCATGGTTCGCCTCCCCGTCCTGCCCATTACCTCAGGGGCAGCAGTGGTAGGATGTCTGCACGGGTGTCAGGTTAGTTGTCTGACCGGGCTGCCAGCTGCATCAGGGTCTGTTTGAGTGCATGCAATCCCGCCGTGGGCAGCATGACACAGGTCTTATGCTGCCGCTTGCAGAGTTTCTTGACGCACAGGCAGGCCTCATGACTGTTGACGCCCACCGGGCAGATCACCGCATCGGCCCGTTTGACCAACAAGGCCAGCCGGCTTTGCCCCTGCCGGAAGTCACCGTTATGGTGCGAGAAAACAGCACCGAAGTCGCCTTCCACGATCCCCCGGTAATAGGGCACCAGGTTGTCAAACCCGCCCACCAGGAGGATATGTTTATTGCAGAGGCCGGGGCAGGGCTCACCGGGATGCAGGGGGCAATCCTGCGGCTGTAGTCGGGGACAGTCGGGGGCCAGCGCCGGACAGCCTGCGGCAGCCGAGACTGATTGTTTCCTGGCCGCTTTGCCTTCCTGGGCGAAGCGCCTCTCCACCTGTCGCCGTGCTGTCCGTTCTGCGGCCAGGCGGCTTTGCAGCTGGTTGATCTCCTGCCGCAGAGCCTGGTTCTCTTGTTGCAGCGCCGCCAAGGCCGCTCCCGAAGCCAGGTGCTCCACCTGCCGTTGGCTCGCCAGCCATTGCCGCTGCAGGCGGCGCTGGGCAACCGCAGCGTCCAGCAGCTGCTGGCGGAGGTCGGTTGTCACCTGCCGCTGGGCCGCCAACTGCTGCCGGCTCCGGTGCAGGCGCTTTTCCAGTTCCTGGTTCCGGCGGCGCCAGATTTCTGCTTCCTTGAGTTCGGAACGGACCTCCGCGGCCTGGAGGTGCGACATCATATGCACCTCCCCAAAGACTCGTTCGACCATGGCGGGCGGCACATCCACCCGGGTGACGATGGCCCAGAAGGCCGCGGCCACCTGTCCGTGTCGCACTTCCTCCTCCCAGGCGGACCAGAGGGCCTCGCCTTCAAATTCATCCAGGCGTTTCATGACTCCCCGGTATTTGGTGTTGAAATACTTCTGCAGATACTTTGCTACTGCCGGCGAGGTCTGGCAGGCCCGGATCAGCCCGGTGTGGAGCTCGTAAGGCGTTTTCTCGCCAGCATAGCCCCAGCGCCGGGTGATCTTCTGCAATTCCTTCAGGGTCAGGCAGGTACCGATGAGTGGGCAAAGGAATTCAGTCAACGTGGCTAACGGCCGTCGCAACCGTTTGAAAATTGTCATGGCTGTCCTCACTCAGGCGCCGGCTGCCACCGGAGTCCAGCCGGCGCCGTTCCCCTACTTGATTTCCGTTTCGGCCCGCACGTGGCCTACATGGCTCAAAACATCATGGAGATGCTGATCCAGATCCCGCAGGTGGTCCAAGAGATCACGGACGTTCAGCGTCTGCTCCAAGTTGGCCAGATCCTTCGTCATGTGTTCCACATCTTCATGCAGATGACGCACATCCATTTCCAGATGGAGCAGGTCGTCAATCAATTTGCCCATAATGGTTCCTCCTTACTAGCGGTCAATAACAAAGATTTTCACGCGCGGCCTTGCACCAGCCCTCCAGCTCAAGGCCGCATCTCCAGACCCAGGTGGGTCCATTGCGTCAGCATGTCTTGCAGCCGGCACTCCAACCTGGTCAACCGGTCCTGCAACAGGGCGGTTGCGGGATAATCCTCCAGGCCCTGGACATCCTGCAAGAGTTGCCGCAGATAAGCCTGGCTTTTGTTCATCTCCTCTGCCATGGCCATCAGTTCCAAAATTATCTTCACCATGTCGAACTCCTCGCAGAAAACAGAAGGTCATTCCTCTTGATAGTCCTGCGTTGGTGGAGCAGGGGCATTGCGGAGATTGCACCCCTGCACTTCACACCCCGGGCAGTAACAGCCTTTTTTCCAGAGGGAGCGGTAGAGGAGATAGAGTGCTCCTCCGACAATGCCGGCGATGAGTAGAAGATCAATCATACTGCCTTAGCCTCCGAATCCCAGTAGTCTGCCCCCCTGATAGATCAGCAAGGCAGTCAAGTAGCCCAACCCCAGTCCAAGGACGACGGCCAGGCCGAACCATTTCCAGGTGCCGAATTCATGTTTATAAGCCACCGCAGTCACCAGGCAGGGCATGTAGAGCAAGGTAAAAGCCATGAAGGCCAGGGCGCTCAAAGGGGTGAAGTGTTCCCGCAGCCTCTCTCGCCAGGTGCCGGTTTTTTCATCCTCCTCCGGGGCCAGGCTGGCCACGCCGAAAGTGCTCACCAGATTGCTCCCGGCCTGGAGGACCGCAGCGCCGAAGGATGTCCCGATGCCCGCCACATCTTCCAGGAAGGTGGGATTCTCTTTTTTCTCCTCGGCCTCAGGGATATAGATCTGGCCCATGGTGCTGATGACCACCTCCTTGGCCAGGAGCCCAGCCATCAGGGAGGAAGCCGCCTCCCAGGAGCCGAACCCCAAGGGTTGGAACAGGGGGGCTACTCCCTGGCCCAGGCGTCCCAGCAGGGACTCCCGCTTCTCCGCCACTCCCCAGGGAAGGTTGAGGAGAAACCACATGAGCACGGCAATGGCCAAAATGTAGGTGCCGGCCTTCAGCAGGAAGTGCTTACCCTTTTCCCAGGTATGCAGCAGTAGATGTCGCCACCGGGGCAGCCGATAGGGTGGCAGCTCCATGATGAAGAGGGGCGCTTCCCCCCGGAACAGGACCCGCTTCAGAGCTACGCCCAGGAGCATAGCCAGCACCAGCCCCAGGACATAGAGTCCCCAGATCACCGTCCCAGCCTGGTCGGCAAAAAACAGGCCGGCAAAGAGGACGTAGACCGGTAACCGGGCCCCACAGGACATAAAGGGGATGAGGAGGGCGGTCAGGATCTTGTCCGATGGATGCTCCAGGGTCCGCGTGGCATAAATAGCCGGGACATTACAGCCGAAACCCAGGAGCAGGGGGATGAAGGATTTGCCGTGCAGTCCCAGGAGGTGCATCGCCCGGTCCATAACAAAGGCGGCCCGGGCCATATAGCCGCTGCCTTCCAAAAGGGTGATGAAAAACATCATGGCAAAAATCAGGGGCACGAAGGTCATGATCATCCCCACGCCGCCGATGAGGCCCTCGGTGACCAAAGACATCAACCAGGCCGGCGCTGACGCCGCGGTCAGCAACGCGGTGGCCCAGCGGGTCAAGGGACCGCTGAACACCCCTTCTACCCAGTCCACGAAGGGATTGCCCACATCAAAGGTCAGCTTGAACATGAGCCACATGACGAAAAGGAAGATGGGAATCCCCAGAACCCGGTTGAGGACGAGGCGGTCGATTTTTTCCGTCAGCTCCACAGTGCTCCAGCGTGGTTTCTGCACCACCTCCCGGGCCACCCCGGCCGCCACGCCGTAGCGGGCTTCCGCCACCAGACCCTCCAGATCGTCGCCATACCCCTGCCGGAGATGCTCCAAGGCAGGCAGGTTCTGGCGCCAAGCTTCGACCTCAGGTCCCAGGTTCGCCGCCCGCAGGGCCACCCGGTCCCCCTCCACGACCTTATAGGCCAACCAGCGCAGGGGCAGGCGTTGGGCCAGGTCGGGATACCGTTCTGCTAACACTTCTTCCAAGCTCTGCACGGCCCGCTCCAGATCGTCGTTATAGGCGAGCTGTCGCGGCCGGCGGGCGGCACCATTGCGACCGGCGGCCACCACGGCGTTCAGGAGTTCCGGCAGGCCGTCCCCCCGGGTGGCCACCGTCGGCACCACGGTGACCCCCAGGGCCTTCTCCAAGGCCGGAATGTCAATGGCCAAACCCTTTTGCTGCACCTCGTCAAAGAAGTTCAGGGCGATAACCACCGGCCGGCCCAACTCCAACAACTGTACCGTCAGGTAGAGGTTCCGCTCCAGGTTGGTGGCGTCCACCACGTCAATGATGACCTCGGGACACTCCTGCACCAGATAATCCCGGGCAATGACCTCCTCCTGGGTGTAGGGGCTGAGACTGTAGGTGCCGGGCAGGTCTACCAGCCGCAGAGACTGGCCGTTATGGTTCATCCAAGCCTCTTTTTTCTCCACCGTCACCCCGGCCCAGTTGCCCACTTGCAGGCGGGTGCCGGCCAGACTGTTGATGAGGGTGGATTTGCCGGTGTTGGGATTGCCGGCCACCGCCACGGTGATATGGGTTTGATCTGACATGGCAGCCTTACTCATGGCAGAACCTCCACCACCACACCCTCCGCCTCACTGCGGCGCAACGACAGGTGATAGTCTTTGATAATGACATCCACCGGGTCGCCGAGAGGGGCGATCTTTTCCATCTGCACCACTTCGCCCACCACCATCCCCATATCCATGAGACGCCGTTTCCGGGGACCGGTGATGCCCAAACGAATGATGCGGCCCCGTTGGCCCAGGGGCAGATCAGCCAGCTGCAGGGTGGTCCTCATCCTTTCCTCCGCACCAGAAGGTTGGCGGCCAGGTTGCGCCCCAGGGCCAGCCGAGTGCCATTAACCTGCAGCAGTACCAGCCCGCAACCAGGATTGTGCAACATGCGGACGGCCACCCCCGGCCGCAAACCCATGGCCTGCAGACGCTTGAGACAACACCTCCCCTGGCCGCCAGACCGGCGACGGGCCAAGCCGACGATCACCGCTTCTTCCTGGGATGCCAAAAGCTCCAGGGAGACCTCGCCACCGGGCTTAGCTGGGGTGAGGGCAACCGGCGACGGGGTTGCCGTCAGAGAAACCGGGCCGCTGGCGGCGCTGGCCCAAGCCGGTAGCGTCGGGGCATCAGGCCACAGAAAAGCTTTGTAGTTCATCCAAGTCCTCCTTTTACTTATACTGAGACTCTTTCTCAATTATTAGAGAAAAAAAATTACGCCTGCATCCCCCGACACCGGGCGCACAGGCCGGATACTAGCCACCGGCTGCCCAGCACCGCAAACCCAAACGCCTGGGCCACTTCCAGGAGTTCTCCGCCCGCCTCCTCACCGGCCAGTTCCAGGCGCTGGCCGCACTGCCGGCAGCATAGGCAGAGACGGTAACCGCCCAGGGGCGGGGGCCAACGCTGGGGGAGCGCCGGCCCCGGGGTATTGGGGGAGAACAAGACCGGCCATGGCCAGGGGAATTTCAAGCGCATCGTCTTGACCGTAACGGCAGCCGCCGCTTAATTATAGACTGAGACTCTATCTCATTAATGCCAGAAAAAAAATTCCGCCAGACTACCTCTGGTTCGCCAAACACTCCGGGCACAGGCCAAAGATCTCCAGGCGATGACCGGTGACCGCAAAGCCATGGGCCGCGGCGATCTCCCGCTCCGTCGCTTCCACCGCCGGATGGCGGAACTCAATGATCTTCCGGCACCCCACACACCGCAAGTGGCAGTGGTGTTCGTGGCCGTACATGTGCTCATAATGCATATGCCCGTCTTCAAAAAAGACTTCCTGCACCAGACCGCTTTCCACCAACAGGGCCAAGGTGCGGTAGACTGAGGCCCGGGAGGCCCGGCTGCCTTTCCGGCGCAGACGCATAATGAGGCCCTCCACATCGAAATGCTCGTGTTCTGCGAAGACCTCGGCCAGGATGGCCTGACGTTCCGGTGTCAGGCGCATCCCTTTACGGTCTAAAAATGCCTGGAAGGCTTCCACTTCGTTCTGCATGGGCGGCAACCTTATTGATATGGAGATTCAATATCAAATGAGTGCGGCCCGGTCAAGAAAAAAATGATCGCCGGCCCATCGCCGCCCGCAAGACCGCTCAGCAGGACCATCTGGCGTCGTTGCCGCGACCGGTATGACTGCCCCAAGGTTGACCGGGGCGCCGGTGAGAGGTGCTCACGACCCGGGCCGCGGCGCCACTCAGTTCAGTCGGTTTTTTCCGCCAGCAAAGACTGCCAGGTGGGTCTCTCCAAGAAGCTGCCGGCTACGTTGCCCTCCATTTCCCGGAACAGGGCCCAGGGCATGGCAAAAGTCAGGTATTGGGCCCCCAGGAGCGAGCGGACGTACTTCCAGGCGGAGATACTGGAAATCCAGCCATTGCAGCCGATAGATGCCCAAAGGCGGCCGGCAGAGGAGGACCATGACCGGTACCAGGCGGCAGGAGCCGTGATAGCGGGCCAGGCTGATTTCATCCAGACAGACGCCGTCCGGGCGGCGGACGGCATGGGGCGACAGCAACGCCAGAAAAACATCACACCCCAGAATTTCCCGCTCGATCTGGTCTTCCCAGGCCGGTCCGCCGCGTATGCCGCTCTCATCCAGCCAGACCCGGTGGCCTAATTGTTCCAGATCATCTCGGAGCCGCCGGGCCAAGTCCGCAGCATCCCCATGGCCATAGCTGATGAAAATACGGTGGGAGGAAGTGCTGGTCATAATCAACCTCGCGGGCAAGACAATCGGAGAGTTGCCCCCTTCGGGCCTTGAACCTTGACCCAGACAGCCGCCGATACTTAGAGGTAATACTACCGGCAACCCCCTCCTGCTGTCAACCGGAGGTCCCTCGTTCTTTTTTCCTTGGGGGGCAATCTATTTTTATGCAATACTTAAGAACAACTAAGGAGTAATTCGCGGTAGCTTGGCGAACCGGCCGCCGGCAACCTTATCTTCAGGGGTGTGGTGTAAGATGGGTCCCTTGCAAGTCAAAGAATGGCAGACATTGTTGCGGGAAATACACGCCGCGCAGGTGGTCCCGATAATAGGCCCTGGACTCGTTTCCTTACAGCAGGAGAATGCGCGGCAATACTGCAACTTATACGCCTACCTCGCCCCGCAACTGGCACAAGCCTTGGGGTTGCCGAATCCCGACAGGCATACCGGCCTAACGACGGTTATCCGTAGTTATCTCAGGCGAGGGGGCCAGCGAGCCGATATTTACCATGAAATAAGGGCCGTTTTAGAAGATTGCCATCACTCCCCGCCTCCCCCGCTTCTTGATCTCGCCTCCATTACCGATTTTAATCTTTATGTCTCGTGTACTTTTGATCAGTTCCTGGTTAAGGCCCTAAAACAGATACAGCTTGGTTTTCACCCCCAAAAGAACGTCTTACGCTACCATCCGGAAAAACCAGTGGATATTCCATCTTCAGTAACTTCGCCTCTAGTTTATTATCTTTTCGGAGATTATCAAACCTATCCCTACTTCGCCATTTGGGATGAAGATTATCTGGAATTTCTCTATGGCCTCATGAACCATATCAGCATTTTAAGAAACCTTTTCCATACGTTAAAAAACAAGAGCCTGCTCATTCTCGGGGTCCCCTATGAGGATTGGCTGGTGCGGTTTTTCTTGCGCATTGTGAAGCAGTGTCGGTTGTCGGAACAGCGGCATGAATGCATGACGTATCTAGCTGACTGTGAAAACAATATCGGCGAACCCCTGGTATTCTTTTTTGATCGTTTAAAGAATGCTACCAGGGTTATTCATACAGATCCCGGAGATTTCGTTGCTGAACTCAAGGAAAGGTGGGAGGATACCTATAGCATGACCAACGACGCCTCGTCTTTTCTCAGGGCCATGCCCGAAACGATGGAGAGCCATGCCATATTTATCAGTTATGCCAAGGAGGATTTGGAGACGGCTGTTACGTTGGCCATGGCTCTGGCTAAAGCCAACCTCCCGGTGTGGCTGGATAAAGGACGCTTGAGGGGGGGCCAAGATTTTGACATGCGGCTGCAATACGCCGTCAAACAGGGCTGCAGCTTTTTTGTTTCATTGATTTCCAGAGAAACCGAAAAAACCAGGGAGAGATATGTTCACCAAGAACGCCAGTGGGCCGCCGAAGCCCACGTTCCGAGTTTCGTCTATTATATCCCGGTGATCATTGATAAGACGATAGAAAAACCTACTTTGGAACCGGAATGTTTTTCTGGAATTCATCCTGAGAGACTGACTGATGATCCTGGTTCATGGCAAGATGTTGTCAGACGTATAAAAGACTGTTTTGATGCTTATCAACAATCCAGCTTTACTCAGCGTCCACGCAGCTTCTAATGCGGATGGAACCAATGCAACATCAGACCAGAGAGAAAAAAGTTGATCTAGAGCATCCTTATCTGGGGTTGGACTCATTCCGGGAAGAACATCAGCGGTTTTTTTTCGGCAGACGGCAGGAGACGCAGGAGTTAGCTGCCCGGGTCAAGGATAGTCCCCTCACAGTCCTTTTCAGCCGCTCCGGGAATGGCAAGACCTCCCTCCTGAGGGCCGGGCTCATCCCCCATCTACGGCTGGCAGGGTTCCAACCCATTGAAATCCGCTTATCGTTCACTCAGGAGTCCCTGTCTTTGGGAGAGCAGGTTCGGTTGGCCTTTCAAGAGCAATATCTGGGTGTTGACGGCAGAGCACCGCTTTCCCGGCAAGAAATACCCTCGCTGTGGGAACTGTTGCATCATGTGGAGAAGCGGCCGGCAGAATTGAATGTCAAACCACCGGTTTTCATCTTCGACCAATTTGAGGAAGTCTTTACCCTGGGACAACACCTGCCCCGCCAGAATCAGCTTGAACTGTTCAGCGAAATCGCTGGGTTAGTAGAGAATCGCCTGCCCGAGTATCTGGAAAGGGAACTGCGCCAGAATCCCCGGCGGGCCCGGGATTTTGATTTTAACCGGGTGCCCCTCAGGGTGATCATGGCCATTCGGGATGATTTTCTGTCGCAATTGGAGCTGTGGCAAGCCGTTGTGCCATCATTGATGCATAACCGCATGCCCCTGCACCTCCTTACTGGCCCGCAAGCCCTGGAGGCGGTGGTGGAACCGGCGCGCTTAGGCGACCGGGAAATCGTCGGGGAAGACGTAGGGCGGCAAATCGTCCGGCTGGTGGCTGAAGCAAGACCGGACACCCCCCTGGAGGAGATCGAAGCTGTCCCGCCCATACTCAGTCTAGTCTGCGAAGAATTGAATGAAAAGCGACTCCAGGCGGGGGAGCAGACCCTAGCCGCAGTGTCTCAAAGGGAAGTTAACAACATCCTGCAACACTTCTATGAGAACAGATATAGCGGCCTGGCGGGCGGAGAGGCCATCAGAAGGATCGTTGAAGAAAAGCTGGTGACGGAAACAGGCTACCGCCAACCCCTGCCCATGGAGGATGTGCTCAGAGAATTTACCGCTGCCCAGGTCCCTCATCCCCAGGCTGTCCTGGAAGAGCTTATCAATCGGAGGCTGCTGAATCGGGAGGAGCGTCATGGCATCCAATGGATTGAGTTGATCCATGATCGTTTGCTTGACCATGTGAAAAAGGCCCGCGCCGAGCGACGCGAGCAGGAACTCAAAGCCGAAGAAGAACTGCGGCAAAAAAGAACTGCATTGATCACCTACCTCCTGGATACCCTGGCCCTGGAAATCCCTCTCAGCAGCAGAATAGACCTTACCGATAAAATTAAGATGTATTATTCGGGCCTGGATAGGGAAGAGTCGGCCACCCCGGAGGCCAGACGCAATCAGGCCCGCCTTGCCCAAATCCGGGGCCAATGTTTTTTTGCCAGCGGTGATAACGTCACGGCCAGACGTAGTTTAGAAGAAGCGCTGGATATATATGCCAGCCTGGGGGACCAGAAAGGCGTCGCCGAGGTTCGGAAGGACCTGGAGGCGGTGGGACCGTCTCTCAGGAGGGCTCCAATCGAAGTGCCAGGATATGCTTACGATCTCTTTGTTTCGTACGCTATCCAGGATAATGTAGACGGCGCCATTACGGCACTTCTCGAAGTCATAGCTCAAGAGTTTGAGAGCCTGGCCGGGCGGTCCCTGAGGGTATTTTTTGATGTATCCGAGATCCAAGGTGGTGACGATTGGAAGCAGAAAATTTTCAGAGTGCAGAGTCAATCTCTGTTATTCTTGGCCTGCATCTCGCCGGCATACTTAAATTGTAATACCTGTGAATGGGAATTTGTTGAATATCAGAAATACATGTATGCTCGTCCGCTCGGACAAGAAGACATCCTGCCCGTCTATCTTTTTGAAATTTCAGGCTACTTTGAAAAAGAGAGGGCTGTAGAACATTGGGCAGGATTTCTACAAAGAATTCAGTATATTGATCTTAGACCCTGGTTTCCTGAATTCCGCCAAGCGCAGCAGGATGCACAATTCCGCCAAAGAGTACGGCTGCTGGCCGAACTGATCTTTTCTAAGCAACAACAGTCGGCATTGGCAGCCGCCAGTCCAGGGAACCTGCCGGCCAGCAATCCCCACTTTGTGGGCCGGGTAGAGGAGATGCGGCGGCTGCACGAAGCCATGGCCATAGGGCAACTAGGAAGCATAACTGTTCTACAAGGCTTAGGAGGCCTGGGCAAGACGGCCCTGGCCCTGCAGTACGCCTACGCCTATGCCGACTTCTACCCCGGCGGCCGCTGGCTGCTGAACTGCTCTGGGGTAGCAAACTTGGCTGGACTGATCCGCCGGCTGCACGTGGATCTGGGGATTGAGCTGACCGAGGCGGAGGCCCTGGACGATGAATTGGCGGCTCGCCGGGTCCTCTGGGAGCTGGAGGCCCTGGCTCAGACCAACGCCGCAGCCTGGGCTCCAAAGGGGCGGCATCCCAAAGCCCAGGCCCTCCTCATCTTGGATAACGTGGAGGCGGCGAGCCTGCTGCAGCCGCCCCAGAGTGATCTCATCTCCGGTCGGGAGTGGCTTCGGGTCCTGGCCACCACCCGGCTGAACCCGGGGGAGTTCGGCGCCGATCCCCGGCGCTTTGCCATCCAGGAGGTGGACCGCCTGCCGCTGGCGGAGGCGCTCAGTTTGATCGAGTCGTATCAGCCCGCCGGCCGGTTTGCCAGCCAGGAAGAGAAAGAAGCGGCCCAGGAGATCGTCCGCCTCCTGGACGGCTTCACCCTGGCGGTGGAGGTGGTGGGGGTGTATCTGGGGGAGAAGGCCGGGGCGGTTACCTGCGCCGGCTATGCCCATTGGCTGCGGGAGGAGGGGCTGGCCGCGGTGGAGGCCACGGCCCGGGAGGCCAAAGGCCGCCTCCCGCAAGAGGAGAAGCTGCTGAGGGCCACCCTGCAGCCCACCCTGGCCCAGTTACGCCCGGAGGAAACCCTGGTGCTGCAGTATGCCGCCCTGCTGCCGCCGGACAGCGTGCCCCTCCCCTGGCTGCGGGACTTGGCGGGGCAGGAGTTTCCGGCGCTCCTGGCCGAGGATCGGCCTGGCCGGATCAACCCCTGGCTGGCTGTGGTAAACCGCCTCCTGGGATTGCGCCTTTTCCAATTAGCAGAGCTGGCAGATGACGGCCGCACCCCCCGCCTGGTGCGAGTGCAGCGCCTGGTGCAGGCCCTGGTATGCCAAGGAATGACTGAGTCTGAGAGCACGGCCCGGCAGGAAGCCATCGAGGCATTGATCCGGACCCGGAACGCGGCCTTAGAGGAGACCACCCAATGGACCGTGGCCCGCTGGGAGGTAGCACCCCTGGAGGCCTTGGCCTGGCTGTGGGATGAGCAGGGCCACGAAGCCGCAGCCTGGCTCCTGAATCAGGTGGGCCAATACTGGCACGTCCTGGCGGATTGGCCCCGAGCCGAGGCGGTCATGCGCCGGGCCCTGGCCATTGGGGAGCGAAGGCTAGGGGCAAATCATCCCACGGTGGCCATTCTTCTGAACAACCTGGCCGAGCTGCTGCGGGCCACGGGCCGCTATGCCGAGGCCGAGCCCCTGTTACGCCGGGCCCTGGCCATAGATGAGACCATCTATGGGCCGGATCACCCCAACGTTTCCAGGGTTCTCAATAACTTGGCCGGTCTTTTGACAGACATGGGCCGTCTATCCGAAGCAGAAGTCCTATCACGCCGATCCCTGGCCATCTGGGAAGCGACGTTGGGGCCAGATCATCCCAGTGTAGCCAGCACCCTGAACAACTTGGCCGAGCTGCTGCGGGCCACAGGCCGCTATGCCGAGGCCGAGCCCCTGTTACGCCGATCCCTGGCCATTTGGGAAGCGACATTGGGGCCAGATCATCCCAATGTAGCCATCGCCTTGAAAAACCTGGCCGAGCTGCTGTGGGCCACGGGCCGCCTAGACGAGGCCGAGCCCCTGTTGCGCCGGGCCCTGGCCATAGAGAT